>Ga0190269_10000224_pt1 | contig 30387 bp, 25 predicted proteins | sample Popmic249IS_FD_133749 | JGI IMG/M metagenome (GOLD analysis project Ga0190269, IMG submission 133749) | Populus adjacent soil microbial communities from riparian zone of Blue River, Arizona, USA - 249 IS | ecosystem: Environmental > Terrestrial > Soil > Riparian zone | place: USA: Arizona... | reverse complement strand
TCGCACCGCCGGCCGGCCCCGCTGCGACCCGCCACTTCCCGGCCGTCGCGGGTGCGGCGGCTTCGACGTCCTGGGCGTGCCAGGCCGCTCCGAGCGACACCGCGAGCGAGCCGTCGGCCACCGCGCCTTTCCACGCCGGGTCGTCGTTGTCGACGTGCAGGCAGAGCCCGTCGGCGACCGCGCCGATCGCGAGGTCCCACGCCGCCTGGGCGTGCGCCCCGTCGCCGACGAAACGGTTGCGCTCGTCGACGAAGCGGGTGCCCGACTGCGCGATCGCGACCGTGAACGCGGTCATCGTGTTCGCGATCCAGTACACGTCGGGTAGCCGGCGGCGCAGCGTGCGGCCGAGCGCGCGGAACCGGGCCCAGGTGCCCGCCGCGGCGTCGACGGCCGCCGGGTCGGTCGGCAGCCCGGCCCGCCCGAACAGGTCCGCGCGGTAGAACATCGCCGTCGGGCCGATGTCGATCGGGATGCCGACCGGCCGGCCGTCGATCGTCGTGCCCTGCCGCCACTTCCAGGGCAGGTACGCGCTGCTGAGCCGGTCGGCGCCGAGCGCCCGCAGGTCGGTGAAGAGGTCGGCGCGCGGCAGGAAGTATGCGATGTCCTCGCCCTTGATGCCGACGATCGACGGAGCGCCGGTGGGGCCGGAGAGGGCCGCGGTGAGGTGGTCGCGGTAGACGCCGGACTTCTCGGTGTAGGTCAGCGTCGTCTCGTCCGCGAACCGCCGGGTGGCGTCCGCGATCACCGCCCGGCTGAGCCCGCCCGGCCAGCACAGCAGCGTGGTGCCGGTCGCCGCGTCGCCGGTACCGGCGTCCGAGCCGCACGCGTCCAGGCACCAGAGGGCGGGCGCCACGAGGCCGGCGCGGAGCAGTTGCCGCCGGCCCAGCCGCCCGGAGGCCGTCATCACATCACCATAAACCAGACATCAGGCGTCGACGGGAGCGTCCGCGGTGGCGGTCAGCGGGAGGACAGTGCCTCGACGAGGGCCAGCGCGTGGGCGCGGCCGGGGCAGCGGTGCGGGCCGGCGCCGAACGCCAGGTCACCGGCGAGGCCGACCAGCACCACCTCGCCCGCCTCGACGTGCAGGCCGCCGACGCGCGCCGGGCTGCGCGGCAGGCGCTTGGTCGCCCGCACCGGCGGATCGTCGCGGAGCACCTCGTCGACCGGCGCGTGCCGCGCGCGCTCCACGAGGTCCGCGGTGGCCGTGCAGGCCTGCACGAGCACGCCGATGCGGGCCGCGGCCGCTTCGTCGTAGCTGCCGCCGCCGAGGGCGACCAGCCGGTCGACGGCCGCGTCGGCCCGGGCCTCGTCGCCGGTGCCGGGCTGGTAGGCCTGCGCGACGTCGGCGATCAGCTCGATGGGCGCGTCGACGCGCAGCGCACGGGCGAGCACCACCACGGGGTGCTCGCCCGGCTCGCCGCGCAGCGAGGCCGGTGGGGCCGCGTCGAGCAGCGCGACGGCCAGCGCCCGCCGGCGCCGGTGCGGCTCACCGGTGCTGAACCGCGCCACCGAGGCGCGCAGCCAGCCCATCCCGCGCGGCGGCACCGGCGCGGCCGGCACGGGCGGTACCACGAACGTGGGGTCGGTGAGGACGGCGTGGGCTCGCGCACCGGTGGGGATCTGCTGCATGCCGCGACGCTAGGCCACGGTCGGTTCGGCGCCCGCCGAACCGACCGTGGCCCAGAATGGCCCGGTGACCTCCGCCCCTGACCTCGCCTCCGTGGCGGCGCTGCTGGCCGACGCGACGCGCGCCGGCCTGTGCCTCGCGCTGCTCGACGGCCGCGCCTGGACGGCGGGGGAGCTGGCCGCCCACGTCGGCGTCGCCCGCTCCACCGCCACCGAGCACCTGCACCGGCTGGTCGCCGGCGGGCTGCTCGCCGAACGCAGGCAGGGCCGCCACCGGTACGTACAGCTGGCCGACCCCGCCGTCGCCGACCTGCTGGAGGACCTGGCGGCGCGCAGCGAGCCCCGGCCGGCCGCGCCCCGAGGCCTGCGGGCGGTGACCGCCGACGCCGCCCTGCGGCGCGGCCGTACCTGCTACGACCACCTCGCCGGGCAGCTCGGCGTCGCGGTCACCGCCGCGATGTCCGCGCGTGGCCTGCTCGACGGGGGCACGCTCACCCCCGCCGGGGCGGCCTGGTTCCCGGACGCGCTCGGCGTCGCGCTGGCCGGTGACCGGCGCCCGGCCGCGCGGGAGTGTCTGGACTGGACCGAGCGGCGGCCGCACCTGGCCGGTGCGGCCGGTGCGGCGCTCTGCGCGACGTTCCTCGCCAACGGCTGGGTGCTGCCGACCGGGCCGGGACGCGCGGTGCGCGTGAGCGACGACGGCCGGGCCGCCCTGCGCGACCTGCTCGCGCTGGAGCTCAGTCGAAGCTGAACAGCAGCGGGAACACCAGGACGACCGTCCACGCCCACGCCGCGTAGACCACCGCGTACCAGGTCTGCCAGCGCTCCAGCCGGGCGAACCGGCCGCGGCGCCGCACGAAGGCCAGCAGCAGCCACGCCGACCAGGCCAGGTTGGCCAGCAGGATGAGGTTCTCGCCCAGCGCCGCCGTCTTGTTCGGGGTGAAGCCCCACTCGGTGATCCGGCCGGTGATCGCGGCGAGCACCACGACGTCGATGGCCAGGGCGCTGACGACCAGCGCGAGCTGCAGGCGGTCGAACCATCCGGCGGGGGTGGCCGGGTCCCTGGCCGAGATCGCGTAGAGCAGCAGGCCCAGCACCAGCGCCAGCATCAGGTCGAAGAGGATCAGCACGTCCCGCTCGACGTCGATGCCGTTCGCCGTCCCGATCAGCGCACCGAGGAAGGCCAGCAGCGCCGCCGTGAACAACGGCGAGAACACCCTGGTCAGCACCGGCGCCATGTTCTCGATGACGCTCTGCTTGGCCTCGACCAGCCAGGCCGCGACCACGACCGCGCCCATCCCGCCGCACGGCAGCAGCCACGACGCGACGAATTGCTCCGCGTCCACGCCGATCGCGTCGAACGTCCCGACCGTGAGAGCCGTGAGGACGCCGCCGCCGAGCATGATCAGGACCAGGTAGATCAGCCACTCGCCGGTGAACCGGATGAAGTCCATCCGCCGCGGCCCCGATCGCCAGTCGCCGCCGGTGTACGCGACGCCGACCACGAGCCAGAGCGCGAGCGGCAGGTGGATCGCGGTGAGCACCGCCGACTGGGACTCCTCGCCGAGCGGGTAGGCGTTCGCGGCCACGGCGCCGAGCACGAACAGGGCGGCGATCGCCGCGACGACGCGCGGCCCGACCCGCCGCTGCCAGGCGAAGTACCCGGCGAGCGCGGGCAGCGCGAAGAGGCTCAGGTTGCGGGCGTAGAAGAAGTCCGCCCCGTCGTCGTCGAAGCCGAGGCCGAACAGGGCGGGCAGCTTGATCCCGGCGGCGGCGAGCACCGCGCAGAGCAGGGCCGCGCGCAGCTCCCGGCGGGGCCGGGCGGCCGTCGCCGCGTCGGGCTCGGCGGGCAGCACGAGCTGCTTCCACAGCCGCTCGGAGTGCTCGCGGGCGAACTCGCGGCTCACCTCGTCGAGGCTGCCCATCCGCTTGACCGCGATGAGGAACGCCTCGTCGTCGGCGAGGCCGGCGTCGGTGAGCTCGGTGATCCGGGTGCGGAGGTGGTCCTCCAGCTCGTCGGTGTCGCTGCCGTGCAGTACCCGGTGGCGTTCGGTGTAGGCCCGCCACGCGGCGATCTGGGCCTCCAGGTCGCTCTCGTCCAGGCCGCTCGTGGTCATGTCGCCGCCTCCCACGCCGGTGCCGGCAGCGACGCGTTCTCCCAGACACCGCGCAGCGCGTCGACGACCGCGGCCCACTGGCGCCGCTGCTCGACCAGCTCGGCCCGGCCCTGGTCGGTGATCCGGTAGTACTTGCGCTTCCGCCCGCCGGGCGGCGTCTGCCAGGACGACTCGACGTGGCCGAGGCGCTCCAGCCGGTGCAGCAGCGGGTAGAGCAGCCCGTCCGTCCACTCCAGCCGGCCGCCGGAGAGCTCGTCGACCTGCTTGAGGATCGCGTATCCGTAGCTCTCGCCCTCGGCGAGTATCCCCAGTACCAGTGGGGTCGCGGAGGCTGCGACGAGGTCCTTGGTGATGCGCACGGGCACCTCCTTTACCTAGAAGTGCTATGCATAGTAGCTCTAGGGTTCAAGGTGTGGGGAGCACGGTGGCCATGTGCGGCTTCCTACAAGCCCGGCCCGCACCCGTTGTCGGATCCGGCGGTGTGCTCACCGGCGCCGGCGGCAAGACTGGACCCAACTGCGAGCGAGGAGGTTCGATGGCCGGCGAGCGCCACGGAGTCCGGTTCCCCGAGGTCGACGGGCGGCGGAGCTCCTCCAGGACCGGCGCCGAGATCCTCGCCGACTCACTCGTCCGCGTCGATGCCGGGCTCGCCTCCCGGGCCCGCTCCGCCCGGGAGTGGCGCAAGCAGTACATCGACTTCTTCGCCGCCTCCACCCGGGCCGGCGTGATCGCGAAGGACTCGGTCGCGATCGCCGAGGACGGGCTGCGCTCGGCGTGGGACCGCATGGTCGTCCGCGACGCGGACGGTACGCAGACCCCGCTCGCCGCGTGGGCGCCCGGGGATGCGGACGGCCTGTCCACCGAGCGGGTCACCGGCGAGGGCACGGCCGTCACCCGCCTGGAGGTGCCCTACCGCGGCACCGTGCTGCACGGCGCGGCGCTCGAGCGTCAGCTGGGGGACTGGGTCGAGCGCGGCGTCGTCGAGCCCGGCTTCGCCGCCGCGGTGCAGACGGTGATCGACCAGCCGTCCCGGCTCGCGCTCGGTGGCCACGAGGTGATCCTGCTCGGCGCCGGAGCCGAGATGGGGCCGCTGGAGTGCCTGCTCCGCTGGGGAGCGCACGTCGTGGCCGTCGACGTGCCCGACGCGCGCGTCTGGGACCGCATCCGCGGCCTCGCGTCCGCCGGCTCGGGCACGCTGAGCTACCCGGTCGACGCCGTGAGCGGCGCACCCGGGGCCGACCTCGCGTCCCAGCTGCCCGCGCTCGCCGCCTGGCTGCAGGGCCGGTGGCGCGAGGCCGCGGTGCCGGTCCTCGGCAGTCATGCGTACGCCGACGGGGCGGCGCACGTGGAGGTCAACCTCGCCGCGGACGTCCTCGCGTCGAGGCTGGTCACCGACCGGCCCGACGCGGTGCTGGCCTACCTGCACACGCCGACCGACAGCTTCCTGGTCCCGTCCGGGGCCGTGGCGCAGGCGCGCGCACGTGGCCGGTCGGCGCGGTGGAACGGGCCCGGCCGGCGGCTGGTCGCGGCCGCCACCGGACGCCGCCTGTTCGCCCCGGCCTACCCGGAGACCTACACCGACGACACCGGCCGCACCTGGGGCCTCTCGGACACCCTGGTCGGGATCCAGGGGCCGAACTACGCGCTGGCCAAGCGCGTGCAGCGGTGGCGGGCGGTCGCGGCGCGCCACGCCGGCCGCCGGGTCTCGAGCACCGTCGCACCGGCCTCCTGGACCCGGTCGGTCACCAAGAACCGGGTGCTGGCCTCGGTCTACGCCGGCGCCGGCCGGTTCGGGGTGGAGATCTTCCGGCCGGAGACGGCCCGCGCGCTGGCCGCGGCGAAGCTGGTGGCGGACGTCTTCGGTGCCCCCGCGCCCGCCGACGCCCACCCGGAGAGCGTGTTCAGCGACGCCGCGCACGGCGGCCTGTGGCGTCAGCCGTTCCAGCCGCGGACCGCGCTCCCGGTCGCCGCGCTGGTCGGCGGCCCCCGCACGCTGCTCGACGCACGGCGGTAGGAGACGCCGGTCGCGGGTGGTGCCCGCGACCGGCGGCCGGCAGGAGGGACCCGGCGGCGGCCTGCTGCACCGCCGGGTCAGGGGCCACCAGCGGGCGCACCGTGCCGGCCCCGCGCCCCGTATGCCCCGACGCACCGGTGGCTATGCATCGCCTGAGAATCCGGTTGCCGCGCGCGCTCGCCGCCCGGCGCGCCGGGATCCACGATTACCGTCCGCGGAACCGGTCATATCAATTGCATGCTCAACAGCGATCCGCGCGTAGGCGCCCGGTCGGCGATGTCCGTCGAGACCGCCCTGAGCCTGGCCGAACTGGGTCGCATCGTCCTGGCCGACACCCCGCTGGAGGAGGTCCTCGGCCGGGTCGCCGCGCTGGCGCGCGACACGATCCCGCGGGCGGTCGAGGTCTCGGTGACCCTGCTCATCAACGACCGGCCGACGACCGCCGCCTTCACCGGCGAGCCGGCGCTGGAACTCGACGAGCGGCAGTACGCCCAGGGCTACGGCCCCTGCCTGGACGCCGCCCGGGGCGGTGAGGTGATGAAGGTCGAGGACATGGCGACCGAGACGCGCTGGCCGGACTACGCGCCGATCGCCCACGCCCGCGGAATCTCCAGCAGCCTGTCGATGCCGCTGCCGATCCAGGAGCACATCGTCGGCGCGCTCAACGTCTACGGGGCCGTGCCGAACGCGTTGGACGACGAGGCGGTCGCGCTCGGTGCGCTCTTCGCCGACTACGCGGCCGTCGCGGTCTCCAACGCGCACGTGTTCTCCGAGACCGCCGGCCTCGCCGAGGGCATGCGCAGCGCGATGGCGACGCGCGCGGTCATCGAGCAGGCCAAGGGCATCCTGATCGCCCTGCACGGCTGCACCGCCGAGGAAGCGTTCAACAGGCTCACCCAGGTGTCCCAGAACAGCAACCGCAAGCTGCGCGACGTCGCTGCCGGCGTGGTCACCCAGGCCCAACGACGCTGATCGTCACCGGAACATCACGCAGTGGCAGGTTTGGTGCGGGGCCGGACGGTAAAACCTCGGTCATGACGGAGAACGGATTGAAGCACGCGATCCGCCGGCATGCCGACGGACAGACCGTCACCGCGACCGTCGCCGGTGACTGGGACGGTCTGGCGGACGGTGCCCTGGTCGAGCACTTACGAGGTCTTCTCGACGACGGTGTGCGGAACATCGTCGTCGACGCGGAGCAGTTGACGTTCGTCGACTCCACCTGCCTGGGCGCGCTGGTGGGGCTGCACCAGGCGACCGCCGAGCGGGGCGGCTGGCTGCGCGTCGTCGCACCACCGGCCGCGGTGCGCAGGCCGATGATCCTCACCGGTCTGGATCGCGTGATCCGGATCGACGAGCCGGGACCGGCCTGACTCAGCGCGCGTTCCCCGCCTTCTTGCCCTCGTGGTCCGGTGGCGCGAACGCCGTCACCGGCCGGCCGTTCAGCGCCGCGCGCATGTAGTCGCGCCAGATGGCCCCCGGCAGCCGGCTACCCCTGACGTCCAGGGTGCCGTTGTTCTTCGCGCCGGCCGGGATCCGCGCCGCGTCACCCGCGCCCACCCAGACCACCGTCGCCAGGTCCGGCGTGTACCCCGCCGTCCAGGCGTCCGAGGAGTCCCCGTACCGCTGGGCGCCGGACTTCGCCGCCGCCGGCCGGCCGATGTCCAGCGCGGCGTCCGCGGCGTAGGACTGCTGGAGGACGTACGACACGTTCCGCCCGGTGGACGCGGCCCAGGCCCGCTCCGGGCCGGAGGTGTTCGAGGCGTGCTCCCAGAGGATCGTGCCGTCCGCGTCGGCCACCTGCGTCACGAAGTACGGCGCGTGCCTGGTGCCGTCCGCCGCGAGCGTGGCGTACGCGGTGGCCTGGTCCAGCACCGACACGGCGTGGCGGCCCAGGCTCACGTCCGCGCCGAGCGCCCGGATCGTCTCGTCGTCGAGCCGAGCGCCGTCGAGCGTGCGGAGGCCGGCCTTCTGGGCCCTCCGCACCACGGCGGCCGGGCCGAGCCGAGTGGTCACCGCCCACTGGACGGTCGCGACCGACTTCACGGTCGCTGCGGTGAGTGAGCAACGCCGCCCGCAGGAGCTGTCGCCACCGGCGTTGTCGAGCGGATCGGCGCGGTTCTCGAAGACCTGGCCGGACGTGCCGTCCCAGAGCGAGTCGATGCCGTACCCGGCGTCGACCGCGGCGGCGAGCACGAACGGCTGGAACGTGGCGGCGGGGGGATGCCCGGAGGCGGCCGCGGCGAGGTCCGGCCGGCCGTAGCCCTGCTCGCCGCCGTAGTAGGCGCGCACCGCCCCGGTCTTCGGATCGATCGACACCGCCGCCGAGGCCAGGTCGGGATCGTGCGCCGAGCGCAGAGCCGCCCGGGCGGCCTTCACCAGGGCGTCCTGGGCCGCGCGGCTGATCGTGGTGCGCACCTGCAGCCCACCGGTGCGCACGTCCTGCTCGGTGAAGCCGAGCGCCTGGAGCTCCTGCTCGATGCGGTGGCCGAGGACGCCGTTGGCCCCCTGCTGCCAGGCGTCGGCCCGGGGAGCCTTCGCCAGCACGGCCGGGTAGGTCATCCGGCTCCGGGCGGATCGGTCCAGGTATCCCTTGCCGACCATCGCGTCCAGCACGCCGTTCCAGCGCTCGGACGCCCGGTCGCGGTGCTCCGCGGGGTCGGCGCCGTCCGGGTCCAGGGTGAGCGCGGCCAGCACCGCGCCCTCCTCGACCGAGAGCGAGGCGACCCGCTTGCCGAAGAACGCGTGCGACGCGGACTCGATCCCCGCGGCGTCGCGCCCGAAGGAGACCGCGTTCAGGTAGCCGCCGAGGATGTCGTCCGCGCGCTCATGCTCTTCTCGAGCTTCGCCGCGAGCAGGGCGGCCCTGGCCCGGCCGCGGCGGGTGTCGGGGACGTCGTACGCCAGCCGCACGTACTTCTCCGTGAGCGACTCGTCGCCGCCGCCGGTGACCAGCCGCCGGGCGGCCCGGCCGGTCGCGGTCAGCGCGTTGCCGGACGTCGGGAAGTCCCGGTCCTGCGCCGCGACGAGCGCCCGCCGCACGTGGACGGGCACGTCGGCCACCGGCACCGGCGTGCGGTTCTCCGCTGCGGGCCGGGCGAACGTGGTGCCGTCGGAGTAGGTGATCCGGGTGGCCGAGGCGAGCCGGGGCAGCGGAGGCAGGTCGGTGGACGCGTAGCCCCACGCGCCGGCCGCGCCCAGTACCAGGCAGACGACGAGCAGCGCGGCGACGGCGACGGCGAGCCGTCGCCCTCGGCGGGGCGGGGTGTCCGCTACGGCGTCCGGCTCGGCGGTGTCCACATCGGTCGGCATCGCGCCATCATGCCCGACTCTCGCCAGTGGGCACCCGACCCGGCAGCGCCAGCGCCGCGGCGAGCATGACGAGCGAGAGCACGACGAGGACCACGACGATCCGCTGGACGGCGTCGGTGAGGGTCTCCGGGGTGCGGTGGTCACCGTCGAGGACGGCGTTGGCCAGCGCACCGAACACCGCGATACCGACCGCGCTGCCCACCGAGCGGAGGAAGAGGTTGTTCGCGGTCACCACGCCGCGCTCGTGCCAGCCGACGCTGGACTGGGCGGCGATCAGGGTCGGGCTGGCGGTCAGCCCCATCCCGGCGCCGATGACCAGGCAGGCTGCGGCGACCTGCCAGACGCTGGTGTGCTCGTCGAGCAGGAGCAGCAGCGCGGTGCCGGCCACGACCACCGACGTGCCGATCACCGCGCAGGTGCGGAAGCCGTACCGCAGATAGATCAGGCCGGAGCGGGACGCCGCGATCGGCCAGCCGATCGTGAGCGTGGCCAGCGCGAACCCGGCGACGACCGGACCGTGCCCGAGCACCTCCTGGACATAGGTCGGGATGTAGGACGTCAGCCCGAGCAGCACCGCGCCGACCGCGGCGGAGGCGAGCCCGCTGGTGATCAGCAGGCGGCGGCGGAACACCCACAGCGGGAGCACGGGCTCGGAGACCCGCCGCTCGACCAGCACGAAGCCGGTCAGCAGCGCGAGCCCGGCGGCGACCGTGCCGATGCCGGCGGGCGAGGCCCAGGCCCACAGCTGCCCGCCCTCCAGCAGGGCGAGGATCAGCAGCGTCAGGCCGCCGGTGAGCAGCGCGGCCCCGGCGTAGTCGATCGACGGCCGGGTGCGCTCGACGCGCTCGCGGAAGTTGCGCGTCACCATCGCGGCGGCGAGCAGGCAGAGCGGGACGTTGACCAGGAAGATCCACCGCCAGGACACGTACTCGCTGAAGACACCGCCGAGCGTGGGCCCGACGACCGCCGACATGCCCCAGATGCTCGCCATGTACCCCTGGGCGACCGCGCGCTCCTCGGTCGTGTAGATGTCCCCGGCGATCGTGATCGTCATCGGCATGATCGCGCCGGCGCCGAGGCCCTGCACGAGCCGGAAGCCGACCAGCGCGCCCATGCTCCAGGCCAGCCCGCAGAGGGTCGACCCGAGCAGGAAGAGAGCGATGCCGGCCAGGATGACCGGCTTGCGGCCGAACAGGTCGGCGAGCTTGCCGTAGATCGGCACGGTGACCGCCTGGGCCAGCAGGTAGATCGAGAACAGCCAGGGGAACTCGGTGAAGCCGCCGATGTCGGCGACGATCGACGGGACGGCGGTCGCGAGGATCGTGGAGTCCAGCGCCACGAGCGAGGTGGAGAGCATCAGCGCCAGGAGCACCGGCCCCCGGTCCCCGCGTAGCCCGACGCCAGGGGCCGGTTCCAATTTGCTCACGGCTGAACGTTAGCTCCGCAGGCGCGGGGGCCGCCGCGCGGCTCAGGACGTGGTCTTGCGGTCGTAGAGCCGGCGGGCCCAGACGTAGCTGAGCAGGGAGATCGCGGTGCGCCAGCCGAGCGCCCAGACGCCGCTGCCGCCGATCTCCGACCCCAGCAGCAGGCCGCGGACGGTCTCGGTGATCGGGGTGAACGGCTGGTGGTCGGCGAACCATCGCAGCGCGGCCGGCATGCCGTCGGTCGGCACGAAGCCGGTACCGAAGAACGGCAGGAGCAGGAGAACGTTGGGCAAATTGCCCGCCGTTTCGATGCTGTCGCTGAAGATGCCGAGCGCCACCGAGAACCAGATCAGCGCGAACGCCCCGGCGGCGAGCACGCCGAGGGCGGCCAGCCACTCCAGCGGTGTCGCGTTCGGCCGGAACCCGACGGCCAGCGCGGTCGCGAGGACGACGACGAGCGCGATCAGGGTCTGCGCGAGGCTGCCCAGCACGTGCCCGGTGAGCATCGCCGAGCGTGAGATCGCCATCGAGCGGAACCGGTCGACGATGCCCTCGGTCATGTCCATCGCGACCGACAGCGCCGTGCCCTGCGCGCTGCCGGTGAGGCTGAGCAGCAGGATCCCGGGCACCAGGTAGTTGACGTAGTCCGAGCGGTCGCCGCCGGCGGCCAGGCCGGCGCCGAGCGTCGCTCCGAAGACGTAGACGAACATGAGCAGGAAGATGACCGGCAGCGCGATCAGCAGGAACGTCAGCGAGGGGTAGCGCCGCAGGTGCAGCAGCTGACGCCGGAACATGATCGCCGAGTCGCTCAGCGTCGAGGCGAAGGTGCTCATCGGGGACCGTCCTGAGTGGGGGAGCCGGTGACGGCGAAGAACACGTCGTCGAGGTCGGGCGTGTGGATCGTGAGCTGATCGGCCTCGACCCCGGCGTCGTCGAGCCGGTCGAGCACCGCGCGCAGCGAGCGGACGTCACCGTCGCTGGGCACGTGCAGCGTGAGCGCCTCGTCGTCCCGGTACGCGCCGGCGAGCACCCCGGACGCCCGCCGCAGCCGGTCGGGGTCGGCGAACCGGAGCCGGATGTGGCCGCCGGGGATGCGCCGCTTGAGCTCCTCCGGCGTGCCCTCGGCGACGATGTGGCCGTCGTCGATCACCGCGACGTGGTCGGCCAGCTCGTCGGCCTCGTCGAGGTACTGGGTGGTGAGGAAGACCGTGACCCCGTCGCCGGTGAGGGCGCGGATGATCTCCCACATCGTGTGCCTGCTGCGCGGGTCCAGCCCGGTCGTCGGCTCGTCGAGGAAGATCAGCCGGGGGTCGCCGACCAGCGTCATCGCCAGGTCCAGGCGGCGCCGTAACCCGCCGGAGTAGATCGAGGCCGGCTTGTTCGCGTGCTCGCCGAGCGCGAACCGGTCGATCAGGCCGGCGACGCGGCGGCGCCCCTCGGCGCGGCCGAGGTGGTGCAGGTCGGCCATGAGCCGGAGGTTCTCGGCGCCGGTGAGCAGGCCGTCGACGGCGGCGAACTGGCCGGTGAGACCGATCGCGCCCCGGACCCCGCCCGGATCGGTGACCAGGTCGTGGCCGGCGACCCGGACCGTGCCGCGGTCGGGGCGGGTGAGCGTGGCGAGGATCCGGACGATCGTGGTCTTGCCTGCCCCGTTCGGGCCGAGCAGCGAGAAGATCGTCCCCTCGGCGACCGTGAGGTCGATGTCGTCGAGGACCACGTGGTCCCCGAACGACTTGCGCAGGCCGCGGACGGAGACGGCGCTGGTCACGACTCCTCCTGCGGAGCGCGGCGGATCACGATGTCGCCGAAGCCGGTCCGTGCCCGCACCTCGGCGCGCTGCTCGGAGGCCGGTCCGTCGGTGGAGTCCAGCTCGTTGACCACGCGCCCGAAGTGGGTGTGCAGGTCCAGGCGCGCGGCGGTGCCCGGCCGGATGCCCACCTCGATCCGCCCGGCGGCGCTCTTGAGGGTGGTGGCGCCCCGGACCACGTCACCGAGCCGGATGTCGCCGTGGGCGGTGCTCGCGGTGACCGGCGCGCCGGTGTGCTCGGCGACGATGCTGCCGTTGGCGGCGTTCGCCCGCAGATCCCCGCTGACCGAGCCGACCCAGGTGTCGCCGTTGCCGTTCTTGAGCACCGCCTGTCCGCCGACCTCGCGGACCTGGATCCGCCCGGAGCCGGTGGTCAGGTCGGCGTCGCCGCTGACCCGCTCCGCGTCGACCGCGCCCATTCCGCTGTGGGCGACGAGGCTCGCGGCGTTCTCGATCCGCACGTCACCGGCGCCGGTCCTGAGCCGGCACTCGCCCAGCGTGCCCGAGCACTGCGCGCTGCCGGCGCCGAGGGTGGCCTCCAGCGAGGACCCCTCGGGCAGCTCGACGACGACGTCGACGCCGGGGGAGCGGCCGAACAGGCCGAAGTTGCGCGGGCGCGGCGTCCGGACGGTGAGGCGCCCGGAGGAGTACTCGACGCGGGTCTCGGCGGCGCCGCGGACGTCGGTCTCGCTGTGCTCGTCGGCGGGGCGGACCGCGACGACCGTGTCGGTGCGGCGGCTCGCGCTGACCCGGACCGTGCCGGCGCAGGACGAGCTGTCGATCGAGACGGAGATCGGGTGCGGGGTGTCGAAGGTGGGCATGGTCACCTCTCGGTCGGGGTGCGCGGGCGGAGTGCGGCCGGGGCGGGGGAGTGCCGGGTGCTCAGCGGACCCAGCCGGTGTAGCGCTGGCCGACGCCGGGGCCGCCGGTGAAGCCCTGGCCCGCCGGCGGGGAGCCCGGCGGGCGGCTCCCGCCGGTCGCGTCGGCGGCGGCGGCCGCGGTGCGGATCAGCCAGGTGTTGATCGAGACACCGGCGCGTGCGGCGGCATGTTCCACGCGGGTCTTGAGGTACTCGGGCAGGCGGAGGCTGATCCGGACCGTCGCGTCGTCCTCCCCCTCGGCCGGCGCGGGGGGCGGTGGGACGGCCGACGGTGCCGGTCCGGGATCGGGCTCGTCGGCCGGTGGTGGCACCACGACGAACGTCGGCTCGCGGTGGCGCAGGCGCAGGTCGACCGAGCCCGGCGCCAGGTCGCGGGTGATCTCGGCGGCCGCCTCGGACAACGCGTCGAGCAACGCCAGACGCAGCGCCGACTCCAGCGGAGCGGTGAGCCGCTCGGCCAGCTCGCGGGCGTCGTCGCCACCGGCCGCGGCGGCCAGCGCGAGTTCGTGCCGGACGGCCTCGACGTACGGACGAAGATCCATGACGCCATAGTGGCATCACCGTGATGCCACTTGCAAGCGCTATGGCGCCAGACGAAAATTCCGCTCAGAGAACGGCTCCGGGCGCCGATAGGCGCCGGTGTGACGGCTCCGTCCGCGCCCGGCGCGGCCCCCGAGGACGACGGCCCGCGCCCGGCGGGACCGGCGCCGTCCACCGAGCGCCGTGCGGCCGGCAAGCTCTACGGCCGGACCGCCACCGACCTCACCGGCCCGCTCCAGCCGACCCGGCCGTCGGTCGCCTACCGGCGAGTGCTGGGCCGCAGCCAGCACCGCACCCTGATCGCGCTCGGCGTGCTGCACATCGCGCTGGCGGTGGCGCTCGCCGGGTTCCTCGCGCTCCCCGGCCAGCTCCCGCCGCTGCGCCGCTCGGACTACCTCGCCGACGCGCTGATGCTGGCGGGCTGGGTGGTGATGATCCTCCTGCAGCTGATCGCCGGAGTGCGGACCTGGGCGCTGACGTTCTTCGCGGCCAACGCGAAGGACCCGGTGCCGATGGTGCCACCGGCCGGTCTGCGGGTCGCCGTGCTCACCACGATCGTGCCGGGCAAGGAACCGCTCGAACTCGTCCTCACCACGCTCCGCGCGATGAAGCGGCTACGCCATGACGGGCCGGTCGACGTCTGGCTGCTCGACGAGGGCGACGACGAGGACGTGCGGCGCCGCTGCGCGGAGATCGGCGTCCGGCACTTCAGCCGGCAGGGCCGGCCGGAGTGGAACCAGGCCACGGGCCCCTTCAAGGCCAAGACCAAGCACGGCAACCACAACGCGTGGCGCTCGGCGCACGAGACCGAGTACGACGTCGTCGCCCAGATGGACCCCGACCACGTGCCGTACCCGAACTTCCTGGAGCGGACGCTGGGGTACTTCGCCGACCCCGACACCGCGTTCGTCGTCGCGCCCCAGGTCTACGGGAACCTGGCCGAGTCGTTCGTCGCGCGCGGAGCCGCCGAGCTGGCCTACCTCTTCCACGGCATCCTGCAGCGGGGCGGCAACGGCCACGGCGCGCCGCTGCTGATCGGCACCAACCACCTCTACCGGCCGGCGGCGTTCCGGCAGATCGGGGGCTACCAGGACTGCATCATCGAGGACCACCTCACGTCGATGGTGGTCTTCGGCGCCCTCAACCCCGCGACCGGCGCGCACTGGAGGGGCGTCTACACCCCGGACGTGCTCGCGGTCGGGGAGGGGCCGGCCACCTACTCCGACTTCTTCAGCCAGCAGAAGCGGTGGGCGTACGGGATCTGGGAGATCGTGCGCGGGCACTCGCCGCGGCTGCTGGTCGCGCTGCGGCGCCCCGGCCAGCGGCTCGCGTTCGTCGCGTTGCAGCTGCACTACCCCACGACCGCCGCGCAGTGGGTGATGGGCGTCTTCCTGAGCGCCGTGTACCTGCTCGGCGGCGTGACCGTCACACAGCTGCCCGTGCTGGCCTGGAGCGCGCTGTTCGCCGCGAACGTGCTCGTCGGGCTGGTGTTCTTCTGGTTCACCCAGCGCTTCAACCTCGTCGACCACGAGCGCCGGTCCTGGGGGCTGGCCGGGATGGCGCTGGAGCTGGTCACCGCACCGATCTACGTCGCGGCCGCCGCCGCCCAGCTGGCCGGGCGGCCGCTCGCGTACGTGGTCACGGCGAAGGGCACGGCCGCGACCGGCGACACGCTGCGGACGTTCCGGCCGCACCTGGGCTGGGCGGCGTTCTCCGCGATCTGCCTGGTGGCCGCGCCGCTGCTCGGCCACGACTACCCCGCGCTCTACGTGTGGGCGGCGCTCACCGTGGTGATCTGCGTGGCGCCCGTCGTCCACCTGGGCGTGCGGACCGCACGGGCGAGGGCCGCGCTGCGCAGGCGCCCCACCGACCCGGTGTCCGCGACCACCTACCTGCTGCCGCCGCGGCGGCTCGGGGAGCTGCTGGTCCTGCGCGGCCTGGTGAGCCGGCCGCACCTGGAGCGGCTGCTCGACCGGCAGGCCGGCGCGGAGGGCCCGTGGCGCAAGCTCGGCGAGCTCGCCGTGGAGGAAGGGCTGCTCACCGCCGACCAGCTGGCCGACGTACTGCAGCACCCGCGGGACCGGCAGCTGCCCCTGGCCGGGTGAGCCGGCGGTGGCGCCGCAGTGACGTCGGGTCCCCGGCGGCGCCGATCTTTGGAGGATTCCTACAACGCATGAGCCGCACCATGCGCGGTCAGCTCCCTTGGTGGACCTCTCGGAATCGAGCAAGGTAGAGGACAGCCTTGTGTCCTGGGGAGTGGGGAGATCCAGCCGGTGTTCAACCGTGTCGCCATCGTCAACCGGGGAGAGGCCGCGATGCGGCTCATCCACGCGGTCCGTGACCTGTCGGCGGAGACCGGGGTGCGGGTCGAGACGGTCGCCCTGTACACCGACTCGGACCGCGGCGCGACGTTCGTCCGGGAGGCCGACATCGTCTACCCGCTCGGCCCGGCGTCGGCCCGCCCCTACCTCGACCTGGCGGTGCTGGAGAAGGCGCTGATCGAGACCGGTGCCGACGCCGCCTGGGTGGGCTGGGGCTTCGTCGCGGAGGACCCCGCGTTCGCCGAGCTCTGCGACCGGATCGGCGTCACGTTCATCGGCCCCAGCGCCGACGCGATGCGCAAGCTGGGCGACAAGATCGGCGCGAAGCTCATCGCCGAGGAGGTCGGCGTCCCGGTCGCGCCGTGGAGCCGCGGCGAGGTCGCGACGCTCGAGGACGCGCTGCGCGCCGGCGACGCGATCGGCTACCCGCTGATGCTCAAGGCCACCGCGGGCGGCGGCGGCCGCGGCATCCGCAAGGTGGGCTCGCGGGAGGAGCTCACCGACGCCTACGAGCGCACCAGCCAGGAGGCGCTGCGCGCGTTCGGCTCCGGCGTCGTGTTCCTGGAGCGCCTGGTCACCGGCGCCCGGCACGTCGAGGTCCAGGTCATCGCCGACGGGCACGGCACCGCCTGGGCGCTCGGCGTCCGCGACTGCTCGGTGCAGCGGCGCAACCAGAAGATCATCGAGGAGTCCGCCTCCCCGGTGCTGGCCGACACGCAGGTCGCCGAGCTGAAGACGTCGGCCGAGCGGCTCGCGGTCGCCGTCGGCTACCGCGGCGCCTGCACGGTGGAGTTCCTCTACCACCCCGGCGAGAAGCTGTTCGCGTTCCTCGAGGTCAACACCCGGCTGCAGGTCGAGCACCCGATCACCGAGATCACCACCGACACCGACCTGGTGCGCCTGCAGCTGCACGTCGCCGGCGGCGGCCGGCTGGAGGGCCCGCAGCCGGTGGAGTCCGGCCACGCGATCGAAGCCCGGCTCAACGCCGAGGACCCCGACCGCGACTTCGCGCCGGCCCCCGGCCGCATCACCCGGCTCGCGCTGCCCGCCGGCCCCGGCATCCGCGTGGACACCGGGGTGAGCGAGGGCGACACGATCCCCGCCGACTTCGACTCGATGATCGCGAAGATCATCGCCTACGGCCGCGACCGCGACCAGGCGCTCGGCCGGCTGCGCCGCGCGATGGCCGAGACCACGGTGATCATCGAGGGCGGTGCGACGAACAAGAGCTTCGTCCTCGACCTGCTCGACCAGCCCGAGGTGATCGACGCCAGCGCCGACACCGGCTGGATCGACCGGGTCCGCGCCGAGGGCCGGCTGGTCAGCCACCGGCACTCCGCGATCGCGCTGGCGGCCGCGGCGATCGAGGCCTACGAGGACGAGGAGGAGGTGAGCCGCCAGCGGCTGCTCTCCACCGCCCACGGTGGCCGCCCGCAGGTCCAGCACGAGCCGGGCCGTCCGCTGGACCTGAAGCTGCGCGGCGTCGGCTACCGGGTGAGCGTGGTGCGGGTGGGTCAGCGTCGCTTCCGCGTCGCGTTCGCCGACGGCGTCGCCGTGGCCGACGTCGAGGTCGACCGGTACGACGCGCACAGCGGCCAGATCGTCGTCAACGGGCGCCGCTTCCGGCTGGTGTCGGCCACCTACGGGCCGGTCCACACCGTCGAGGTCGACGGCATCACGCACCGGGTCAGCCGCGACGAGGGTGGCGTCGTGCGGTCCCCGGCACCGGCGCTCGTCGTCGCGACGCCGCTGGCGGTCGGCGACGAGGTGCAGCCGGGCGCGCCGATCCTGGTGCTGGAGAGCATGAAGATGGAGACGGTGCTCCGCGCGCCGTTCCGGGCCCGCGTCCGGGAGTGCCCGGTGTCGGTGGGCAGCCAGGTGGGAGCCGGCGCCCCGCTGATGCGGCTGGAGCCGCTCGGCGACGGCGCCGCCGAAGCCTCCGCGCAGGCCTCCGAGGGCGTCGAGATCGATCTGCCCGAGGAGACCGTGGCGCTCTCCGCGGCGGCCAGGGCCGAGCGCGGCCTGCAGGACCTGCGCAGCCTCCTGCTCGGCTTCGACGTCGATCCGCACGACCACAAGCGGGTGTTCGCGTCCTACCTGGCCGCCCGCGCCGAGCTGGGCGGCCGGCCGATCGCGGGCGAGCTGGACCTGCTGACGGTGTTCGCCGACCTCTCCGAGCTCAGCCGCAACCGGCCGCGCGGCGAGCGCGACGTGGAGCCGGGCAGCCCCGTGCACAGCCCGCGCGAGTTCTTCCACAGCTACCTGCAGAGTCTCGACGTCGAGCGGGCCGGCGTCACCGAGAGCTTCCGGGCCCGGCTCGCGAAGGTGTTCGCGCACTACGGGGTCACCGACCTCGACCGCACGCCGACGCTGGAAGCCGCGGTGTTCCGGATCTTCCTGGCCCAGCAGCACATGGGTGCCAACGTCGCGATCGTGTCCGAGCTGCTCCGCCAGTGGCTGGCCGGGCCGCCGCCGCTGGAGCAGCTGAGCGAGCCGGCCGGGCTCACGCTCGCCCACGTCGTCGAGGCCACGCAGGTCCGGTTCCCCGCCGTCTCCGACCTGGCCCGCGGCGTGGTGTTCCGCTGGTTCGCCCAGCCGCTGCTGCGCCGCAACCGGGCGATGGTCTACGCCGCGGTCCGCGACGACCTGCGCTACCTCGACCGCAACCCGGACGCGCCGGACCGCGCCGACCGCATCCAGTCCATGGTGGCCAGGGCCGAGCCGCTGGTGCGCCTGATCGGCCAGCGGATCGGCCGCCCCGGCCGCGACCACGCGCCCCTGCTGGAGGTCCTGACCCGGCGGTACTACGGCAACCGCGACCTGTCCGGCGTCACCACCCGCGACGTCGCCGGCTGCCGGTTCGTCACCGCCGAGCTCACCGGCTCCGGCGACGCGACGCGGGTGGTCGCGACCGCGGTGGACATCTCGTCGCTCCCGCAGGCGATCGGCGCCGTCGGCACGATCGGCTCGGAGGGCGCGCTCGCCGCCGACCTCTACGTCACCTGGGAGGACCAGCCCGACGCGGACGCCATGGCCGGCCGCCTCGGTCTGCTCCTGGCCGAGCACCCGCTGCCGGCCGGCGTCCGGCGCGTCACGACCACCGTCGCCGGGCGCAGCGGCGCACGCATGCACCACCACTTCACGTTCCGCCGGGACGGGGACTCCTTCGTCGAGGACCGGCTGATCCGCGGCCTGCACCCGCAGATCGCCCAGCGTCTGCAGATCGAGCGGCTGCGGGAGTTCGACCTGACCCGGCTGCCCTCGGCCGACGAGGAGATCTACCTGTTCAAGGCCGTCGCGCGCAGCAACCCCGCCGACGAGCGGCTGATCGCGATGGGGCAGGTCCGCGACCTCACGCCGCTGCGCGAGACCGACGGCCGGCTGGTGGCGCTGCCGGCGGTCGAGGACGCGGTCACCGCCGGCCTCGACGCGATCCGCAACATCCAGGCCCAGCGCCCGCAGAACAAGCGGTTCGACACCAACCGCATCATGCTCTACGTCTGGCCGCCGACCGACCTCTCGCCCGACGAGCTCGAGGCGCTCGTCCAGCGGGTGCTGCCGACCACGGCCGGTGCGGGCCTGGAGGAGGTCGAGTTCGTCGGCCGCCAGCGCAACGCCGACGGCGAGCTGGAGGAGCTGTCGGTGCGGATCGGCTTCGATCCCGGCCGGGGCGTCCGCCTGGTCGTGGGCGAGCCGTCGACCGAGCCGCTGCAGCCGCTGGACGACTACCGGCAGAAGGTGCTGCGCGCGGCACGCCGCGGCAACGTGTACCCCTACGAGCTGACCGCCCTGCTGGGCTCCTTCGTCGAGTACGACCTCGACGAGACCGGCGCGCTCGTGCCGGTGGACCGGCCGAAGGGCAAGAACACCGCGGCGATCGTCGCGGGCGTGGTCACGACGCCGACCGAGCGGTACCCCGAGGGTGTCACCCGGGTCGTGCTGCTCGGCGACCCGACCAAGGCGCTCGGCGCGCTCTCGGAGCCGGAGTGCTCCCGCGTCATCGCCGCCCTCGACCTCGCCGAGCGGATGCAGGTGCCGCTGGAGTGGTTCGCCCTCTCGGCCGGCGCGCGGATCTCGATGACCTCCGGCACCGAGAACATGGACTGGGTCGCGGCCGCCCTCAAGCGGATCGTGGAGTTCACCCAGGGCGGTGGCGAGATCAACATCGTCGTCGCCGGCATCACGGTCGGCGCCCAGCCGTACTGGAACGCCGAGGCGACGATGCTCATGCACACCAAGGGCGTCCTGGTGATGACGCCGGACTCGGCGATGGTGCTCACCGGCAAGCAGTCGCTGGACTTCTCCGGTGGCGTGTCGGCCGAGGACAACTTCGGCATCGGCGGTTACGACCGGGTCATGGGCCCCAACGGCCAGGCGCAGTACTGGGCACCCAACCTGCCGGCGGCCCGGGACGTGCTGATGAAGCACTACGACCACACGTACGTGGTGCCGGGCGAGGCCGGTCCGCGACGCGCGGCGACCGCGGACCCGGCCGACCGCGACATCTCCGACTACCCGCACGCGGTCGTCGGCAGCGACTTCCGGTCGGTCGGCGAGATCTTCTCCGCCGAGCACAACCCCGACCGCAAGAAGCCGTTCGACATCCGCACCGTGATGCGGGCGCTCTCCGACCAGGACCACCCGGTGCTCGAGCGCTGGGCCGGGATGGCCGACGCGGAGACGGCCGCGGTGCAGGACGTGCACATCGGCGGGTGGCCGGTGTGCCTGATCGGGATCGAGTCGCGCTCGGTGCCGCGCCGGGGCTTCCCGCCCACCGACGGGCCCGACACGTACACCGCGGGCACGCTGTTCCCGCGCTCGTCGAAGAAGACGGCGCGGGCGATCAACGCCGCGTCGGGCAACCGGCCGCTGGTCGTGCTCGCGAACCTCTCCGGGTTCGACGGTTCGCCGGAGTCGATGCGCCGGCTGCAGCTGGAGTACGGCGCGGAGATCGGCCGCGCGATCGTCAACTTCTCCGGCCCGATCGTGTTCTGCGTGATCTCCCGGTACCACGGCGGCGCGTTCGTCGTGTTCTCCAAGGCGCTCAACCCGAACATGACGGTGCTCGCGCTGGAGGGCTCGTTCGCCTCCGTGCTCGGTGGCGCGCCCGCGGCGGCCGTCGTCTTCTCCGGCGAGGTCAACAACCGCACCGCGACCGACCCGCGGGTGGCCGAGCTGCAGGCGCAGATCTCCGCCGCCGGCGGTGCCGAGCGGGCGGCGCTCAACGCGCGCCTGGCCGACGTGCAGGCCGCCGTCCGCGCGGAGAAGGTCGGGGAGGTCGCGGCGGAGTTCGACCGGGTGCACAGCATCCAGCGCGCGGTCGAGGTCGGTTCGGTGGACGCGATCGTGAGCGTCGCCGAGCTGCGGCCCCGGATCATCGAGGCCATCGAGGCGCTGAACCGGTAGCGGGTCCGGGGCCGGCCGCGGCCGGCCCCGGAGCCGTCAGCCCAGCGTCCGGCTGCGGATCACCGTGGTGTACCAGCGGGCGCTGTCCTTCGGCGTGCGCTCGAGCGTGTCGTAGTCGACGCGGACGATGCCGAACCGCTTGGAGTAGCCGTAGGACCACTCGAAGTTGTCCATCAGCGACCACAGGAAGTAGCCCCGCACGTCGACGCCCTTCTCCCGGACGTCGAGCACCGCCTGCAGGTGCCGCCGCACGTAGTCGATGCGGTCGGCGTCGTGGACCGTGCCGGTCGTGCCCTCCTCGACCACGTCGGGGAACGCGGCACCGTTCTCGGTGACCATCAGCGGCTGGTCCGGGTATCGCTCGGAGAGTTCCAGCAGCAGGTCCGCGAGCCCCTGCGGGTCGATGTTCCAGCCCATCTCGGTGTGCGGCGGGTCGGTGGGGAGGAACTCCACGTCGTCGGCGCCCGGCCAGGCGGTCGCGGTGGACTTGCCGTGGCCGTCCGCCCGCTGGCGTTCACCGACGCCGTCCCAGAGCTGGATGCGGTTGGTGCTGTAGTAGTTCACGCCGAGGACGTCGATCGGCTGGCGGATGATCTCCAGGTCGCCGTCGTGGACGAACGACCAGTCGCTGATCCCGCGCGTCACCTCGAACACGTGCTCGGGGTAGGCGCCCTCGAGCATCGGGCCGAGGAAGACCCCGTTGGCCAGCGCGTCGAGCTTCGCGCGGGCCGCCTCACCGGTGTCCCCGACGGGCCGGAACACGTGCAGGTTGAGCGTCACGGAGAACTGCGCGTCGGCCCGGACGACCTGCCGCAGCTCCCGCAGCGCCAGGCCGTGCGCGAGGTTGAGGTGGTGCACGGCCTGCAGCGCGGCCTCCGGCTCGGTACGCCCCGGCGCGTGGACGCCGGAGGAGTAGCCGAGGTAGGCCGAGCACCAGGGCTCGTTCAGCGTGGTCCAGGTGTGGACGCGGTCGCCGAGCGCCTCGCCGACCACGCGGGCGTAGGCGGCGAACGCCTCGGCGGTGGCACGGTTGGTCCACCCGCTCTCGTCCTCCAGGGCCTGGGGCAGGTCCCAGTGGTACAGCGTGGCGACCGGGCGGATGTTCCGCGCCAGCAGCCCGTCGACGAGCCGGGAGTAGAAGTCCAGGCCGGCCGCGTTGACGGCGCCCCGGCCGGTCGGGATCACCCGGGGCCAGGCGATCGAGAACCGGTAGGCCTCCAGCCCGAGCTCGGCCATCAGGTCGAGGTCGGCGTCCAGACGGTGATAGTGGTCGTCGGCGACGTCGCCGGTGTCGCCGTTGAGCACCTTGCCCGGCGTGTGGCTGAACGTGTCCCAGATCGACGGGCCGCGCCCGTCCTCGTTCGCGGCGCCCTCGATCTGGTAGGACGCGGTCGCCGAGCCGAAGACGAAATCAGCGGGGAAATGCATGCGGGGTCCTCGCTTTCTGAAGCGTGATAGCGCTCTCACAGCATCGCAGACGCGGGGCCGGGTCCGGCAGGGGACGTTGCCCGTGTCTGCGATGCTCGGCGCTGTGACCACCGCCAGGCCCGCGCGGCGCCGCCTCCCGGGCGTCGTGCTCCTGGCCGGCGCACTCGCCGCCCTGGTCGCGGTCGTCGTCCAGATCGTGCTGCCGGTGGTCGGGCCCCCGGGGCCGCGCCCGGCGTTCCAGCTCCCGGTGGCGTGCGGCGAACGCTGGCAGCTCGGTACGTACCCCGGCCACGACGACTACGACGTCGACCTGTTCCCGCTGCGCGGCGACTCGTGGGGACGCCCGGTGCTCGCGTCCGCCGGCGGGACGGTCAGCGTCGCCGGCATCAACGGAACGCTCGGCGGACGCACCCCGCAGAACCCCGACGGTCCGCGCGGCACCGGCGGCGGCTACTGGGTGACGATCGACCACGGCGGGAAGTGGGAGACCCAGTACCTGCACCTGCTCGAACCCCCGCTGGTGCGGGAGGGACAGCGGGTCGAGCAGGGCCAGCAGATCGGGCGGCTCGGCAGCACCGGCAACTCCGGCGCGCCGCACCTCCACTACGAGCAGCGCCGCGGCTGGGAGAAGGTCGAGACCCACTTCGACGGGGTGCCGTCCGGCATCACCACCGACGACCGCGAGTACACGACCACCCGCACGAGTAGGAACTGCCCGTGACCGCCGTCCCCGCAGGCAAGCTCGCCGCGGTGCTCACCGAGGTCCGCGCCTGGCTGCTCGGCCTGCGCGGCCTCGCGCTCGACGGCGTCGATTCGGCGAGGGCCGACGCCGCACTCGCCGGGGCGGCGGCCTCCGCGGCACCGGCCGACCTCCGCACGCTGCTGATCGCGCTCGGCGATCTGCACCGGGCGGTCGCCGGCTCGGAGAAGGCCCGCGCGACCGTACGCCCGCTGGTGCTGCGTCGGGTGGCGACCTGGCTCGACGCACTGGAGACCGACGACCCCGCGGTACGGCTCGCGGTCGCGCTCGCGTCGGCGGCGGACCCCGTCGGGGAGCAACGGTGGGGCCGCGCGACGGTGCGCTGCCTGCTCACCCCGGTGACACCGGCCCGCGGTGCGGTGCTGCGGTGGAGTGACCGGCCGGCGCCGGTGGCCGGCCTCGTGCCGCCCGACGCCGACGTCCTCGCGCAGCTGGCCGCCGCCCACCAGCTGCGGTCCGCGCTGCGCACCGGCGTCTCGGACCCGCAGCGCGTCCTCCCGGCCGTGCGCGGGGTGCCGATCGCGTGGACGAGCGGTCTCCGGGCGCCGGTCGCCGACCTCCACCGCCTCGCCGGTGGCGCGCCGCCCGGCCTCGACGACCTGCTGCCGGGCGTGCTCCTGCTGGCCTGGCCGCTGCTCGGCGCCGCGCCCCGTGGAGCGGCCCAGGCTCGCCTCGACCGGGCGGCCACGGCCGAGGCCGACCGGGAGCCGCTGCTCGACCTGCTGCTGCCGTTCGCGGGCGCGGCGCCGCTGCGCGTCCGGGTGCGCCCCGACCACACCGCCGACCGCATGGTGCTGCTGCGGCCCGGCGCGGACTGGCCCGCCCGGTTACGCAGCGGGGACGTGGCCGGTGTCGCCGCCGACGCCGGGCGGCGGCTCGCGGCGGCGGGCCTCGACGTCGCCGAGCACCCCGGCCCGCCACCCACCGACGCCGCCCGCCGCGCCGGGCCGGGCCTGGCGGCGGCCCTCCTCGTCCCGGTCGCCGACGAGGCCCGCCTCGCCGCACTGCGCCGCGCGCTCGTCGCACTGCGCCGCGCGCCCGCCGGGTACGGCGGCCGGTCGGCGGCCGGTCCGGTCGGGTCCTGACGTCAGGCCGGCCGGCGGCGTCGCCGGCCGGTCACCTCACTTGCGCCAGCGGCCGGGCACCGCCCGCTGCACGAGCAGCAGCACACCGAAGCCGATGAGCACCAGGCCCACCGCGATCAGCCGGAGGACGTCGGAGCCGGTGGACGGCAGGCGGCGGCCGAACGTCAGCGCGAAGCTGCGGCTCAGCGGGCGGCCGGAGGCTGCCACGCCCTCCGCCGTCGCGGTGTGGCGGCCCCGGAGGGCGGCGGGCAGCGTGACCCGGACCGTGGCGCGGCCGTCGGCGCCGGCCGCCGCCGTGCCGAGCGGCACCGGCTCGGAGTGCAGCCAGAACGAGACGGTGCTGCGCGGCCGGAACCCGACGGCGGTCAGCGTCGTCGTGGTGCCGGGCGAGGGAGCCGTGCGCTCGGCGAACAGCCGCGCGGCCGGGCCGACGAGGTCACGGGGGGTACCGGCCGGGCTCGGCGGGCTCACGACCGAGACACCGGCGGCGGAGCGCGCCACGACCGTGACGCGGTAGGCGACGGCGTTGTCGAGGTTGCCGATGATGCAGGTGGTAGTGGGTGCCGGGACGGTGCAGGAGGCGCCGCCGGGCATCGCCGTGGCGGTGTAGGCGGTGACCCGCGGGCCGCCGGACGCCGGGGCCGCCCAGGCCGCGGCGAGGGCCTGGTCCCCGGCCACGACCCGCGGCCGCGCGAGCGCACCGGGCCGGGCGGCCACTGGCAGGGTGGGCGCGGGCAGGGGAGGCGCGGGCAGGGCGGTCCGGACGATCGTCGCGGTCGTGCTCGCCCGGCCGGCGGTCATCGTCACGGTGTCGGTCCCGGCGCTCGACGCGGGCACCGGAACCGCCCCGGCCGAGCGGGAGCCGACGGCGAACGCGCCACCGACCGCGAGGCACACGGCGACCAGCGCGCTGACCGTTCGCCGCGAAAACCCCATAGTTGGGCAAATGGTAGTACCTGCTCACAGCAGACCCGCGAGGCGGTAGAGCACGAGCGAGCCCGCGACGGCCACGTTGAGGCTAGCCCCGGTTCCGACCATCGGAATCTCCACCGCGACGTCGAGGAGCTCGAGCGCGTCGGGCGGGATTCCGGTCTGCTCGTGCCCGAGCACCGCGACGGTCCGGCGCCGCGCCGGCGGCAGGTCGGCGAGCCGGATGGCCTCGTCGGCGAGTTCGACGCCGACGATCGCCGAGCCGGCCGCGCGCTCGGCGGCCAGCCAGGCGGCGGCGTCCCGGCCCACCCAGTGCACGCACGTGGGCCGGCGCAGCGTGTTGCCCTTGGCCAGCGCCTCGCCGACCCAGGGCAGGCGAGGCACGGCCAGACAGGCACCGACCGCGTCGCAGGTGCGCAGCAGCGTGCCGAGGTTCGCTCCGTACAGGGGCCAGAGCGGAGCGGCGACGAGGTGATCCCAGCAGCGGTGGGACCGGGGACGGCGCTGGCGGCGCAGCTCCTGGCGGCTGCGCACCCGGGGCGCGCTCACCGCAGGAGAGCGGACGCCCTGACGTCGTAACGAGTCATCGATCCGGTGCTTCGCGGCGCACCGAGGCCATCGACGGGGAGTGGGCCTCCAGGATACCGGCTCAGGGCTTGCGGGCGATGCCCGCGTACATGGCGGAGTCACCGTCCGGAACACCGGAGGCCAGCTCGTCGGGGCGCCAGTTGTTCGTCAGCGTGACGCCCGGCTCGACCAGCTCGTAGCCGTCGAAGAACTTCTCCACCTCGGCCTTGGTCCGGACCGTCACGAAGATGCCCTGGTCGGTGTAGGCCTTGACCGCGCGCAGGACGCCGGGCCCCGCGTCGGCGGTGGCGGCCGAGAGCGCGAGGTAGCTGCCGCTGGGCAGCCGGTCCATCAGCCGCCGGACGACGTCGTAGGCGAGCTCGTCGGGGATGAACTGCACCAGCGCGATCACCGAGAGCGCCACCGGACGGCTCAGGTCGAGCGTCCCGGTGAACTGCGGGGAGTTGATGATCGAGTCGGGGTCGCGCAGGTCGGCGTCGAGGTAGGTGGTCTTGCCCTCGGGCGAGCCGGTGAGCAGCGCGCGGGCGTGGGCCAGCACGATCGGGTCGTTGTCGACGTAGACGACCCGGGACTCCGGCGCCACGCTCTGGACGACGTCGTGCAGGTTCGGCGCCGTCGGGATGCCGGTACCGACGTCGAGGAACTGGCGGATCCCCGCCTCGGCGGCCAGGTAGCGCACCGCGCGCGTCATGAAGTACCGGTTCTGCTGCATCGACGTACGGACGCCAGGCCAGCCCGCCATCGAGAGGTCACCGGCGGCGCGGTCGGGCGGGAAGTTGTCCTTGCCGCCGAGGATGTAGTCGTAGATGCGGGCCGGGTGCGGGATGTCGGTGCGTAACTCCACCGGCGCGATCCGGTCGGGGTCCGGCTTCATCCAGTCCGGGGTGGACGCGCTCATCGTCACCGTTCCCTCTACTCAGGCCGTTGCGGGCTCTCTCGCGCATCGTAGTGGACGCTGCGTGACGGGCGGCAACCACTGTGGACGACGTGACAGCCCGACTACCATGCTCGCGCGTGCCCTGCGGTGTGTCCGCCACGCCCACCCAGCAGACGGAGTTGTCCTGGCATGACTGCGCAGCGTTTACGGTCGATTCCCGTCGCCGAGTGGGTCCTGCTCGCCGCCCTGCTGCTGATCGCGGTCGCGACCCGCTACGTCGGCCGCGACTACGTCACCGGCGACATGCAGATCTTCTTCGACTGGTACGCCCACCTGCGGGCCAACGGCCTGGACTCGGCGGTCGGCAACTACAACGCGCCGTTCCTCTACCTGCTGATGCTGGCCGGCTGGCTGCCCGGGGAGCTGCTCTACGACCTCAAGGCGATCTTCGTCCTGTTCGACGTCGTGCTCGCCTGGTTCGTCTTCCGGATCGTCGGGCTGCGCCACGGCGGGTGGCGCGTCCCGGCGGCGGCCGCGCTGATCACCGCGTTCCTGCCGACCGTCGTGGTCAACGCCTCGATGTACGGGCAGTGCGACTCGATCTGGGCGTCGTTCGCGGTCGGTGCGCTCTACTTCTTCCTGCGCGACCGGCCGTGGCTCGCGGTCACCTTCTGCGCGCTGGCCTACGCGGTCAAGCCGCTCGGCATCTTCATCTTCCCGCTGCTCGCGCTGCTGCTGCTCGCCGGCCGGGTGCCCTGGCGGACGCTGATCGCGCTCCCGCTGGTGTACGTCGCGGTCGACGTGCCGATCATGCTGCTCGGCCGGGACCCCGTCGAGGTGCTGACCCTCTACTTCCACCAGCTCGACGACCCGGCCCGGCTGACGCGCGGCGGGCCGACCGCGTTCCAGTTCTTCGACGTCCGGGTCGGCGCCCTGGAGATGGCGTCACTCGGCACGCTGCTCGCCGGTGCTGCGGTGCTCGGGATCTGCTGGGTGCTGATCGCGACGCGGACCGACCTCACGCCCACCCGGATCGTCACCGCCGCCGCCTGCTTCGCGATCGTCGTGCCGTTCCTGCAGCCCCGGATGCACGAGCGGTACTTCTACCTCGCCGACGTCCTGACGCTGCTGCTGGCGTTCCATGTCCCGCGGCGCTGGTACCTGCCGGTGATCGTCCAGGTGTCCTCGTTCCTGTCCTACCTGCCGTTCATGCTGCGGGGCGGGCCGCCCGGCACGTACCTCGACCGCAAGTGGCTCGCCGCGCTGATGGCCGTCGCGCTGGTGCTCACCGCCTACGAGCTGCTGCGCGACGTCCGCGGCCGCGCGCTGCTACCCCCGCCGGACGGCGATCCGGATCCCCCCGCGCCGTCCGGCGGCCCGGCCGCCGACCGGCCAGGGACCGCCGGGCCGGACGACCCGGTTCGCGAGCGCGCCACCCCGGCCGAAGCGCGGCGGGTGCCCACCCGCCCGCCGCGCCCGGCGTGGCGTCCGCTGCGGGCGTAGCCGCCCGCGCCCGGAAAACCCGTGGTGGCCGACGGGGACAATCGAGCGGTGAACACTCTGCTCCTGGGGGTCGTGGGCTCGACGGCCTACGGACTCGCGCACGCGGGCTCCGACGTCGACCGGCTGGGCGTCTACGCCGTGCCGACGACTGAGCTGCACGGGCTGCGCCTGCCGATCGACAAGGCCGCCACGATCGTCGAGCACGACCCGGACCGGACCGTGCACGAGGCCCGCAAGTTCGCGATGCTCTGCCTCTCGTCGAACCCCACCGTCACCGAGCTGCTGTGGCTGCCCGCGGAGCTGTACGAGGTGCGCACGGCGCTGGGGGAGGAGCTGATCGCGATCCGTGGGGCGTTCGCCGCCGCGCCGTACGTCCGCGACGCGTACTACGGCTACGCGACCAGTCAGTTCAAGCGGCTGCTGACCACCGGGCAGTTCCAGTCGAAGATGCGCAAGCGGCAGTCCAAGCACGGGCGGCACCTGCTGCGCCTGCTCGACCAGGGCTACGAGTACTACGTCACCGGGCGGTTGTCGCTGCGGGTGGCCGATCCGCAGCGCTACCACGACTTCGGCGACCGGGTGGCCGCGGACCCCGAGGCGGCCCGGCCGGCGCTGGCCGAGGCACGCGAGAAGTTCGCGGCCGCGCGGTCGCCGCTGCCGGACGCGCCGGACGAGCGGGTCGTGGAGGGCTGGCTGCGCCGGGTCCGGGCGGCCTACCTGTGAGGGAGACAGGGAAACCCGACGCGGTGCTGGTCGACGTCGACGGCACCCTCGCCACCCGGGTCACCGACCGGACGCCGTACGAGTGGCAGCGGGTCGGTGAGGACGCCCCGGTGGCCGCCGTGGTCGCGGCGGTCCGGGCGCTGCACGCGGCCGGGCACCCGATCATCGTGGTGTCCGGCCGCGACGAAGAATGCCGCGCCCAGACCGAGTCGTGGCTTCTGCACCACCTCGCGATCCCGCACGAGATGCTGCTGATGCGGCGGGCCAAGGACAACCGCCGTGACGACATCGTGAAACGCGAGCTGTACGAACGGCACGTCGCCGGCCGCTACGACGTGGCGTTCGTCCTCGACGACCGCGCACAAGTCGTCCGGATGTGGAGGAACCAACTGAACCTGGTCTGCTTCCAGGTCGCCGAAGGCGACTTCTGACGGCAGAAAAGGTGGGTTCTGCGGCGTTGCTGCCGTCCGTCGATCCCGCCAGGCTGACGGTGTGTCCGAGCGCTGCGTGGTCTTCGTGCTCTACGACGGGGTGCAGAGCCTCGACGTGAGCGGGCCGCTCGAGGTGTTCGCCGGTGCGCTGCGGCACCCGGCGGGCCGGGCGGCCTACCGTCTGGTCACCGCCAGCCCCGGCGGCGAGCCGGTGCGGACGTCGAGCGGGCTGACCCTCGTCCCGGACGTCGACCTGGGCGCGGCGCCGGTGCCGCACACGCTGGTCGTGCCCGGTGGCGAGGGCACCCGCACGCTCGACGGCGCGATCGTCGAGTGGCTGCGGGTGCGCGCGCCGCACGCCGCCCGCCTGGTGTCGGTGTGCACCGGAGCGTTCCTGCTGGCCGAGGCAGGGCTGCTCGACGGGCACCGGGCCACCACCCACTGGTGGCTCTGCGACGCGTTCGCCGAGCGGTACCCGAAGGTCGACGTCGAGCCCGATCCGATCTTCGTGCGCGACGGCACGGTCGCCACGTCGGCCGGGGTCACGGCCGGGATCGATCTGGCGCTGGCCCTGGTGGAGGAGGACCTCGGGCGCGACGTCGCGCTCGCCGTCGCC
>Ga0190269_10000223_pt1 | contig 30455 bp, 24 predicted proteins | sample Popmic249IS_FD_133749 | JGI IMG/M metagenome (GOLD analysis project Ga0190269, IMG submission 133749) | Populus adjacent soil microbial communities from riparian zone of Blue River, Arizona, USA - 249 IS | ecosystem: Environmental > Terrestrial > Soil > Riparian zone | place: USA: Arizona... | reverse complement strand
GTGATAAATTTGAAAGTCGCATGTCCCCGGAAGCAGCTCAGTTGACCGACTTGCGCGAGAGCTCCACCAAGGCAGCAGTCGAGGTTGCAACTCGCATCAGCCAGAACGTGTGTTCGGTACTCGAAGGCAAGCAAGCCGTGGTCCAGCTGGCCGTGGCCGCGCTCCTCGCCCGGGGTCACCTGCTGATCGAAGACGTGCCCGGTGTGGGCAAGACCACATTGGCGCGCGCGCTCGCGGCCAGCGTCGGCGTGGAGTTCAAGCGTATCCAGTTCACGTCCGACCTGATGCCGGCCGACGTGCTGGGTGGCAACGTCTATTCCCAGCAAAAGGGGGAGTTCGCGCTGCGCCGCGGCCCGGTGTTCACGAACGTGCTGCTCGCGGACGAGATCAACCGCACTACGCCGAAGACGCAGAGCGCCCTGCTCGAGGCCATGGACGAGCGCCGGGTCTCGCTGGACGGGCACACCTATCCGCTGGAGGAGCCGTTCTTCGTGCTCGCCACGCAGAACCCGGAAGAGTTCTTCGGCACGTACCCGCTGCCCGAGTCGCAGCTCGACCGCTTCATCATGCGCCTGCGCATCGGCTATCCCCCCGAGGACGTCGAGCGCCAGGTCATCGCGCGTCGCCGCAAGGCCGATCCCGTCGCGGATCTGGGCGCCGTGGTCGACAAGCGCGATCTGCTGGCCGCGCAGAGCGCGGTCGATCGCGTGCGCGTGAACGACGAGGTCATCGACTACCTGCACGGCTTGATCCTCGCGACGCGCAACACGCCGCTGCTCAGCATCGGCGCATCCACGCGCGCGGCCATCGCCCTGGAGCGGGCCGTGCGCGCGCTCGCGCTGACCTTGGGCCGGCACTACGCGACCCCCGACGACGTGAAAGCCGTCGGCATCTCCGTGCTGGCGCACCGCGTGCGCCCGGCCGGAAGCCGCGACGGCGGCCCCGCGCACATGGACGGCGAGCGCATCGTGCGCGATCTGCTGGCGGCCCTGCCAGTCCCCGTGTGATCCGATGACGCCCACGGCGGCCAGCGCGAGCGCTCCCGAGCCAGCGGCGCCTGTCGCGGGGCCGAGCGCAGCCGCGTCCCGCGCGCGCCCGTACACGAAGGGCCTGAGCCTCGAAAAGCCGTGGCGCCGGCACCTGCGCACGACCCGAGAGGGCAAGGCGTTCTTGTTCGTCACGCTGGGCGTGGGGATCGCGGCGTTCAACACCGGCAATAACCTGCTGTTTCTGATCCTCGGCTTCATGCTCAGCTTGATCGTGCTGTCCGGCGTGATGAGCGAGACCGCGATCCGCGGGCTGCGCGTGTCGCGGCGCCTGCCGGCGCGCGCGTTCGCCGGCAAGGTGTGCCTGGTGGAGCTGGTGCTGCAGAACGACAAGCCGCGCGCGCCCAGCTATTCGCTCGAGATCGAAGACCTGGCCGAAGACGCGCCCACGGAGCGGCGCTGCTACTTCTTGAAGGTAGGGCCGGGCGCCGAGCAGGCCGCGGCCTACCGGCGCATGCTGACGCGGCGCGGGCCGCTCAGCTTCGTGGGCTTTAGGGTGGCCACGCGCTATCCGTTCGGGATCTTCGAGAAGTGGCGCGTGCTGTACAGCCCGTCCGAGCTGCTCGTGTATCCCAAGCTGCTGTCCGATCAGGAGCTGCGCCACGAGTTTCAGAGCCACGGCCTCGACGCGCCGACGCAGCGCGTGGGCGTGGGCACCGAGATCGCGGGCCTGCGCAGCTACGAGACGGGCGACGACGCGCGCGCGATCCACTGGCGGCGCACGGCGGCGCTCGGGCGGCTGGTCGTGACCGAGCGCCAGAGCGATGCCAGCACGCAGCTCACGGTGCTGCTCGACAACGTGCAGACTGAAGCCAAGAGCAGCGAGCTCGAGGCGCGCTTCGAGCGCTTGATCTCGCGCGCGGCGACCCTCGTCGTCGCGGCGCTGTCGCGCGGACTGAGCGCCGAGGTGGTGGCGCGCGGCTCGCGTTCGCCGCTCTTGATGGGCAACGCGGCGCCCGACGCGATCCTGCGCTACCTGGCGCTGCTCGGCAGCGTACCGGCGGAGAGCGCGCCCGGCTTCGGCCACTACGCGCGCTCGGCGCGGGTCATCATGCTGCGCGGCGAAGATGCGGCCGACGCGGCGCTGCCGCCGGGGGCTGCATGAGCTTCGCGAGCCTGCACAAGCTCGTCGCGTACCTGCTGTCCGGGCTCGGCCTTTTGGCCCTGTCGCTCGGCACCGAGCTCGAGCCGAACGTGGTCGTGCTCATGTTCCTCGGCTACGCCGGCAGCATCTTCGCCGAGGGCAAGCTGCTGCGCCACGCGTACTATGGCAAGGCCTGGACCTTGCTGCTCGCCGCCGCGCTGGCGTTTCAATGCTTGCGCGCGCTGTCGAGCGAGCCGACACTGGCCATGCCGATCGAGTTCGCCGCGCTCCTGCAGATCTCGAAGCTCTGGAACCGGCGCACGGCGGTGGACTACCAGCACATCGCGGTGCTCGCGTTTCTGCACTTGATCGCCGCGACCGTGTTGTCCACGAGCCTGTCGTATGCGGTGATTTTCATCGGCTTCGTGGTCGCCACGCCCTGGATGCTGGCGCTGTCCCAGCTGCGCCGCGAGATCGAGGGCAACTATCCGGCCTCCGCGCCAAACGACGAAAAGGCCCAGGCCGCCGTGCGCCGCGTGCTGAAGAGCCGGCGCGTGGTGGGGGCGTCGTTCTTGATCAGCACCGCGCTCCTCGCCGTGCCGCTGTTCATCATGACGTTGACCATCTTCGTGGTGGTGCCGCGCGTGGGGCAGGGCTTTTTGAACCTGCAGCACTCGCGCGGGCAGCGAGTCGCGGGCTTCGGCAGCCAGGTCGAGCTCGGCGGCTTCGGCGTGATCCGCGACGATCCGACCGTGGTGCTGCGCGTGACGCCGCTGCCGCGCGTGGACGAGAAGGCTCCGCGCATGTCGCTGCGCCTGCGCGGCACGTCGTTCGACCACTACGACGGCAAGCGCTGGACGCGCTCGCAGAGCCAGCCGCAGCTTCTGTCCACGTACGATCACGAGACGTACACGATCCGCCGCAACTTCGATCCCGAGCGCGATCAGCGCCTGCAGATCGTGCTCGATCACCTGGACGAGCCGGTCGTGTTTCTGCCCTACGGCACCGTGGCGCTGAAGGTGCCCGCGCGGCTCGTGCACGCCCAACGAGTCACGCGCGAGCTGCTCGGCGCGCCGGGGCTCGACATCCGTTACGACGATCCAGACGAGCTCGGGCTGATGTACACGGCGTACGTCAGCAAGACTCCGGGCGACGCGGACTTGCCCGCGCTGCCGAGCGAGCGGCGCGCGCGCTACCTGCAGATGCCGGACAACCACGAGCGCGTCGCGGAGCTGGCGCGCGAGCTGACGCAAGGCTCGGCTAGCGACCTCGAGTCCGCGCAGCGCATCGTGCGCTACCTGCAGTCGAGCCGCTTCAAGTACTCGCTGGAGCTGCCCGAGGTCAAAGCGGACAAGCAGCCGCTCGACGCGTTTCTGTTCGATCAGAAGAGCGGGCACTGCGAGTACTTCGCGAGCGCCATGGCCATCCTGCTGCGCGCGGTGGACATCCCGGCGCGCAACGTGACCGGCTTCGTGGGCGGGCGCTACAACCCGTACGGCGGCTACTACGCGCTGCGCCAGGGCGACGCGCACTCCTGGGTCGAGGCGTACATCGACGGGCGCGGCTGGGTGACCTTCGATCCCACGCCGCCGCTGCGAGCTGCGCTCGGCCCGAAGATCAGCCTGTGGGCCGACCTGCAGGCCTTCATGGACGCGCTCAAAACGCGTTGGCTCACGAGCGTGGTCGGCTACGACCTACGCACGCAGATAGGCATGCTGCGCAAGCTGGCGCAGCTGCTGTCGACGTCGAGCGAGAGGCGCGACAGCAGCAGCGGCAACTCGGGGCACATCGACTTCAGCGGGCTCAAGCGCGCGGGCCGGGGCTTGGTGCTGGTGCTCGTGGTCGCAGGCTTGGTGGCGCTGGCCGTGTACATGTACCGGCGTCGCGTGCAGCCGGGCAAGAAGGACCGCCCGCTCACGCCCGAGGTCGCGGATGCGGTGCGCTTGTACCGCGACCTGGAGCGCGCGCTGTCGCAGAACGGGCACGCGCGACCGTCGGGGGCCACGCCGCTCGAGCACGTGCTGAGCCTGGAAGCGGAGGGCTTCCCTTGCGCGGGTGAGGTGCGCCAGGTGACCGAGAGTTACATGCGCGTGCGCTACGGCGGCAGCGCGTTGGCCGAGAGTGAGCGCGCGCAGCTGCGAGCGGCGATCGTGCGCGTCCGCAAGGCCCCGAAGCCGGAAGCCCCGCCCGAGCGAAAAAGCGCCTGAGCGCGCTCGCCGGGATTCGTGCTATTGGCGCCTCATGCCGGTCGCGGTCAGCGCTTGTCTCATCACCTACAATCACGCGCACGTGGTGGAAGACGCGGTGCGCTCGCTGCTCGCGCAGGACCACTCGTCCTTCGAGCTGCTGCTGAGCGACGACTGCTCCACGGACGGCACGTACGAGGTGCTCGAGCGCCTCGCGGCCGTTGACGCGCGCGTGCGCCTACTCCGCACGCCTCACAACCTGGGCATGGCCGGCAATGCGAACTTCGCCGTGCGTCACGCCCGCGGGCACTACGTAGCCCTGCTGCACCACGACGACATCTACGCGCCGAACCTGCTGCGCCGCTGGGCGGAGCTGCTCGATCGCCATCCCTCGGCCGGGTTCGTGAGCAACGCGTACCGCTCGCACCACACGGGCGCGATCGACAGCCACCCCTTCGCGGAGCTGAACCGCGGCCGCGACGTGCTCGAGCGCCACATGCTGCCGATCTTCGCGTGTCCCGTGCGCGGCACGGCCATGATCCGCAAGCGCTGCTGGGACGCCGTCGGCGGCATCCGCGAGCAGTTCGGCATGCTCGCCGACGTCGACCTGTGGATGCGGCTGGCGGAGCGCTACGATGTGGCTTACACGGCCGAGCCGCTGATCACCGTGCGCCAAGATCGGCCCGATGATTACCCGCGCTCGTACGTCGACTGGTCGTGGCGGCGGCTGCGTCTGGGCCACATCATCTACGGCACCAACTACGCCGAGCACTACGGCACACGGGGTCTGAGTGCGCGCGTGAGGGCCGCTCACTACCGCTACCGTGTGAACGTCGACATCGCGCGCTGGCTCGCGTACGCCGTGGTGAAGCGCCGCGCGGACATGCTGCGCTCGAGCGACGAGGTCGCGAGCCCGTACGAGTTCTGGATCACGGCCTGTCTGCGCCACGTGCTCGCGCGCGCCGCCGGATGATGCAGCTCACGGCGGCGAGCTTCACAGGCCGTTGCGCAGCAGCACGATCGCGAGCGCCAGCACGGCGATCAGCGCGCTGATCATGATGTACTTGCCGCGGCTGCTCTTGTTCTCGCGCTTGACCTGCGGCACGACCGCGGGCGTGAGCGCGATCGGCTGCGCGGGCAGGCTCGGGAGCCCCACGTCCGAGGTGCGCGGCTTGGTCTTCACGGGCGGCAGCTTGGGCTGCGTGGTGGGGGCCGCTGGTGGCGTGGCCCGGCTCGCGACCGGGCTCGAGGAGAGGGTGGCGTCTTCGATCAGCTCGGGCTCGTACTCCACGCCCGTCTCGTGCCAGCCCGTCTTGGCAGGCGCGCTCACCGGGCGCGAGGGAGGCGGCGCTGATACACGCCCGGCCTCCGCCTCGTCCTTGAACCAACTCTCGGGGTCTTCGAGCTCGCCTTCGTGATGGTGCGGGCCCGCCGGCTTGCTGCTCGTGTGCAGTGGGAAGTGGTCGGGACGGACCGCGACGCTCTCGTCGATCTCTTCCTGGATCAAGCGGTTGATCAGCGACGTGTCGTCTTTGCCCGGAGCGGCGTCCTCCGAGATCGCGGTGTTGACGAGGCTCGCGATGCTGTAGTTCGAGACCTTGAGCTGGCGCGCGAACAGGTAGCCCGTGAGTGCGTCGCCGAACTCCTGCGCGGACTGGTAGCGATCCTCGGGCGCGCGCGTCAGCGCCTTCAGCAAGATCTCTTCGAAGGTCTCGTCAACCTGATTGTTCAGTGGCGCGAGGCGTGGGATGTTCGCCTGCTGGATCAGTTTGACAGTGGCGTAGTCGGTCTCGCCCAGGAACAGGCGCTTGCCGGCCAGCATCTCCCACAACACGATGCCGAGCGAGAAGATGTCCGCGCGCGCGTCCACCTCGCGGCCCGCTGCTGCCTCCGGCGACAGATAGCTGAACTTGCCCTTCACCACGCCGGGGTCGGTCTGGCTGAGCTGCGTTCCGGCCTTCGCCAGGCCGAAGTCCGCGACCTTCACCTCGCCCTGACGCGTGAGCATGATGTTGGGCGGCGAGATGTCGCGGTGCACGATGCCGAGCGGGCGGCCGTTTTCGTCGCGCAGATGATGCGCGTACGACAGCCCGCGGCAGGCCTCGGCGCATACGTACAGCGCGTCCGGCAGCGGGAAGCGCTGACCTCTGCGGTGCAGGCTCTCGAGGATGCGCTTGAGGTTCGCCCCGTCGACGAACTCCATGATCAAGAAGAACGTGTTGTCGCGCGCGCTGATGTCGAACACCGACACGATGTTCGCGTGGCTGAGGCGGGCGGAGAGCCGCGCTTCATCGAGGAACATCGCGATGAAGCTCTCGTTTTGCGCGAGGTGCGGCAGCACGCGCTTGATGGCTACACGCTTCTTGAAGCCCTCCAGGCTCGAGGCTTCACCCAGGTAAACCTCTGCCATGCCGCCTGCTTCGAGGCGCCGGATGACACGGTAACGGTGATCTGCCATTGCGCGAGCGGACGTGGGGGACACAGGGTTGACGACGGAGCGCGCAACAAGCACGGAGCTTGCAGCAATGCCGTTCCGATTGTGGCCCCGGTCGATCGGGGCCGTCAAGCAACAGAGTCGGCGGGCAGCCGCGCGGAACTAGCCTGAATTCCCGCGTGTCAGCCGTGATCGGTGGCCTGTATGACACCCGATTACCATTGACACAGCCGCACACCGGCGCTCTATTGCCCGCGATGTCGCGCTCTCCTCGGCCCGTTCGCATTTCGCCCTCGATTTTGTCCGCGGATTTCACGCGTCTCGGCGAAGAAGTCCGAGCGGTTGCGGCCGCATCGGCCGAGTGGATCCACGTGGATGTGATGGACGGGCGATACGTGCCGAACCTCACGATCGGGCCGCTCGTGGTGGAGGCGGTGCGGCGCGCCACGCAAGCGGTGGTCGACGTGCATCTGATGATCGTGGAGCCGGAGCGCTACGTGGAGGCGTTCGCGAAGGCTGGCGCCGACATCATCACGGTCCACGAGGAGGCCTCTGTACACCTGCACCGCACGCTGCAGCAGATCCGCTCGCTCGGAAAGCGCGCGGGTGTGGCGCTCAATCCACACACGCCCGAGGACAGCCTGCGCTACGTGCTGCCGGACCTCGACATGGTGCTCGTGATGAGCGTGAACCCGGGGTTCGGTGGACAGTCGTTCATCCCATCGGCGCTGGCGAAGCTGGAGCGGCTGCGTCGCATGATCGACGAGAGTGGGTACAACATCGACCTGCAAGTGGATGGCGGCATCAAGCCGGGCACGGCGAAGCAGGTGGTGGCGGCCGGCGCGGATGTCCTCGTGGCTGGCAGCGCCATCTTCAATGCTCCCGACTACGCGGCGGCGATCGAGGCGTTGCGCCGCGACGCGGGCTGAGCGCGAGATGTGCAGCGATTTCGCGCGCGTCGTGCGGGATCTCGGCAAAGTGCCTCGTCCGGTTGATAGGGCCGGTGGCCGCCTGGGTAACTGAGCTACTTCGTGGTCCCAAACGGAGCTAGGCGGGTGACCCCGGCTGTTGCACGCTGCTGGCGCGGGTATGTGGAGCAGCGTCGCAGCTTGCGGCGGCGGAGAGCGGCATGGCGCAGTGGCTGAAGTGGATGGGACTATTGGGCCTGGCAGCGGCGGCCTGCAGCCATGAGCTGCCGGCGGACGACGTCGGTCTGGCGACGCAGGCGCTCGGCCCCTGCAACGAGACGGTGCCCGCGAACCGCAACGTGGACGGCATCCCCGCGTACGCGCAGTGCACCACCACCGAGAGCAGCGCGATCTACTCCAACAACGGCGTGGACACGAGCGTCACGCAGATGGGCAGTGATTGGGTACGCACGCAGTGGAGCGGCGGCTACCAGTGCACCGAGCTCGCGCACCGCTACCTGCATTTCCGCTGGAAGGTGAAGTGGATCCCGAACGGCAACGCGGGCAACTGGTGCGATACGCAGCCGCCCGCGAGCAGCGGCGTGGTGCAGACCATGACGCCCGTGCACGGCGACATCATGGTGCTGGCGCCAGGATCCTGCGGCGCGGCCCAGAGCACCGGCCACGTCAACGTGGTCGACACGGTGGACATGGCGACGGGCAAGCTGACCGCCGTGGAGCAGAACCGCGCCGGGCGCAACATGTACAACATGAGCTGCGCCAAGTGTTTTCTGCACGTGATGGCGAACGACGGCAAGCCGATGCCGATCGCCACGCCTGCGATCGCCGGAGCACCCGCGCCCGGCGGCACTACGGGCGCACCCGCGCCCGGCGCCGCTGCCGGCGCGCCTGCCGTACCGGCGCCTGCAGCCGACGGCGGCGCGGGTCGAGCGCCGCGCCCAGGCGGGGCTGCACCACCGGCTCGCCCCGCCGGCCCGGCTGCGGCTGGAGCACCCGCGCCGAGCCTGCCTTCGCAGCCCACGGCGGCGGCGCCGACCGCACCCGTCGTCTCCGGCGTGGCGGGCGGCAGTGCCGGTTCCAGGGTGCTCGACTTCGAAGGCGCCGGCAGAGGTGGCCAGTCTTCCAGCGCACCGGCTGCCACCGACGCGGGCAGCCGGCGCACGACGCCCGCCGCTCAGGGCTGCAGCACCAGCGGCGTAGACCGGCATGGCGCACGCCCGTCGCTCGTCAGCGCCGGCCTGTGGCTGATGGTCCTCGCCGCCTGGAGCTTCCGGCGCCGCGGTCGTCGTGCGTTCGACGCGCAGGCGGGCTGACAGCACGCAGACCCTGCGCTCCGCTCCCAGCTGCGAGGTCCGCGCTGGCCGTCGCCAGCGAGCTTCGGTACGCTCGGAAGCGTGCAGGGCGAGAGCGGCGTGTTCGGTCGTGCGCGGGTCACGGCGGGAGATCACGCCGTGGTGCACTGGAAGAACGTGGCCATCTTCGTGTGGTGTGCGCGTGCGACCGGGCCGTCCGCGAGGGCCGGCGTGGAGTTTGCGGGGGAGCTGAGCCGAGAGTACCCGCAGTTCTCGGTGCTGCACGTGGTGGAAGAGAGCGCGGGGCTGCCGACGCCCGAAGGCCGCGAGGAGCTCGTGGCCGTCGCGCGCCGCACGAAGCAGGCCGTCGCCTGCTTCGGGCTGCTATTGCCGAAGTCGGGCGTGCTGGCGACCTTGCTGCGCGCGTTCGTGCGAGGCGTGCGGACCGTGCTGCGCGTTCCGCTCGAAGTGATGATCGACGACGACCTGGCCGAGCTCACGAGCCTTCGCAACGGCGCATCAGCGCCAGACGGGTGTACGCTTCACGGCCTACGAGCTAGCGAGCGCAGTCCAGGCAGCACGCAAGCTCGCGCGCGGTGAACCGGGCGGCTGAGCCGCGCGCAGCGCTCGACGACGGCGAGGCGAGTGCCTCTCCAGCACACAGCGGCTACGCTCCCGCCGAAGACCCTTGAAGATCGCCACCTACAACGTCAACGGCGTCAACGGCCGAATCGATCGCCTCCTCGCCTGGCTCGCGGCAGCGGAGCCGGACGTCGTCTGCCTGCAGGAGCTGAAGACCGAGACCACGAAGTTCCCGCGCGCCGCGCTCGAGAAGGCTGGCTACGGCGCGGTGTGGAACGGCCAGCGCGCGAACAACGGTGTGGCGATCCTCGCGCGTGACAAGGAGCCGGTGCTCACGCGGCGCGCGCTGCCGGGCGACGCGGAGGACACGCAGAGTCGCTACATCGAAGCGGCCGTGGACGGCGTGCTGATCGCGTGTCTGTACGCGCCGAATGGCAACCCGCAGCCCGGCCCGCGGTTCGAGTACAAGCTGCGCTGGCTCGAGCGGCTGATCGCTCACGCCGCGGAGCTGCACGCCGCGAAGCTGCCCGTGGTGCTCGCGGGCGACTACAACGTGGTGCCGACGGACTTCGACATCTACAACTCGAAGTCGTCGTGGAAAGACGACGCGCTGCTGCAGCCCGCGCCGCGCGCTCTGTACGCGCGGCTCGTCGCGCAAGGCTGGTGCGACGCGCTCCGCAAGCTGCATCCGGAGGAGCGCGTCTACACGTTCTGGGATTATCTGCGTAACGCCTGGCAGCGTGACGCGGGCCTGCGGATCGATCACATCTTGCTGAGCCCCACGCTCGAGAAGCGCCTGAAGCGAGGCGGCGTGGACAAGGCGGAGCGCGGCGCCCCGCATGCGAGCGATCACGCCCCGGCCTGGGTCGAGCTGCGCAAGCGCTGAGCCTGGAATGTGACTTGCTTCGCTGGGGAAGCATGTCCAGCGCAAGCTCCACCCGACAGCCTCCGAAGGTCAGCGACTTCCTGATCTCGCGCCTCAAGCTCTGGGGCGTGCGCCGCATCTACGGCTACTCCGGCGACGGCATCAATGGCCTGCTCGGCGCGCTGGGACGTGCGGGCAACGACCCCGAGCTCATTCAGCCTCCACACGAGGAGCTCGCGGCGCTCATGGCATGCGCGCACGCGAAGTACACGGGCGAGCCAGGCGTGTGCATGGTGACGCAAGGGCCGGGAGCGATCCACGCGTTGAACGGTCTGTACGATGCCAAGCTCGATCATCAGCCGGTCGTGGCCATCGTGGGACAGGTCGCCCGCAGCGCGATGGGCTCGTACTTCATGCAGGAGGTCGATCTGCAATCGCTCTTCAAAGACGTGGCGCACGAGTTCGTGCACGAGCTGAGGGCGCCCGACCAGGCCATGCAGCTGGTCGATCGCGCGTTCCGCATCGCGCTGAGCGAGCGCACGGTGACCGCGCTGATCGTGCCGCACGACGTGCAGGAGCTGGAGGCCGTGCCGCTGCCCGAGCACAAGCACGGCAAGATCGTAACCTCGGTGGCATTTTCGCGGCCACGCATCGTGCCGCAGCAGGCCGATCTGCAGCAGGCGGCAGAGGTGCTGAACGCAGGCGAGAAGGTGGCCATGTTGGTGGGCGCGGGGGCGCTGCACGCAGGCGAGCAGGTCGAGCGCGTCGCGGAGCGCTTGCACGCCGGTGTGGCGAAGGCGTTGCTGGGCAAGGCCGCGCTGCCCGATGATCTGCCCTACGTCACCGGGAGTTGTGGCTGGCTCGGCACGACTGCAAGCCATCGCATGATGCAGGAGTGCGACACCTTGTTGCTGATCGGGTCGCAATTCCCCTACACCGAGTTTCTACCGAAGGTCGGACAAGCGCGCTGCGTGCAGATCGACCTGGACGGCCGCGCGCTCGGCTCGCGCTATCCGAGCGAGGTGAGCCTCGTGGGCGACAGCGCCGCGACGCTCGACTTGCTCCTGCCGCTGCTGCGCGAGCGCAAACGCGACAGCTGGCGCACGCACATCGCGGAGCTCGTGCGCAGCTGGCGCAGCGAGGCCGACGGCATCGCATCGCTCCCTGGCCAGCCGTTGCACCCTGCGCGCGTGCTGCGCTCGCTATCGAAGCAGCTGCCGGAGCGAGCGATCTTGGCCGCGGACTGCGGCACGGGCACGTATTGGTACGCGCAGATGGTGGAGCTGCGTCGCGGCATGATGGCATCGCTCTCCGGCACCTTGGCCACCATGGGCTCCGGTATTCCGTACGCGCTCACGGCCAAGCTGAACCACCCCGATCGACCCGTGATCGCGATCGTCGGTGACGGCGCGATGCAGATGAACGGCATCAGCGCGCTGATCAGCGTGGCGCAGCGCTACGCGGCGTGGCCCGACCGGCGCTTCGTCGTGCTCGTGCTCAACAACCGCGACCTGAGCTACGTGACTTGGGAGCAGCGCGTGATGGAAGGCAACCCCAAGTTCCTGCCGTCACAGGAGCTGCCGGACTTTCCGTACGCGCGTTACGCCGAGCTGCTCGGCCTCGTCGGCTTGCGCGTGGACTCGCCCGAAGCAGTGGACGACGCGTGGCAACGTGCGCTCTCCGCGGATCGGCCCGTGGTGATCGAGGCGATCACCGATCCCGAAGCGCCAGCGCTGCCGCCCGAGCTGACCGACGAGCAGAAGAAGAAGCTTCGCGAGGCGCTGCAGAACGATCCTTCGGCCGCTGCGGCGCGCGCTCATCTGCAGCGCGCTGGCAAGCTTTGAGCCGCGTCAGCCGTCCCGTTGACACGCCGCGAGCGCCTGGCCTTCGCTCCGGCACTTGGCCGGGCCTTCACTCGGCTTGGTGGCGCCTTCGCAGTTGAGCTCGTCGCCGTCCTCCTCGCACAGACATTGTGAGACGTCCCGGGCGATGCACTCGATCAGCGCGTCCGCCGCCGCCCGGCACGCAGGCTCCACGTCGCACTCGCCCGGCGATCCGCAGCCCACGGCGTCCGACACCAAGCGGAGCTTGGCGCAGGTGTCCTTCGCCTCCTTCACGTTCGACAGCGTCTCGTCCTGACAAGCCACGGCCAGCATCACCAGCCACAACGCTCCCATCCACTCGAGCTTCGCCACATGGCCACCTTTCGTACTGCTCCTTGGTAGTGGAGGGAGCCCGTGAAGTGTTGCAGCATGCGGGCGGATTACGGCATCAGGTCGACGCGAAAGCGCCGGCCCTTGATGCGGCCCTCCTGTAGGCCTTGCAGCGCGCGGCGGCTGATGGTTTTGGCCACGGCCACGTAGGCGAAATGGTCGTGGATCTCGATCTTGCCGATGTCGGCCGCGGAGAGGCCCGCGGCTTCTCCCGTGAGCGCACCGAGGATGTCCGCGGGCCGCACCTTTTGCTTGCGACCGCCCGAGATGCGCAGCGTGTCCATGTCTGCCGCCGACGGCGGCGCCGCGGGCGCCGCTTCTTCTGCAGCTGATAGCGGCAAAGGTTCGATGTGCACGCCGTGTGCGCGCTCGAGGGCCGCGATGCGCTCGAGCTCGCGCTCGGTCACGAGCGAGATCGCGAGTCCCGTGTCACCTGCGCGTGCGGTGCGCCCTACCCGGTGCAAGTACACGTCGAAGCGTGTCGGCAGATCGTAGTTGACGACGAGACAGAGGCCCTGCACGTCGATGCCGCGCGCGGCCACGTCGGTGGCGATGAGCACGCGCGTGCTGCGATTGCGCAGCTTGGCGAGCGCCAGGTCGCGCTCGCTCTGTATCAAGTCGCCGTGCAACGCGTCCGCGCTCACGCCCGCTGAACGCAGGCTGCGGCTCAGCTCGGCTGCGGTCGCCTTGTGCTGCACGAACACGAGCGTGGGGCCGACCGCGTACTGCAGGAGCAGCTCGCGCAGCGCGCTCGGCTTGTCCGCCAGCGCGACTTGCCTGTACAGCTGGCGCAGGGCGGGTGCCTGCGCGGGCTCGGCGTGCACGGTCAGCCGCAGCGGATCGCGCTGGTACTTTCTGCTCAGCTCTTCGACCGAGCGCGGGAAGGTGGCCGAAAAGAAGACCGTCTGCCGCTCGTTCGGCGTCTGCTGCAAGATGGTCTCGACGTCCTGCGCGAAGCCCATGTCGAGCATGCGGTCGGCCTCGTCGAGCACCACGCTGCGAACGGACTGCAGCTGCAAGCGGCCGCGGCGCAGGTGATCGAGCACGCGGCCCGGCGTGCCCACCACCACGTGCACGCCCTGCTCGAGGCGCGCCAGCTGCGGCCCAATCGGCTCACCGCCCGATAGACTCAGCACGGACAGACCGGCGTGGCGCCGCCCGAGGCGGCGCAGCTCGCGCGCGACCTGCGCGCACAGCTCGCGCGTGGGACACAGCACGAGCGCCTGCAGGACGCGCTCCCGGCCGCGCTCCAGCTGCTCCAGGATCGGCAGACAGAACGCCGCGGTCTTGCCGCTGCCGGTCTGCGATTGCCCGATCACGTCGCGCCCGGCCAAGAGCGGGGGCACAGCGAGCGCCTGGATCTCCGTGGGTCGCGTGTGCCCGAGCTCGGCGAGCACGGTGAGGAGCTCGGCGGAGAGCGGCAGGGCGTCGGCAGCGGTCATCGGGCGCTGTTGTAGCAGCCTCCGCGGGGGACGCCCGCAGCTTCAGCGTCGCGCGAAGATGTAGAAGTGTTGGATGACGCCCGGGTCGCCCAGAAGACCCTGGAGCGCGCCGGCGCGCAGGCGCTCCTCGAGCTCGAGCAGCGCGTAGTCCACGTAGCCGACGAGCGGCAGCACGTGCTCGACGAGCGGCTTCTTCCATGTCCCGCCGCCTCCTCGCATGCCCGACACCACACTCTGCGTATCGTGACCGCGCGGCACGAGGTGACTGACGGTCGTGCGCTGGTAGAGCAGGCGGAAGTCGCGCGCGAACAGCTCGGCGTACCGCTCCGGGCGGCGGAAGATCGCGTGATAGTCGTGCTCGCTCTGCTCGCTCGGACCGTGCGGGTTCACCGGCTCGCGCAGCACCAGCATGCCGCAGGGGGCGCAGTGCGTCTTCACCACGTCGCGCACGCGGGCCAGATCCGCATCCGCGATGTACACGAGCACGTTGCCGATGTGCACCACGTCGAACTGGTCCTCCGCTGTGAGCGGCGGATTCAGTATGGAGCCGACGCGCACGTCGATGGCGAGGCCGCGTTGAGCGGCGTTCTTCTCCGCACCGCGCGCGAGCGAGGGCGCCAGCTCCACCGCCGTGACGCGCGCGCCGCGCTCCGCGAAGTACACCGACCAGCGCCCGGTGCCCGCGCCGAGATCGAGCACGCGCTGGCCTGGCTCTACCTTGAGCACGCGCGACAGGTGCCGCGACTCGGCCCGGTTGCGGAAGCGCGCGATGCCGGGTGAGGACTCGATGGTGCCGCGCAGGAAGTCGGGATCGTCTTCGCGCTCGCTGCGGTGCTGGTCGTAAAAGCTGTGTATGCGATCGTAGTCGATCATGCGCTGCGCCTCGGGTGGTGGCTCTGGGACGGGCGGTGAACGCTTCTCGGCGCCCTGCAGAGTTGGGTGTACCATGCTCGTGTGGGCAAGAAGCGAGCGGGCGTGAGCGCAAAGCAGCGTGTGCTCCTGGTCGGTGGCGGCCCATTCCAGCTGGAAGTGCTGCGCGCCGCGCGTCGTCGCGCCGAAGTGGCCGTGGTCGACGGCTCGCCGCACGCGCCAGGGCTCACGCTCGCCGATCACCCGCGCGTGGTCGACATCTCCGACACCGCCGCCGTGGTGCGTGTCGCGCGCGAGCTGCAGGTTTCGGGCGTCGTCACTGCGGCGAGCGACGTGGCCGTGCCCGCGGTCAGCGCCGTGGTGCGCGCGCTCGGGCTGCGAGGCTTGCCTCCGGACGTGGCGCAGCGCTGCCGCGACAAGCTGCAGTGTGTGAAGACGCTGCGCGCGCTGGGGCAGGCCGTGCCCCAAACGTATCCGGTCGATGATCTGAGCGAGGCGGAGCGCGCGGCCGAAGCCCTCGGCGGCTATCCGCTGATCGTGAAGCCGCGCAGCGGAGGTGGGGGTCGCGGCGTGAGCCTGGTACGAAACGCGAGTGAGCTGGCCGGGGCGCTCGTCTGCGCGCGACGTGCGTACGGCCCGGGCCAGCAGGGCGTGCTGATCCAGGAGCTGATCGGGGGCGTGTCGGTGGGCGTGGAGGCGTTCTTCGCCGCGGGTGAGCTGGCGGCGGCGTTCGTGCTCGATGATCAGTTCGAGCCGGGCTACGTCTCGCCCGCGGGCCACTCGCTGCCTCCCACGTTACCGGAGCCGGACCTGCGCGAGGTGGAGCAGGCGGTGGCAGGCTTCGGGCGTGCGCTCGGCCTGCGCGACGGACCGGCCAACTTCGATCTGCGGCACGTGGACGGGCACACCGTGCTGATCGAGATCAACCCGCGGCTCGGCGGCAACTCGATCACGGACCTGGTGCGCTCGGCGTACGGCGTCGACTTGGCGGAGGCGACCGTGTGCGCTGCGCTGGGTCAAGATCCGCGGCCGATCCTGGCGCGCCAGCACCTGCAGCCTACGGCGGCGAGGCTGATCCTGAAGCACGCGCACGGCGTCGCGCGCATGCGCGAGTCGTTCGCGGATCTCGTCGCGCGTCCGGGCGTACTGTCGCTCGACGTGCTCGTGAGCGAAGGCCAGGCCGCGCACGTGCGCGTGGATGACTGGACCATCCTGGGCCGCACCCTGGTGCAAGCGAGTGATGGCGCGGCCGCCGTCGAGCTGGCGCAGGACGTCGCGAGCGAAGCGGCGGCGCGCATTCGGCTGGAGTAATGCGGCCCGAATCGGCTCAGCTCACAGGAACTCGCAGATGTACGCCGCTGCGGCGCTTGCGCGGATGTCGAAGCCGCTCTTCGCCGGGACCTCGAAGCTCGTGCCCTGCGAGTAGTGGCGAAACTCGGTCTCACCCTTGATGCGGATGTGTAGCTCGCCGCTCGTGACGATCATGCGCTCGGCCGCGTCGGTATCGAAGTGGTACTCGCCGCGCGCGATCACGCCCGCGGTGGCCCGACGGCCGTTGCGCTCGAAGCCGATGCTCTGGACGTTGCCGTCGAAGTAGGTGTTGTGTTTCAGCATGCCGCGCGACGTAACACGTCTCGGGGCGGGCTGCGACTCGGTACGTATCCCCGACGAGCCCCTTGACCCACCGGGCCGGACGCCGATGTCTCGGGCCTCATGCGCGTATTCGTGAGTGGAGCCACGGGTTTCGTCGGTCGGGCCCTCGTCCAGCTGCTGCTTGGACAGGGCTGCGAGGTGACGGCCTGGGTGCGCGACCCCCGGCGCGCGCGCCAGCGCCTCGGCCCGGACGTTCAGCTGTGTCCTACAGCGCTCGCGCCCGACGAGCTGGCCGCCCGGCTCAGCGGGGTCGATGCGGTGGTGCACCTGGCGGGCGAGAGCGTGTTGTCCGGCGCCTGGACGGCCGCACGCAAGCGCGCGTTGTGGTCGAGCCGCGTGCAGCTCACCTCGCAGCTGGTAGCGGCGTGCCGCGCCGCCGCGCGTCCGCCGCGCGTGTTCATCTCGGCGAGCGCGGTCGGCTACTACGGAGACGCGGACGATCTCGAGCTCACGGAGCACAGCCCGCGCGGCGAGGGGTTCCTGGCCGAGCTCTGCGAGGCGTGGGAAGGCGCCGCGCGCGAGGCGCAGGCGTTCGCGCGCGTGGTGCTGCTGCGCATCGGCATCGTGCTCGGGCCCGACGGCGGTGCGCTCGGCGCGATGTTGCCCGCCTTTCGTCTCGGGCTCGGCGGGCCGCTCGGCGCGGGCCGGCAGTATGTGCCGTTCATTCACCTGCGCGATTTGCTCGCGATCATCGTGCAGGGGCTGCAAGACGAGCGCTATGCCGGCGCGCTCAACTGCAGCGCCCCCGAGCCCGCGACCTCGCGCGAGCTCGCGAGCGCGCTCGGTAGCGCGCTCGGACGTCCCGCGCGGCTGCCCGTTCCCGCGCTCGCGCTGCGCCTCGTGCTCGGGCAACGCGCGCGCGTCGTGCTCCAGAGCCAGCGCGCGCTGCCTGCCCGGCTGCAGCAGCTCGGCTTTCGCTTTCGCCATCCGACCCTGCGCGACGCGCTCCAGCAATGCGTGCAGCGCGACGCGGAGGTCTCGATGCGTGCGGCTGGCAGCGGCGATCGCCTGCCGCTGCCAGAGGCGCCGAGCCACGTGCTCGAGCACCGCAGCCGCTTGCACGTGCCGCTGTCGCAGGCGTTCGAGTTCTTCTGCCGGGCGGAGAACCTGGGCTTGATCACGCCGAGCTGGATGAAGTTCGAGATGCTCGGAGAGCCGCCCGCCGCGATCGGCGAGGGCACCGTGCTGCAGTATCGGATCGGCCTCGGGCCTGTGCGGCTGCGCTGGCGCACCTCGATCCGCAGCTGGCAGCCGCCCACGCACTTCGTGGATACGCAGACGTCTGGGCCGTATGCGCTGTGGTGGCACGAGCACCACTTGCAGGCCGACGGTGATTGCACCTTGATGCTGGACCGGGTGTGCTATCGCCTACCCCTCGCGATCTTGGGGCGCCTGGCGCACTGGCTGTTCGTCGGGGCCATGTTGCGGGCGATCTTCGGGTATCGCGGGGAGGCGGTGGAGCGGCTGTTCGGGCCGCAGCGGGTGGAAGCGCGGTTTCAGGCTCGATCCGGGGGGCGGGGCGCGATATAGACGGCAGCCCCATGCCCCGCCCGGCGCGCAGCAACGAGCAGATTCTTGCGTTGATCGCGGAGCAGAGGCTCTCGCTCGAGCTGAGCACCCTTGAGCTGGGCTTCCTGGTGGCGCTGCACCTGCAGGCGCAAGGCGCGAGCCTGACCTCGTTCAGCGAGGCGCAGCTGGAAGACGTGTTCGTGCAGACGAGCCTCGTGCTGGCGCCGGACGTGGACCAGCGCAAGCGGCGCGCGACCCACGCGATCAAGCGCCTGCGCGAGCAGCGGCTCCTGGCGCGCGTCGATGGCCAGGGCGTGATGCGCACGGGCGAGTTTGCGCTGTCGCGCCTGGCGCTCGGCATCGTCGAGTTTTACCTGGAAGATGGCGTGCTCACGCGCGACAGCTTGCTGCTACTCACGAGCAGCTTGCGGCTCGCGCTGGGTCAGGTGAAGGAAGCTGCGAGCGGCGCACGCGAGCAGAGCGCGTGGGAAGAGGGCGTGATCGGGCCGATGCGCGTCACGATCACGGAGCTGGTGGCCGGCATCGAGCGGCGGCAGCGCGGTCTGGATCTGCAGCAGGAGGATTTTCGCTCCGACATCCGGCGCCTGTTGGAAGAGGACTGGTTCGCTGCGCTGAGCCGCTGTCAGGGGTTGCTGGAGTCGACGAGCGCCACGTTGCAGGAGCTCAACGTAGTGCTGTTGCGCGATACGGCGGGGCTACTATCGCTCTTGCAAGACATCGAGGAGCTGGCGATCGCGGCGCAGCAGGCCGAAGCCGAGGCGGCAGCGCACCGCCTGATGGATCAGGTTGATCGCATCGCGGCGTGGGGCGCGGCACGGCAGCGCGCGTTCTCGGACTACTTTCAGTACGTGCATCGCTACCTGCGCGACGTGGTGCGGCTCGATCCCGCGCGCGCGCTCACGCAGCGCCTGCGAGAGCAGCTCGCCGGCAACGGTGCGCGCTTCGCCTTGACGTACGCCACGGTGCCGCCGCTCATGCTGTTGCGCTCGGAGGTGCAGGTGCCGGACAAGCCGGCCGTGGTGCGGCCGCGCGCGCCGCGCGAGAAGGAGCTTGCGGCTGACGGCGGCGAGGACCGCGATGCGGTGCTCACGGCGAAGGTGCAAGGCGCGCTCGATACCGGCGCCGGGCGACTGTCGAGCGTGACCGAGAGCGTCACGGGCGACCTGCCCGTGGCGGAGCGCTTCCTGGAGGCTGGGCGCGTGGCGCACAAGGTGGCGCAGCTGGCGCAGGCGCGCAGTGAGGTGGAGCGCGACTGGGTGCCGGCGGGCGACGGATTGGTGATCGAAGATTGGTCGCTAACGCGAGGAGTCACGCGTGAGTAAGCCCGGGTTTGCGATGCTGCAAGACGTGATCATGGATCCGGACTTCCCGGACCTGGATCTGGCGTTGCGTCGCGGGCGGCACGTGGATCGCGACGATGCGGCCTGGTACGCGCTCTTGAGCGATGCGCAGGAGCAGCTGGAGGAGTTTTACCGGCGCTACGGCTGCGAGCTGATCCACAAGACGGATGGCTATTTTTATCTGCTGCCGACGGGCGACAAGATCTCGCGCAAGCAGCTGGCGCCGACCGACATGCTGGTGGGGCAGGCTCTGGCGTTGCTTTACCTCGATCCGGCGAACGTGGAACGCGGTGGCGTGATCGCGCACGAGGACCTGGTGGCGCAGCTGTCGAGCGTGCTCGGTACGGACGCGCTGATCGCTGCGTTCAATCCCGGCACCGGGACGGGCAAGCGGAAGAAGTACGACGAGCGCATCGCGCAGCGCAACGTGCGCAGCCGCGTGGCGGAAGCGGTGCGGCGGCTCGCCGCCATGGGCTTCGTGGATGTGACTGAAGACGAGCGCGTGCGGCTGCGGCCGGCGCTGCTGCGCTTCGCCGAGCCGGTGCGAGGCTTGTCGGAGCCCGCGGAGGCGCTGGCGAAGCTCGTGGCGCGCGGCGAGGTGGCGCTCGCGCCGGAGGAGGAGAGCGGGGGGGAGTCGCCGCTCGCAGCGGCGGAAGACGAGGAACCGCAGAGCGCAGCCGAAACGCTGACCGGGGTGCCTGCGCCCGACCTGGGGCATGATGCTGACGGCGGCGTGGCTCGCGTGGAAGGTGCCGTCCGGAGCGTCCCTGGCGCTGACCGGAGCGTCGCCGGTGGCGCTGCTGCATCGACTGCGCTCGCCGCGCAAGGCGGCATTGCGGTGACGGCAACGGACGAGCCCGTCTCCGGCGTCACCTCGCGTCTGGCGCCTGAGCCGCCAGCGTCTACGGAAGATGAACCCGCCGCCGCGCGCGCCGCGGATGCTCCAGCGGAGTCGGCGCCGAGCGCGAACCCGGCGCCGCAAGGGACGCTCGACGCGGCGCTCGGCGAGCCAGCGGCAAGCCCAGAAGCGCCGCCGCGAGCGACCGCGGACGCTACTGCGCCCGAGTCGGCGACAAGCGCGGAAGCGGTGCTACGAGCGACCGAGGACGATGCGTCGGCCGAGTCGGCGTGGAGCTCGGAAGCGGCGTATCGAGAGACCACGGACGCTGCGTCCGGCGAGTTGGCATCGAGCTCGGGGCTCGAGGCGGACGCGCAGCCGCAGCCGCTGGCGGCGGATGTGCATCCGATGGATCGAGATCTCGACTGGGCGGATATTTTGCCGGATGTCCCCGAGCCCGAGCCCGAGCCCGAGCCCGAGCCCGAGCCCGAGCCCAAGCCCGAGGGCCGCGGATGAGTCGCGCTCGCATTGCGGCGCTGGCGCTCGTGAACTGGAAGGGCGTGTTCTACGAGCGCTACTTGCTCGACCGACACGTGACGGCGCTCGAAGGCGCCAACGGCGCCGGCAAGACCACGGTCATGATCGCGGCCTACGTGGTCCTGCTGCCCGACATGACCCGGCTACGCTTCACGAACCTCGGCGAGAGCGGCGCGACCGGTGGGGATCGCGGCATCTGGGGGCGGCTCGGGGAGCCCGGGCGGCCCTCGTACGCTGCGCTGGAGCTCGAGCTCGCGGGCGAGCGCCTGCTTTGCGGCGTGCGGCTGACGCGCACCACCGAGCCCACCGTGGAGCCGACGGCGTTCATCGTCAGCGGCTTGTCCGAGGGCGTGCGCCTGTCGGACATCCTGCTCGTGCGCCGCGACGACGGCGATCACGTGCCCGAGCTCGACGAGATCAAGGCGCAAGTCGCTCGCGCGGGCGCGCAGATCGAGGTGTTCCGGGCCACCCGGGATTACTTCGCGAGCCTCTTCGAGCGCGGCATCACACCGCTGCACCTGCGCGGCGAGGAAGAGCGCAACAAGTGGAACGACATGCTGCGCACCAGCATGACGGGTGGCATCTCGCGCGCGCTCGGCAGCGAGCTGCGGAGCTTTTTGTTGCGCGAGGAGAGCGGCCTCGCAGACACGCTGTCGCGCATGCGCGAGAACCTGGACTCCTGCCGGCGCACGCGGCTCGAGGTGTACGAGTCGCGCCAGCTGGAGCGCGAGATCAGCGCCATCTACGAGGCGGGTCTCGCGATGTTCGCAGCCGCGCTGCATGCCGTGCGCGGCGCGGACCGTGAGGCGCAGGAGCGCGTGCGCGACGCGGCCGAGGCGATCGAGCGCGCCCAGGCCGATGCCGCTCAGCGCAGCAGCGAAGCCGAGCACCTGGCGGCGCGTGAGGTCGAGCTCGGCGTGCGCAGCGCAGAGCTGCGGACGACCATCCAGCAGCTGACAGCTGCGGAGCAGCGGCGGCTCGCGGCCGCCGAGCTGGCCGAGCGCCTTGCGAGCTTGCAGGCGGAGCAAGCGGCGCTCGATGCGGAGCTGAGCGCAGCTCGGAGCCGCGCCGCTGCGCTCGAGGCCGAGCGCGAGCAGCTGCAGGTCGCGCGCGGCGAGCGGCGCGAGGCGTACGACCGCGCGAGCCTCGGCCTCTTGCACGTGCAGCAGGGCCTCGAGGAGCTGAACCGCCGCGCCCACGCCCAGCGCGAGCTCACGCGCAGCTTGCAAGCCGCGCGCGAGCTGTTGCAGCGCCCCGAGCTCACGCCAGACGACGCGCTCGGTGCGCTCAGTGGGCTGGCTGCCGAGCGCGATGTGCTCGAACGCGAACGCGCGGGCCTGGCTCGCGAGGCGGCCGACCTCGACGCGCGCCGCGAGGAACACGAGCGCGCGCTGGCCGCGCTCGCAGAGCTCGAAGATAGCCCGCTGCTCGGCGACCTGCGCAAGAGCCGTGACGCGGCGCCGCTCACAGCTGCGGAGAGCGCACACGCGCGGGCGCGGGCCTGGCTGGCCATCTGTGCGGAGCTTGAAGCGGGCGGCGAGCGCGCGCCCCGCCTCGAGCGCGAGCAGCTCGACGCGCAGCGGCTCGCGACGCGGCAGCAAGCCGCGCGTGCGCTCGCTGCGACGTTGGATCTGTCCGCGGGCGAGAGCGTGGCGGACGCGCTCACGGCCGTGGAGCGCGAGCTGATCGACCTCGAGCCCCAGCTGCACGCGAACGCAGACGCGCTCGCCGCGCGGCAGACGCTCGAGAACCTGCGGCAGCGCCACGCCGAGCTCGATCAGCGCGCCGCGTGTTACCAGCTCGCCCGACAAGCCGCGGAACGTCTGGGCCAGGTGGAGGGCCTCGATTCGCGACCGGGGCTGCTCGCGTTGCGTGATCGTCTCGTGAGTGAGCAGCTCGGCGCGAGCGCGCAGCGCGATCAGCTGGAGCGAGAGCGCGAGGCGCTCGCTCTGCAGATCGCGGAGCTGACCCGCGGCGGCACGTTGTTCGATGCCGAGCTGCTACGCGTGCGAGATGAGCTCGGCGCCGAGCTCCTGGCCGGGCGCTTCGAGGAGCTGGAGACGTCGCAGGCGAGCTGGGTGGAGGCGCGGCTCGGCCCGCTGGTGAACGCGCTCGTGGTCGACGACCCGGACAGCGCGGCCACGGCGCTCGCGAAGCTCGAGCACGGGCTCGGCAGCGTGCACCTGGTGCGCGCGGGCGCGAGCCTGGAGCTCGAGCCGCCTGCCGCCTTCAACGGCGAGACCGTGGTGATCGACGAGCCGTACGGCGTGCGCGGCGCGCGCCTGGCGAGCGCGCCCAGCCTGGGCCGGCGCGCGCGCGAGGCCAAGCTGCACGAGCTGAGCACGGCGGCTTCCGCTCACGCGACGACGCTCGAGCAGCTGGCGGCGGCGCTGCAACACAACGCCGCGCAGCGCCGCGACGCGGACGTGCTGTTTACACATGCCGAGGTGTGGCTGGCCGGCGATCCGGCGCAGGAGCGCGAGGCGCTGGAGCTCGAGATCGCGCGCCTGCACGAGCGCGAGCGCGCGGCACGCGAGGCCGAGCAAGCCGCGCGCACGCGCGTGCACGCGCTGCGTACGCGCGCCGAGGGGCTGCGCCGCCTTTTGCCGGACGCGCCGCTGCTCGAGCCGCCCGACCACGCCGAGCGCGCGCGCGAGCTCACGCACGAGCGCCTGCAGCTCCAAGCGGCACGCGGCGAGCTGACGCGCCTGTCTGCGGCGCGCGCCGAGCTGGCGCGCCTCATCGACGTGCTGCGCAGCCCGCCGGCGGACGACGCGGCGCTCGCGGTGCACGCCGCGCGCGCGGCCGAGCTGGACGCGGCGCTCGACCGTAGCTATCGCGCGCGCCTGGCGCTCGAGGAGGTGCACGCGCAGCGCCATGCGGCGGAGTACGCGGACGCGCAGGCCGCGCTCGATGCCCAGGCGCAGCTGTCGCCGGCGCTCGAGCAGCAGCACGCCGCGGCGCGCGCCGAGCTGCAGGCGGTCGAGGCCGAGGAGCTGCGGGCGCAGCGCGCGTGGCAACTGGCCTTGACGGAGCTGCAAGCGGTGGAGGCGCGCGCGGCTGCGCTCGGCGCCCACCGTGAGCGGGCCGAGGCAGAGCTGAAGAGCCTCGGCGAGGTGCAATCGCAGCTCGAGCGCGAGCTGGCCGCGAACGAGCTCGCGGCGGCGCAGGCCGAGCTGACGCGCCTGGAAGCCGCCGCCAAAAGCCTCGTGGCGGAGCGCGCGCTGGCCGCGGAGCGCGCGCTGCGGGCGCAGTCCGCAGTGGCCGCAGCGCGCAGTCATCATGCCGCTGAGAGCGGCGCGGCGCAGCCGCTCGCGGAGCGCTGGCAATCGCTGCGCGCGACGGCGGAGGCTGCGGGCCTCCTGCATGCCGCGCTCGCAGGTGCGCCGCCGCTGGGTCAGGCGCGCCATGGCAGCTTGCAGCTGCAGGCGGAGGCCGCGAGCAAGCGTGAGCTGCTGGCGGATCGCGTGGCGCGCACGCGCGGTGGCGAGGAGCTCTTGCAGGTGATCCGCGACAGCAGCGGCGACGCTGCGGGTGACCTCGCGATCTGGCAAGCGGTGCGCGCTTGGCTGGGCCGGCGCGTGCCGGCGCAGATCGCCGAGGTCGCGGACCCGCTGCTCGCGCTGCTGCGGCTGCGCGATCACCTCGACATGTTGGAGGCGCGCCTCAAACGCCAGGAAGGCGACCTGCGCGGCAGCTCGGAGGATGTGGCGCGCGGCATCGACGTGCAGCTGCGCCGAGCCCAGAGTCAGGTACGGCGCTTGAATCAGCAGCTCGAAGGCATCCACTTCGGCAGCATCCACGGCATACGCATCGACATGCGCCGCATCGAGCGCATGGAGCAGATCCTGCTCGCTCTTCGCGACGGTCAGGCGCAGGAGCTGCTCTTCTCGAGCAGCTTGCCGATCGAGGAAGCGCTGGACGAGATCTTCAAGCGCTACGGCGGTGGCGGCCGCAGCGGGGGCCAGAAGCTGCTCGACTATCGCGAGTACGTGGAGCTGGCCGTCGAGATCCGCAGGCAAGCGGCGACCGGCTGGGAGCCCGCGAACCCCACGCGCCTGTCGACGGGTGAAGCGATCGGCGTGGGCGCGGCGCTGATGATGGTCGTGCTGACGGAGTGGGAGCGCGATGCCAACTTGCTGCGCGCGCGCGGCAAGCTGGGCAGCTTGCGCTTTTTGTTTCTCGACGAGGCCAACCGGCTCTCGCGCGACAACCTGGGCGTGTTGTTCGACATGTGCCGCACCCTGGATCTGCAGCTGCTCGTCGCGGCCCCCGAGGTCGCGCGCGCAGACGGCAACACGACCTATCGCCTGGTGCGGCACACGACCGAAGATGGCCGCGAAGAGGTGATCGTGAGCGGCCGGCGCGCGGTGCCGAGCAGCGCAGATGAGGAACCGTCCGCGGACGTGGAGGATGCGGAGCTCGCGGCGCCGGACGTCAGTCTGCCGAGCGCCGCTGCGGAAACCCTGTAGGCGTGCGCGCACCTGGCGAGCGAGACGCGCGCTGCTGCTGCTGCTGCAAGCTGCGGGATCGACTCGAACAAGCATCTTGCCAGCTGGGTCCGAGAAAATCAGACTCTGACCATGGCCCTGCCCGACGACGAGCCTGAGGTACCCGAAAAACCTGACGAGGCCGAGCTACAGCTGGCCTTCGAGCTCGGAGAGTCGGGCCTGCGGAACGTGGACGACGCACTGAAGCGCGCGACGGACGGCCGCTACCGCAAGGTCGCGCTCATCATCGTGCGCGCGCTCAAGCTGCTGGAGATCCGCGCCTCGGATCCGTACGTCAACCTCTGCGTACGCCGGCTGCAGGAGCTCGTGAACGAAGGCGTCCTGGACGCGCACGGCAACGTCCGCTGCCCCCGCCGCAGCGAAGTCCGCCTCCGCCCGCACTGATTTGGAGGAGCTGCTCGTGCTTCGAGTCGTCGCCCCGCTGTTTGCAACGCTGTCCGTGTTCGGCTGCGAATCGGAACAGTCGCTGCCGAAAGCCGACGGCTCCGTGTCGCCTGCATGCATCGAGCGTCCGGAAAAGTACGCGGCGAACGTCAAGCTCGACAGACCGGAGGCAGCAGGCAACGTTCCGCTCAGTACTCCCAACTGCGTTCCGACGTGTGGCGCGCCGACGTTGCGCGACGGCTACCCGAGCGTGGTCGCCTTACCCGCAGGCGCGTGCGCCGACAGCACGCCGCGCTGCGTGCTGACAGCGATCGAGCCTTGTGACTGCGAACCATCGTCCGGCCCCGTGAGCCAGTATCTCTGCGCCTGTGTCTCGGGGCGCTGGGAGTGTGACAACGTCGCTGCCGGAGCGAGCGGCTGCGCGTGTGATGACGCCGGCGCCGGATGAGTGAGGCGTCCGTGCCGCGCCGGACAGCCCGATCCATGCGTGTTAGATTGTGTGCGTGGAGCTTCTCCTGCACCGCGCTCGCTTGCACCCGGCGACGCGCTGGCGAGTGGTCGGTGTGTTCGTGGCGTGTCTGAGCGTCCTCGGCTGCACCGAGACGCTGCCTTCCGAGGAGTGGATGCGCAAGCACTGGAAGGAGCACCGTGCCGAGCTCGACGAGCTCGTGCGCATGTCCAACGAAGATTTCGCGGCGCAGCAGGTGACGCGCATCACCCCTCTCTTCGTGTGGCGCAGCGACAACTGGCTGTGGCCGCGTCCCGAGGCGGAGTGGGGGCTGACTGCCGCGCGCTGGGAGCAGTACAAGACGCGCTTCGCGCGGCTCAAGCTCCCCGGGGGGCTCGATCGCGCGGGTGCCACGCACGCAGCGATCTTGCTCGCGGTGCGCGGGACAGGTGTCGCTGGTGGCGGCGACGAATATGGCTATCTGTGGTCCGCGCGGCGCCCCGTCACGGTGGACGCGAAGGGTCAGACGTTCACGACCAAGCCGCTCGAGGACAATTGGTATCTGTACCGCTGGAAGGTCGACAAGGGCGAGCTGAAGAAGGGCGCCGTCACGCGCTTCTCTACGGACGCGCAGGTCAAGTGATCACGCTCCGAGCGTCGCGTGCTCCACGGTGAACTTGCGCCCGAGCAGCAGCGCGCCGTAGCGCTCGAAAGCCTCTTCGTCGGCAGTCACGGCCAGCCGTTCGAGGCCGAGGGTGTCCAGTCGCTCGCGCATCTCCGGGTGACGCGCGAGCCAATCCGTGAGCCGGTCGCCGATGATCTGCGCCTGGCCCAACACTTCGATGCCCGACGGGACGATCGCGCGAATGCCATCGTACAAAAACGGATAGTGCGTGCAGCCGAGCAAAATGCGACTCGGTGCGCGCGCGGGATCACACAGCAGCGGGTCCAGGTACTTGTGCAAGAAATAGTCGGTGCCGGGCCCCGCGATCTCGCCTTCTTCGACGAGCGGCACCCACAGCGGGCAGCTCTTTTGGATGAGCTCGACACGCGGCGCGAGCTTCTTCAGCTCGAGGCCGTACGAGTTGGAGCTGACGGTCGCTGCTGTGGCGAGCACCGCGACGCGGCCCGTCACGTCGCTTGGATGTTCGGGCAGCGCACCCGGTGGCAAGCCCGCGAGCGCCTCGGCCGACGGACGGACGACTCCCAGAATGCGATGGTCAGGGTAGTGCGCAGGCAACCACTTCTGCTGCAGATTGCGCAGTGCCCACGCCGAAGCTGTGTTGCACGCCAGCACGACGAGCGGGCAGCCCTGCTGAAACAGGTATTCGACGGCGTGCCGCGTGTACGTGTTGATGACCTCGGGGCTCAATGCACCGTAGGGGCCACGCGCGCGGTCTGCGAGGTACAAATAGCTGTATTGCGGGAGGCAGCTGATCAGCTGCTGCAGCACGGTGAGCCCGCCAAAGCCAGAGTCGAAGACGCCGATCGGGCGCGTGCGCGAGAGAGACGTGTGACTGGGCATGTGCGCTCGAGCGAATTAGCAGAGCGCTCGACCGAACGCTCGCTGTGTCCAACGATGGGGGGCGATTGCTCCCACGCTACAAGGGCTGATAGATGCTGCGATAGATATCATTCGTAAACGCGATACACGGGTGAGGGAACGTATGGGCAAGTCATGGAGCGCAGGAGCCTGGTTATTTTGGGGTGTGTGCGCTGTGGTCGGCGGCTGTTCGAGCGACGATAGCAACGCAGGCGGCGCGACCACTGCGCCGCAGAGCACCACGCCCGCCGCGGGGAGCGGCGGAAACCCTACGCTGATCGTACCGCAGAGCGCTGGTCGGCCAGCGAGCTCGCCCCCCAGCAATGTCGCGCCAAGTCCACCTCGGCCCGGCGCAGCGAACGGCGGCGCACCGGCCAGCCCGCCGCCAGCAGCTGCACCTGCAGCTGGAAGCGGCAGCACGCCACCTCCGCCTGCCATGCGGCCGACCACGACTCCACCCCGGGCCGGCGCAGCCGCGCCGCCAGCAGCGGCAGGCGCCATGAGCCCGCTGCCCGCGGGCACACCGCCGACCGTCGGCGGCCCGGAAGATGGACCTGCCGGCATGCCGGTGATCTCGATCCCGGATGTCGCGTGCGGCGGCAGCAAGGGTGGGTTCGGGCTCGGTGCGCCGAACTTCAAGATGGACAATCGGGACATGATCGTGACCTATCCCTGCGACAAGCACGCAGGCGCTCCCGCGAGCTTCATCCTGAACCTGCACGGCACGACGCCCGTCGCGCAGCATTTCTATCAGCACGGCTACTTCGCGGCGCATCAGTTCGCGGCGTCTCACAACTTGATCATCGTGACCCCGAGCTCCGTGGTGCAGCAGTGGGGGAACATGGACATGGGGCAAGACGAGCCTCACCTGATGAAGATCATCGAGTGGGTGTACGCGAACCTGAATGGCCCCGGGAAGTTCGACATCAAGGCGATGTGGGTCGGCGGACACTCGTGGGGCGGCGGCTACACCGCGCGCTTCGGCTGCAAGCCCGAGCTGGCGGACAAGGTCAAGGGCTTGATCATGATGAGCGGCGGCAGCGTGGGCGGCTTCGGAGGCGCGGCGTGCGCGAACAAGGTCGCCGTCATCATCACCATGGCGGAGGGCGACAATCGCATGCCGTCGGACCAGAGCATGCTGGCGAGCATGCATGGCTGCGCCACGGGGCAGTCGCAGATGATCCTGAACAATGTGCATAGCTTCTGGCCCACGTGCATGCCGGGCTTCGTGCACGCGAACTACTACATGCTCGGCAAGCAGCACGCGACGTCGATGGACAAAGAGGTCGTGGAGAGCATCGTGAACTGGATCAAGCTCCAGCGGATGTAGTCGGTGCTCTACTGATTGCCACGTGGCGCGTAGACGTACTCGTGGACGGATCTCCAATATGCCCCAGACACGCCAGGGCAGCCGTCCACGTCACGTTACGACGACGTCCACGCGAGTCGGGGCGTCCCGTGTGGCAGGGTGGCGCGCCCCGCCCGCCGCTGGGAGCCGCAGAGCGCGCCTCTGGGCTCCGGCACATCGCATGCAAGGTTCATGGCCATGCGTGCTCTTACAGTCAGACCCGACGCGCGTAATTCCCTCGAACTGCGTGAGGTGCCAGATCCCACGCCCGCCCCGGGAGAGCTCCTGGTGCGGACGGTGGCCATCGGCATCTGTGGCACCGATTTCCAGCTGATCGCAGGCGATCACGGGCTTGCGCCGGACGGCGAGCAGCACCTCGTCATCGGCCACGAGTCGCTCGCCGAAGTGATCCAGGTGCCGCAGGGCTCCAGCTTCAAGATCGGCGATTTGGTGGTCGGCGTGGTGCGACGTCCCGACCCGCTGCCTTGCCCCAGCTGTGCGGCCGGTGAGTGGGACATGTGTCAGAACGGGCTGTATACGGAGCGCGGCATCAAGGGGCGCCACGGCTACGCCAGCGACCTGTTCACCTTGGAAGAGCGCTTCGCCGTGGCCGTGCCGCCCCAGCTGCGCAGCACGGGTGTGCTGCTCGAGCCTGCGAGCGTGGTGGCCAAGGCATGGGAGCAGATCGAGCACATGGCCAAGCGCACGCCGGCGTACAAGCCGCGCAGCGTGCTGGTCACGGGCGCAGGGCCGATCGGCCTGCTGGCCGCGATGATGGGCGTGCAGCGCGGTTACGAGGTGACCGTAGTGGACCACGCGCAAGGCGGGCTCAAGCCGCAGCTCGTGCGCGAGCTAGGGGCCAGCTACTGCGGCGATATCACGCAGCTGAAGGTGACACCCGAGATCGTCATCGAGTGCACGGGAGCGGGGGAGGTGATCATGAAGATCCTTCAAATCAATGCGCGCAACGGCATCGTGTGCCTCACGGGCCTGTCGAGTGGCCAGCACCGCGCGAAGCTCGCGGCGGATGAGCTCGGCAACACGCTCGTGATGGAGAACGACGTCGTGCTGGGCTCGGTCAACGCCAACCTCCGCCACTACCAGAGCGCGCTCGCGGCGCTCACCGCTGCGCCGCAAGGCTGGCTCGAGCGCATGATCGCGCGGCGCGTCGCGGTCGCGCGCTACCAAGAAGCGTTCGAGCGCCACTCGCAGGACGTGAAGGTCGTGATCGACTGGGCCGCGTGATTTTCAAAGCGGAGGTCGGGAGCCGCGGAGCCTGCGGAGCGGGTCCCGCGACCGCCGCTGTGATTAAGCGGAGGTCGGGAGCCGCGGAGCTTGCGGAGCGGGTCCCGCGACCGCCGCTGTGATTAAACTCAGGTG
>Ga0190269_10000222_pt1 | contig 30539 bp, 21 predicted proteins | sample Popmic249IS_FD_133749 | JGI IMG/M metagenome (GOLD analysis project Ga0190269, IMG submission 133749) | Populus adjacent soil microbial communities from riparian zone of Blue River, Arizona, USA - 249 IS | ecosystem: Environmental > Terrestrial > Soil > Riparian zone | place: USA: Arizona... | reverse complement strand
GCGTTCAGTCCCGAAGAGGTCAGCGTGTTTACGGGCGGCGCGGATCTCGCCGAGCGCTTCGCGAGTTTGCCGTTCGATCACTTGCTTTTCACCGGCTCGACCGGCGTGGGTCGGAAGGTCGCCGCTGCAGCAGCGAAGAACCTCACACCTGTGACGCTCGAGCTGGGCGGCAAGTCTCCGCTGCTCGTCGCGCCGAGCGCAGATCCCGACGATGCAGCGGGCCGCTGCATGTTCGGCAAGCTCGCGAATGCCGGGCAAATCTGTGTGTCGCCCGACTACGCGCTCGTGCCGCGCGCGCGAATCTCTGAGTTCGTCGAACGTGCGAGCGCTCACGTGCAGCGGTTGTACCCGACCATTGCCGACAACCCCGACTACAGCGCTGTGGCCGGTGCCGAGCGCCTGGCGCGTCTCGAGTCGATGATCGCAGAGGCGGAGCAGATGGGCGCGCGCGTCGTCAGGCTGGGTGCGTCGGGTGCGGGCAAGCTCGCTCCGACCTTGGTCGTCGAGCCTCACGCTGACACGCGCGTGATGCAGGAGGAGATCTTCGGACCGATCCTGCCAGTGGTCGGCTACGACACGCTCGATGACGCTATCAGCTTCATCAACGCACGGCCGCGCCCGCTCGCGCTCTACCTGTTCGAGCGCGATAGCAGAGAGCGGGAGCGCGTGCTGCAGCGCACGGTGTCAGGTGGCGTGACAGTCAACGACGTGATCTACCACGTCGGCTGCAACACTTTGCCTTTCGGCGGCGTCGGCGCGAGCGGGATGGGCGCCTACCATGGCGAGGCGGGCTTCGTGACGTTCTCGCACATGAAGCCAGTGTTCTATCAGACTCGGCTCAACGGACGCTCGCTGTTCGAGACGCCCCGCACACCATTGCGAAGAGCGTTCGGGCGCTTCTTCAGGAGGATCGTGTGACGCAGCCATACGCTGCAGCGCTCGCGCCGACCTTCATGGCGTGCTTTCGCCAGCGGGTGCGTGAGCATCCGGAGCGCGTCTTCATGCGCCAGGCGCAGGGCGCCGGCTTTCTCGACATCACCTTCCGTGAGACCGCCGATCAAGCGCTGCGGATGGCTGCAGCGCTCGCCGCGCGCGGCGTCGGAAAAGGTGATCGCGTCGCGATCCTGAGCAAGAACTGCTGGCATTGGATCGTCGCGGATCTCGCGATCCTCAGCCTCGGGGCAGTTTCGGTGCCGTATTACCCGACGCTGTCCGCTGAGTCACTGCGCGAGATCATCGCGCTCAGCGACCTGAAAGCAATCTTCATCGGCAAGCTCGACGACTACACCGCGCAAGCGGCTGGCGTGCCTGCTGAGCTCGTCAAAGTAGCGTTTCCACCGTACGGCGCAGCCGAGCGCGATCCCGAGGGCTGCCTGCGCTGGAGTGAGCTGATCGCAGCGCACGCGCCACTCGCAACGCCGCACGAACCCGCGGCGCACGAACCGTTTACGATCATCTTCACTTCGGGCACGACTGGCACGCCGAAGGGCGTCGTGCTCACTTACGATGCGCCGCACCAGCTTGCGATCGCCGAGAGCACCCGGCCCGTGTACGGTATCTTCGAAGGCAACGCCGCGCGTGTGCTCTCGTACTTGCCGCTCAACCACGTCGCTGAGCGCTTCGTGACGGAGATCACCGGCATCCTCGCGGGCTCCGAGATCTACTTCGCTCAGTCGATCGAAACGTTTCCCGTCAACTTGCGTGCGGCGCGGCCCACGATGTTTTTCGCCGTGCCGCGCATCTGGACGAAGCTCCGCGAGGGCATCGTCTCGAAGCTGCCAGAGCGCTGGTTGCGGCGCATCTCGAGTGTGCCCGTGCTCGGCGCTGCGTTCGCGCGTCTGTTGCGCAAGCAGCTGGGGTTGAACGACGCGCGGCTCGTGCTCAGCAGCGCTGCGCCGCTTTCGAACGAGCTGCACGCGTTCTTCGCGCGCATCGGCATCCATATTCAAGAGGTCTACGGCATGTCCGAAGTGGGCGGCGCGGCGACGCTCGCGGTGCGCGGAGCAGCACACGCGGGCGTGGGTCAGCCGCTGCCTTTCACAGAGATCCAGATCGCCCCAGAAACGCAGGAGATCTTGATGCGCACGCCGTGGATGATGACCGAGTACTTCCGCGATCCCGAGCGCACCGCGCACGTGCTCCGCGATGGCTTCATGCACTCCGGCGACACCGGGCGCTTCGATGAGCGCGGCAACCTGCATGTGATCGGCAGGCTCAACGACACGTTCAAGACTTCCAAAGGCAAGTTCGTGGTGCCAGCGCCGCTCGAGCTGTCGATCGGCGCGTGGCCTGCCGTCGATCAGGTGCTTGTCACGGGCCGCGGCCTCTCGCAGCCGATCGCGCTGATTTGTCTGTCTGAGCTCGGTCAGAAGTACTCGCGCGCAGCGCTCGAAGCCGAGCTCTCGCGCGCGCTCGCCGAGCTGAACGCGCGGGCCGCCCCGCACGAGCGGCTCGCGCGTGTGGTGGTCGTCGCTGAGCCTTTCAGCCTCGAAAACGGGCTTCTTACGCCCACGCTCAAGGTGCGGCGGCACAGCGTCGAAGCCCGCTACGCCTCGCATTTCGAAGCGTGGTCCACGCAGCCAAAGCAGGTTGTCTGGGCGGACAGCGAAAGCCCTTGAGATGAGCGTGCCTCACTCGGCTCTTTGCCCTGCTCGCCGCGTTCTCCTCCGCCACCTAGTCCCCGCGATGCGTCGTCTTCGGCCTTGCGAGCGGGGCAAATCCACACGGCGCGATCCACACTCATGGCAAGGGACTCTCAGAGTGACGGGGACAATTGCACGACTGCTCAGCTGTCCTGTTTGTCGGTCGTAAGTGTCTGTGGGCGGTGCGGGAACAAAATCGTTCCACAAACGTGACCGCACGGCCTTCCATGTCGGATGCTACGGTGCAGCGTAGTCCCGTGGGCTGGGAGGCGAGATGCTTCGTAGAAGGTTTCTTAAGAACGCTGGTTACTTCGTCGTCAGCGCGAGTGTTCTGCCGTGGTTGGGCTGCAAGTCCGACGATGAGCCGGGGGAGAGCACACAAAGCAGTCGCTTTCCGCAAGGTGTAGCGTCGGGCGATCCGACGCCGGGGACTGTCTTGCTCTGGACTCGCGTCGCTCCGAAAGACGAGAACGAGTCCGTGGAGCTCCTGCTCGAAGTGTCAGAGCAGGATGACTTCGAGGAGCTCGTGGTGGAGAAAGAGCTCAGTGTGAACAAGGACAGTGATCACACTGTTCGTGTGCTCGTCCAAGAGCTGTCACCCGACAAGACTTACTACTATCGCTTCAGCGCTGGCTCGGACAAGAGCCGCGTCGGCCGCACGCGCACTGCGCCAGCAGCGGATCAGGATGTCGAGCCGCGCTTCGCGTGGGTGAGCTGCCAGGACTACGCGTCGGGCTTTTACGGCTCTTATCGCCGGATGATCAACGAGGACCGGGATGCCTCGGAAGACGAGCAGCTCCACTTCGTTTTGCACGTAGGCGACTTCGTCTACGAGACGCGCGACGCAGAGTTCATGCAAGCCGTGACCGACGACCTCGAAGGGGTTGCGCTGAAATCAGCAGACGGCAAGCCGCGCATCGTGCCCGAGTTCCCGGGCGGCGGGGCGATGAACGAAGAGAGCAGCAACTTCGCCGAGAAGCTCGAAGACTATCGGCACCTGTACAAGTTCTACCTGACAGATCCAGACCTCCAAGAGGCGCGCGCGCGCTGGCCTTTCATCTGCGTGTGGGACGACCACGAGTTCACCGACGACTGCTGGCAATCGCAGGCCAACTACACGCGTCCGGACACTGCAGACGAGCCCTCACAGAAGCGCCGGGTCGCTGCGAGCCAAGCGTGGTTCGAGTTCATGCCTGCCGCTCTCAGCGACGCCCAGCAAGCAGGGAGCGTCGCGCAACAAGCCAAAGACTTCGAGCCGGTCGAGGTGGAAGACGCGCCGTACGAAGCGACTGTGGAGATCGACGAGCCCAACAACACCAAGGCCATCTCCGCGATCACCATCTATCGCAACTTGCGCTGGGGCAAACACCTCGAGCTGGTGCTGACAGATCTGCGCTCTTATCGCAGTGACCAGCCGGTTCCCGAAGAAACGACAACGAGTAACCCGCTGATCTTTCATCCGCGCATCGGCCTGCCGAAGGACCTCGTCAACATCATGGACGCCGGGCGTGAAGCCAATGGCGGCAGTCCACCCGACAAGATCGACAACTACGTAAACGCGCGCAAAGATCAGCCGCCCGGCACGATGCTCGGCGCGCGGCAAAAAGAGTGGTGGAAGTCGGTGCTGCAAGCGTCCGACGCCACCTTCAAAGTATGGGGCAGCAGCGTGCCTGTGTTGCGCTTCGTGCTCGACACGACCCAAGTCAAGGCGCTGCTGCCCGCGGATCTCCTGCTCGCCGACGACGCATGGGACGGGTACAACTGGGAGCGCCGAGAGCTCATGAAGTTCTTGAAGGACAACGAGATCACCAACGTGGTCTCGCTCTCCGGTGATCACCACGCGCATTTTGCTGGGCTCGTGATGGACGACTACGACGCCGCCGAGCAGACCCCGGTGATCGCTGACTTTGCGGTGGCCGGCGTCAGCTCCAACTCACAGTGGTCCGCGGTGGCTGCGGTGATCCAAGGGGCTGTCCCACCGGAGCTCGCTGGGTTCATCGAGCCGGTCGTCAAGCTGATCACGTACGATGCGACGAAGTTGGGCGGCAAGGAAAAGGCCGTCGTGAACCTCAACACACTGATCCGCTACGGCAGCACAGCGGCCAACGTGGCTGCGGACACGAACGACCTCGAACAGATCGAAGAAGCGCGCAACGCCGACGTCAATCCGCACCTGCGCTACGTGGACACGCATTCGCATGGCTACGGCCTCGCGCATGTCACAGCGGACAAGTTCAACGTCCAGCTCGTCACCATCACACGCAGCTTCACCGACCTTGGCACCAAGAGCCCCGAGCTGCGCCGCGTCGCGACGTTCGAAGTGCCGCGCGTCGACAAAGTGTCCGATCTAACACTCGCAGAACCTGACATCGAAGGCACGAAGCCGTTCCCGCTGCGCTGAGCGCACCATGTGAGTGTGACATAACTCACGGCCGCACCGAGCGCGATCAGTCAAGCTGGTCTGATGACAGACCAGCTGAAGCTGTTGGCGGCGGTGTCGGGGCCAGCCTGTGAGAAGTACGAGAGTGTCCTCGTCAAGCTAGACGCCGTCGAGGCCGTGCTCGACGCTGCTGACGGCCTGCGCTGGTTTAACAAGCTGTACCGTGCGATGACCGAAGCGGTCGCGCGGCGCGCGGCGCGCGGCGAGTTCCGAGAACCCGCATTTCTCGAAGCGCTCGACTGTCTGTTCGCTGACCTGTACTTCGCAGCCATCCGCGACCGCTGCAAGCGCGCCGGCTCGGAGCCGCGCGCCTGGGCACCGATGTTCGATGCGCGCGGGAGCCGCGACATCGCACCGCTCCAGTTTGCAGTGGCAGGCATGAACGCCCACATCAACCGCGACCTCGTTCGCGCTTTGCTGTCCACCTACCACAAGCAAGGTGGAGAGCCCGTCCGAGGCTCCGCCCGTCACACAGACTACCTGCACATCAACGCGGTGCTCAGCGAAGTCCACGCGCACGCGAAGTCGTTCCTCTTCACCGGGGTGCTCGTCGACATCGATGAGCATCTCGGAACAGCAGACGATGTCGCAGAGCTGTGGAGCCTCAACCGCGCGCGAGACGCTGCATGGACAGGCTTCGAAGTACAATGGCAACTGCGCGGTCTACCGTGGCTTGCAGACACGCAGTTCGAGACGCTCGACAGGCTGGTCGGCTGCACCAACCGCTGCCTGCTCCGGCCGCTCGCGCGCTTTCCCGCATAGATGAGTTTGTACGATGCGCAAGTGAGCTTACTGCTTCAAACGGTATCCAGTCTTGAAGATCCAGCTGATCGTGAGCATGCAGGCGATGACCAGCAGGCTGACAAAGCCGATGCTGATTTCGAGGCTCACATCGCCGATGTTGAAGAAGCTCCAGCGGAAGCCGCTGATCAGGTACACGACGGGATTGAACAGGCTGACGGTGCGCCAAAATGGCGGGAGCATGTCGATGCTGTAGAAGGCGCCGCCGAGGAAAATGAGCGGCGTGACCACGAGGTTCGGGATGAAGGAAAGCTGCTCGAAGCTCTCTGACAGCACTCCGATGATGAAGCCGAGCATGCTGAAGCTCAGCGCTGTGAGCACGAGGAAAGTCATCATCCAGAACGGATGGCTCACGGCGATCGGCGTGAACAGCTCGGCTGTGCCGAGGATCAACAGGCCCAAGATCACCGACTTTGTGACCGCTGCGCCGACGTAGCCCAGCACGATCTCGAACGCGCTAACGGGTGCAGACAGGATCTCGTAGATCGTGCCCGCGAACTTCGGGAAGTAGATCCCGAAGGACCCGTTGAGCAGGCTCTGTGTGAGCACAGACATCATAATCATGCCTGGCACGATGAAGGCACCGTACTGGATGTCCGAGACATTCTGCATGCGCGAGCCGATCGCCGCGCCGAACACCACGAAATACAGCGCAGTCGAGATCACCGGCGCAGCGACGCTCTGCCAGAGGGTTCTCATCCACCGCGCCATCTCGAAGCGATAGATCGCGAGCACACCGTACTTGTTGAGCCCTAAGCTTGACATGTCTGCTCTTTCAATCCGTGTTCACGAGCCGCACGAAGATCTCTTCCAGCGAGCTCTCGCGCGTGGTCAAGTCGGTGAACGTAATGCCCGCGGCTGTGAGCCGTTGCAGCAGCGCCGGGATGTTTGCGTCTTGCTTGGCGTCGAACGAATAGTCGAGCTGCCGGCCATCTGCCTTGATCTCGAGCGGCAGATCCTGCAGCTCGGCAGGAAGGGCCGCCAATGGCTGCGCGAGCTCGAGGCTCAAGAGGCGCCGACCGAGCTTGGTCATGAGCGTTGCCTTGTCTTCGACCAGCACGAGCTCGCCCTTGTTGATCACACCGATCCGGTCGGCCATCTCCTCGGCCTCTTGGATGTAGTGTGTGGTCAAGATGATGGTCACGCCGCGCTCGCGCAGGCTTCGCACGAGGTTCCACATCTCGCGTCGCAAGCTGACATCGACACCTGCGGTCGGCTCGTCCAAAAACAAGATCTCCGGCTCGTGCGACAGCGCCTTTGCGATCAACACGCGCCGCTTCATGCCGCCCGAGAGCGCCATGATGCGCTGATCTTTCTTGTCCCAGAGCGAAAGGTCGCGCAGCACTTGCTCGATGTACGCGGGCTTCGGCGCGCAGCCGAACAGACCGCGGCTGAAGCTGACCGTGTCCCAGACCGACTCGAACGCGTCGGTCGAGAGCTCTTGAGGCACGAGCCCGATCAAGCGGCGCGTGTGCCGGAAGTCCTTCTGATGATCGAAGCCGTTGATCCGCACGGTGCCAGCGGTCGGCGTGACGATGCCACAGACGATACCGATGAGCGTGGTCTTGCCTGCACCGTTGGGACCAAGCAGCGCGAAGATCTCGCCTCGTCTGATCTCGAGATCGACCTTCTTCAGCGCCTGCTGACCCGAGCCGTAGGTCTTTGTGATTCCGCTGATCGCGACACTGGGTGAGCTGTTATCAGTCATGAGCTAAGTCGGCAGGCGCATGTGCGCGGCTCCGCAACCCTCGTGCTTTGTTTCCCCAGCGTCAACCCCGGCCGTTGCAGAACGCGGGTCGCCGCGGACAGGTCCTGTCCTGAATGCACGCGCGCAAAAACGCCAGAACCAGGCGGCCTGGAGGTGAATGCCGCGCAGATCGCTGGTCCGAAAAGTCATTACGCCTGCCACGTTCCTGTAACGGAACTCTGCGCCCAGGCGCAGAAAGCGAGCGATCTGCAGGTGTGCCAGGATCTGCGGCTCGCAAACGAACATTGTCGTTGTCGCGCTCGCTACGAGCGTCAGGGAACGGCCCGGCTCACGCTGATGCCGCCAGCAGCTGCGGAGTTGTCCGAGGCGAGTAAGCGCGCGTAGCGGGAGTCGAGCTCACAGCCGCTCTGCTCGGCTGCAACGAGTACACGCGCTGCGCGGAGCCCCATCCCAAGCGGCTCGCGCGCTTCCAGCTAAGACCGGTCTATACGCCGAGATGCCTCCGCTCGCGACAGAACGAGCTGTGATGCAGCCCAAGGTACGCTTGAATGGCCGCTACGGTGGAGAGGCGCCGAGCGCAGCAAGACGACGTTCGCGCTGGGCGACAGACTCTGCGAAGTTCTGATCGAGATAGCGCTTGAGCACCGAGCGCTCGACGAACACTGCGTCGCCGCCGACGTGCCGTCCGGCTGTCCCATAGTTCTGGCAGTAGATGCGGAACAGGTCGAGCCCGGCGTCTTCCAGAAACGTGGCGATGCGGTGGTACAGCGGACTGTTCGCGTACAGCGGCGCGAAGCAAATCTCGATGTACGCCAGCGTCACCGCGCGCTTTTCCAGCAGCTTCTGCCCGCCGCGCAAGATGTCCAGCTCAGTGCCTTGCGTGTCCATCTTCAGCACGTCGATGTGCTCGACATTATGCTCGGCGCAGTAATCGTCGAGCGTGCTCACTTGCACATCGATCATCTTCTCTAGCTCGAATGCATGTGCGGGATAGCTGTGCCGAACCTCATCGTCGGGCGGTAAGAACGAGCTCGTTTGGTTCGCACCGCCGCGGTTCGAGCAGAACTTTCGGGTGCCCGGTGCATCATGCAACGCGAGTTGATTCGCCTGCGTGTTGCCGGCGTCATCGGCTGCGAGCAGCAGCTGCCGATAAGCTTTTGGCAGCGGCTCGAACGCGTGAATGCGTGCATCCGGAAACAGCGCTCGGTATTTCTTGACTGACTGTCCGATGTTCGCGCCGACGTCGAACACAGTCGTCGGCTTGGTGCTCCCGGCAAACTGCACGATGCGCTGCTGGTCCAAGAAGGGATCTTCCGTGGCACCGCGTGAGCGGTCGATGGGATCGATGCGTGTGACCGAGTATCCGAGCCGATGAACCACTAGCTTGGCGATGTCTTTCCAGTGCAGTCGATCCAGGTAAGCTTCCAGGCGTTCGATCATGGCAGCCATATTTCCGTAGGGGGTCAAACGGCTGGCGCAGTATCACCCGGTCGCTTCATCACCGCAATCCTGTTGCTCGTGGCCATTCCTGGTTCCGGATCTCACTGGCTGATGGCGACTCTTCGCAGCGCGTCGTCGAGAGCACTGCGCCCGGCGGAAGCATAGAGGAGCTTTGTGTACTGCAGGCCCACGACCTCCGGCGCATAGCGCTCGCGAAAGCGTTCGGAAGCCGCAGTCATCTTCCTGCCCAGTAGCGCGCGATCCTGCAGTAACTTGGCCAAGGCTCCGGCTACTTCGGTTGGCGAGGTCGGGTCGACGAATATACCCGCCTCATCACCGACGATGCACTGCTGCACGGGCGCCGCCGCTGTGATGATCGCGCAACCAGCCGCCATGCCTTCGACCAACACCAGGCCGTATGCTTCGCGCTGCGTCGGAAAGGCGAGCACATGCGCGTTCCGCAAGACTTCAGTCACATCGGACACAAAGTCATGATGTGTCCACTCGGGTGGAAGGCTCACGCGCCCATCGAGCATCGCAGAGACCACAGTGACCTGCAGGCTGCTGCGAGCCTCAGGCGATAACAAAGGCCATGCTTCTGCGAGCGTCTCCAGGCCTTTGCGTCTCGCCTCCTTACCTATAAACGCGACCCGCACGTGCTGATCTTCGTGCGCCTTTTTGTTCGCGACGGTGACCGAGGCAGGTGACAGATGAGGCAAGTAATACGGCACGACGTTGATCTTGTGTGCGTGCTCAGGGAAGATGCGGCAGAACCACTGAGCGCTGACATGGGTTGCAGTCACTACGCGTGTAGCGCCGGTCGCTGCACGCATATGTTCTTGTCGCTGCAACGCGATCCAAGCCCTCACATCGACGCCACGCTGCGGGGCGAACGTTTGTTCCCAGAGTATCGGAACCTTGGTGGTCAAACCTGTAGGGTATTGTCCGTAGGAAAAGATCACCTCGATCCGGGGGTCTACCTTCAAACCTGGCAGGCGCCCGTGAAACGTAAACGGCACACCGATCATCGGTGCGACGCGCTCGATCGTATATTGCGTGTTCGCCAACACCAGCGATCGAAACCCAAAGTTCCCATGGAAGCGAACGCGAAACGCCGCGTTGAGCTGTGGCAAGCGCTCGTACACATAGTCGCGGTCGGTGGAGCGCATCACCGACCAGCCAGGCAGCGCGAGCAAGACCTGGAGATCGCCAGGTTGGGTTCGTTGAGGGGGGATGCGACTGGGTGTCAGGCGCCCTAACAGTTTGTTTGCGGATCGACTGAGTGCGCGCAACGGCTCTGACGGTTTGCGAGGAGGAGGCGCGTGGCTCATTTGCGAGCCAGTACAGCCAAGTTGCCGGCGAGCACCGCTGGCGCGAGTCGACGCAAAGGTTCGAAGCGTGCACCCGGGTCGCGAAAGCCGAGGGGTTGCAGACCTGCTCCTTGCAACAGGTCGCGCAACGTTTCGAGCGTGAAGTAGTGCAGATGGCCGCCGTCCCAGCCCCACTTTTCGCGCCATGCCGACAGGTCACCGCTGGGGCCGAACCAGCTCGAGGTCACGGGAAGCGCACCACGCAGCAGCGCAACGCGATGACGCACGTACGCGATGTTGGGCACACGCAGCGCGACGATGCCGCCCGGACGCAGGATCCGTGCGACGTTCTCGACGAATCGGAAGACATCGAACACATGCTCCAGCACATCCACGCCGATCACCACGTCGGCGCTCGCGCTCGCGAGCAAAGCCAGATCCGTGTCGAGATTCAGCTCCCTGAACGTCACGTTCGTTAGGCTCGCCGCGCGCTGCCGCGCACGCGCTACGTGCGCGGTGGCAAGCTCGAGACCGAGCACTTCGGCGTGGAAAACACGAGCCAGCTCGAGGGATAAGGTCCCATCACCGCACCCGAGCTCTACGAACTGGAGCGCGCGCGCGCTCGCACCTTCCGCAGGCACATGCTGTTGCAGCCAATCGATCAGCTGACGTTCGCGCTTGGCGAGAGTAGCGTGTCCGCCATCCGTCTCGGCATCACGTTCGGCTTGCTTATCGTACAGTTGGCGTTGGAGCATGGGCGCTTTCTCGCCGGATGATGCTAGCTCTGGCACCTCGGGTCAAACGGTTCGACGGCCGCAGCGTCTGACGCCTACACTTCGAAGCGCTTGCCGGTGGACCAGAGCGCTTCAAAGACGTAGCGGTAAAACGCGACGTCTGCGCGCTTGGTCGAGACGTATCCGCTCGATTCCGCGGTTTGGCGATCGAACACGATGAGGGTGCGCTTGTCGAGCAAGCCGAAGTCCCTGATGTTTTGGCGCTGCAGCCGTGGGGCGAGGCGCTCCGCGAAGCCGATGCGCAGCCGGCTCGCGCCTACGAGCTGACTCAGCGCGTACAGGCTCTCACGCTGCTGGCTGCGGGCTTCCTCCCACTCCTGCTCGCTCTCGCAAAGTGCCACGCGGCCCATGTGGTGGCCGAGCTGGAGCAAGAGCCGCCGCTCGTCGGTGAGCGCATGCAGCAGATCGGGCAGGCGCTGCACGGCTTCGATCTCCGCCTGCGGGTACAAGCTCGTGACGACTTCGACGTCGCGCCGGAAACGGAAGCGGCCTGCGCTGAGGCGCTCGGTTTGCTTCTGGTAGCGCGCGAGCTCCGGAAAAGAGCGCGGCAGCTTCGATGTGCTCAGCAGGCTCGAGCGCGTGTGTACAGGCTCGTTCCTCAGCTCGCCCTGGATCCCGCTGCGGATCTGCGCCTCGATGCGCTCGGCGAGACCCGTGTTGTGCGCGTGCGCGGGATGACCCGCCAAGTACTCCACGCGCGGCAAGCTCTCGGCCGTGTGCGTGACGATGCTGGTCCAGCGTGGCGCGTGTACACCCCAGCGCACGAGCAAGCACAAGCCGAGCAGCTCGAAGCTGTGCTCTCGAAGACAATAGATCTCCCACAGCTCGATGCCGCGTACATCCGGCTCCTGCTCGTAATCGACGCGCAATACAAGCGATTCTGTCTGCGCGTTGTGATGTCGGTGCGTGGCCTCGGCGGAGAACCAGGCTGCGATACTGCCTGCCAGCTTCACGCCCGCTTGTTTTTCGGTCTTGGTCCCTACTTCGCGCACGATCGACTTGTCGCGCTGCGCGCCGTCGAGACTCGCGCAGCGCACGAGGTAAACCAGGTCGTGACGCTGATGGCGGAGCGAGACCAGCGCGAGCACGCAGATCAGCAGCGCGACGATCGCGATGCTCACCGGAAGTGTTTGCTCCACATGAAGCGCAGCGTCGATCGTCGTGGCGGGCCAGGCCGGCAGCTCATCCGCCCACCACAGATCGATCGCGAGGAGAAAGCGCGGTCGCGGGAGATCTTTGGCGAACAAGTCAGCAGCGGCTTCACCGATCGGCCAACACACCAAAGTACGCACGATGCCAAACACGGAGCCGACATCTTGGTAAGGATCGGTCAAAGCACAGCGCGCGACCGGCCCGCTGTTATTCAAGGTCAACCAAGTGTCAGGATTGCCTTCAACGGGTTCGCGATACCAGGGGCGGTCACCGATCTTATAGCCAGAGGACACAGTCCGCTTTGGGTAAGAGATGACAGACTCTGCCTTGTCCACATCACCGCGGTCGTCGGCGAGATAGATCAACGGCGCCACCAAGGGATAGCCCGCCGCGAGCGCGGGGGTCAGACCGAGCCAATCCGCGAGGCGAGCGGGATAGCAGTCCGAGCCATTGCAGCCGATCTCACGCTTCGTCGGCATGGCAGATGCAAATCCCGCCAACAAGCTTTGCAGCGACGGTTCTAGGTCATTCCAGGTCTTACTGTCAGGTAAGCGTGCCAAGGAGCGGCACAGATCTCGGGCACTACCGCCGTAGTCGATGCGACAAACATCGGGGCTGGTGGAGCCATTGGCTTCCGGCACGATGAGCGGGCTCTGTTGCGTCAGCGGCTCGGTTTGCTCGCGTGACAAGCTGAGCTCGTGCATGAGCTTGGTCAGCCTGTCGTGCGTCTCGGGCGGCAGCCGCAAGCGGCCATCGGCATCGGACAGCACGCTCGGCAGCGGTCCGTTGCTGCTCCACTCCACGTAGCGGTTGAGCGTGTGGAGATGCTGCACGGAGAGGTACAAGAAGCGTCCTGCGAATACGAGCGCGATGCCCACGAGGCACGCCCACAGGAAGCGCTGGCGTCGCTGTACGCGCAGCTCGAGCAAACCGGGGCAGCGCGCAGCCGGCGTCTCCGTATGCGGCAAGAGTGGATGCGCGGCAGTGCGAGCCTGCGGCGCGTGCGCAAGTGAGTCGAACGGCCGGTCCCCTATGCCTCTCGACATACGGCCTCCCATCAGCATCGTGATTGAATACAGACGTAGCACAACGTCTATCAGCACGCCGCTCGCGATCTGATAATGACAGTGTGCGTTATGTCGCAGACAACCGTCGTGACGTAACCGGAACGGGAATGATTCGCCGCGCGATGTTGTTGTTAGGGTTGTGCGCGCTGCCGCCACGGGCGCGAAGTGTCGAGCACTTCACGCACGCTACGCAGCAGTGCATTCGGCGAGAAGGGCTTCTCGAGCAACACGACACCCGCTTCGGGAACACCGCGGTGCAGCACCGCATTCTCTGAGTAACCAGACATGAACAGCACGCGCAGGGTAGGGAAGCGCTGCGCCAATGCGTCCGCGAGCTCGCGGCCGTTCTTGCCAGGCATCACCACGTCTGTGAGCAAGAGGTGCAGCCGCGCGGGCGCGTCCTCGCACAGCGCGAGCGCGGACTCCGCCGAGTCCGCGCGCAACACCTGATAGCCGGCGCTCTGCAGCACGCGCTCCGTGAGGTCTCCGACTTTGGTGTTGTCCTCGACGAGCAGAATGGACTCTGTCCCGGGCATCAGCGCGATCACGTGCTTCGGCACCTCGGGATCGAGCGGCGCTTTGACACGCGGCAAGTACACCGTAAACGTGGTGCCGCAGCCTGGCTCCGAGCTGACACTGATATAACCGTCAGCCTGGTGCACGATGCCATAACACGTTGACAACCCGAGCCCCGTGCCGACGCCGGGACCTTTGGTCGTAAAGAATGGCTCGAAGATGCGGCTCTTCACCGCATCGGACATGCCTACGCCATTGTCCGACACGCTGATCGCGACGTAGCCGCCGGCTGGAATGCTCTGCCCTTTGGCGCTCAAGTTACTCTCAGACAGCACCACGTTATGGGTCTCGATGCGCAGCGTGCCGCCGTGCGACATCGCGTCGCGCGCGTTCACCGCGAGGTTCACGAGCACCTGCTGCAGCGCTTGCGGATCCACGCGCACATTCCACAGGCTGTCGCTGAGCTTCACCTCGGTCGCGATGTCTTCGCCGAGCGAGCGCACGGTCATGACCTCGACCGCACGCACGATGGCGTTCACGCTCACGACGCGCGGCGAAATAGGCTGTTGGCGCGAGAGCGCGAGCAGCTGCTGCGTAAGCGCTTTGGCCTGCGACGCCGAGGAGATGATAGACTCGATGTCCTCACGCGCGCTGTCGTGTGGGTCAATGCCTTGCAGCGCGAAGTCCGCGAAGCCGAAGATCGCCGTCAGTAAGTTGTTGAACTCGTGCGCGACGCCGCCGGCAAGCCGACCGATGCCTTCGAGCTTTTGTGCGTGGCGCAGCTGCTCGGCGAGCATGCGGCGCTCGGTGACGTCTTGGACCGTCGCGCGCACGCACACCGGATTTCTCGAAGCATCGAGCTCGATCTGCCCGATGCTCAGCACGTGTCTGCGCGTGCCGTCCGGACGCACGATCTCGTGCTCGATCTCGTACTCTTCGACGCCGCTCGCGAGCGCGACTCGCAGCTGCTCGCGCACACGCTCGCGCTCTGCTTCAGGGATCGCACCGTGATAGTCCGCGAGACAGAGCGACCGGTTCTCTGGGCTGACACCGAACAGCTCGTACGCTTCCGGCGACCACGTCAACACATCCGAAGCGATCTCCCATTCGCCGTAGCCGATGCGCGCGAGACGCTGTGCGGTGATCAAGCGCTGGTTCGCGCGCTGCAGCGCAGCTTCGGTCTCGCGGCGCGATGTCACGATCTCGCTCGTGATCACGAGCCCAGCAGGCTCAGCGCGCTCGTTGCGCCAGGCCCGGCACTGCCAGCTCATCCACGCGCACGAGCCGTCCGGCCGGGTGATCTGTTCACTCTCGCAACTGCGCGTCACGCCATCGCGCAAGCAGCTCTCGTGCAGCGCGCGCCAGTGCGCGGGAAAGCGCGGGTTGCTCTCGTAGACCGACGTGCCCTGCCAATCTCGTGCATCGAGCCGATGGTCAGCGAGCCAGCGCTCACTACAGATGAGGTAGCGGGCGTCGCGATCCAGCAGCGCGACCGCCCTCACTGATCCTCGGATGACCTCACGCAGGCTCGGGAGCTCGAGCTTGTCATCTGTCTCGATCCCATGCGGCATCTCACCATTATCGATGAGGCAAAATGCTGGTCAACGACGCGCACGACCCCGCCTGTTCAGGCCACATGAACTTTACCTTCAGCCTGCACAAGGACGATCTACTCCGCATGCTCGCTGCCGCACACAGCTGCCTGCGGAACCGGCTTCATCGTCAGTGAAGTGCGCTCACGCTGCAGCTTGAGCTTCGCAGGAATGAAGCTCATCGCACGTTCCGCCAGCGCACAGATAGTGAGTGATGGGTTCACCCCGACATTGGCAGACACTGCAGAGCCATCGATCACGTACAACCCTTCGTACCCAAACACGCGATGTCGGTGATCGATGACACCTGTTTCTGGTGTTTCGCCCATGCAGCAGCCACCCAAGATGTGTGCGGTGGTCGGCATGTCGAAGATCTGCTCGTAGAACAGCGATCGCGCGATGCCGCCCGATTTCTCAGCGATGCGCAGCGCGAGCTCGGTCGCTTCAGGCATGCGCGCGCTCGGCTTTTCGCCCAGCTCGACGCGCGTGTTCATGAAGCCGAGCCGGCTGCGCACGAAGCGCAGTGTCCCCTCCGTCGTGCGCATGTACAGCAGGATCATCGTGCTGCGCGCCCAATCCGAGACGAACAGCGCGCGCAGCGTAAGCAGCGGCCGCGCGAGCATCGCGAGCAAGATGCGAAGAAACAGCACGAACGCGCCCGCGCCGGCGACGTGCGGCGCGGTGACAAGCGTGCGGAAGAAGCCCGAGCCACCGCCGTAGCGCACCATCTCGAGGTGCGAATGCTCGTCGGTCTGCAGCAGTGAGTTGATCGCGATGCCTGTCGAGTGATCTTGCTTGCTGCCAGGCACTGTCACGCAGATCAGTGACTCAGAGTTCGTGCGAACGCGACAACCGACTTGGTCCGATAAGTTGGGCAGCGCGGTCGGGTCGGCTTTCAACCGCAAGAGCAGCGAGTTGGTGCCGAGCGCACCACCAGAGAAGATCACGTTCTTCGCTTCGAAGATGCGCTCGTCGCGCTTGAAGTACGAGCGCCCTTCGAGCGCGCGGATCCGGTAGCCACGGTGCGCCTCCGGCAGCGGCGCCACGTGCACCACCTCTGTGTCGGCGAGCAGCGTGAGGCCGCGCTTTTCCGCGAGATACAGGTAGTTCTTGTCGAGCGAGTTCTTGGCGCCGTGCGGGCAGCCAGTCATGCACGAGCCGCAGCGTGTGCAGCCGGTGCGCGCCGGACCTTCGCCATCGAAGTACGGGTCGGGCACCGTCTCGCCCGGTTTGCCCATGAAGATCGAGACGTGCGGCTTTTCAAAAGCTTCTGGCGTGCCGCGCTCTTCGGCGAGCTCTTTCAGCAGCTGATCGGCGGGCGTGAGGAAGTTCGTGGGTTCTGCACCGAGCATGCGCCGCGCCGTGTGGTAATGCGGCATCAGCTCGCCCTCCCAATCAGCGAGGCTCGCCCACGCAGGGCTCTTGAAGAACGTACCTTTCGGGATCGGCAGCGTGTTCGCGTAGGTCAAAGAGCCGCCGCCAACACCTGCACCCGCGAGCACTTGCACGTGCGAGAACGGCCGCAGCTGAAAGAGCCCCCGGCAGCCGAAGATCGGCGCCCACAACCATCTCTTCACGTCCCAATTGGTCTTGGGAAAGTCGTTCTGCTGCATGCGGCTGCCCTTCTCGAGCAGCAGCACGCGGTATCCCTTCTCGGTGAGCCGCAGCGCGGACACGCTGCCGCCGAAGCCCGAGCCGATGATGACGAAGTCGTACGGTTGCGTCTCGGTCACGCGAGCATCCCCATTGGAGCAGTACTATGTCATGCCGTATCTGCGCATGCAGCGCAGACTGACGCGTGCTGCCGCTCATGGCGTCGTTCGCATTTCGCATAATGAGACGCAGCGCGTCTCGCTTGGGACATGGCGGGGCAGTTCTGTAGCTCAGCGACGATCGACGCAGGCCGCAATGCCCGTAACCGGTAAGTTTCGGTCCAACACTCGCCCGAGTGTCCAGGCGCGGAAATCTGGGACTTGGCTGGCGACAACCTCGAACGCGTCGAGCGCGCTCGCGCGGTAGACCGTGCCTTTGCTCCGACCGAAATAGGTCGTGCCGTCGAACAAGAGTCGTTCCGGCATGCGCGCTGCCGCTGGATGTGTGGTCCAGTCGCGCGCGTTCATGCTGGTCGCGTAGTGGTCACCTCGAGCGGCGATCCACTGCTTGCCGTCGAACAGATAGGCTGTGCCGCCATGAGCTTCAGCCGCGCACGGCTGCCAGCTGTCACCGCGGTTGTCGCTCACAAAGCAAGCATCGCCCGCCTCGGAGTAGGCGATGAAATGCGTCCCGTGGACCACGCGTAGGTATGCGTTGTTCGCGCCGCTCCATACGTTCCCACCCGTCCAGCTTTCACCGGCGTCGCGCGTGATGTACACGTCGCCGCCGTCGCTGCTCGCTATGAACACGCCGGCTCCCGCGACGAGGCCCCGGATGTGCTTCTCTGGGAAGCCTCGGTGCAAACCCTGCCAGGTGCTGCCGCCGTCCAGCGAGCGCATGGTCGCGCCGTTGCCGCCGCCTGCGAGCCACACTTGCGCTATCGGATCGTACGCGACCGCGCCCATCCAGCTGCTGCACGAGCTGGGATAATCTTCGCCGGGGCAGGCGTCCCGTGGGTGCACGTCCTCCGCCCAGTGCTCCCCGTCCACGCTGCGCATCACGCGCCCGTTTTGGTCGCCTCCCACCGCGATGAAGACACCGCCGCCGTACGCGACTGCGCGCAGCAGATCCGGTGTGTGGTCGTCGCCCTGGGCGGGGTTACCGCAGAAGCGCCAGTCGCTGCCGTCCTCCGAGCGACCGCGCAGACCGAAGGAGCCCACGCCGATCAGCAGCTGGGTGCCCGCATCGCCCGAGCTGCCCTCGCCGCTGTCGGCTGCAACGCCCGCGTCCCGTGTGCTCGCGTCGCCTCCACTGCCGCCGTAAGCGACACTGTTCGAGCAGGGCCGAATGGGCGTTCCACACTTGTTGCCGCCGCACGCAGCTGCGAACGCACTGCCGACCAGCACCCCGAGAAGCACAGCACGCAAGCTCATCCATAGCTTGTACCGCGCGCCAGCGAGCGCTTCGATGTGCGCGCGTGCCTCAGGCTTCCGCTGCTAGACCGACGTAAATGTTCTGCACGTCATCGTCGGCATCGAGCGCTTCCAGGAAAGCCTCGACCTCTGCGCGCGCCGCCGCGTCTACACTGACCGGGTTCTTCGCGATGTAGACGAGCGCTTGCGAGCTCACGGTCCAGCCCGCAGCGGCGAGCGCGCGCGCTACGGCGTCGAGCTCAGTGGGCGTGGTGATGAAGCGGGTCTGGCCGTCGTCGGCGGCTTCGACCTCCTGCGCACCTGCTTCGATGGCGGCTTCCTCGGGATCGACGTCCGCGGAAGGAGGCGCCGCCTCGATCGCGCCGGCATGCAGGAAGTCCCAGGACACTGAGCCACTGCTGCCGAGCTGCCCCTTGCGGAACAACACGCGAATATTGCTCGCGGTGCGGTTCTTGTTCTCGGTCAAGCACTCCACGATCACTGGCACACGGTGCGGCGCGAAGCCCTCGTACGTCACGAGCTCATACTGCACTTGCTCGTCCAAGAGGCCGGCGCCCTTCTTGATCGCGCGCTCCAGCGTGTCCTTTGTCATCGACGCCTTTTTGGCCTGCTCGACTGCGAGCCTCAGGCGCGGGTTCATGCCCGGGTCAGCCCCCGCTTTGGCGGCGATCATGATTTCCTTGGCCAGCTTCGTGAAGAGTCGGCCTTTTTGCGCCGCGCTCTGTTCGCGGCCTTTTTGTTTCCACTGTGCGCCCATAGGCGCTTTCTAAATGATGGCGCGCGACTCGGGAATGGTGGACCGCCGGACTATCCAGCTTTTTGGTGCGGGCGGGCGCACAGCAGCTGTGAAGCTGGTAGGCTGATCGCGCGATGCCCAACGAGCTCATCCTTGACAGTGTGTTCGACCTCGTCGGTTCCACGCCCATGCTGCGCCTGCGCCGGCTCGCGGACCCCAAGGGCGCTGAGCTGTGCGCCAAGCTGGAGGCCAAAAACCCGTCGGGCAGCGTCAAGGACCGCCCCGCGAAGGCCATGTTGGTCGCAGCTGAAAAAGCCGGGCTGATCGGGCCCGGCTCGATCATCGTTGAAGCTACCAGCGGCAACACCGGGCTGAGCCTCGCGATGCTCTCCGCAGTGCGCGGCTATCGCTGCATCATCGTCATGCCCGAGGACATGGCGAGCGCGCGCCAGAGCATGCTGCGCGCGTACGGTACCGAGATCGTGCTCACCCCCGCGCATCTCGGGATGCGCGGCGCGGTCGAGGAGGCGGAGCGCATCCTCGCAAAGACGCCTGGCGCATTCATGCCGCGGCAGTTCGAGAACTTAGAGAACCCGCGCTCGCACAGCGAGACCACGGCCGAGGAGATTTGGCAGGCGACCGGCGGTGCGGTCGATGCCGTGGTGATCGGCGTGGGCACCGGCGGAACATTGACGGGCGTTGCGAGCCGCCTGCGCGAGCACAACCGAGCGTTGCGGGTGGTGGCGGTCGAGCCGCGCTCGAGCGCCGTGCTGACCGGGGAGAAGCCGGGCCTGCACGCGATCCAGGGTCTCGGCGCCGGTTTTGTACCCCGTACCTTGGACCGCGGCTTGATCGATGAGATCGTGACCGTGTCGGACCTCGACGCCGAACGTATGACGACACGCTTGGCGCGCGAGGAAGGCCTACTTGTGGGCCCATCCTCGGGCGCGAACGTACACGCGGCGCTGAAAGTTGCTCGCGAAATGCGATCACAGCAGCGCGTAGTGACGATCCTTTGCGACACTGGGGAGCGTTACCAGTCCTGACTTGGAGTTGCCGCTATCAGCAGCAGGCTGATGGAAACGGAGCGGATGGCAAACGTCTCTGGACGCATGCGCTGCGGCGTCGTGTTGGGGTGGACGCTTACACTCGTTTCGCTCCTGACCAGCTCTCACGCTTGGGCCGAGGCGGACCAGTGCGTCGATGAAGCCGTTCGCGACGAGCTAAACGCGCGTCGGACGTACCGCGGGGTGCAAAAGCGCGTGTTCCAAAAGGCGGGGCGACACGAGCTGAGCGTGCAAGGCGGCTTGTACGCGGCCGACTTGCTCTCGTCCTCTTACTTGCTCACGGCGGCCTACACGTTCCACTTCACCGAGCATCTCGCGATCGAAGCGAGCTTCGGCTACACGCGCGCCGACTCCAAGCTCGTGCGGATCGTCGAAGAAGAGACGAGCTTTACGGCGTTGCGTCTGAACACGCCGGTGTACCTCTACCAAGGCCATCTGCTCTGGACGCTCGCGTACGGCAAGCTGCGCTGGTTCGAAGGCGGCATCTCGCGCTTCGATCTGCAGCTCGCGATCGGTGGTGGCGTGACGGACAACCAAACAGCGCAGGGCATTACCGGAAGCGCGGGCCTCGGGCTCAAGCTGTACTTCACCGAGTGGCTCGGGCTGCGCGTCGACATTCGCGACCAGGTACTGAGCCAGGAGCTGCTCGGGCACTCGCAGATCGTCAACAACATCGCGGCGACGCTCGGCTTGTCGCTGTTTCTTCCCCCTTCAGCGTGAGACAACACATGCCGCGCGCACGCACATGGCAAGGGCTGTTGGCTGCTGGGATCTTCGTGATGCTCGCGAGCGCAGCGTCGGCAGAGCCTGATCGTGAGATCGTGCCTGCCGCGGCGCAGCCTGAGAACGCGTCGCCGCCAGCTGCAAAGCGCAGGCAAGCGCAGCAGCCTGCTCGCTTGCCAGTGCAGCCCACGGCGGCCAGCCAAGCCTTGGCAAAGCCCGATGGCAAGCCAGTCGCGCCTTCCGATGCAAACCCGGGGGCGGCCGAGCCCGTGGACACGCAGCCCACCGCTGCTCCTAGCGGCGAGACTGCAGCTGTCAGCGGCAGAGATGAGCCGGCAGCTGCAAAAGCGCAGCCCAAGGTGAGCGCGGAGCAGCTCACAGCGTTGCGCGAGGAGAGCTCGCAGCTGATCGACGAGATGGCGCAAGCGCGCGCCAAGGCCGCGCTCCTCGGCAAGACCCTGTTCAAGACGCAGCTGCGCTTGCGCGTGCAGAACCTCGCTGCGCCCGATCCACGCTTACTGAAGATCGAGCTCAAGCTAGACGGAGCCCCCGTGTACGTGGGCGATGGCACGACCTTGAGCGGCGATGACGCGCGCCAAGTTTTTGAAGGTTTCATCGCGCCGGGCCGGCATGTGCTCACTGCCTCGCTGAAACAGCAGAGCCGCGAGGACGCAGCTTTTGGCTACAACCTGCACGACAGCTACCACTTCAAGGTGCAGCGCGACAAGCTGAGCGAGCTTACGCTGATCGTGGACGACGACTCGGACATGGCGAGCGAGTATCCAGACGACGGCGACGGCGAATACGACGTTCGGCTCAAGCTGCGCGTGCGCACCAAGAACATCGGCGAGGAGTGAGCGGGGCGCATGCAGCACAAGCGGCCAAGCTGCGTCGGGATGGGCGTTGCGCTCTGTGTCTGGGCGTTGCCGCTCGCGCTGTCCGCACAAGCTCCGGGTCCCGAGCCGCGCAGCGCACAGGTTTACTTCAAAGCGTTCGCGGCGAAGCGAATGATCTCGGTGCAGCTCGCGGAAGTGCGCGAGCTGCGCGAGCAGCTGGCGGAGGCCGAGACATTACAAGCAGCAGGGCGCAACGCGGAAGCTGCACTGCTCCTGACCGAGCTCACCGCGCACCCGCGCTTTGCCGACTACGCAGAGCTCAGCGAGTTTTCAGCAGCCCACTACGCGCTCGCCACCGCGCAGTGGCAGCTGGGCGCTGCAGCGAGCGCACAAGCCTCGCTCCGCTTCGTCCTGGCACGCGGGCCACAGGATCCCTATTTTCTGCCTGCTTTCCGGCGCTACGTCGACATCGCGCTCGCCGAACGCCAGCTCGCACCTGCGCTCACCACGCTCTTTCGATACGACGACGCGCACCTGCCCGACGATGCGCGGGCCGAGCTCAACTACCTGCACGCGCGCGAACGCTTGCAAGCAGACGATCACGCCGAAGCCAAGGCGTCATTCGAGAAGCTCACGCCGCGCTCGCGGTTCTATGCGAGCGCCCAATTCGAGCTGGGCGCGCTCGCAGCTGACAGCCGCAACTTCCCGGAAGCCCAGGCCCACTTCTGCAAAGTCACCCGCGTGCCCGACGACAGCGTGGAAGCTCTGCTCAGCGACGCCCGCTACTACACGGTCAAAGACCTCTCACACTTGGGCCAAGGCCGAGTCGCCCACGAACAGCGCGAGGGCGGCAGAGCGTTTGATCACTACTTCAGAGTTCCGAACGACTCGACACATCTGCCGGCAGCGCTCTTCGAGGCCGCCTACGCCCGCTACGAAGCTGGAGATCCCGACGCGGCGCTGGATCTTCTAGACCAGCTCGAAGCGCGCTTCCCACGCTCACCCCACTCCGACGAAGCATCTCTCTTGCGCGGCTACGTCGCGCTGGCGCGCTGTGACTTCCTGGCTGCGGAGGGCCACTTCGCGAAGTTCGAAACCCGCTTCACCCCCGTAGTGCAATATCTAGATCGCACGCTCAGGAACCCCGCGCGCCGCCAAGCGGTCTATCAGGCGCTGCTGCGCGAAACGGGAGCCGACCCCGCCCTAAGAACGATCGTCGGGCTCTTAGGTGAAGACGATCAGTTTCGCGACCTCCACCAACGTGTACGTCGCTTGGACCAACAAGCCGCAAGCGCATCGCGAACGTCTGCGAGCTTCGAGCTACTGAAGGCCCGCTACCTCCACGGCGACAAACCGCTCGCAGCCACCCCCGACCACGAAGCTGACGAACAAGCGGATGGCCCAAGCCTAGAAGAGCTCGAGCAAACCGCAGAAGACACACGCCAAGCCCTGTTCGCGCTCAACGACCAAGTCGACACCATGCGCCGCATGGGCGCGAAACAAAGCGACCTCCGAGAGCTAGAACGCACATTGGGCGAGCTCTCCCAACGCCACAACAAACTCAAAGCTGCGCTCGACACAGCCCGTCTGGCGCTCGCAGAAACTTCCGACGCGCTCGACCCACAGACCGAGGACATCCCGGACCTACTGCAACAAGATGCCAACCAAGCCCGCAGCTTCGAGCGGCGGACATTGCTGCTGAGACCAAAGCTCGTCAGCGCGGCCAACACTCGAACACTCACAGAGCTACGCGCACTGCACGCTCGCCTACAGAGCTTCCTACGCAGAGCTCGGATCGGCCACATCGATGCCACGATGGGCGAAAAACGGCGCATCGAACGCGAAATCGAAAACCTAGCTGCAGGCCGCTTCCCCCCCGAATACAAGTCCAGAGCCAAAACAAAACAGTACCTAGCAGACGACGAAGAATACTGGCCCTACGAAGGCGAAGACTGGCCCGACGAACCCCCAAACAAGGCAAACACGCCATGAGGGCCAGCCGCCAAGGCCAACACAAGGCTCTGTCGAGCCGCTCCCTGAAACAAGGCAAAAACGCCACGAGGGTCAGCCCTCAAGGACAACATAAGGCTCTGTCGAGCGACTCCCTGAGCGCTCGCCGCCAACAGCTGCGAGCCTCCGAGCAGGCGCACCTCAAGGACCCGGCGATCGAGGTGTTCGCAGCGGAGGGAACGTCGCGCCGTGCCGACGCCTATCAGCGCCAAGTCGCGTTGGCGCGGCGCGCCGAGCCGAGCGTGCGCCCCGTAGCACAACCTCGAAAGCGCCACCCAGGCCGGGGCAAATGCACGCTCGGCGGTTCCCGGAGTGCGAACACCTCGAGCGCCGGGTCCGTAAGCAAAGCTCGAGCCTCGAAACCCCAGCCACCGGCCAAGACAAAAGCCAGCAGGCTCGGCACTGCCGTAAGCATAGCGCTGGCGGGCATCACAACACTACTCCTGTGCACCATTCCAGCATCAGCACAAGACCTAGACAACCTAACATTCCTCCCAACAAAATCCGGCAAACCAGCCCCCGACCTCTCCCAAACCCCATCCGGCGCAAAAGCCGAAAAACAAATCGCCCAACGCCAGCGCGAAGCAAAACGCCGCCGCAACGAAGCCATCAAACGCTTAACTGCCTTTGTCACCCAAGAAGCCGAGCAAGCCCCAGAGATGCCAGACGCCCTCATGCGCCTGGCCGAGCTCACCTGGGAAAACAGCCGAGCGCGATACCTCGAAGACTACGAGACCTGGCAAAAAACCAACGCCAAAGAACGAACCACCGACCCACCCGTTCCAGACTCCAGTGAAGCCTTAGCGCTCTACGATCGCATCCTTACGAGACATCGAGACTTCGAGCGCACTGACCTCGTCCTCTACATGAAAGCCTACGCGCTCATGGAAACAGGACGCATGGGCGAAGCCTTACAACAATACAAACGCATCTTAGACGACTTCCCAAATAGCCGCTTCCGCCCGGACGCCCACATGGCTTTTGCGGAATCGCACTTCAACGGCAACCACGACTTCGCCGCAGCGCTCGAGCGCTACGAAGAAGTACTGAAGTACCCCGACAGCGAGCTAGCAGATCTGGCGCTCTTCAAGAGCGCATGGTGTTTGTGGAAACTAGGTGACGTCCAAAGCGCAGCACGCCGCTTCCGTGAAGTGTTAGACCTCGACGGCAAGCTCGCCAGAGGCTCGGCAGAGCGCAAGCGCCGCCTCATGTCCTTGCAAGACGAGGCACTCGAGTACCTCATCCAAGTCTTCACTGAAGACGAGCGCAACAGCGCAGCCGATCTGCAGCGCTTCCTCACCAGCATCGGTGGCGAACGCTACGCAGGCAAAGTGCTCGCGCGCTTGAGCCGCACCTACTACGACCAAGCGCGCTACGCACGGGCGGCCGAAGCGTATCGCATGCTCATCGAGCACGACCTCGGCGACCCGCATGCACCCGAGTACCAGCGCCGCATCGCGCAGAGCTACGCCGCGCTCGAAGACCCGGAGCACACGCTCGCAGAGCTCAAAGTCCTCGCGCAAAACTACGGACCGAGCTCCGCGTGGGCGAAGCAACAGTCAGATCCCGAAGTCGTCCGCAAAGCCCAGCGGGACGCTGAAAAAGCCCTGCGTAAGCAAGCCATGCTCTACCACGAGCGCGCACAGAAAGAGGGCCAAAAAGCCGACTTCGAGCACGCCGCAGACCTGTACCGCGTGCACACAGAGACCTTCGCCGATTCACCTGAGAGCTACGACGTCACGTTCTATTTGGCAGAGATCCTCTACCATCGCTTGAACAAACCCGCGGAAGCAGGCGACTACTACTTGAGCGCGGCTCACAAGAACCCGCAAGGCAAGCACACCAAAGACGCGCTCTACAACGCCGTGTTGGCCTTTGAGTCCGTACGCACGAAAGAGCTCGAGCGCTGCACGCCCGCTGCCGCGGCAAAGACTACCGAGCCGGCAGAGAGCCCCCAGCCGGATCCCTGCAGCGAAACACTGCTCGATCACAAGTTCTCGGACGCCGTCGCGCTCTACATTAAACAGTACCCCAACGACCCCGAAGTCCCTGGCATCTTGTTTCGGCAAGGTCGCTTGTACTTCGATCGCGGCATCTACGATCCTGCGATCCGACAGTTCGGTCAGCTGATCGACAGCTATCCGAACAGTGAGTTCGTAGCGAGCGCGGGCGAGCTCGTGCTCGAGAGCTTCAACCGCGCCAAGGACTACGCGAACATCGAGCGGTGGGCGCGCAAGCTGAAAGCCGCACCCGCCTTTCAGAACCCCGAGGCGCAGCAGAAGCTCGCTGCTTTGATCTTACAGTCGGTGTTCAAGACCGGCGAGCAGCTCGCGCGCCGCGGTGAGCACGCGCAAGCGGCCGAAGCGTATCGGCGCGCAGCGGCAGAGTTTCCGAAGGATGAGCGCGCGCCCAAGGCGCTCTACAACGCGGGGCGCGAGTGGCAACGCGCTGGAGATCTCGAAGCTGCAGCCGAGAGCTACGATGCGCTGATCGCACAACACCCCGGCTCAGCCGAGGGCGCGCTCGGTGCTTGGGCCGGCGCCGAGATGTTCGAATCGATCGCGCAGTTTCAAGACGCAGCCCGCTTCTACGAGGCGTACGCCACGCACTTCGCAGGCGCTCCGAAGCGTGAAGACGCGCTGTACAACGCGCTCGTCCTGCGCGTCGCGGCAGGCGACAGCGATGGTGCCGTGCGCATCGGGCGCGAGCTGCGCAAGCAGTTCCCGAACGCTTCGAGCAGCGAGGACGCTTACTTCCTCGTCGGCAAAGCGTATGAAGCAAAGCAACGCTACCGCGAGGCCGCAGACACGTATCGGTTGTACTTGGGGAGCGGCAAGAACCTCGAACGCAAGATCGAAGCCGAGACGCGTCTCGGCAACATGCTGCTCGCGGGGGGGGACGCGGCGGGCGCAGATCGGGCGTGGAGCAGCGCGGCCAAGGACGGTCGGCGCGTGCAAGCACCTGGCGCGCGCTACTACGCGGCGCAATCCCGCTTCCAGCAGGGCGATCGTGCCCTCGCTGCGTTCGAGAAGGTCGCGATCGAAGGTGATGCCGCGGGCCTCGGCAAGCGGCTCGCACACAAGGGTGAGCTGCTGCGCAAGGCAGCCGAGATCTACAGCGACGTGGTCAGCTACCGCGTCTCCGAGTGGATGACCGCAGCGCTCTACAAGATCGGCCGCAGCTATGAGCTGTTCGCCGAATCCCTGCGCGAGGTCTCGGTCCCGCCGAACCTCAATGAGCAAGAAGAGCAGGCATACCGCGACGAGCTCGCGAAGTTCATCGTGCCGATCGAAGAGCGCGCGCTCGAGGCGTACGAGAACGGCTACCGCAAGGCGCTCGAGCTGCACGTCTACAACACTTGGACCGAGAAGCAGCGCCAGGCGCTGACGCGCTTGAACGACGTCGAGTATCCGCCGCTGCGAGAGGCGGGCACCGAGCTCTCGGAAGCGCAGCCTCTGCCGCTACCCGAGCCGCTCACCGAGCTGCGCCGCACGCAGGACGGCGCCGCTACGAGCGGCGAACCAGCCGCTGACAAACAGAAGTCGACCAAGCCCAGAGTCAAAGGCAAGAAGTCGAAGCCGGCGACCTCGCAGCGGTCCCTGCCGCGCGAGCTACAGCGCGCCCCCGAGCTCGCCGCGACGGCACCGGGCGAACGCGCTGCCACGGGGTGGCGACCATGATCATACGCACTCTCGTGCTGACCTCGACGCTGTGCGCTTGCGCAGCTCACGGCGGCGATGCAGTGATCAAGCCCGCGCCCGAGCCGGTCAAAGCGGCCGACCCCGGAGCCACCCGCGTGTACCGCGACGCGGTAAAAGCGCTGGCCACGGACCAGGAGCGCGCGCTGCGCGAGTTCGAGCGCGCGCTCTCGCTCGACCCGGAGCTCTGGGAGGCTCACTACAACGCGGGTGTGCTGTTGCGCCTGCGCGGCGAGCTCAAAAAAGCGCTCCCGCATCTATCAGCGGCACACAAGCAAGCGCCCGAGGCTGGCGAGCCGCTGCTCGCGCTCGCCGAGCTGCAGCACGCTCTCGGCGAACGTGAGGAAGCCGCCGACTTGCTCGCCGAATACCTACAGGACCACGCAGACGCGAACGGCGTGCGCGTGGCGCTCACGGCCGTGCTGCGCGAGCAGAAACGTTACGACAAAGCGCTGCAAGAGGCGCGCGAGGCCCTGGTCCGCGAGCCTGCGAACGTCCCGGCTTTGCTAGAAGTCGGCCGCATCTACCACGCCAAGGGAGATCTCGACGTCGCGGAGCTCGTATTCCACAAGGTGCTCGCCCTAGATCCGAAGAACGCGACAGCGCACAATGATCTGGGGTTATTGGCATTGGCACGCGGCGACACGCAGAACGCATTCGAGGCCTTCGAAAAGGCGACGGCCGCGGACGCGGCCTTTGTCCCCGCACGTATGAATCGCGCATCGGTGCTGCTGCGCGCCGGCGACTATGCCGCTGCGCGCGGCGAGTACGAGCAGGTGCTCTCGGTGGCGGGCGACAACGTGAGCGCGCTGGTGGGCCTCGGCATCACGCAGCGCGGGCTGAACCAGCCGAAAGACGCATTAGCCAGCTATCAAAAGGCCCTGGCGCTCGCGCCGAACCACAGCGCTGCCATCTTCAACTTGGCTGTGCTACGCGCCGAGTTCTTGAACGAGCGCGCCGAGGCGTTGCCATTGTTCGAACGCTATCTGGAGCTGAGCGCGGACGACGAGCCGGAGCGCGCAGCAGCCACACGGTATGTGAGTGAGCTTCGGCAGCAGGCCGAGCAAGCCGCCAAAGGGAGTGAGCCATGAAGTTTATTGACACGCATCACGCGGGCCGCTCATTCCTCACTGGCGCGTCGTGCGGGAACCCTGCCGCCCGCTCCTCGCTAGGCGTGCGGCGTTGGGCGCTCAGCTGGACAGCGAAGCTCGCCGTGTGTGTCTGCGCGTGTCTTGCCGAAAGCCCAGAAGCACTGGCCCAAGACCGCGCGCAGGCCAAGCCCAAAAAGGCCGCGCAAGTCGCAGATCCAAAGCCGCCGGCTCCCAAGAGCAACAAGAAGAAGCGCACGCAAAAGCGCGAGCAAAAGCCTCAGGTGACTACCCAAACTCAGCTCGCCGAAAAGCCCAAGGCCGTGCCGCCAACAGCGGCAGCGCCTGCGCTCGACGACAGCGAGGTCCGAACCGAAGGCGACAAGAGCATCAAGACCATGGAGTTCACGGGCCTCGACATCGAAGGTCAGCTCAAGACGCCGCAGATGCTGTTCTTCCTGAATCGCCTGCGCGCCGAGTTCGACCGTCCGCGGCTGCCTCACCGCTCGTTCATGCCGGAGCTCGCGCGCTCGCGCGAGCACAAGGAGCTGTGATGGCACGAGCCGCTGCGAAAGGGCCGCTCACGCCTCCGCTGCGGGTCGCGCTGCTGTGGAACGGCGCGCTGCAAGCCGAACAGATCCTCACTGACGCTCGCGAGATCAAGCTGGGCAGCACGAAGCATGCGCTGTTCGCGCTGCCGGACGGCGTGATCGAAGAAGACGAGCTCACGCTGCTGAAGCCGGAAGCGCAGGGTTACGCGCTGCAGCCGCACCGCGCGCTCGCGGGCTTTGTCACGCTCGCGGGCCAGCGACACGACGCGGCGAGCTTACGTGAGCCGCGCGCGCTCGGACCGCAAGACTACGGCGTCGTGACCCTCGGCAGCGTGGCGCTGTTTTTTCAGTACGTGCGCCCGCAGCAACAAGCGCTGCCTGCGAAGCTCGAGCGAGACTTCTCCGTGCTCGCGTGCTTCGGACTGTCGCTGTTCATTCACGTGACGGTGCTCTTATTTTTGTTCTTGATCGCCGCAAAAGAGTTCGCGCCTGCAGGCGAGCTCGAGCTGGACACCGAGCTGGTCAAGCGCTTCATGGTGGTGCCGCCCCCGATCGACGAGCCGCTCTTGCAGCGGAAAAAAGTGGGCACTGAGATCAAAGATCCGGGGCTGCGCGACCGCGACGAAGGCGGCAAAAAACAGGCGAAGTCGGAAGGCCGCGCGGGTAAGAAGCAAGCGACGCAAGAAGACACGAAGCTCGCAGGCGAGCCCAACGAAGCCGTCGCCAAAGTGCGCGGGCTCGGTTTACTCGGCGTGCTGAGCGGGGGAGGTCCCGGTAGCGGCATGAAAGCAGCGCTCGATACGCCTTCGCTCGACAAGATGCTCGGCGGCCTCGGCGCGATGCAAACGGTCACAGGTCGCGGCTCCGGAGGCATGGGCCTGCGCGGCTCGGGCAGCTCGGGCGGTGGTACGGGGCAGGGCAGTCTCTTTGGTGCAGGTGAAGTCGGCACCGGCATCGGCGCAGGCAAAGGCTCTGGTCGCGGCCGTGGCGCCGGCGGTCCCGGTGCCGAAGGCGCAAAGGCCAAAGAAGCCAAGCTCTCGCTGGACAACAGCGCTGCGCAGGTGAAGGGCTTTCTGTCGAAAGAGCAGATCGATCGCGTGGTGCGCGCGAACCAGGCCGCGATCAAGTACTGCTTCGAAGCCGAGATGCAGCATCAACCGAAGCTCGAAGGCGCGGTGCACATGAACTGGCGCATCGACTTGCAGGGCAAAGTCACCACTGTGCGCGTGGCCAAGAGCACGCTGGGCAACGCACGCGTCGAAGGCTGCATGGCGCGGCAGATCAAGCGCTGGGTGTTTCCGAAGCCGGATGGCGGTGAGGTCGATGTCACCTATCCCTTCTT
>Ga0190269_10000221_pt1 | contig 30660 bp, 34 predicted proteins | sample Popmic249IS_FD_133749 | JGI IMG/M metagenome (GOLD analysis project Ga0190269, IMG submission 133749) | Populus adjacent soil microbial communities from riparian zone of Blue River, Arizona, USA - 249 IS | ecosystem: Environmental > Terrestrial > Soil > Riparian zone | place: USA: Arizona... | reverse complement strand
TGAAGACCTTGGTGCCGTTGAGGACCCACTCGTCGCCGTCGCGCTTCGCCGTGCTCTTCAGGCTCTTGACGTCGGAGCCGGCCTGCGGCTCGGTGACCGCGTAGGCGCCGAGCTTGATCTCCTCGCCGGAGCCGAAGCACTCGGGCACCCAGCGCTGCATCTGCTCGGGGGTGCCGGAGGAGGCGATGCCCGCGGCGGCGAGGCCGGAGCCGGAGATCGCCAAGGCGGTGCCGGCGCAGCCCCAGTGGAACTCTTCGGCGGAGATCACCTGGAACTGTCCCTCCGGGTCGGCGGCGGAGCGCTGGATCGACTCGAGCGTGCCGAAGCCCTGCTTCCGCGCCTCTTTGATCACCCCCCAGGGGATGCTCTCCTCTTCGTCGTGCTTGCGAGCTGCCGGCCGGATCACCTCGCGGGCGAACTTCCGGCACCGCTCCTTGAAGTCTCTCTGCTCATCGTTGAGTGCGAAGTCCATCTCGATCCTCTCTGCGCCTTCCGCTACCGATTGACTGGTCAGTCAGCCAGTCCTGCCGGGACTCTACTCCTCCCCGTCGGAAGCGCTCGGTTACGTTTCGGGCGTGACCCCGAAGCGGCCGATCAACGCCGACGTGCCCGAGGCGGAGGCGAAAGAGGCGGAGGCGCCGACGCAGGAAGCCTCGAAGCCGACTGGAAAGCCGGCGCCGGAGAAGTCGCAGAGGGGCAAGACCGCCGTCCCGCGACCGCGGAAGCCTGGCGCGCCGAAGCTTCTGGCCGCGCTGGTCGCCTTGGCGCTCGTCTTCATCGTCGCTGCGATCGTCTTCGGCACCGGCGACGGGGACTCCGGCAGCAGCGAGGCGCCGGCGCCAACGCCCGCCCCGGTCGAGAGCAGACCAGAGGAGAGCGCACCCGACCAGACGGCCGAAAGTCTCGGATACCCCGGCTTCGCGACCAACAACACGACCCGGATAGGGGGGTCCGACCCGGCCGCCAACGCCGCCGGGGCGGCGCTCGCCGTCTTCCCCTCCACCACCCCGGAGCAGCGGCCCGCGGCGGTCACCGTCGTCGGCGAAGAAGACTGGGCGGGGGCGATCGCCGCCGCGGTCCTGATGGCGGAACCGGTGCGGGCGCCGATCCTCTTCTCCGGACCCGACGAGATGCCGGAGGTGAGCGAAGAAGCGCTCGATGCGCTCGACCCGCAGGGCAGCGTCGCCACCGGACAGGCGGCGCTCTTCGCGGTCGGCACGGTTGCCTACCCCGGCAAGGCGGCCCCGGTCGACTCGGGAGACCCCGCCGCGACCGCGGCTCAGATCTTCAACCTGCGCGAAAGGCTGACCGGCGCCCCTCCGAAGCACATCCTGCTCGCCTCCGGCACCAGCCCCGATTTCGCGATGCCCGCCGCCGCCTGGGCCGCGCGCTCCGGCGACCCGGTCCTCTACGCCGAACCGAAGAAGCTGCCGCAGCCGACCGCGGCGCTGCTGAAGGCGCACCCCAAGGTGCCGGTCTACGTGCTCGGCCCATCCTCGGTGATCTCCTCCGAGGTCCTGCGCGAAGTGGCCAAGGTCTCGAAGGACGTGAAACGAGCCTCCGGCGAGGATCCGGTCGCCAACGCCGTCGCCTTCGCCCGCTACCGCGACGGCAGCTTCGGCTGGAACATCAACGACCCCGGCCACGGCTTCGTCCTCGCCCGCAGCGACTCGCCGGCCGATGCCGCCGCCGCGGCGCCGCTCTCGGCCTCCGGAACCTGGGGACCGCTGCTGCTGACCGACGACGCCGGGGGGCTGCCGCAGGACGTCCGCAGCTACCTCCTCGACGTCAAGCCCGGCTACACGACCGACCCGACCCGCGCCTTCTACAACCACGTCTGGGTGATCGGCGACCAGAGCGCGATCGGGCTCGACCAGCAGGCGGAAGTGAACGAGCTGGCCGAACTTGCGAAAATCGGCGGCGGAGAATGAGCGAGTCGGAGAACCCCCAGCTGCTCGGCGGCGACAAGGAGATCACCGTCGAGGACATCCGCGCCCTCGCCGGTCCGGTGACTCCCCACTTCTCCCTGCAGGTCCGCAACCGCATCCGCCGTCTGATCGAGCCGCTGCCGGCCGGCCATCCGGCCCGGGCGGAGGGCGAGCGGCAGATCGCCCGCCTCGAGAACCTCGCCCAGAACAGCGGCGAGCCGCGCGAGGGGCTCGGGATCTCGCATTGAAGTACCTGGCGCCGGGCGTCTGGCGGCTGAAGGAGTTTCCGGCGCCGACGATCAACTGCTACCTCGCCGAGGACGTGCTGATCGACGCCGGCCGCACCTGGGACCGGCGGCGGATCTTCGCCGAGCTCGAGGGCCGCGAGATCTCGATGCTGGCGCTGACCCACGTCCACCCTGACCACCAGGGGGTCGCGAAGGACGTCTGCGAGGTGCGGGGAATTCCGCTCGCCTGCCACGCCGGCGACGTCGACGCGATGGAGGGCCGGCGGCCGGTGCAGGAGGCATCCGCTTCGAACCCCGTCAACCGCATGATCGCCTCGATCTGGCAGGGCCCGCCGTACAAGGTCGAGCGCGTGCTCGAGGAGGGCGACGAGGTCGCCGGCTTTCGCGTCGTCCACACGCCGGGGCACTCGCGCGGCCACGTCCTCTTCTTCCGCGAGAGCGACCGGGTGGTCATCTGCGGCGACGTGATCCGCAACATGAGCTACGCGACGGGACTGCCGGGGATCAAGGAGCCGCCTCCGCTCTTCACCTACGACATGGAGGAGAACCGGCGCTCGATCCGCAAGCTGGCCGAACTGAATCCCTCGCTGATCCTCCCCGGCCACGGCCCCGCCGTGGCCGACATGAGCGCCTTCGAGCGCTTCGTCTCCAAGCTCCCCGGGTAACCCCACCGCACCGACTCGCCCCCTGGCGGGTTACTTGGTTTCGGGTACTCGGCCACGACTGCAAGGGAGTCCAGGATGAGAAAGCTTTCGAAGATGCACCCGTCGCCGGCGATGGTCGTCGCGGTGACCGCCCTCGTCGTCGCCCTGGCGGGGACCGCCTACGCGGCGCAGACGATCAACGGCGGCGCGATCAAGAAGCAGACGATCGGCGGCGGCAAGCTGAAGAAGGACACGCTGACCGGGTTCCAGATCAACACCAACAAGCTCGGTGCGGTGCCCTTCGCGAAGGTCGCGACGCACACCTTCTGGGCGGTCGTCAACAACCCCGCCAGCCCCGGCAACGCCGCCCTGGCGCGAGCCAGCGGCCCCAACATCGCCGCGGTCGAGGGCGGGGGGGCGGTCACCGTCACCTTCCCCTTCAACGTCTCCGGCTGCGCCAACGTCGCCGATCGCAACAACGCCGGCACCTCGGTGCCGAACTCGGGCTACGCCCAGACCAACACCTCGGCGGCCAACCCGAACGCGATCGAGGTCCGCACCCGCGGCAAAGACGGCAACAACGAGGACGCCGATTTCCACCTGATCGTCATCTGCCCCTAGGATTGACGCGTGGCTGAGGAGGGATTCGACAGGCCGGAGCAGGCGCGCGAGCTCGCGGTTCAGCGCCTGAAGATGAAGCAGGACTTCAAGGGCATCGCCGCCGGCGGCGCCCTTGCCGTCGCCCTCTGCTTCCTGATCTGGCAGTTCGGCGACGACAGCTTCCCCTGGCCCGCATGGGTCGCCTTCGGCGTCGCCGTCGCCCTCGTCGTCCAGGGCTGGAAGACCTACGGCCCCAGCAACCGCATCAGCGAGGCAGACGTCCAGCGGGAGATGGAGCGGCTTTGACTCAGCTCGACGCCGAGGCCCCAGGGCCGAAGGCGTCGATGATGCGGTTCTGGTACTCGCTCAGCTCCTCGGGGGAGATGAAGTAGGTCGGCGGGGTGAGGAAGAGGCCGTCGGCCCGCTCGGCGGTGGCCTCGACCCGGGCGCGAACCTTGTCGAGCGGGCCGGCGGCGCAGTAGGCCTCGACCATCTCGTCGCTGATCGCGGCGGGGACGGCGGCGAGGTCGCCGCGGCGGAAGGCCTCTCCGGCGGCGAGAGCGTTGTCGGCGAAGCCGTGCAGCTCCCAGAGGGGCATGTAGGTCTTCACGGTCGCGTAGAAGGAGATCGTGCGGCGGGCCATCTCGATCGCCTTCGCCTCGTCGTCGTCGATCGCGCAGCAGACGGTCGGCAGGTAGTCGAAGTCGCCCCGCTCGCGTCCGGAGCGACCAAGGCCCTCCTCGAAGGCCGGGACGACGACCTCGTCGATCCAGCGCAGGCTCTGGATCGGGTGCCCGATCAGGCCGTCGGCGACGTCGCCGGCCATCCGCGCCATCCCGGCTTGCACCGCGGCGGTATAGATCGGGACCGCGTCGCGCGGCGCCGGGTGCGGGCGCACCCAGCCTTTGATGTCGATGTCGTAGTACTCGCCCTCGTAGCGAATCGGCTCGCCGGCGCTCGCCTGGCGCATGATCAGCCGCGTTGCCTCGATCGCCTCGCGCAGGTGCGGTGCCGGCCGCCCATAGACGGCGTTGTGCCAGGTTTCGTTGAGGCGCTTGACCCCCGCCCCCATCCCGAGGCGGAAGCGGCCGCCCGACATCTCGTCGATGTCCAGGGCCGAGATCGCGTGGATGAAAGGGCTGCGGGTGAAGGCCCAGACGATCCCGGTGGCGACGTCGATCCGCTCGGTCTTCGCCGCCAGGTAGGTCGCCTGGGTGACGGCGCTGCGGAAGAGCTCCGGCGCCCAGACGCACTCGACGCCCGCCGCCTCGGCGCGCAGGGTCTCCGCCTCCATCTCGGCGACCGAGGTACCGATCGCGGCGACGGAGATGCGATCGAGGGCGCCCATGCCGCCGCCCTTCAGGAGGCGGAGGGGGCGGGCTCGGCGGCGAGCACCATGTCGGCGACCCGCTCGCGGTGCCAGCGCGCGTCGCCTAGGATCGCGGCGTTGGTGAGGCCACGCTTGAGGAAGAAGTGGAGGTCGTGCTCCCAGGTGAAGCCGATCCCGCCGTGGACCTGGATCGCCGCGTCGGGAACGCGCCAGCCGGCGTCGGAGGCATAGGCCTTGGCCATCGAAGCCGACAGCGGCAGCGATCCCGGCTCGGCGTCGGCGGCCCAGGCGGCGCCATAGACGGCCGAGCGCGAGTTCTCGGTCTCCAGCAGCATCTGCGCGCAGCGGTGGGAGACGGCCTGGTAGGCGCCAATCGGGCGGCCGAACTGCTGGCGGTCTTTGGCGTACTCGACCGACATGTTCAGGGCGCGCTGGGCGAGCCCGGTCGACTCGGCGGCGAGCATCACGCAGGCGCGGAAGAAGACGGGGAAGTAGTCGGCGGCCTCGCCGGGGAGCGTGTCCTCGGCGGCGACGCGGACCCCCTCGAGCCGCACCGTCGAGAAGCGGCGGGTCAGGTCGACCGACTCTTCCGGGACGACGGTGACGCCGGACGCGCCGGCGTCGACCATGTGGCGTCGACCGTCAGAGGTGGCGACGAGGAAGAAGTCGGCGCTGGCGGCATCGGGAACGAGGACCTTCTCGCCGTCGAGCACGGTCGCGCCATCTTCGGAGCGCCCCTCCAGCGTGAACCGGCCGGGCTCCGCGGTCGAGCCCGCGTCCCAGAGGGCGGGGGTGCCGCGCCGCTGCCCCTCGGCCAGCGGCCGCAGGTAGCGCTCGCGCTGGTCGTCGGAGCCGCAGAAGGCGAGTGCGAGGCCGACGACCGTGTTCGAGAAGAGCGGTGAAGGCGCCAGTGCGTAGCCCATCTCCTCGAAGAGGATCGCGAGCTCGACGATCCCCAGGCCCTGCCCGCCCCACTCCTCTGGCAGCGCCAGGCCGGCCCAGCCAAGCTCGGCCATCTCGCTCCAGCCGCCTTCGTCGAAACCACTCTCGCTGGCGGCGAGCTCGCGGATCCGCTCCGATTTGAAGCGCGAGGCGAGGAAATCATGGGCGGTCGCCTTGATCGCCTGTTGCTCGTCGGTGAGGTCGAAGTACATGTTTCAACACGCTCCCGCTGCCACTAAACGCTCTCGCCTAGCGCAGCCGCGGCAGGCCCAGAACCCTCTCGGCGATGATGTTTTTCAGGATGTCGGTGGTGCCGCCCTCGATCGAGTTGGCGCGCGAGCGGAGGAAGCCGTACTGCCAGGAGCCCCCGGCGAGGGCGTGCTCGGCGCCGCGCATCAGCGGCGCGTAGGCGCCCTCGATCTCCAGCGCAAGCTCGGTCAGGTCCTGGTTGATGTCGGCCCACTGCCACTTCCCGAGCGACCCCTCGGGGCCGGGGATCCCCGACTGCATGGTCTTGGTCAGGCCGCGGTAGGCGTTCAGCCGCATCGTCTCCACCTCGATGTGGAGCTGGGCGATCCGCTGGCGGAAGTAGGAGTCATCTGCGGCCGAGCCACCGTTGAGGCGCGTCTCCCGTGCCAGCTTCGAGAGCCGGCCGAGGCTGTTCTGGATCTGCGAGATCGCCCCGAAGGCAAGGCCGGCGCGCTCGTTCATCAGGGTGGTGATCGCAACCGCCCAGCCGTTGCCGACGCCGCCGACGACGTTCGCGTCGGGCACGCGCGCCTCCTCGAAGAAGACCTCGTTGAACTCGCCCTCGCCGGTGATCTGGACCAGCGGGCGGGTCTGCACCCCGTCTTGCTCCATGTCCATCAGGAAGTACGTGAGGCCCTGGTGCTTGGGGGCATCGGGGTCGGTGCGGGCGACGAGCATGCACCACTTCGCGTACTGGGCGAACGTGGTCCAGACCTTCTGGCCGGTGACCACCCATTCGTCGCCGTCCTTGACCGCGCGCGTCTTCAGCGAGGCGAGGTCGGAGCCCGACTCAGGCTCGGAGAAGCCTTGGCACCAGATCTCCTCGCCGGTCAGGATCGGCTCCAGGTAGCGGGCCTTCTGCTCGTCGCTGCCGTGCGCGATCACCACCGGGCCGCCCATCGCCAGGCCGAGCACGTTGGCGGGAGCCGGTGCTTCCTGCCGCGTCGCCTCGGCGGCGAAGATCGCCTGCTCGATCATCGTCGCGCCGCGGCCGCCGTACTCCTTCGGCCAGGAGATCCCGGCCCATCCGGCCCCATGCAGCTTCAACTGCCACTCGCGGCGGAAGGCCATCACCTCGTCGAGGCCGGCCTCGGGCTCGGGCCCGGGATGGTTCTCCTGCAGCCAGGAGCGAACCTCTTCCCGGAACTCCTCCTCCGATGGCGAGAGCGTCAGGTCCATCGAGTGCGGAGCATATAGAGATCCCCTGGCCGGCTGGCCAGGGGATCTCGTGGGGCCGACTCGCTAGACGACTAGCGGGCGACTTTGCAGTTGAGGCCGTACTTTTCGGCTTCCGATTCGAAGGCGTCGAACTGGTTGCCGGCGATCAGCCCTTCGAAGTTTTCTCCTTCGAGTTCCTCTACTGCCTTGCCCAGGTTGTCCAGCATCTGCTCGACCTTCTCCTCGTCCCCGGCCGGCGCGCCGAGGCTTTCCAGCTCCTCGAGCTGTTGCGCGGTGAGAGGGAGGAGCTTTTCCTGCAGCAGCTTGTCGCCCAGTTCCCTCAGTTCGGCTTCGAATTCTTCGGTCGCCTTGGCCCCGACGGTATGCGGCCCCTGCCGTTGCTTCGGGTTGAATTCCTTCTCGGCGGCAGCCAGCCTCTTCCCCTTGTAGTCGGCACAGATGAAGTTCGCTTTTTTCACGAACTGGGCCTTGGTGATATCGGAAGTCGTTTCGTCACTTCCCCCACAGCCGACGCCCACACCGAGCACCACCAGAGCTACCGCTATCCCGCTGATCCACCTGTACAAGACTCTGCCCGCCTCCCAATAGTTTGACTAATCGAGGGGGTATAAGCGAGAGCCCCTGCGCAAGTCAATGGCGCGCAAAAATGCGCAAAGAAAAGGGCGCCCGAGAGCGCCCTTCCCAAAGCGGTCAGCGGCTGAGCCTCATTCTTCTCCGCAGACCTTGAATCCGTACTCTTCAGCCAGCTTGCTGGGCTTTTTCAGGACGTCGCCCTGGAAGACGATGCCGGGGTCGTCTTCGATTTCACCGGTCGCCTCTTCCAGCGAGACGATGATTGCCTCCACCTTGTCCTCGTCGCCCTCGGGGGCTCCCAGCGCGTCGAGTTCTTCGATCTGCTGCTCGAGGTTTGGCACCAGCACCTCGCCGACGGCTTCTTCAAGCTGCTTTTTACTGGCTTTTTCGAGCTTGAAGTCGTTGTCCTCGGCGAATTCTTCGGCTTCCTTTTCGCTCTCGTCGTTGCCCTGCTTGCAGATCGCGTCGCCCTGCTTGATGAACTCCGTCTTCGTCAGCGTGACCGTCTCGTCGGTGGTCTCGTCACCGCCGCCGCAGCCGGCGACGAGCGCCGTCAGCGCGACCAGGGCGGCGATGGCCGCCAGAAATGCCTTGTTCAAGTTGTCTCCTCTAGATCGGGGTGGACGAGCCAGGCAAGCTACCCGCTGCCCCGGCTCCTAGACGCGCTGGATCAGGGTGCCGGTCCCGAGGCCGCCGCCGCAGCACATCGTCACCAGGCCCATCTCCTTGTCAGAGCGCTCCATCTCGTGCAGGAGGGTGGTGATCAGGCGGGCTCCGGTGGAGCCGAGCGGGTGACCGAGGGCGATCGCGCCGCCGTTGACGTTGACCCGGTCCATGTCGGGGTCGAGCTCCCGCCGCCAGGCGGCGACGACAGAGGCGAACGCCTCGTTGATCTCGACCAGGTCGATGTCGTCCATCGTCATCCGGTTGCGCTCGAGCAGCTTCCGCGTCGCCGGAATCGGGCCGGTGAGCATGATCACCGGGTCGACGCCGACGGTCGTCTGGTCGAAGATCCGCGCCCGCGGCTTCAGGCCCAGGGCGTCGGCCTTCTCCCGCGTCATCAGCAAGACGGCGGCAGCGCCATCACTGACCTGTGAGGAGTTGCCGGCCGTGATCTTGCCGTCCTCCTTGAAGGCCGGCTTCAGCGCCGAGAGCCCCTCGATCGTCGTCTCCCGCAGACCCTGGTCGCTGGCGTAGGTATCGCCGCCTACCTGCATCGGCAGAATCTCGCGCTCGAAGCGCCCCTCCTCCGTCGCCTTCGCGGCGAGCTGCTGCGAGCGGACGCCGAGCTCGTCGAGCTCGGAGCGGGGGATCTCCCACTGGTCGGCGATCATCTCGGCCGAGAGCCCCTGCGGGATCAGGTCGTAGCGCTCCATCAGCTCGGGCGAGAAGGCCATCCCGTGCTCCTGCATCACCGAGAAGGAGTCGGCGAAGGAGATGTGCCCCATGTGCTCGACTCCGCCGCCGATCGCGACGTCGTGGACGCCGGAAGCGACGAGCGCGGCGGCGAAGTTGACCGCCTGCTGGGCCGACCCGCATTGGCGATCGACCGTGGTCGCCGGAACCTCCTGCGGCAGCCCGGCCTCAAGCCAGGCGTTGCGACCGATGTTCAGGCCCTGCTCGCCGAACTGCTGGACGCAACCGGCGATCACGTCGCCGACCACGTTCGGGTCGACTCCGGAACGGTCGATCAGCTCCTTGTAGGTGCGGGCGAGGAGGTTGGAGGCGTGGAGGTTCTTGTAGTAGCCCTTCTCCGGGTGGCCGCGGCCGATCGGGGTCCTGACCGCCTCGACGATGACGACCTCTTGCCCGCCGAACCTACCCTTGCCGTTGTCCATCGCCAGCCTCCGTTCCTCTCAAGATCTGCGGCGCACGTCGCACGCTCTCCAGTTCAGGGTAGCCGACTGACTGGTCAATCAGCCAGGATTCCGCGGTTCCCGAACCCGCGCGTCATTGCGGCGTTGATGCGTGATAGAAGCCCCGGCCAATGAGCGCTAACCAGGGGTACACGAGTCCGGGGATCGCGGGCAGCGGGGCGATTGCCACCGGCCTTGCCGCGGTCTCGACCACCACGGCAGACACGATCCTGCTCGCCCGCAGCGAGGCCTCGGCCTGGCGCGCGGAGGAGAAAGTGGTCGCCGCCTGCGCCAAGATCGAGGGCGGCGAGCCCTCGCGGCTGCGCGTCACCACCGACCCCGCCGACCTCGCCGACTGCGACGTCATCGTCGAGGCGATCGTCGAGGAGGTGGCGCCGAAGGGTGAGCTGCTGCGGACGATCGCCGCGGCCTGTCCCGACGCCGACCTCGCGACCACGACCTCCTCGCTCAGCATCGCCGAGATCGCCGAGGCCGCGGGCACCCCGAAGCTGTTCGGGTTCCACGTCTTCAACCCGGTGCCGCGGATGAAGCTGGTCGAGGTCTGCATCCCCGACGGGGCCGCCGACTCCCGGGAGAACGCGCTCGCCTGGTGCGCGGCGCTGGGCAAGACCGCGGTCGAGGTGCCCGACGAAGCCGGCTTCGTCGTCAACCGCCTCCTCTTTCCCTACCTCTTCGACGCCGCCCGGATGGTCGAACGGACCGGAATGGAGCCGGGCGCGGTCGACACCTGCATGAAGCTCGGCGCCGGCCACCCGATGGGCCCGCTGGCGCTGCTCGACTTCGTCGGCATGGACGTCTCCAAGGCGATCGGCCACGCCCTGTACGCCGAATCGAACGAGCCGACCCACGACCCGCCCCCGATCATCGTGAAGATGGTCGAGGAGGGGAAGCTCGGCCGCAAGAGCGGCGCCGGCTTCTACAGCTACGACTAGACCGGCGCATATCGGCGTCCTCGGTCGCTCGCGTGCAGAGCACGCCACGCTCCCTGCGTCCTTGATCTGCTTGGTCTAGCCGCAGCTCTTACCGGCGATATCCCAAATTACGTCCGCCTCGGAAATTCCCTGACGGCGGGCGACGGTCTCGATCTCTTCCCAGGGCAGTTCGGCCTCGGGAAGGTCGTCCCAGCGGGCGAGGTCGAGGGCCTCGATCGAGCCCTTCAGCGCCGGGCCGAGGTGTTCCTCGGAGCGCAACAACGCCCTCAGGACCTCGAGCTGCTTGTCGGTCAGGCGTACAACCCACATCGGGTACCTCCAAGATTCGAGCGGGGAGCGGGTTGCCCGATGAAGTTAGGCGGGGGTGCGGACGGAATCGCCGCTGCCGCCGCTGATCCGGACCGCCTCGATCCGGTTCTCCCGCACCGCCTCGACCCGGATCGTGTAGCCGTTGGCGAGGATCGAGTCGCCGCGCTTGGGAAGGCGGCCCAGCTCGCCGAAGACGTAGCCGCCGACCGAGTTGTAGGCGTCGGTGTCGACCGGCAGCTCGATCCCGGCGTCGGCGAGGTCGCCGAGGGAGACGTGGCCGCGCACGAACCAGTCGCCGTTGGTGAGTTTCCGCACGGCGGCCGCCCGCGGGTCGGTCTCGTCCTCGATCTCCCCCACCACCTCCTCGAGGATGTCCTCGACCGTGACGATCCCGACCGTTCGCCCGTACTCGTCGACGACCACCGACAGCGACGTGCGCTGGACCTGGAGGTCGTGGAGAAGATCGTCGAGCGGCCGCGTCTCGGGGACGATCAGGGCGTCGCGGGTGACCGTGTCGAGCGCGGCCTCGGGTCCCTCGCTCATGTAGAGCCGGGCGAGGCTGTTGTTGTGGACCACGCCTTTGACGCGATCGGGGTTCTCGTCCTCGATCACGACCAGGCGCGTGTGCCCGGAGGTGACGCAGCGCCGCAGCGCCGCCTCGACGGTCTCCGAAGCGTCGACGGTGACGACAGCGGGAATCGGCGTCATCACCTCGCGCGCCTCCTGCTCGTGGAGGTGGAAGACGCCGCCGAGCATCCCGGCCTCGCCGGGGTCGAGCGTCCCCCCCATCCGCGAGCTGTCGATGATCTGCTTCAGGTCCTCGGCGGTGTGGTGCTCCTCCAGGTTCTTGGCGTCGACGCCGAACAGCCGGACCACGCCGTTGGAGACCCAGCTGAGCGCCTTGGTGACCGGGGTGGTCGCCGTGGCGAACCACCCGAGCGGCCGGGAGACCCTCCGCGCGGTGCGGTCGGGCCGCGCGATCGCCAGCATCTTCGGCACCTGCTCGCCGATCGAGATGTGCAGGGCGGTGACGAAGGCGAAGGAGATCGCCAGTGCTAGCCCCGCGGCTGCCGCATGCGAAAGCCCGCCGAAGAGCGGCTCCAAGAGCTTCGCCAGCGAAGGCTCGCCGAGGAACCCGATCCCGATCGATGCCATCGTGATCCCGATCTGGCAGGCGGAGAGGGATTCGTCGATCCGGTCGAGCTGCTCGACCACGGCCTCGGCCCCGGCCTCGCCCTCCTCCACCGCCTGTTCGATTTTGCCGCGACGGGTTCGTACGAGGGCGAACTCGGCCGCGACGAAGAAGCCGTTGATCGCGATCAGCAGCGCAAGAAGGACGAGCAGCAGGACGCTCATCGGCTATGCGGCCCGGTACTTCGGGCTGGGACGTCCTCGGCCATTCGGCACCGTGAATATAGCTACCCGTTGCGGCGGTTCGGCACTACCCCGCTCGCCAGCTGCGATATTGACCGAGCAATGCGGATCGCCACGCTCAGCGAGATGCTCGAAGAGGTCGTGCGCCTGGGCGAGGCGACGGGGATGGAAGACCACGCCCACGAGCTGCGGGGAGAGATGGAGGGGCGGCTGGCGACGATCCGGGCAGCGGTGGCCGGGGTCGGCTCGCCGCGGGTGATCGCCCTGCAGCGCCTGGATCCGCCGCGTGTCGGCGGCTTCTGGATCCCGGAGATGATCTCCATCGCCGGCGGCGAGGACGTTGCCGGCGACCCCGGGCTGAGCCCGCCCGCCGTCGGCTGGGGAGAGCTGTCGAGCCTCAATGCCGACGTCGTCGTCGTGATGCCGGAAGTCTCGATCGAGAACGCGCAGGCGCAGGCGATGGAGCACTGGGAGAGCATTGCCAGCCTCGGTGCCACCCGTCTCTACGCGCTGGACGGAACCCTCTTCGCCGAGCCGGGCCCGCGGCTGGTCGACGGCGTCGAGCTGCTCGGCCACGTCCTGCATCCCGACCTTCTGGACCCGCCGGGCAACGTCAGCGCGGTGCCGCTTCGGGCACCGACCCGGAGGTCGCTGCCGGAGCCTTGAGCCCCTCAGGCGACGGCGATCGCACCTGCCGCAGAGACGGCCGCGACAAGAACAATCGCCGCGAGCTCTAACGGCATGCGGTTGCGGCCGAACATCCCTCTCTCGCCGGCGACGATCGCGAGGGCGCAGAGCGCGCCGCCGATCAAGCCGCCGACGTGGCCACCGACGCTGATGTTGGAGCCGACGAAGCTCCAGACGAGGTTGAAGACGATGAGGAAGCCGATCTGGCTGGCCAACGCGTCCATGCCGCGGCCGCGGGCGATGATGAAGGTCGCGGAGGCGAGTCCGAAAACGGCGCCCGACGCGCCCAGCGTCAGGGCATTCGGGTCCAGGAGAAGAGCCCCGAGCGAGCCGGCGAGCAGCGACGCGAAGTAGAGGGCGAGGAAGCGCGGGGTCCCAAGCGCCGGCTCCAGGAGGCGGCCGAGGAAGAAGAGGATCAGCATGTTGAAGCCGATGTGGATCAGGCTCGCGTGGAGGAAGCCGCAGGTGAGGAGGCGGTACCACTCCCCTTCGGCGACCGACGGCCCGAATAGCGCGTAGTCGGCCACGAACTGACTGATCCCGGTTTCCCCGAACCCGCCCGAGCCGTTGGCGATCTGGATCAGGAAGGCGATCACGTTCGCCCCGATGAGGAGATAGGTGGCCGGGAAGGCACCGAACCCGCTGGGCGTGCCGGTCGGGTTCCGCACCACCCGCGTCCTCTGACTGGCGCACTCGGGGCAACGCATCCCGACCGGAGTCGGCGTCATGCAGTCGGGGCAGATCGGCCGGCCGCAGGAGGAGCAGGAGACGCGGGTCTCGCGGTCGGGGTGGCGGTAACAGGTCTCGGCCATCGGACGAAGCAGCCTACAATCGCCGCCGATGGAGGCCGCCAGCCCCGCCCGTCTCTACGCCGCCCTCGCCGGCGCCCTCCTCCTCGTCCTCGGGGTGCTCGGCTTCTTCTACGACGCTTCGTTCGGATCCCTCGACTCCTACGAGGAGGCCCTCGGGACGCTGCAGGTGAACGGCTGGCTCAACCTCTTCCACGTCGCCACCGGCGCGGTCGGCGTACTCGTCGCCGGCGCCTCCTCGCGCGGCTACGCGCTCGCGATCGGCGCCCTCTACGTCGTCCTCGCGATCGTCGGCTGGGGCAGCGAGGGACTCAACCTCTTCGTCGGCCTCCTCGGCCTCGCGGCGGCGGCAGGGACGCCGAAGCTAGAGCCGCGAGCGAAGCCCGCTCGTCAGCGCCCTTAGCCGGCCCTGGCTCTGCTGCCGGCCGCGACGGCGTAGCTCCAGCAGCACCAGCGCCCCGGTGGCGGCACCGCCGGCTCCGACCGCGACCACCGGCCGCACCCAGTTGCGCGGATCGCGCAGGGACCGCAGCTCGCTCTCGGAGAGCTCCTCGGCCCAGTCGGAGAGCTCCTCGGCGGCGGCCTGGGTGACGGCGGCCATCGTGTCCTCGAGGCGCCCGGAGAGGCGCTCGGGCGGCTCGATCGGCCGCAGCGCGTCGCCCAGCAACTGCTCGACGTCCCAGGTCGAGCCGCTGAGCGTCTCGCGCGAGTCAGTCATCGCTCATCGCCTCCTGCAGCTGCTTGATCGCGCGGTGGATCAGCACCTTCGTCGCCCCGTCGGTACGGCCGAGGGCGCGCGCGATCTCGCGGTTGTCCATGCCGAGTGCGAAACGCATGATCAGCGCCTCCCGCCGGTCCTCGGGCAGCTTGTCGAGGTGCACCATCACCTGCCGCAGCTCCTCCCTGCCCTCGGCGATCGCCTCGGTGTCGTGCCGGGCGGCAATCGGATCCGCGTTTTCCAGAGGCGTCTGCGGTCGCCGGGAGCGGTCGCGGTAGTAGTTGGAGGCCAGGTTGTGGGCGATCCGGATCACCCAGGGGCGCAGCGGCCGCCCGTCCGACTCCCGCCGGGCACGGTCGAAGTGCCGGTAGGCCTGGAGGAAGGCCTGCTCGGTCAGGTCCTCGGCGTCGTGATGGTTCCCCACCCGGTAGTAGGCGTAGGAGTAGACGTCGCGCAGGTGCGCCCGGTAGAAGTCCTCGAAGGCGCGGTCGAGCTCCGCCTTGGCCGCCGGAGCCAGCTGGGCTGGCTCGACGTTCTCCTCGGGGCCGCTCACCGAGCAAGCGTACCCGTGCACCTGCGGCCGCGCCGCGCATCTAGGCGGCCCGCCGCTGACGCTCGACCTGGCGCAGGCTCGCCATCCATTCCTCGGCGTCGCACTCGCCACGGATGAGAGCGGCGAGAGCGGACAGGGCATCGGCCTCGACCCCGGAGGCGGCGACCGCCTCCGCCAGCAGGGGGGCGGTGTCGAGCCCCTCGGAGGCCTGCCCGATCTTGCCGGGGATGTCCTTGGCCGGGGTGCCGGTCCCGAGCAGCTCGCCGGCGCGGCGGTTGCGTCCCGACGGCGCCATCATCGTCGCGGTCAGGTCTCCCACTCCAGCCAGGCCGGCGAAGGTTTCGGGGTCGGCGCCGCGGGCGACCGCGTGGTCGATGCACTCGCGCCAGATCGCGGCGACGGCGATCCCGGCGGCGTTGAGGCCGTGAGGCTCCGCCGCGGCGGCGGCGAGGGCGGCCGCGTTCTTGGCGGCGCCGGCCATCTCCACCCCGGTGACGTCGCGGGAGCGCTCGCAGACGAGGCCGGCACGGTCGAACACCTCGCCGATCTGGACCCGTAGCTCCTCGTCGGCGGAGCCGAGGACGAGGGCCGCCGAGCCGGAGACTGCCTCGCGGGCATGGGCGGGGCCGCCGAGGCAGGCGATCGCCCGCGCCCGCACCCGTTCGCCGACGTATTCGGAGGGCAGCAGTCCCTGGCCGCTGATCAGGCCCTTGGTCAGCATCAGCACGGCGCTGCGCGAGCTGACCCGGTCGGCGATCGCCCCCACCGCCTGCGGCAGTTGAGCCGAGGGGATCGCGAGGCAGATCAGGTTGAGGCCGGCCAGCTCGATCGCCGAGGCCGGGCGGACGTCGATCGCCTCCGGCAGCGGCACGCCGGGCAGGTAGCGGCGGTTCTCCCCGTCCTCGATCAGCTCCTCGACGCGCTCCGCCGTCCGCGCCCCGAGCTGGACCTCGAGGCCGCCGCGGGCGAGCAGGACGGCTACCGCCGTCCCCCAGCTGCCGGCGCCGATCACGGCGGCGCGGCGCATCGGCGGCAGGCCGCCGAGGTCTTCCCACTGCAGGAGGACGTTGGGCCAGATCCGCGCGGTTACCGTTTCCGCCAGCGCCGGCGAGGGCTCCTCGGCGCGGGGGAAGGTCATCGGCGGGCCGAGCCGGACCTTGCACTTGCGCGGCCGGATACGCCAGCCGCGGCGGACGTGTTCGGTCCCCAGCACCGCGGTCGGGATCACCACGGCGCCGGTCTGCAGCGCCAGCCGCCCCACCCCCCGCTTTGGATTCGCGAGCGTCCCGCGGCGAATCCGCGTGCCCTCGGGGAAGACGCAGACGGCGCCGCCGCGTTCGGCGATCATCCGCGCGGTCAACATCGATTCCTCGTCCGACTCGCCGCGGCGAACCGGGAAGGCACCGAGCCGCGACAGCATCCATCCCTGCCAGCGCCGCTCGAACAGCTCGACCTTGGCCATGTAGTTCACCGGCCGCCGCCACGGCAGGGTGGCGCCGACAACGAAGGGATCGAGAAAGCTGCGGTGGTTGGCGGCGACGATCACCCCGCCCTTCGCCTTCCCGTACTCCCGCCCCCGCCGGTCGAGCCGGAAGTAGACGAGGAAGATCGGCAGCAGGATCGCCCGCGCGACGCAGTACATCGGCCAGTTGACGCTGTGCTTGCGCGTGTACGCGTGATAGGAGGCGAGCCGCTCCGGGCTCAAACGTTCAGGATCCACGCGTAGCGCTACACGCCCGCGAAGCCTCGGTTACGCGCGACACCGAGTCCGTAGAAACTGACGCATATCGTCAGGTCTCGCGGACTCGCCGCTCACCAGGCCGCTCGCACTAACTTCGAGAGGTCTGCTTGGGACGGGGTTCCCGGTACGCGCTGGAGCTCCGGGCGCTGGAGCATCGCTTCGAGCGCCTCGTCCAGCCGGGACTCGTCACCGTCGAGGGTGCTGAGGCGTTGGGGCTGCCCCAACTCCTCAATCCGATGAGATAGCCCGGTGAGGTCGGTGCCAAGCGAGATCGCGAGACCTTCGAACGCCTCAGGCGCCCGCTCGACCAGGAACCCGATCGCCTGCGGCAGGATCGCCGCGTTGGTCTCGGCGTGCGGGGTGCCGCAGATCCGAACCAGCGTCTGACAGATCAGGTGATGCAAGCCGATCCCGGCCGAATCGATTGCGTAGCCGCAGAGGATCGCGCCGAGGGCCAGCGTGGCCCGGTCGCGTCCCTCCCGCTCTTCGTCGAGCGCCCCGGCGATCAACCCGGCGCCTCGCAGCGCCGTCATTTCCGAGACCGGGTTCGACCCCGGCAGGTACAGCGTGTCCGCCCCGTGCGCCAGCGCGTTCATCGCGCTCGCCCGCAGCTGCGCCTCCCCCTGTCCCGTCATCGCCTCCGGGTCCGCGATCACCAGAGAGGGCCGCACCATCCCCTTCGCCTGGCCCTCCGCCCCTTTGGGCAATCGATGGATCGCCGTCATTGGCGCGCCCGAGAGCGTCGTCGGAATAGCAGCGACGCTGGAACCTGAGATTGCCCCAACTGCCTTCGCCACATCGATCACCCGGCCGCCGCCGAGCGCTACGAGTGGACGCACTCTCGCCCCCTCACTAAGCAGGTAAGGGGGCGAGAGTGCGTCCAACAGCGGCGCCGCGGCGGCCGGGACTTGCGCATGGGCGACCTCATGTACCCGGCTTGCGGCGGCAACCAGGTCCTCAGCTCGGTCCAGCTCCCCCAACGCCCGCGCCGTACTGAGCAGCTCGAACTCCCCCACCCCGTGCTCGCGCAGCACGTCGACCGCGCCCGCCACCCCGCCCCGCCGGAAGACGACGGTGCGCCCGGCATCGCGCCAGGTGAAGTCCTCGCTCAACCCTGGGTTTTGAGGCGCGGGTTCTCGACCGGGCGCAGTTTCGGTTCGACCTCGTCGCGCAGGTGCTCGAAGGCGGGTGGCAGCGAGAGCTTCTCCCCGAGGTGCTCGACCGGCTCGTCGACGGTGAAGCCCGGGCCGAGAGTGGCGATCTCGAAGAGGACGCCGCCGGGCTCGCGGAAGTAGATCGAGCGGAAGTAGAAACGGTCGATCTCCGGCGTCGGCTGGGCGCCGCCGGCGACAGCCTTCTCGCGCCAGTCGAGCAGCTCCTCGGGCGTCGAGGCCCAGGCGACGTGGTGAACGCTGCCGGCGCCCTGCAGGCCGCGCTCGGCCGGCGCCTCGTCGAAGAGGTAGAGGCCGCCGCGCTGATCGCCCCGCGCCTCCCAACCGCCGTCGGCCCGTTCGAACTCGAGCGCCTGGAGCAGCCGGCTGGAGGCATCCGCGGAGGCCGCATAGGCCCGCACCGCGTGGAACCCCTGCAGCGCCACCTCTTTCGGCACTTCCGGGTGGTCGGCGATCAGCGGCTGGTCGGGGACCTCCGCCACCGCCAGCTCGTGCTCGAGCCCCTCCGGGTCGGAGAAGACGAGGCTGTCGCCGTCGCGCTCCGACTCGGTGTCGTTGGCACTCAGCCGCTCCGCCCAGAAATCAAGCGCGTCGGTGGAGGCGACTCGCCAGACGACGCGGTGCACCATCCCGGCCCCGGCCCGTCCCAAGGGCGCTCCCGGGTACTCGAAGAAGGTCAGATCGGAGCCCGGGTCCCCCGCCTCGTCGGCGAAAAAGAGGTGGTAGACGGTCGGGTTGTCCTGGTTGACGGTTTTCTTGACCAGCCGCAGGCCCATCACACCGGCGTAGAAGTCGACGTTGCGCTGAGCGTTCTCGGTGATCGCGGTGATGTGGTGAATTCCCTCTAGCTTCATTGCTCACGTATACCATCCGGGAATGAGCCGCGGACGACGTCGGGTGGTCAGAGGGCTCGTGATCCTCGGTTCCGTCCTCGCGTTCCTCAGCGTCTTCGCGATCTGGACCGAGCGCCAGGCGCTCAACACCGACGACTGGGTCGACACCAGCGGCCGCCTGCTCGAGAACGACACGATCCGCGAGAGGCTCGCCGACTACCTGGTCGACCAGCTCTACGAAAACGTCGACGTGCGCAAGGAACTCGAGGAAATCCTTCCCGGCGACACCAAGGACCTGGCCGGTCCCGCGGCGGGTGGCCTGCGCCAGGTCGCCGGACAGGGCGCGGAAAAGGCGCTCGAAACCTCGACCGCCCAGGACCTCTGGGAAGAGGCGAACCGGACCACGCACGAACAGCTCCTTGCCGTCCTCGAAAACAAGAAAGAAGCGGTCGAAACCGAAGAAGGCAACGTCCGCCTCAACCTCGGAAGCCTCCTCACCAATCTCGCCGAGCAGGTCGGGATCGGCGAAGACCTGGCCGAAAAACTGCCACCCGATGCCGCTCAGGTGGAGATTCTCAAGTCCGACGAGCTGAAGACGGCCCAGGACATCGCCGTCGCAATCAAGGGCCTGGCGCTGCTGCTCTCGATCCTCACCTTCGTCACCTTCGCCCTCGCCATCTACCTCTCGCGCGACGAACGCTGGGTGACCGTCCTGCTCAGCGGCATCGGTCTCGTCGCCGCCGGCTTCGCGGTCATCGTCGTCCGCCACATCGCCGGCGGCATCGTCGTCGACCAGCTGGTCAAGGACGAGAGCGTGAAGCCGGCCGGAGAAGCGGCCTGGTCGATCGGCACCTCACTGATGACCAGCATCGCCACCACCGTGATCGTCGTCGGCGTCCTCTTCCTCGCCGCCGGCTGGCTCGCCTCCCCGACGGGCGGCGCCCGCACCACCCGCCGCTTCCTAGCCCCCACGCTGCGCTTCCACCCCGGCTACGTCTACGCCGGGCTCGCGATCCTCGTCAGCTTCTACTTCCTCTCAGGGCCCACCCACGGCCTGCGCGCCTTTGTCACCACGCTGCTGGTCGCAGCGATGGCGGCCGCCGGGATCCACGAGCTGCGCAAGCAGACCGAGGAGGAGTTCCCGGAGGCCACCTACGACGAGACCTTCGGCCACACCCGCGACAAGGTCGTCGGCGCGGTCAAGGACGCGAACATCTCCGAGAAGGTCGGCGAGCAGGCCTCGAAGCTGCGCCTGCCGGAGATGCGGCGCCCGGACAAGGACGAGAGTCCGGGCGACGAGGCGCCGACGGCGACGCGGCCGGTCAGCCAGGAGGACGCGCGGCTGGAGCGGCTGGAGCGGCTGGGGACGCTGCGCGAGAAAGGCGTCCTCACCGACGAGGAGTTCGCCGCCGAGAAGGCGAGGCTCCTCGGCGGCGACTCTGCGGCGTCCTAGCTACTCGCCCAGGGTGATCCGGACGCGGGCTCCCGGCGCCAGGATCTTGCCCGGCTTCGGGTTCTGCTTCAGCACCTTGCCGACCTTGCTCGGCTTCGGCGCGTGGACCTTCTTCACGTGGCCGAGCTTGCAGCCGCCGCGGCGCAGCAGCGTCTTCGCCTTTTTCAGCGGCTTGTTCTTCACCGCGGGGACGACGCAGGCGAGGTACACGTAGTCGTCGAACCGGGTGTCGGGGTTGGCCCCGGCGAAAGTCGTCACGGTCACGTCGACCTTCCCCGGGCGCACGCTCTTCGGCGCGGTGGCGGTGATCTCGGTGTCAGAGTCGATGGTGAAGCTGGCCGCGGGCGTGGCGCCGAAGTTGACGGCACTGGCGCCGGTGAAGTTCTTCCCGCTGATCGTCACCAGGGTGGCACCGGTGACCGGGCCGAGCGGCGGCGCAATGCTGGTGATTTCCGGAGCGGGCTGGATTTCGGCGCTGAGCTCAATCTCTTTGCCACCGAACGATTCGCTGGGCGGCACCACTGAACCATCGAACGGGGTGGGAAAGATCGACGCGTAGCTAGCGCCGGTCGTCTCGGCGATGCCGATTTTGTCGGTGGCGTTGCTGGGATCGATCCCGATCAGGTCGCCGGCCTGGACCTTGAGATTGGTGGAGAAGGTCTGCAGGCCTTCACTCGCCGGGGTCGCCGGCAGGCTCGTACCCGTCGCTTCGAAAGCCCCTTTGCCGTTCGGGTGGAGCACCCGAAGGAAAAACGGACCTCCGCTTGCGCCCTGAACCCGCCAACGCACGATCGCCCCGTTCACCGGCGAGGCGAGGTTGGCCCCCGCCTGTGGGAGCGCAGTGTTGAAGAAGGTCTGCACCCGGGTGAATTCGGTCGGGGTGAATTTTTCCGGCAGCACGCTGCCGATGCTGATCACCGACGCCTGCGCCGCGGTCGCCATCGAGGCGATGACGCTTACCGCGCAGACGACCGCGATCGCCCCACGTCGAAGGCGACTCCGCCCTCCTTCTCGTACCACTTCCTGCTGCCGCATCTTCGATGCCTCCTTGGTTGACTTCCCTTGCCTTCAGCGCTTAGCGCCGTTTGCGTAAACGGCAGCTAAAGGGAAAGTTGCGGCAAGAGGAAGAAGAACCTCGGTGTAGGAGGGGGAGAAAGCCCGCCGCCGGAATCGAACCGGCAACCTCCTCATTACAAATGAGGTGCTCTCCCAGGTTGAGCTAGGCGGGCGTGGTGGCTAATGATGTCCCGAATGGACGTGACGTTCAGGTTCTTGGGGCCAGACGAGGGTACCGTGCTGACGGGCGCGATCGAAGCTGCCTATGGTCAAACTTATGACGTCCGGTGGGTGTACGACCCGGACGAGGTGGGCGGCCGGATCGCCGCCGGCACCTACGTCGCCTGCGTCGCGGAAACCCCCGCAGGGGAGCTGCTTTGCCACATCGGCATGAGCCTCGCCGCCGCCGGCGACGCCGTCGCCCACTCCGGCCAGGCGGTGACCCTGCCGGCGGCCCGCGGCCAGCACCTCTTCACCCGCACCAAGCGCCACCTGATGGACTGGGCGCGGGAGCGCGGGCTGGCCGGGATGTACAGCGAGGCGACGGCCGCCCACCCCTACAGCCAGAAGGCCAACATCGAGCTGGGCGCGCACGAGACCGGCTTTCTCCTGGGCTGGATCCCGGCCACGGTCGCCAACGACGCCGCCGGCGGGCGACACGGCCGGCAGTCGGCGGCGCTCTTCTACACGAAGCTGAACGACGGGCACGAGCGGCGGGTCTACGCACCTGAGCCCCACCGGGCGATCGTCGCGCGGACGATCGAGCTTTGCGAGCTGCGCGGCACCCTGGCCGATCCCCCGCCCGGCTGCGACCTTCCCGAGCGGAGCGAGATGCACGTCGAGATCGACGAGAGCCACAACCTGGCGCTGCTGACGGTGCAGGTGCCGGGCGCCGACCTGGAGACGGTCGTGGCCGCCGAGCGCCATCACCTGTTCCACCGTCGCTGCCTCGACGCGGTCTACGTCGACCTGCCGCTGGAGAAGCCGGCGACGGCGCTGCTGGCCGACCACCTCGAGCGACTCGGCGTCTCCTACGCCGGCGTCTTCCCCAACAGCAGGACTGACGGGGACGTGCTCCGCATGCAGTCGCTGCACCGGGTCCGAGTCAAGGCCGACGACGTTGCCGTCGCCTCGGACCACGGGCGGGAGCTATTGGAATACGTGTTGGCTGACCTCGCCTGACCAAGCAGATCAGGACGCAGGGAGCGAAGCGTGCTCTGCACGTGAGCGACCGAGGACGCCGATATGCGCCGGTCAGGTGGGGTCAGGCCGCGACCTCTCTCGAGGTTAGGTGGGCTCCCACCTTGCGCTTGACCCGCTGCAGGGCATTGTCAACCGTCTTCGTGTCGCACTCGAGGCGATCGCCGATCAGCTCATAGGAGTGGCCGTCGAGGTAGAGCGAGAGCACCCGGCTCTCGAGGTCGGAGAGAACCCCGGAGACGCCGGAGAGGCAGGAGACGAGGCTCTCCAGCTCTTCCGTTGCGATCACCTGGTTGACTGGGTCGTGGACGCTTGGCCCGGGCAGGATCTCGTCGAGGGTGGTATCCGAGTCCCCGGCCGCGGCCGGGGTCTGGCTGAAGGAGACGTACTGGTTGAGCGGGGTGTGCTTGTTGCGGGTCGCCGTCTTTACCGCGGTGATGATCTGGCGGGTGATGCAGAGCTCAGCGAAGTTGCGAAAGCTCGACTCGCGGTCGGTCCGGTAGTCGCGGATCGCCTTGTAGAGGCCAACGAGACCCTCCTGGATCAGGTCGTCCGACTCGCCGCCGAGGAGGAAGTAGGAGGAAGCCTTGAGGCGGACGAAGCCGCGGTAGCGCCGAACGATCGTGTCGTAGGCGTCGGTCCGCCCTTCCTTGGCGAGAGCGACGAGGTAATGATCATCAAGCTCAGCTTGAGGGTTAGTGCTGGGGTTGCGACCGGTGCTTCGGGCAACCGGCAGCGGCAATTCCTGCGTAGGCGTCGATAGAGCCACAGATCCTTCTCCTTGCTGAAGGGTCGTGGCGCCGCTTACCTCCCCAGAGGCGCCCTATTCAACAGGCGCCCCTCAACCTGAGGTTCACCCTTATTGCGGCGGTAGTCTTACCGCCGCGCAGAGTTCTGTCAACCCCCAAATGCGACTTTTTGCAACCGCCGTTGCATTTGCGTGCTTTACGCGCGCTGCCGCAGGGCCTCGAAGAGAAGCGCCGTAGCGGCCGCCGAGACGTTCAGCGACTCGACCCGGCCGCGCCGCGGGAGGGCGACCAGCCCGTCGCAGGCTGAGACGACACGGGGCCGCAGCCCCTTCCCCTCTCCCCCGAGGACGATAACGGTGGACCCGGTGAGGTCTGCCCCCCACGGCGCCTGCTCGGCCTCCGCGTCGGCGCCCCAGATCCAGAAGCCGGCGTCCTTCGCCTGGGCCAGCCAGTCGGCGAGGTTGCGGACGTGGGCGACCTCGAGGTGCTCGACTGCCCCGGCCGAGGTCTTGCAGACGACGGGGGTGACGGCGGTCGATCGTCGCTCCGGGATCACGACCCCCGCGGCGCCGGCGAACTCCGCCGAGCGACAGACGGCGCCGAGGTTGCGGGGGTCCTGAACCTGATCGAGAGCGACCAGCAACGACCCCTCCCGCTTCAGCATGCCCCCCGGATCCCCGTAGGGGTAGGGATCGACCTCCGCCACCACCCCCTGATGGTCAGGGGACCCGCACAGCCTCTCCAGCTCCTCCGCCGAAGTCTCCGGCGCCCGCCAGACCCGATGAACCCTTCGTCTCCCCCGCTCCGCCTCGGCGACCGGGTTGGCGCCGTAGATGAACTGGTGCGCCATCAGGCCTTCGGCACGAGCTGCGGACCGTCAGCTGAGTCCCGGACCGTCCACCCCATCTCGGCCAGCTCGTCCCTGATCGCGTCAGCTCGCGCAAAGTCCTTCTCTGCCCTTGCGCGCTCCCGTTCCTCCATCAACTCCTGCGCCCGCCCATCGCTCTCAGCACCCTTATCTGGCTGAGTAAGGGTGCTGAGACCGACGAGCTCGAGCATCTCCGCGACCGCGGGAGCCGCCTCGCCCTTGTCCACCTCACCCCGATTCGCTTCCCCCACCAGCTCGAACACCTCAGCGAGAGCCCGCGGCGTATTGAAGTCATCAGCGAGCGCCTTCCGGAACGCCTCGGATCGGGCTCCGGGGGAGGGGTCGCCGGACCCTCCCCGCTGTTTGTCCGCCGACCCCTCCCCCGGAGCCTGCCCAGCGGCCTGAGCCACCGGGTTCTCCCTAAAGAAGTTCCGCAACCTCTCGACCCTGGCCACGGATTCCTCCATCTGCTCAGGTCCGAAAGCCAAAGGCTGCCGGTAGTGCCCCGAGATCAGATACGCGACCACGGCCTCGCGCCCGTAGGTGTCGAGCGCGGTCGAGAGCTGGAAGATGTTGCCTTCGGATTTCGACATCTTCGCCGCCCCGGTCTCGATCATCCCGTTGTGCATCCAGATCCTGGCGAAGGGCCGCCCCGCCCCCTCGGACTGGGCGATCTCGTTCTCGTGATGGGGGAAGACGAGGTCGGAGCCGCCCCCGTGGATCGCGAAGGAGGCGCCTAGCTCCTGCTCGGCCATCACCGAGCACTCGATGTGCCAGGCCGGCCGCCCCGGCCCCCATGGCGAGTCCCAGCTCGTGTCCTCCTCGGGCTTGTGCGCCTTCCAGAGGGCGAAGTCGAGCCGGTCCTCCTTTAGGGAGGCCGAGCCGGCGTCCTCGCCCTGGTCCATGTCCTCGGGACGGCGGTTGGAGAGCTTGCCGTAGTCGCCGAAGCTGCGGACCCGGTAGTAGACGTCGCCGCCGGACTCGTAGGCGTGGCCGGCCTCGACCAGCTCGGCGATCAGGGCGACGATCCCCGCGAGCGTTGCGCTGGCCAACGGCTCCGCGTCCGGGCGGCCGACGCCGAGGCGATCGGTGTCCTCGACGTAGGCGGCGGTCATTTCCGCCGCGAACTCCTCGGACCCCTTCCCGGCCGCGCGGGCGGCGACGTAGATCTTGTCGTTGATGTCGGTGACGTTGACGACCAGCTTCGGCCGGTAGCCCTCAGAGCGAAGGAATCGGGAGAAGAGCGAGAAGACGACGAAAGGGCGGGCGTTGCCGATGTGGATGCGGCTGTAGACGGTGGGACCGCAGGCGTAGATCCCAACCTCGGCGCCGGGCTCGAGCGAGCGCAGCTCGCCGCTGAGCGTGTCTTTGATCCTCACCTCCCGCATCGCTCAGGAGGATATGCGCATCGGAGAGGCCCCGACTGGTGCGGGAGCGCTAGAAGGTGCGGTAGCCGGCCGTCGAGGCCTTTGACTCTTTGCCGTTGAGCCAGGCGGGCGCGATCTCCTCGGCCGCCGCCTGCGCCTGCCGGCGCGCTTTGCCGACGCTGGCCTTGATCTCGTCCTCGGTTGCCTCGCGGACCCGCTCCTCGCGCTTCTGCGCCTGGAGGCGGATCCGGTCGGACTCCGCCCGCAGCTGCTCCTCGGCACGGTTGCGGGCGGCCTCCTCGGCCTGGCGTTCGACCTTCTCCATCAGGCGGCCAACGCTCTCCTCGGCTTCGCGGCGAACGTCCTCGGTCCCGGCCATCACCCGCTGCTCGATCTCGGTCTCCAGCCGCACAGCCGCCTCGTGCGACTCGGCGGCCCTGGCCTCGGCTTCGGCGGCGCGCTGCTCGGCGACGGCGATGCGTTCGTCCGCCGCTTTTTGAATCTGCTGCCGCGCCTCCTCCAGCCTCACCTTCAGCTCGATCTCCGCCGCCTTCTCAGCCTCGGCGACGGCGGTCTTTGCCTCCAGCCGCGCCTCGGCGACCATGCTCTCGGCCTCGGCCTTCGCCTCCTCCGCGGCACGCTCGGCGGCGGTCCGCGCCTGCGTGGTCTTGGCGACGATCTCCTCGTGCTCGGAGCGGGAGGTCCGCTGCAACTCCTCGAAGGCCTTCTCGGCCCGGTCTCGCCCTGCCTCGGCGGAGGCGGCCCGCGCATCGGCTTCGGTCCGCGCCTTGCGCTCGGCGGCGATCCGCTCGCGGGCCTCGGCGGAGACCTTGCGCAGGGTCAGCAGCGCCCGCTCCCTGTACTGCCCCTTCAGCCCGTCGGCCCGCGCTTCGGCCTCGGCGACGCGGCCCTCGGAAACCCGCACCCACTCGAGCGCCTGGTCGGCCACGCCGCGCATCGCGCGCGTCGCCTCGCCGACCTGCTGCAACTGCCTGGCTGGGTCACCCATCCCCGCGCAAACTACTACCGCCGCCGGAAGCCAAGGCCCCCACCTCCAACCGGAGTGCCCGCAATTTGCGAGAGGCCTGTCTAGGAGCCGGGGGAGTGCCTCCCCGGACCCTCCCCGCTGTTGTCCGGAGGCACTCCCCCGGCTCCCGCTAAGCGGACTCTTGCTTATCGCGAGCGCGAAGGTCCCGCTTCAGGACCTTGCCGGTGGCGTTGCGGGGCAGCTCCTCGAGGAACTCGATCTCGCGCGGCGTCTTGTAAGCGGCGAGGTTGGCCTTCACGTGGGCGGCGAGGTCGGCTTCGCCGACCTCGACCCCGGAGCGGACGACGACGAAGGCCTTCAGGCGCTGGCCAAACTCGTCGTCTTCGACGCCGATCACCGCCACCTCCTCGACCGCCTCGTGGTCGGCGAGCAGGTCCTCGACCTCGCGCGGGAAGACGTTCTCGCCGCCGGAGACGATCATCTCGTCGTCGCGGCCGTCGATGAAGAGGCGGCCGTCGGGGTCGAAGTGGCCGACGTCGCCGCTGGAGTAAAGGCCGTCGATCATCTCCTTGCCGCCGCCGCCCGTATAACCCTCCATCGCCATCGCGTTGCCGACGAAGATGCGGCCGACCTCGCCCTGCGGCACCTCGCTGCCGTTCTCGTCGTAGAGGCGGATCACGGTGCCGCGCGGCGGCCTGCCCGCGGTGCCGGGCGCAGCGCGCAGGTCCTCGGGGGTGGCGATCGTCGCGAAGGACACCTCGGTCGAGCCGTAGAGGTTGTAGACGTTGTCGCCGAAGCGGTCCATCCAGGCGATCGCCAGCTCCCCCGGCAAGGCCGAGCCCGACAGCGAGGTGATCTTCAGCGTGGGCAGGCTGTAGCGGTCGAGCGTCTCCTCTGGCAGGGCGAGGATGCGCTGGATCATCACCGGCACGCAGGTGAGGACTTCCGCCCGGCTCTGTTCGACCGCCTTCAGCGTGTCCTCGGGATCGAAGCGCCGGCGCAGGACCATCGTCGAGGCGGTCGGCAGGCTGAGCACGAAGTGAAGGAAGCCCCAGGAATGGAACAGGGGCGCCGCGATCATCATCGTCATCCGGCTGCGGAAGGGGATCTTGTCGATCAGCGAGGCGATCGGCATCAGCCCTTCGGGGCTCGAGCGCTGGGCGCCCTTGGGGGTGCCGGTGGTGCCGGAGGTGAGGATTACGAATTTCGGTTTCTCGGCGGGCGGCTTCAGGTTAGACTCGTCGCCGCCCTCGATCAGGTTCTCCAGCGTCGGGCCGGACGCCCCTCCGTCGCACCAGCCGACGATCCGCTGCACCGATGGATCGACCTCCGCCAGGAGATCGGCGAACTCTTCGTCGTAGACAAGCACTTTCGGGCCCTCGCGCTTGGTCACCTCGACCAACTGCGGCCCGGCGAACATGGTGTTCAGGTAGAGCGCGCTGGCGCCCAGCTTGGCCGCCGCCAAAGTCGTCTCGATGAAACCCCGGTGGTTGCGGCACATCACCCCGACGCCGTCGCCGGGACCGATCCCCAGAGCCGCCAGCGAGTGGGCGAGTGCGTTCGAGCGGCGGTGCAGCCGCTCCCAGCTCAGCGCCCCACGTTCGTCGACTATCGCGAGCTCGTGCGGGTGGTGGATCGCGGCGGTGGCGACGCCGGTCGCCGGCGAGGGCCCCCAGCGCAGGAAGGTGGCGCCCAGCTTCGCAGCTTTGTCCGGGCGCATCGGCGCCAGGATCCCGGCCTCCCGCAGCACCTTCCCCTGGAAGGCGAGGTCGGAGAACGACGCCTTCAAACCCGCGGCATTGACTTTCGAGTTCGCCATCCCGCCGGAAGCCTATTCGGTATCGACGCTGGCGACGGCGATGCAGGCGATTCCCTCGCCGCGGCCGACGAAGCCCATTCCCTCGTTGCTCGTCGCCTTGACGCTTACCCGGGCCGAGGTCGCCTCCGCCAGTGTCCGCTCCATCTCCGCCTTGTAGGGGCCGAGGCGCGGCTGCTCGCAGATCACGGTCGCGTCGATGTTGACGATCGGGCCGGCGATCGTGCCGACGACGGTGCGCAGGAGGTCGATCGAGTCGGCGTCCTTCCAGGCCGGGTCGTCGTCGGGGAACATCGTCCCGATGTCGCCGCCGCCGCTGGCGCCGAGCAGGGCGTCTATCACCGCGTGGGTGACGACGTCGGCGTCGGAATGACCGTCGAGACCCTGGCTGTGCTCGATCTCGACCCCGCCGAGGACGAGCCGCCGTCCGGCGGCGAAGCGGTGGCTGTCGTAACCGAGCCCGACCATGGTCAGCTGACGCGACTGCCCAAAGGCGCCAGGCTCCGCTGGCGCTGCTCGAAGACGCATATCTCTGGGATACCCAGCTGGTCGAGGAAGCGGACCGCCTGCTCGTATTCGAAGCCCACCTGCTCGGGCAGGTGGGCGTCGGAAGAGAGGGCGAAGGCGGCGCCGGCCTCGACGCACATCTCGGCGAACTGGCGGGAGGGGTACAGCTCGCCGACGGGCTTGCGCAGGCCGGCGGTCGAGATCTCCACAGCGATCCCACTCTCGGCGATCGCCTCCACCGCCGGCTCGTAGAAGGCGCGCGGGTCGCGCTCGGGCAGCGGCCGCGCCCGGCCCCAGACCTTGACCAGGTCCGGGTGGGCGAGGATGTCGTAGAGGCCGGAGCGGGCGCAGTCGGCAAGCGCTTCGAAGTAGCGGCGCCAGATCTCGTCGGCGTCGCCGTCCCCGTCCCAGATGTCGAAGCCGTCGTGGTCGACCGCGGCGTCGCCCTCGCCGATGAAGTGGACCGAGCCGACGACGTAGTCGAAGTCGCGGGCACTGAGCAGCTCGGCGATCTGCTCCTCGGCGCCGGGGACGTAGTCGCACTCGACCCCGAGGCGCAGCGGCGTGCCGCGGACGAACTCGCAGTAGGCGTCGATGTCGTCCCGGGCGTTCTCGACCCAGAGCGGGTGGCGCCAGAGATCGAGCGCCTGACGGAAGCGGTAGACGTGCTCGGAGACGCCGAGCTCCTCGATCCCGGCGGCCTCGGCGGCGGCCAGGTAGCGCTCGACGTTCTCGGCGGTGAAGTAGCGCTCGAACGTCGTCCCCTCCTCGTCCGGGCGCAGGTGCAGGTGGTAGTCGGTCAGCATGGAGGCGAGCATAGACTTCGCGCCGAATGGGCCGTCAGCTCCTGTTCCTGCTAGTCGCGTTCGCCCTCGGCACCGCCGTGGCGGGGCTGCTGGGAGCCGGGCTCGGGGTCGCCTTCGGCGTCGGGCAGATCGGCTTCGCGGCCACCCTCGTCTACGTCCTACTCCGCAACTAAAAGCGCGCCTTAGGCGCAGCGCTCGGCCAGCAGCAGCTCGGCGGCTCGCAGGTCCAAGGGCGTCGTCACCTTCAGGTTCTGCTCGGCGACCGGGTGGATCAGGACCGTCCCCCCATTCCACTCGACCAGCATCGCCTCGTCCGTCGCCTCCCGCGGCCGCTCGGCAGCGGCGAGCGCCTCGCGCAGCGCCGCGGTCCGGAACACCTGCGGCGTCTGTGCCGCCCAAAGGTCGGAGCGGTCCTCGGTTCGCTCGATAACGAGAGGCGGATTCGACACCGTCCTGGTGCTCAACTTTCCACTGACATTCTTGTCCGCCCGCTTGACCGTGTCGGTGACCGGAGCGGCAGCGATCACGCCGGCCGCCTCGGGCGCGCCATCGAGATCGGCGACGAGGGCTTCGACCAGCTCCGGCGTCAGCAGCGGCCGGGCGGCGTCGTGGACCGCGACGTACTCGGTCCCCACCGCCTCGAGGGCGTTGGCGACGGACTCGGAGCGGGTGGCGCCGCCAGGGACGACGGCGAGGTCGTGCCCGCCCAGCTCGTCGAGGCGTCCCGGCGGGGCCGCGACGACGATCGAGCGCACCGACCCGCAGGCTCGGAAGGCGTCGAGCGACCACTCGACCAGCGGCCGCCCGGCGACGGGCACGAAAGCCTTCGGGCCGCCGGCTCCGAGGCGCTCCCCGGAGCCGGCGGCCGCGATGACTGCGGTTACTGCGCGGCTGCTAGGCGGTCGCAGTGGCGGCGAACCGCTCCTCGAGGAGGCTGTCGAGGTATTCCTCGGCGCCGTCCTCGTCTTTGTCGAGCGCGTACATGAACTCGGAGGCGAGGATCTTCTTCGCCCGCGTGTACATCTGCTTCTCGCCCGTGGACAGGCCCTTTTCCATCTCGCGGATGGCGAGGTTGCGGACGACCTCGGCCAGCTCGAAGACGTCGCCGGTCTTGATCTTCTCGCGGTTGTACTTGAAGCGCCGGTTCCAGTT
>Ga0190269_10000220_pt1 | contig 30677 bp, 19 predicted proteins | sample Popmic249IS_FD_133749 | JGI IMG/M metagenome (GOLD analysis project Ga0190269, IMG submission 133749) | Populus adjacent soil microbial communities from riparian zone of Blue River, Arizona, USA - 249 IS | ecosystem: Environmental > Terrestrial > Soil > Riparian zone | place: USA: Arizona... | reverse complement strand
GAGCCGCTCGCGGCAGCCCACGCGCAGGGCATCGTGCACCGAGACCTGAAGCCCGCAAACGTGTTCATCGCGCGCGCCGCCGACGGCAGCGAGCACCTCAAGCTGCTCGACTTCGGGCTGGCGCGCGACACGCGCGAGAAGTCCGGCACCGAGACCGGTATCGCGCTCGGCACGCCGTATTACATGAGCCCGGAGCAGGCCACGCGGCCCAAGCTGATCTCGCCCGCGAGCGACGTGTGGTCGATGGGCGTGATGATGTACGAGGTGCTGTCCGGGCACATGCCGTTCGACGGCGAGACGCTGCACGCGGTGGTCATCAACGCCACGACGATGCCCCATGAAGCGCTCGCCGCGCGCAAGCCGGATCTGGATCCGGGGTTGTGTCAGCTGGTGGAGGACTGCCTGTCGAAGGAGCCGAGCCAGCGCCCGGCGGACGCCGCGGCGCTCCTCGCCCGACTCGCACCGATCCTGCACGACGAGCGCGTGCGGCGCGCGCTGCACGAGCCCGTGCACGTGGTGCGGCCCACGCACGCCTCGGGCCTCACGCCCGAGCAGATCCCGTACGCGGACACGGCCATTTCGTTCGCGGCGCCGCGCCTGCTCGACTCGCACGTGCCGCACGTGTCGAAGCGCGCGGGCCGCAAGCAGCGCGGGCTGATGCTGCCGGCGGTCGTGATCGTACTGCTGGTGGCGTCCGGCTTCGTGTGGATCTTCCGCCGCGCGCCGGCGCCCGAGGTCGCGGCCGAAGCGGAGACTGCGCCGCCGTCAGCTGCGACGCGTCACGATGCCGTGCCAGCGAAGCCAGCCCCTGCCCCGGGGAGCGCGCCCGACCAGACCGTCGTCACCGCACCGGCGCGCAAGCCGGTGAAGCCCGAGCCCGCGTTGACACCCGTGAAGCCGGGAAAGCCGCAGCCAGCGGCGGCAGAGCCCGCGCGCGCCAAGACGCCGGGCCCGAGCTCCGCACCGGCGAAGCCCGGTGCTGCCGCGCAAGCCAAGTCCGAGGAGCAGGTGCCGGCCAAGGAGCAGCCGCTGGGAGCGGCAACGCCGGAGCAAGCGCCGGCGCGTTCGGACGTGGCCGAGGGCGAGCGCGAGCCGGCCCCGAGCGCACGTACGGGAGCCGAGCCTGCCGGTGAAGCGCCGAGCGCCCCCGCCGAAGAGCCACCCGCGGCCGAGCTGCCACCGCTCGAGCCTGCGCCGCCGTCAGCGTCAGGCGACGAGCCGCAGCCCGTCGCGCCGCTGCCTCCGCCCGAGCCACCTGAGCCGGTCGAGACCCCATGAGAGAGCTGAGCGCAGACGATCTGGCATTCGATCGCGAGCACCTGTGGCACCCGTACACGTCGATGCACGAGCCGCTGCCCGTGTACCCGGTGCGCGCGGCGCGCGGCGTCCGCATCGAGCTCACGGACGGCCGGCAGCTGATCGATGGCATGGCGTCGTGGTGGTCGGTGATCCACGGCTACAACCACCCGCGGTTGAACGCCGCCGTGCGCGAGCAGCTCGAGCGCACCGCACACGTGATGTTCGGCGGGCTGACGCACGCGCCGGCCATCGACCTCGGCCGGCGCTTGCTCGCGCTGGCGCCGCGCGGCCTGACGCGCGTGTTCTTCAGCGACTCGGGCTCGATCGCGGTCGAGGTCGCGATCAAGATGGCCGTGCAGTACTGGTATGCCCGCGGCAAGCCGCAGAAGCAGCGCCTGCTCACGGTACGCGGCGGCTACCACGGCGACACCTTCGCAGCCATGAGCGTCTGCGATCCTGTGACCGGCATGCACACGCTGTTCGAAGGCGCGCTCGCGAAGCAGCTGTTTGCGCCGCTGCCGGAGCCCGCGTTCGGCGCGCCCTGGGATGAGCGCGGCGTGCTCGCGCTCGAGCAGCTGCTGGAGCACAACGCCGCGAGCGTCGCCGCGCTGGTGCTCGAGCCGATCGTGCAGGGCGCGGGCGGGATGCGCTTCTACCATCCACGCTACCTGGAGCGCGTGCGCGCGGCTTGCGACGCGCACGGCGTGCTCTTGATCTGTGACGAGATCGCGACGGGCTTCGGGCGCAGCGGCAAGCTGTTCGCCTGTGAGCACGCTGGCATCACCCCGGACATCATGTGTCTCGGCAAGGCGCTGACGGGCGGCTACATGACATTGGCCGCGACCCTGGCGAGCGACGCGGTGGCAGAGGGCATCTCGAGCGGGCCGGCGGGCGGCACGTTCATGCACGGGCCGACGTTCATGGCCAATCCGCTCGCGTGTGCGGTGGCGAACGCCAGCCTGGAGCTGCTGATCGAGTGCGACTGGCAGACGCGCGTGAGCGCGCTCGAAGCCGAGCTGCGGCAGGGCCTCGAGGGCTGTCGCGCGCTCGCCGCCGTGGCGGACGTGCGCGTGCTCGGTGCGATCGGCGTGGTCGAGCTGAAGCGTCCCGTGATCATGGCCGACGCGCAGCGTTACTTCGTGGAGCACGGCGTGTGGGTGAGGCCGTTCGGCAAGCTCGTGTACGTGATGCCCGCGTACGTGATGCAGAGCGCGGACGTCGCGCAGCTGTGCGCGGCGATCACGGGCTACGTCGCCGGGCTCGACTGAGCGGCCGCCTTCGGCAGCGCGCTTCACGTCACCGAGGGTGGGCGGTCAGCCCACAGCCGGGGACGCCGCGCGCGCTCTGCGCGAACGATTGATGCTGCCGCTCAGGGCTGCGCGCCCGCGCCGCAGCCAGAGCAGGTTGCACACAAGTGAAACACTTCACAAGGTTCGCCTCTGCGCGCGGTTAACTGGACGTCGTCGTGCGTGTTAGCGTGTTTGCCCAGAGTGATGGTCAGTCCGCTGGGCGATGTCATAGACGTGCACTCCGTGGCCAGCACAGGCTCACGAGGCGACCGCGCCGTGCCGGCCACGTTGACTCGGATGGCTGCCTGCGGCTCGCTGGAGCTCGCCGAGCAGGTGCTCTTGAGCGCATGCCTGGAGGTCGCGCGAGCCGACTGCGGCTACATCGCAGGCTTCAGCGCCGAGCCCGCGCAGCGGCCGGTGCTCGCGCTGTGGACGGCACAGCCCAGCCTCGCGCACGCGAGCACTCCGCAGCTGTGTGACTCCACGCATGCGCGCGAAGTGCAGGGCACGTGTCCATGCTCGAGCGCGCTCGTGCTGGGGCGCGCATGCGCGAGCTTGCTGCAGGCCGACGGCGTGCGCGCCTGCGAGACACTGTCGCAGGCGACGGCCAGCATGCTCGAGCTCGTGTCTATCCCGCTCTGGGGCGATGGCGGCCGGGTGTGCGGCGTGCTCGGCCTCGGGTTTCGCGCGCTGCACGTGCACGAAGGCCCCGAGCAGCTGGAGCGCCAGCTCGGCCCGCTGCTCGCGCTGTGCGCGCTCGGCGTCCGCCGCCGTGAGCAGCAGCCCGCACCCGGCGTGCCGCGGCCGAGCGCGTCGCGTCCGAGCACGGAGAAGGCGCAGCGCCTGTCGAGCCTCGGGGTGCTCGCGGGGGGCATCGCGCACGACTTCAACAACCTCTTGCTCGCGATCATGGGCAACATCGGGCTGTCGCGCCTCGATCTGCCACCCGAGCACGCGGCGCAGCACAGCCTTCAGGAAGCCGAAGCCGCGGCGCTGCGAGCAGCGGGTTTGTGCCGCCGGCTCCTGGCGTACGCCGGGCACGGCCGCTTCATGCTGGAGCCCGTGCTGCTGAGCGAGCTGATCGAGGACATGCTGGAGCGCCTGTCGGCGCAGCTCGGCAAGCACATCGCACTGCGGCTGCGCCTGTCACCGCGCGTGCCGCCGGTGCAGGCCGCCGCGGGCCAGCTGCGCGACGTGATCGCGAGCCTCATCGAAAATGCAGCCGAAGCCGTGGGCGACGCGCCGGGCCTCATCAGCGTGCGCACGGACGTGCGGCTCTGCGACCGCGCGTACCTCAGCAGCGCGTACCTCGACGATGATCTGCCGGCCGGCCGCTACGTGGTGCTCGAGGTCTCGGACACCGGCTGCGGCATGGACGCCGAGACGAGCGAGCGCGCGTTCGAGCCGTTCTTCTCCACCAAGTTCGCCGGGCGCGGGCTCGGCTTGTCGTCGGTGCTGGGCGTCGTGCGCGGGCACCGCGGTGCGATCCGCATCCGCAGCGAAGAGCGGCGCGGCACCCTCGTGGAGGTGCTGCTACCTGCCCTGCCCGAGCACGCGGCTGAAGTCGCGGGTGCCCCGCAGCCCATGGCTGCAAGCCGGCCCGGCACCGTGCTGGTCATCGATGACGAGGCGAACGTGCGCGAGGTCGCGCAGCGCATGCTGGAGCTGGCCGGCTTCCGCGTGCTGCTCGCCGAGAGCGGGCGGGACGCGCTCGCCGTCTACCGCGAGCAGGGCCAGACGATCGACGTGGTGCTGCTCGACATGACGATGCCCGAGCTCGACGGGCGCGAGACCTACCGCGAGCTGGCCGCGATCCGGCCCGACGTCCGCGTCGTGCTGACGAGCGGGTACAGCGAGCAGGAGGCGTTCTCGGAATGGGGAGGAGAGGGCCTCGCCGGCTTTCTGCAGAAGCCGTACCGGCCGGCGGATCTGGTCGCCACACTGTTGCGCGCGCAGGCTGCGCGCTGATCACTCCGCGCTGCCCGCGAGATCGAGGCGATAGCCCACGCCGCGCACGGTGAGCAGGTGCCGCGGCTCGGCGGGGTCGGCCTCGAGCTTGCTGCGAAGCTGCGACACGAAGTTGTCGATGGTGCGCAACGTGCCGTGGTGCGAGTCCCCCCACACGTGATCGAAGATCGCCTGACGCGACAGCACGCGGCCGCGCGCGTTCTTGAGCAGCTGCAGCACCTCGAACTCCTTGGCCGTCAGCTCGACCTCGCGATCCGCCTTGCGCACGATGTGCCGCTCCGGGTCGACCTCCACGTCCCCCATGTGCCAACGCGGATCCTCGGTGTGCTGTGCGCTACGGCGAAGCGCGGCGCGCACGCGCGCGAGCAGCTCCGCGACGGAGAACGGCTTCGGGATGTAGTCGTCGGCGCCGAGATCGAGGCCCATCACCTTGTCCATCTCCGCCGAGCGCGCGCTGAGCAAGAGCACCGGCGTGAAGTTGCGCTGCTTGCGAAGCGCGTCCAGCACCTCGTAGCCGTTCAGCTTCGGCAGCATGATGTCGAGGATCACGAGCTCGAATTCGCCACTCTTCGCGCGCGCCAGTCCGGCCTGGCCGTCCTCCGCGAGCTCCACGCTATAGCCCTCGCGCTCGAGGTTCATGCGCAGACCGAGCACGATGGAGGGATCATCTTCGACGAGCAGAATGCGGGTGGGCTGCGAGCTCAAGCTTCCTCGGGTGCGCGCCGCGAAGGGCGCGAGCTGTACTCCATCTCCCGCTCCGCCTCTGGCGTGGCGATCGGGATGGACAGGGTGAAAGTGCTGCCGCGGCCGGGCGCGCTGCGCAAGCTGATCTTGCCGCGGTGACCCTGCGCCACGTGCTGAACGATGGCGAGGCCGAGGCCGGAGCCTTCGATGCTGCGCGACAGGCGATCGTCCGAGCGATAGAACTTGTCGAACACGCGGTGATGCTCGTTGCGCGCGATGCCGATGCCGTGATCCTCCACCGCGACGTGCACGTACTGTCGATCGTACGACGCACGCACGACGATCGGCTGATCGAGCGGGCTGTACTTGTGCGCGTTCGTCAGCAGGTTGAGGAGGGCATCCTCGAGCGCGCCACGGTCAGCGAGGATCTGCGGGATCTCTGCCGGCACCGCGAGCTCGATGCTGCGCTCCTGGCCCAGGGTCGCGGCCCGAAAGTGCTCGATGCTCGCCGCGATCACCTGCGGCATGTCGTCACGCTGTAGCTCGTACACGCGCTTGCCCGCCTCCATGCGTCCCCAGTCCAGCAGGCGCTCGATACGCGCGCTGAGGCGCTCGGTCTCGCGCTGCAGCACGTCGAGACAGGTGGCGACGCGCTCCGGCTCGTGCTCGTAGCGCAAGGTCTCGACGAACATGCGGATCGAGGTAAGCGGCGTCCGCAGCTCGTGGCTGACCTTCGACACGAAGTCGAGCTGCAGCCGCGACAGGTTCGCCTCCTTGCGCACGAACACCAGCGCCAGCACCACGCCCGTGATCAGGCACGCGACCAGGGTCATCACCAGGAGGCCGAAGACCAGGTTCGCGCGCAGGTCGTAAAACACGAGCATGACCGTGCCGACCACCAGCAAGAGCGCGGTCGGCACGATCACGAGGCTGATCAGCGACAGGACGATGCGGCGAAAACCGCGGTTGTAGTCGTCCGAACCTGACACCAGCCCTCGAGCGCGAGACATGGCTGAAAGCTAAATCGCCACGCTGGTCTCGGCAACGGCAGGCACTTGACTCGGGCGCGGGATGGGCCCGTGCCCCGGCAGCGGCACGCCATCGTCCTGAAGCTGGCCCTTCGCCGCGAGGTCCGCGATGCCCACGGCCGACAGCAAGCGGATGAACAGATGAGCCGGGTCCCACTCGAACGCGCGCTGGGCGAAGTTCGGGGACTGGCCGTGGCGGTGGTGGTTGTTCTGAAACAGCTCACCCAGGGTGACGATGTCCCACGGCAGCACGTTGCGCGATTGGTCGCGGGTGGAGAAGTTCCGGTATCCGTACTTGTGACCGGCCCAGTTCACGATCGCGCCGTGGATCGGACCCATCAGGTAGTGGGCGGGCAGCAGTAGGAAGAACGCCCAGTGCGGCGCAAATGCCACATAAAACAGCGTGTAGAACACCACCCAGGCGCTGCGGCTCAGGTTGCTGTCGGCGACCTTTTCGAGCGCTGGCCAGGTCGGCACGTAGGTCTGAAAGCGCGCCTCGGGCTCGATCTCGTTGTTCACGAGTGCGGCATACTCACGCTTGGTCTCCAGCATCATGCTGAACGCGTTCGTGAAGCGGTGCGGCGTGTGCGGATCCTTGTCCGTGTCGCTGTAGGCGTGGTGTGCGCGGTGCAGATACGCGTAGGCACGCGGCACCAGATAAGACGACCCCTGAAACAAGTACGTCAGCATGTGGAACGCACGATCCCAACCGCGTGATAGACGGAACATGCCGTGTGACGCGTAGCGGTGCAGGTAGAACGTTTGCATGAGCACGCTTCCCCACCAGTGCAAGAGGAAGAAGCCAACGATGGGTAGGACGCTTGAGTTGGAAAGCATGGGCCCCCTTTTGGGATGTACGCGGAGTGGTCACGGCAGTCGGGGCGGTCAGATTGGTTACCTAGCCTCACCCGTCGACATTCAGCTTAGGCATCCCGATTCATGCGCCTTTCGTGGGGGTGTCATGCTTCTGTCATATCGACGAGCGGTGCTGCTCCGGGCTGCGCTGGCGCTCGGCTGCCTGCTGCTGACGGCGGCGCAGGCGGGCGCCCAGGCGGCCCCCGATGCGGACAACGCCGCGGAGACCTTGACAGAAACGCCCCGCGCGGCGCTCACCCGCTTTTTCGAGCTGGCGCGCAGCGGCGATTACCAGGAAGCCGCGAAGTTTCTGGAGCTTCCGCCCGAGCTGGACCCCGCCCGAGCGCCCGAGCTCGCCAAGCGTCTGAAGCTCGTGCTCGACCACCACCGCTGGCTCGACTTCAGCAAGGTCTCTGCAGCCAGCAGCGGCAACCTCAACGACGGCCTCAGCCCGGGCGTGGAGGAGATCACGCGCCTGCCGCTCGGCCGCTCGCTCAGCTGGCCCGTGCGCCTCGTGCATCGGCCCAACGTCGAGGTGCGCTGGCTGTTCTCGCGCAACAGCGTGCTGCGCGTCGACCAGTGGTACAAGGAGCTGCCGAACCGCTTCTGGCTCGACCTCTCGCCCGAGCCGCTCTTGCGCATGGGTCCGAGGAACTTGCTTTGGGGCCAATGGGTGGTGCTGCCGCTGTTTCTGCTCGTGGTCTGGTTCGCGGGCGTGAGCCTGTCGCGCCTGAGCCGCACCTTGTTCGCGCCGCTCGCGCGCCGCACCTCGGCGAAGTGGGACGAGGCGCTTCTCACCCGCATCGCGAGCCCGCTCGCCATGGCGTTCGGGCTGCTCGCCGCCCAGCTGCTCTTGCCCGCGCTCGGTCTGTATCCGCCGCCGCACCGCTTTGCGGAGCGCTCGCTGCGCGCCCTGCTCTTCGCCACGTTTTTTTGGGGGCTCGCGCGCTCGGTCGACGTGGGCGGGCAGCTCCTGTCGAGCTCGCAGTGGGGCACCGGCGCGCCCGCGACGCGCGCCATGCTGCTGTTCGGCTCGCGCGTCGCGAAGACGGTGATCGCCGCGTTTGCCCTCGTGGCCCTGTTCTCCGAGCTCGGTTATCCGGTGACCAGCTTGCTCGCCGGCCTCGGCGTGGGCGGCATCGCGGTCGCGCTCTCGGCGCAAAAGAGCCTCGAAAACCTGATCGGCGCGTTCGCCATCGCCGTGGACCAACCGTTTCGCGAGGGCGACTTCGTGCGCGTCGACAACATGCTCGGCACGGTGGAGCTGATCGGCATGCGCTCCACGCGCATCCGCACGCCCGACCGCACGCTCGTCAGCATCCCGAACGGCAAGCTCGCGGACATGCGCATCGAGACCTTTGCTGCACGTGATCGCATCCGGCTCGGCTTCAGCTTCGGGCTGACCTACGACACCACGGCCGATCAGCTGCACGCCGTGGTGGACGGCTTCGAGGGGCTCCTGCGTGCGCACCCGAAGATCTGGCCCGAGGGCTGCGTCGTGCGCTTTCGTGAGCTCGGGGAGTCTGCGCTGTGGATCGAGGTCGGCTGCTGGTTCGCGACCGCGGACTTCGACGAGTTCACCGTGATCCGGCAGGACGTGCTCATCGGGCTGATGAAGCTCGTCGAACAGAGCGGCGCGCGCTTCGCGTTTCCGACGCGCACGTTGCAGCTGGATGCCCCCGTCGCCGTGCGCGAGACCGGCGACGAGGGCGATGTGCCGCGGCTCAGCGGCCGGCAGCGGGTCGAGCAGACGAAGCCGCGGGCGTGAGCTCCGCGGCGCTGCACGCGTTCGGATCGTCGCGCAGTGAGCCGAATGGCTTATTGGTGATGCTCGAGAAGCTGCTCGTCCCGAACACGATGTTGTCGATGTCCCAGCCGGCGTCGCCCGTGCCCTCGTCCGTGCCGATGCGGAAGCGGATCTTCACGGCCTTGCCGGCGAGCTTCTTGCCGAGGTTCAAGCTGAGGGTCGAATACGCGGGGTAGCCGGGAGACTCGCCGAGCCAAGCCATGCGCCCGGCCAGCGGGTTGGTGTCCGGATCGGGCGGCTCGTCGAGCCCCTCCTCCGCGAGCAACGCCGTGGAGAACACCTTGTCCGTGTAGCCGGGATCGGCGTACTCCGAGATGTCCTGCCACGTGGTACCGCCGTCCGCAGAGATCTCGAGCACCGCGCCGTCGAAGCCCACGGGCGGGCGGTTCGGCAGCGGCGAGCCCATCTCGAACGAGTAGCGGTGCGAGAACGTGAGGATGAACGGGTTGTCCACGCTGACCTGGAGCTCGGGCGACTCCAGCTTCTCGTCGCTCGGCGTGCCGATGTCCGCGCCGTGCCACACGTGGTTGGCCGCGTCGCCCTCGCGCTTCCACACGTCTGGGATGCGCGTGAGCGGCGTGGCCCAGGCCGTGTTCGCGCTCTCGACGTCGTCCGAGCTGCTGCTGGCAGCGGCATCGTCGAAGTTGTAGAGCAGCTCGAACGGCAGCTCCTTGTCGGTGTTGACTGCGTCCGGATCGCTGGGCTTCAGAAGCACCTTCAGGAGGCTGCGGCCGCGCTTGTTGCCCGCGACCGAGACGCCGATCTTGAGCTGCGCCTCGTCGTACGGCCCGAGCGCGCCGAGCTGCAGGAAGCCGCCCTGCTCCACCGTGACGGCGGGATCGCTCGAGATCACCTGCAGGCGCGGCTGCGCGAGCGGCAGCCAGCCGCTATTCGTGACCGTGAAGCTGAGCTGGCCCGCCTCCGCGGCGTCCAGCTTGCCATCGCGATCGCAGCTGCGCGTGGAGTCGTCGAGCGCGATGTCTTTGACGGCGACCTCACCCTTGAACGCGAAGCTCTCCACAGCCTCGTCGAGCGTCTTGGAGCTCGTGGGCGGCGCGACCGTACCCACGCCGAGGCCGCGCTTGGCGAAGCCGCCTGCGAGCGCGTTGAAGTCCAAAAGGCGCGAGGCATCGCTTTTCGCCGAGGCGTACACCGCGGACAAGATCGCGTCGCGCTGCTCGGTGAAGCTCGGCTCCACGGGCGCGGCCTTCATGCCGGCCACGACGTAGTCGGCCATGCGTCGCTGCGTATCCTCGAACGGCCTGCCCGCCTTCCGGCCAGCTTCGATCAGGCCGACGTACGCTTCGAACAGCGCCTGCGCCCAGATCTCGCCGACGTTGTGCACCTCGGTCATGTCCGGCGACGTGGGCGCGAGCGGCGCGGTCGCGGGCAGCTTGGACATCTTGCGCACGTGCTGGAACGTGAACGGGTTCTTGTCGAGGTCCACGGAGTACGGCGCGCGCCGGATGCCGAAGTACGTGCCGTTCGGGTTCGGGCCGCCCGTCGCGTATTGCGCCAGCGGGTAAGCCTTGCCGGGGAACACGTCGTCTGCGCGGATGGCCATCAAGAGCGCAGTGAAGTCGCCCCAGCCCTCGCTCATGCCATCGCACGTGGTCGAGCCGCACAGCACCAGACGATGATGCAGGTAGTGACCGAACTCGTGCGCCACGATCGTGTTATCGATCGTGCCGTCGCGCTTCACCTCCTTGCCGCGCTGGTACTCCGTCGCGACCACCGGCGTGCTGCCCTTGAGCGCCGCCTTCAGCTTCTGACCGTCCTCGAAGCTGAGGCTCAGGAGCGGGATCGTGATCTGGGGATCGTTCAGCGAGGGGTTCGGCGGCGTGTGCCCCGGCGCGTTGTCGAGGACGAGCAGCGCCACGGCGCCCGCTTCCTGGGCATTGAGCGCCTTCGAGACGAACGTGCACGCGCCGCGATCGATCACCGCCAGCTTGCCTTGCACGTTCGTCGGGGGCTGGCAGGCGTCGGTGACCGAGCCCATGCCTGCGCCATCCGGCGCAACTTCCGTGCTGCCGTCCTCCGCGAGCACGAGCTCCAGCTCCTGGTCGCCGAGATCGAACGTCTCCGGACCGAACGCCGCGGCACCGAGGCCGTCTTCGAAGGTCAGCGCAGGTCGCGTCTCGAGCTTGCGGTTCGGCAGGCCCGACCACACGTACATCTGCATGCGCGGCGAGCGCCCATCGCTGAACGTGCTCATGTTCGCGTTGTTGCTGATGCCGCTATTCGCGCTGTCCTGCGCCTCGGCCTTCAGCGGATCGCCCTCGGCGCCGCCGCGCCCGTAGTTCGATTGCTGCGCGTTGTGTGAGCGCTCATCGAAGCCCGAGTCGTACCAGAAGTCGTGCAGCCAGTTGGTCGTGTAGAAGATCTGCGTGATCGCGGCCTTGATCTGATCGGGATCGGCGTCGGGCCCGCGCGCCAAATCGTAGACGCGATCGAACGTGTTCGCAGACGTCAGCTCCGCGCGCAGATCGCTACCCTCGTTGAACCCGTCCTTGTGCTGGATGCCGGCGTCGTCCTGGAACTGATCGCGATCGCTGTAGGCGCGCGTGTTGTTGCCGAACGTGTACGTGTCGCTCGGGCCGAGCCAGGGATCCGGCTTGCCATCGGGGTTGCGGTTGTAGCCCTCGACGCTCACGAGCACCGGCGCTGCGGGCCCCGGCCGAACCTTGTCCGGCTTACCGCTCGGGTGCGGCGTGGTGTCCGCAAGCGGACCGTCCGCAGGCACGCCGCGCGCGTCTGCCCACACGCGGTAGTGGAACGTGTCGCTCGCCGTCAGGCTGGCGCGAAACAGCGCGCGCTGATCGGCGGCGCTCACCACGTACCCGGAGCCCTGGTTTTCGCCCGCGCCCTGTGCCGCTCGTAGCAGCAGCTCGACGTGGTACGCAGGCACGAGCTTCGAGCCTTCCGGGAACAGCACACGCCGCGCGGCGGCCTCGATCACGCGCGGCATGCCGGCGCTCGTGCGCAGCTGCAGCTCCGTCCACTCTCCGTGCGCGGCGCCAGTCACGACTGCGCCCGCGGGCAGCGCGAGCCCCGTCTGCAAGCTGTACGCCGTGGCGGCGGCCTGCTCGACGGGCGAGGCGAAGTGTTGGCGCTTGCCAGGCGCGTTGGCCGCGGGGCTCAGGTGGTTCGCGAGCGAGACCATGTGCTTGTTCGCGTCCAGCAGCACGCTCGCGCGCGCGCCGAACACCTCGAGCCCGTGCGCGCGCTGCGTGAATTGCAGGACGCTCGCGCCCGCAGGCAGCGCGTGCGCCGACGTGAGCTGCGTCAAATCGACGGCAGCGTCGGTCAAGCCCAGCACGCGCGCGTGGCGCATGAGCTGCAGTCGCGCGGCCTGCTCGCCGTTCATGCTGCCGGGCAGACGCGGCTGCGCGAATGTGGAACCCACGAAGAAGCGAGGCTTGCCCCCCTCGTCGCGCGAGATCACGCGCGCCAGAGGCAGCTGCTGCAGCAGCGCCTTCGTATCGACGACGGCAGGCGCCTGCGGCGAAGGCGCAGCGGGCGCGCTGGGCTGAGGCTCGAGATTACATCCAGACGACAGCAGCGCTACGCCCGCAGCGCCGAGGCAGCAGCGGCGCAGGCACGAGAGAAGGTTTTGCATATGATGGTTTCCTGTGCGGCAACACGGCTTTGCACGCTTGGGTTTCGCCGAGAATACGCACAGACTTCAGAGCGAACACCTGCGAACAGTTGGACACCCACTGCAGAGGTGAGATGCGATACACACATTTCTCAAGGAGGTCCGCGTGACGACGCAGCGTCCCGAGATGCGCGCGACTGAACAGGAACACGTGCCTGCGACGCGCTCTGGTTTCCGTCAGAGCACTGCGGCTTCCGCCGAACACGACGGTGAGCCCGATGCGCGCGCACGACTGGGCGACAAGCCGCGCTACGCCTCGCTCTGGCAGTTCCTGCGCTGCGATCCGCGCGCTGGCCTTCGCTGGCTGTTGCGCGGCGGTAAACACGCGCCCTTCTTTCACGATCCCGTGCGCTGGCTGTTCGGGCGCGATCTGCTCGTGAGCCTTCGTTCCATCGCGCTGTACAGCGCATTCGGCGACGAGCTCGATCACCGCGACTGGATGGAGAGCTCGCTCGAAGATCTGCGCGATGAGCCTCTCGAGGAAGGTGGCTTCTGGTTCGATTACGTCGCGGATACGGGCGATGGTCAGCTCGCCATGTACGACATCGCTCGCCTGCTGCTCTCCGATCTGTACGTGGACGATGCGGGCGCGCTGAGCCTGACAGCGGGCGACGCTGCGCAGCGCCTGCCGCGCGGCCGCTTCCTGTTCATGGGCGGCGACACCGCCTATCACGTGGCGGACAGCGCGACCCTGGAGCAGCGCGTGTGCGCGCCGTTCGCCTGGGCGCTCGCCGATCGGCTTGCAGCTGAAACCGGAGGTCGGGAGCCGCAGAGCTTGCGGAGCGGGTCCCGCGACCGCCGCTATGATGAAACCGACACGCGCTACGTGTTCGGCGTGCCCGGCAACCACGACTACTACGACTCGTTGATCGGGTTCAATCGCTTGCTGCGCGCGCCGGACAACCCGCACCTGCCGCTCGCGGACTTTCGGCGCCGGCAGCGCGCGAGCTTCGTGGCCCTGCAGCTGCCGCTCGGCTACCTGCTGCTCGGGCTCGACAGCCAGAGCGGCAAGCTAGACCACCGCCAGCGCGAGCTGATGCGAACGTGCTTGAACGAGCATCGCGGCCACGGGCTGATCGTGGCGACACCGGAGCCCGCGACGGTGTTCGACACGGTCGCGCCCGAAGCCGCGCTGCCGTACGCCGCACTGCAGCTGCCGCGGCCGTTCGCGGCGAGCGCCGAGCAGCGCGCGTTCCCGGCGGCCGAGCAGCTGCAGCTGGATCTCGCCGGAGACATCCACCACTACGCGCGCTACGCGGATCCGGCGCACCCGAACTACGCCTACGTCGTGGCGGGGGGCGGTGGCGCGTTCTTCCACCCCACGCAGACCTCACATGCTCCGCGCGGCGGCGCGAGCTGGCCGCCGCGAGCGGCAAAGCTCTATCCCGAGCCGGACGAGTCGCGGCGCGTGATCAACGCGCGCTTGCTCTGCCCGTGGCGCATCGCGCGCGGGGGTGGCGTGTTCCTGCTCGGCGGAGTGCTGTCGCTCGTACTATATCTCGGCGCAGCGTTCGCCCCCGGCATGCACGAGCTGTTCGTGAACGAGTGGCTGCCGCGGCTGCCGGTGTCTCTCGCGACGCCGCACACGGCCGGCTGGGAGCTCGCGTCGCCCGTCGTGCAGAGCTTCGATCAGGTGCTGGGGCCGGATGCCCCAAGCAGCGGCCGCCGCTCTCAGCTGCTGGTTGAGGAGTGGCTGAACCTCGCCCTGCTCGGGCTCTTCCTGGGCTGGGCCGCGCTCGCGAGCCCCGGCCTGTTCCGCCATGCTGCCGAGCGCGACGAGCACGCGCGCCCGCAGCTGACGGCGTCAAGCTACGCTGCGCTGTGCGCCGGCGCGCTCCTGTGTCTGCTGGCGATGGCCGTCACGTACTACACGCGCGCTTCGCAGACCCAGCTGCAAGTGCCGCCGTTCGCCGCCAGCTTCCTCCTGCTCAGCTACCTGTCACCGCTGCCGCTCGCCATGATCTGGGTGGCGAGCTATCTGGCGACGTTGCAGAAGCAGGCGAAGGTTCGGCCGCTGACGGCGGCAGACTCCGCGCCGCGCTGGATCGCTTTCTTGTTCGGGCTCGGCAGCGCGCTGTTCGGCCTGCTCAGCTACGGCGTGAACAGCGTCGCTGCATTCGCGGCCGATCTCGCTGCGCTCGGTGTCGTGCTCTCGCTGAGCGCCGGTCCCGTGATCCTGGGCTTCGCTCAGGGCGCGCGGCGCAGCCTGCGCCACAAGCTCGGCTACGCGGCGCTCGGCGCGCTGTTCGGCCAGCTGCAGCTGGCGCTGCCACTCTTGCTCGCGACCTACGGCGGCGCACGCGAGCTGATCGGCAGCGCGCTCTTCGCTGTAGCCATCGCAGGCGGCGCCTATCGCGCCCAGTGTCGCTGGAGCACGCCGTGGCTCGCACTCGGCGCGTTCGTGCTGGCAGGTGTGGGTAGCATCTGGCTGACGCTGATGGCGGCGAGCCTACGACCCGTGAGCGGCTTCGCGTTCGGCACGGCATTTCTAGCTGGTGGGACGTTCGCCTGCATCTGGTTCGGCTTCTACCTGACCGTGGCGCTCGGCTTCGGCGCGCACAACAACGAAGCGGGCGGAGCGGCGCGCGTCGATTACTACCGGCATTTCATCCGCTTCAAGCTCGAGCCGCAGCGAATCACGGGTTTCGTGGTGGGTTTCGACAGGCCGGCCGTGACGCTCGCAGGGGATACGGGCGATGCCTCGCCAGCGCTCCAGCCGCGCCTCGTGGAGCGCTTCGAGCTGTCGCGCACGCCGATTGCATCACAGCGTACTTGAGCCGCGAAACGAAGCCCAGAGCACCTCACTGTGGCAGCCGCGCGCCGACGCCTGAGAGCGCGCGTGCATCGCACTCGAACACAGATCGACGCAGCGAATGGCTGCGGGCTCGTGTGTTTTCACCGCTGCGCTGCGATCGGCACGTTATGATCTCAGTTCCCCAGCGGCAGTTCGCGCGGGGCATTCGAGTCGGAGCTCCACAAGAAGCATGCGTGCGCTCGTCCTGGGAAGTAACGCCACCTTGGTGTTGAACGCGGTCTCGGCCCTCGGTGCGGCCGGCATCGAAGCGGATGTCATCAGTGACTGGACCGCACCGCGCGTGCGGTTCTCGCGCTATTGTCGGCGATATACGCGCGTGCCCTTCGAGTCGCTGCACGCGGGCAACAATCTGGCGATGTTGTCCGAGTATTGCCGCGAGCACGCGATCGACGTGGTGATCCCGGCCGATCTCGCGTGCACGTTCCAGCTGGCGGAGCTGAACGAGGACGACTTGCCGCGTTTCCCCGTCGCCAGCCCGAGCACCCTCGAGCAACTGCACGACAAGTGGCGCTTCGCGCAGCTCCTCCGCAGCCGTCAGCTGCCAGCGCCGCCGACGCAGCTGCTGTCGCCCGGCAGCGATGGCAGTGAGGTCGAGCTGCGCTTCCCGGTGATCGTCAAGCCCGCCGCCGCGGAGGGCGGCTTCGGCATCGTGCGTTGTGACACGCCCGCGGACCTGGCGCGCGAGCGCACCCGGCCCGAGCACCGGCGCGGCGAGTGGCTGGTGCAGGAAGTGATCCCCGGCCATGACATCGACCTGAGCCTGCTCGCGGACCGCGGGCGGGTGGTGGCGTACACGATCCAGCAAGACGAAGCGTCGGACAAGAAGCGCTTCTTGCACGATCCCGAGATGCTCGAGATCGCCTGCGCGATCGTGCACGCGACGCAGTTCCACGGGCTCGCGCACTTCGACATGCGAGTCGAAGAAGGCACCGGCAAGCTGTACGTCATCGAGTGCAACCCGCGCGTCTGGGGCAGCTTGATGTACTCGGTGTGGGCCGGCGTGAACTTCATCGCGCTGGGCTGTCGCTTGGCGCGCGGAGAGCGGCTGACCATCAGCATGCCGCCGAGTGAGCACGTCTGGCATCAGGGCGTGGCGCCGCGCCGGCTGTTCAAGGCGCTGCTGCAGGGGCGCAGCTCACCGGAGGGCATGAGCGGCGCGACCCTCGCGTCGTGGCGACAGGCGCACGGAGATCCCTGGATTCAGCTGATTGGCGGGTTGACCGAGCGGAACGAGGAGCGCTGGAGGAAGCGGCTCAAGTCGCGGGTCCGGGATGAGGAACCGGTGGCGGATGCGTGAGCACCCCCGCCGCAGACGGCGGCGGTGGACGAGAGCGGGCTCACGAGTCGGAATGGGTCGCCTGGTGAATAGAATCGGTGCATCGTACGTCTCCGTCGCGCACACTTCGCGCAGGGGGACCGCATGGCTCACGCATTCTGGCTATCCTTGACCCTCGTCCTTGGCACGTTGGCGCTCTCGCCTGCCCGTGCGGACGACAGCCTGCGCTGCGGGACGCGGCTCGTGGTGGCTGGGGACGCGCCCTATCAGGTCAAGGCCGTCTGTGGTGCTCCGGACGACATCCAACAGCGCATGGAGACGCGGACCGTGCGCCGCGCAGTCACGGTCCCGTGCGCGACCGGCTTTTGCCAATCGATGGTCGAGGACAGCGTGCAGATCCCGATCGAGGAGTGGACCTACGACTTCGGCCCGCAGCGCTTCGTACAGCACCTGATCTTCGCGAACGGCAAGCTGCTGCGCGTCTACTCTGGCAACTACGGCCGCAAGCCCGTGAACTGAGCCTCAGGTTCCGGCTTGCACCGGCGTCGGCTGCAGGCGCTCCGGCTGCTCCGCGGAGCTCGGAACCGTCGGGCTCGGCTGCGTGACCTCCGACAGTGCGCCCGGCTGCGCCTTGGCCTTCGCCTCCAGCCGCTCCTGCCACTTCGAGATCACGCCGGCCTTCACCTTCTCTTCGGCGTTCCAGTTGTGCACCAGATCGTGCACGAAGCGCAGCTTCGCGATCACGTCGTCCACGAGCACGAACGGGTACGGGTCGATGATGCCCATGCTGCGGTTGAGGCTGTTGAGCGCCACGGTCAGAGGCACCCACGCGTCGAGCAGCTCGTCGAAGTCGCTGAAGTCCATCGCGCGCACGGCGACGACCTTGTCGCTCTTGCCGTCCACCGGCTTCGGTCGCAGCACGAGCCCGTAGGTCTCCGCGGTCTCGATCGTGTCGACCAGGTGCATGTAATGCGCCCAGGTCTCCGCCCAGTCCTCCCACGGATGCATGGTCGCGTACGAGCTCACGAAGTGCTGCGGCCAGTCGACCGGCGGGCCCTGATCGTAGTGGCGCTTGACGGAGTCCGCGTAGCTCACGCTCTCGTCGCCGAAGAGCGCGCGGCACGCCGGCAGCCACTCCGTGTCGCGCACCAGGCGATCCCAGTAGTAGTGGCCGATCTCGTGTCGGAAGTGACCGAGCACCGTACGGTAGTTCTCGCCGAGCTGCTTGCGCAGCTTCTCCCGCAATGGGTCGTCCGCCTCCGCAATGTTGATCGTGATCAGCCCGTCCGTGTGACCGGTGAACACCTTGTTACCGTCCGGCCCGTCCTTCATGAACGAGAACTGCAGGCCGTTTTCGGGGCGTTCATTGCGCGATTCGATCGGCAGGTTCAGCTCCTTGAGGCTGAACAGGAGCCGTCGCTTCGCGCGCTCCAGGCTCTGCCAGCCGGCGAGCGCCGCAGGGTCCGAGAGGTCCGGGATGATGTCGTTCAGGCGGCAGGCCTCGCACAGCGGCTCCGGATCGTCGGCCGGCACGGCCGAGTTGCACACGCCGTAGGCCGTGCTGTTGGCGCACAGGCGGTACTGGCCTTCGATGCGCTTCGACTCCGACTCGTACAGCTGCGGTTGGTCCGGCGAGCTCGGAGCGGGCAGCGGCTTGATCGACGTGACCATGCCGTGCTCCGGAAAGTACGCGAGCGTATGGCCGCAGTGGATGCAGCGCACATTCTCGAAGAACACGGTGTTGCTACAGTTGGAACACGAGAAGATTCGCATGGCGGCTTGGCCCCTTCCACGCGGTACGTTGACGTACGACCGCTGGACTGACCGCGTGCAAAGCAACTCACGTGCCTGCAGTCAGAGCCGCCAGACGCCTGCAGATCGCGCTCGCCCACGCTCCAGGAAGGCTGCACGTGGCAAAAATGCAGAGCACGCACGCCTCAGAGCCGGGCTTCGAAGGGCAGCGGCACCCCGAGGACGGTGCGAACGTAGTCGGCGGCCGGCAGCTCCAGCTGTCCACCGATCGGCGGCGGCGTGAACGGCGCCGCGTGCGTCTCTCCCCATTGCAGCCACAGGTAGCGCGGGTCCTCGAGCGGATGCGCGAAGCGCGTCTCGATCTGCAGCGGTCGCCCGTCTGCCGTCACCTGCAACACGGTCACGATCATGTCGGACTGCGTGATGCGCTCGCCCACGCGGAACGGCCGGGCCTCGCTCCACAGCAAACGGGCCGTCGGCTCGAGCAAGAAGCCGTCGCGCTGGCGCAGCCGCAGGCTGTACGCGTCCGGGCGCTCGACGAGCAGCGGCGTCGCCGCGCTCGCCAGGATGTGCTGCACGGCGGGCCACGGCAGCCCCTGCCCGGCGCGCTCGATCGGCAGGTACGCTGCGAACGGATACAGCGGTGGGTTCAGCCAGACGAGCGTCTTGTCGCGCACGCCGGGATCGCGCGGCACGGCCAGCTCGGCGCGGTCGAGCATGTCGCGCGCCGCCAGGTTACCTCGCGCGCGCGAGGGCAAGAGCACCGCGCCCAACAGGTACGCCGCCACCAGCACGCCCGTGCCTAGCTTGCGCAGACCGCGTACGGAGCTGGGATCGGCGAGCACGGGCGCGATGACTTGCGCGAGCAGGATGCACGCACCGAGCGCGATCCACGTGAGCAGCCGATCGGTGGCCGGCGTGCCCGATGCGAGCGGCACCGCGAACAACGTCCCGAGCAGCGCGTAGCGCGCGAGCGGCGCCGCTATCAGCTGCGGGCGCGCCAGCCACAACACCCAGCCGATCCACGCGAACGTGGCTCCGTACACCGGGAGCCGGACGGCGGGCGCGGCGAACAGCACGAGCGTCATGTCCGACCACATGCCCCCGAGCTGCGAGCCGAGTAGCAGCGGCCCGTTCTGCATGAGCGGCTTCAGAAACGCGATCGGGCTGGCGCCGGGATCCATGTACAGGCCCGAGCCGTGCGCGCCGAAGCCAAAGCCGCGGTACAGCCCGGCCCAGACCACGACGATGCCGGCGTACGGCCAGAGCGAGAAGAGGCGCGTGCGCAGCGCACCGCGCTCGATGAGCAGCGCATACGCAGCGACGTAGCCGAGCACGGCGAGCGAGCCCTCCCCGGCCAGCAGCGCGAGCACGAACAAGAGTGGCCCGAGCACGCGCCCGTTCGGCTGGCGTCCACTGCGCGAGGCGTGGTGGGCCACGAGGGTCCAGACCGACAGAGCGGTGGCGATCGCTGCGTTGCGCGCGGCGACCCAGGACACCAGCCAGCCGCGCGCGTCGTCGAGGGCGTACAGCGCGAGCGCCACGTTTACGGTGAGCCGGTCGGAGATCAGCTCGCGGTAGAGGGCGCGCACGCCGCACAGCAGCAAGAGCGACCACAGCGCGCTGTGCAGGTGCATGAGCACGCCGTTCAGCGGGTACAAGGCGTGATCGATCACGTGCGTGAGCGCCGTGATCGGCCGCAGGAATGCGAGGCGGGTGCTCGCATCGAACCACCAGCTGAACACGCCCTGATCGAGCAGCGGCTTGAAGTAGCGCGGATCGCAGAAGCGAAAGATGTCGAGCGGCGCGCGTTCGAAGCCGGGGATCGGAGACGGCCGGTCGAGCATGATGCTGTGGAGAAAGTCATCGGCCGCGAGCCCAGTGTCGAGCGACGGCAAGAGCAGCACGAACCCGAGCAGCACGAGCACGCGATCGGCGCGCTCGGCCGAAAGCCAGCGAAACAGGCGCTCGTACACGAAACTGCGCGGGCGTTCTCGTGGCACGCGCGCGTCGGCGAATGCGTTCATCGTAGCGCCTCCGCAGCCATCAGCCGGAAGAAGTCCTCGGGCGGCAAGCGCTCCGCGCGCTCACTCGGCCGGTACGGCACGAGCTCACCCGAGCGAAACACGTAGAACAGGTAACGCGGCGACTCGAGCGGCTCGTCGAAGTGAAAGCGCACGCTCGCGGGGCGGGCATCGGCCGTGAGCGCCGCGATCTCGACCTGCATGCCCGCGCGCTGCAGGCGCGCGCCGAGCGGCAGGTCGTGCGCGTTCGCGCGGTAGTGGGTGTCCTCGGGCCGGCGCAGAAAGCCTTCCTGCGGGGTGACCTGCAAGACGTTCGGGCCCACGCGCTCGATCTGCGTCTCGGAGCTGGCCGTCGACAGCCAGTAGAGGTGGCCGGGGCGCGGCACGCCGTACAGCGCACGCGACACCTGGATGTAGTTGAGCATGATGTTGAACGGCGCGTTCAGCACGACCGCGATCTGCTGGCGCACCGCCGCCGTGCGCGGCAGAGCGGCGTCCAGGCGGCGCATGAGCTGGCCCACCGGGGCAAACGAGTGGGCGCGGATCGGCAGGAGCAGCGGCGCGACCACGACGTGCAAGATCACGAGCGCCTGACCCAGCGCGCGCCGCGCAGCTGACAGCGACGGAGAGACCGCGTGCAGCAGGCCGAGCTCGTCGAAGACGCGAGCGAGGAGCGGCGCCGCGCCGAAGCCGATCGGGATCAGCAGGCGCTCTCCAGGCAGCGACGCGCTCACCGGGACGGCCGACAGCAGCATGCCGAGCGCCCAGAAGCGCGCGCTGCGGTCGCGCGCGAGCAGACCGCGCATCAGCCACGCGAGCGCGGCGAGGCTCAGCATGGACCACAGCCACAGCATGCTGCGGGCGCGCACGTCCCCCCAGAATGCCAGGTCCGCGATGGGCACGAATAGCTCCGCAGAGAGCAGGAGCGGCAGGTTGTAGCCGAGCGTGGCCAGGAACGCGACCGGCTCGTGCAAGGGGTCGTGGTAGCCCGAGGAGCCGAACGAGCCGAGCCCGAGCGCGCGATACAGCGCGCGGTGGGCGATGAACAGCGCCGCGTACGGCACGAGTGACCAGAGGCGCGTGCCGAGCGCCCGACGGTCCAGGCACAGCGCATACGCCGCAAGGTAGCCGACCACGCACATGGCGGCTTCGCCGGCGCACAGGCCGAGCGCCACGCACAGCGCGGCGAGCCAGCTGCGGCTGCCTCCGCCGCCCTCCGCGGCGCGGTGATGCAGCGCGAGCGCTGGCAGCGCGAGGCTCGCCGAGACGAGCGCGTTCCGGTTCGCGATCCAGCCCACGGTGGCGCCGTGCGCGTCGTCCACCGCGTACAGCCAGAAGCCCAGCGCCGCTACGAGCGGCAGGCCCGGCTGCAGGGTCCGGTAGGCGTGCCACAGCGCGCACAGCAGCACCAAGAACCAGAGCAGCGAGTGCAGGTGCATGAGCGCGGGCGAGCCCGGCCAAAGCCGGAAGTCGAGCACGTGCGTGAGCGCCGACAGCGGGCGGAAGAACGCGTTCAGGTGGCACGGCTCGGACCACCAGGGCAGGAGCGCGGCTTCGTCCATGAGCGCGGCGTTTCGCGCGGGGTCACCCGTCGTGAACGTGAACAGCTCGAGTGGCTGGCTGGGGAGCGACGGTAGCAACGTCTCGGGAGCAGCCTTGACCGCCAGCACGAAGTCGTCGAGCACCAGGCCCACGCCCAGGCAGGGCAGCAAGAGCAGCGCGGCGAGCGCGATGCTGCGGCGCGCAGCGTGAGCGGACTCGACGAACACCGCGAGCAGCGGCCGTGGCAATGGGGACAACAAGGCGGCGCAGTCTACGCCAAGTGCCGGTGGGCCGCGAGCAGCGCCGCCACGCTCGACTTTGGGGGCAGCCGAACCGGACAACGCGCAACTTCGGAGGTCGGGAGCCGCGGAGCTTGCGGCGCGGGTCCCGCGACCGACGATGCGACCCATCTGCGCAGCGCTTTACGCTGAGTTGGCTGCGGCGTTACAACTCGCCCATGACGCTGACCGACATGCACGCCCGCTCGCTGCAGGATCCCGAAGGCTTCTGGCGCGAAGCAGCGTCTGCCATCGATTGGTACGTGCCGCCCGAGCAGGTGCTCGATCGCAGCGCGCAGCCCGTGGCGCGTTGGTTCCGCGGCGGTCAGCTCAACACCTGCTACAACGCCCTCGATCGCCACGTGGAGCGCGGGCGCGCCGACCAGCTGGCGCTCATCTACGACAGCCCGCTGACCGGCAAGATCGAGCGTTTCAGCTACCGCGAGCTGCGCGACCTCACCGCGCGCTGTGCGGGCGCGCTGCGCGAGCTCGGCGTGCAAAAGGGCGATCGCGTGCTCATCTACATGCCGATGATCCCCGAGGCCGTGGTGGCCATGCTCGCCTGCGCGCGCATCGGCGCCATCCACTCCGTGGTGTTCGGGGGCTTTGCGGCGCCGGAGCTCGCGACGCGCATCGACGACGCGCAGCCGGTGGCCGTGATCTCCGCGAGCTGCGGGCTCGAGCCGAAACGGGTCGTGGAGTACAAGCCGCTGCTGGACGCCGCGCTCGGTCTGGCACGCCACAAGCCCCGCGCGCTTTTGATCAAGCAGCGCCCGCAGCTGCAGGCGCAGCTCGTAGCGGCGCGCGATCACGACTGGGACGAGGCGCTCGCGCGCGCGCAGCCCGCGGAGTGCGTGCCCGTGGCCGCCACCGATCCGCTCTACATCCTGTACACGTCCGGCACCACTGGGCAGCCGAAGGGCATCGTGCGTGACAACGGCGGCCACGCGGTGGCGCTGCATTGGTCGATGCGCCACGTCTACGACAGCCGGCCCGGCGACGTGTTCTGGGCCGCGTCCGACGTCGGCTGGGTCGTCGGCCACAGCTACATCGTCTACGCCCCCCTGCTCTACGGCAATACGACCATCGTCTACGAGGGTAAGCCCGTGGGCACGCCGGACCCCGGCGCGTTCTGGCGCGTGTGTGCAGCTCACGGCGTCAGCGCACTGTTCACCGCGCCGACCGCGTTTCGCGCGATCAAGAAGGAAGATCCCGAGGGCCAGCACATCGCGCGCCACGATCTGTCGAAGCTGCGCGCGCTGTTTCTGGCCGGCGAGCGCTCCGACCCCGCGACCATCGAGTGGGCGACTGCCAAGCTCAAGGTGCCCGTGGTCGACCACTGGTGGCAGACGGAGACGGGCTGGGCCATCGCGGCCAACTGTCTCGGCATCGAGGCGCTGCCGATCAAGCCGGGCTCACCCACGCGCGCGGTCCCGGGCTGGGACCTGCGCGTGGTCGACGACGCCGGGCAGCCGCTCGACGCGGGCGTGACTGGCTCGCTAGTCGTCAAGCTACCGCTGCCGCCGGGAGCTGCACCCACGCTCTGGAATGCCGACGCTCGCTACCGGCAGGCGTACCTCGAAGAGTTCCCCGGCCACTACAAGACCGCCGACGCGGGCTACATCGACGCGGATGGCTACGTGTACGTGATGGCGCGCACGGACGACATCATCAACGTGGCGGGCCATCGACTGTCCACCGGCGCGATCGAAGAGGCGCTCGCGAGCCACCCGGACGTCGCGGAGTGCGCGGTGATCGGCGTCGCGGATGAGATGAAGGGCGAAGTGCCGCTCGGTCTGCTCGTGCTGCGCGACGGGGTTCAGAAGTCCGCCGAGCAGGTGGCCACCGAAGCCGTGGCGCGGGTGCGCGAGGTGATCGGACCCGTGGCCGCGTTCAAACATGCGCTGATCGTCAAGCGCCTGCCGAAGACGCGCTCCGGCAAGATCTTGCGGGCGACCATGCGCAAGATCGCCGACCACAAGCCCTACACCACGCCGGCTACCATCGACGACGCCGGCGTGCTGGGGGAGATCGAAGAGGTCTTCGCCTCGTTCTCGCGCTAGTCGCGTCAGCTCGTCGGGCTCAGGGCCGGCTCGCGCGCCTCGCCGATGAGGCTGAGCATCGGGCCGGCCGAGCACGTGGTGACGAGCGCCATCACGACCATCATCGCGAACAGCGCGGGAGAGATGATCCCGAGGTCCAGGCCGACGTTGAGCACGATCAGCTCCATCAGGCCGCGGGTGTTCATGAGCGCGCCGAGCCCCAGCGACATGCGCCACGGCACGCCGGACAGCCGCGCCGCGAGGCTCACGCCGCCCGCCTTGCCGAGGAACGCGAGCAGCACGATCAAGCCGCACAGCATCCAGCCCTCGGCCCCGGACACCAGGCTCAGCTGGGTGCGAAGCCCGGTGAACGCGAAGAACACCGGCAAAAACAGCACGGACACGATGTCTTCCAGCTTCTCGGTCGTGCGCTGCGCGAGCTTACTCTCCGAGGGCACGAGCGCACCGACCAAAAACGAGCCGAACAGCGCGTGGATGCCGATCCACTCGGTGATCAGCGCGGACACGAGCAGCGCGCCGACCAACACACCCAGCGTCGAGCGCGACAGCGACTCCGCCTGCTCCTCACGCCGCACCAGGCGCATGAACAGCGGCCGCACGCCGATCAGCATCACCGCGACGTAAGCCGCCGCGCACACCACAGTGATGAGCCCGGCAGTCGCGTCTGCCTGCGCGAAGCTCACCACGACCGACAGCAGGCACCAGGCCGCGATGTCGTCGGCCGCAGCGCAGGTGAGCGCCAGCACACCCATCGTGGTCCCGTCGAGCCCGCGCTCATTGACGATGCGTGCGAGCACCGGAAACGCGGTGACGGACAGCGCCACGCAGAAGAACGCGCCGAACAGAAACGCGGGCACTCCGGCGGGAGCGACACGCGTGTACAAGTAGCCCGCGAACATGCTGCCGAGCACCAGCGGCACGGCGATGCCGCTCGCGGATATCGCCAATGCAGCTCCGGCGCGCTGGCGCAGCTGACGCACGTCGAGCTCGAGCCCGACCAGGAACATGTAGAGCACCACGCCGACCTGCGCGATGGCCCGCAGGTGTGGCGTCACGGACGCTGGTAGCAAGAAGCTCGATGCCTCCGGCGCCAAACGCCCCAGGAGCGACGGTCCGAGGAAGATGCCAGCAAACATCTCCCCGATCACGGGCGGCTGCCCGATGCGCCGAAACAACTGGCCCACGAGCTGAGCCGCGCCGACGACGATGAGCAGCGCGAGCAGCAGATGCAGGAGCGCCGACTCGTGGCCCTTCGGCTTCGCAGCAGCTTGCGCCTGCGCGAAGGCATGGCCATGTACGGCGCACAGCGCGAACATGCTGAGAAGAAGACGTTTGCTCCACACGAAGAGACTTGGCAGGAGAGACATCCCGCGCAGGTTTATATGAAAATCCGAGCGGACGCCACGGCTTGGAAACGGCCGCCGCTCGAGCGCCAAGCCTGCGAGATTGCAGGCCGTGTGCGCGCAGCTCAAGTCCGGCGGCACTTCGGTCGAATCCGCCGAGCGGGACGCTCTCACGTGAACACGAGCCATCAAATACTGCTGGTCTGTCCGCGCGCCGCAGCGCTCAGCACGTTGCGCGAGGAGCTCAAGCAGCTCGACCTCGTGGTCACCACCGCGTCGTCGTACGAGACCGCGCGCAAGATCGTGGACCGCGTACCCGGACTGTCGCTCGTGATCATCGATGCCGAGGCTGCGCCCGATCAAGGGAGCGCGCTGCTCACGGCGATCAAGGATCTCAACCGCCGCTTGCCGGTGTTGTGGGTCGGCCCGGATCACACGAGCCCGTTCATGCCGGACGAGAAGCTTACGAGCCGCGCCAGCTTGCAGGAGCTGACCGAGGCGGCGCAGCTGCTGATGCTCGACGAGCTATATCCACCGCGGCTCGTGCGCGCGTTCGTCTCGGCCTGTAACACGGCCCTCACGAGCACGTTCGAGTGCGCCGTGGAGTGCGCCGAGCCGCGCTTGAGTCGCTCCGTGGTGCGCCCAGGAAACATCACGGCGTTCATGCTCGTGAACAACGCGGACACGACCGCGCACTTTCTGCTGAGCGCCGAGGAGAGCGCGCTGTTTGCGCTCGGCCTGCGCATGGGCTTCGAAGCGACGTCCGGCAAGCGCCAGCTCGCGGTGGACATGGCGGGCGAGCTCGTAAACCAGATCGTGGGCTGCGTGAAGACCACGAGTGAGCTCCTGGCTTCGCTGCGGATCGCGCTGCCGTACGTGCTGACGGGCGAGGGGCTGTGCGTGTACGCGCCGTCGCCGAAGCCGAGCCTCGCCGTGCAGATCGACATCAACTCGGCCATCGTGACCGCCGAGCTGTGGTTCCGCACACGCGTGCTGCCGAACCCCGACACGGAACAAGCCATCGCCGACCTGGTGGGCGACGATGGCTTGTTCTGAAACAGTGTCGCTCTACAGCAGCTTCTCGGCCGCGCGCGCGAGCTCGAAGTCGAGCGCGCTGATGCCGTTCGCGTCGTGCGTCCAGAGCTCGAGCCGCACGCGGTCGTACACGTTGTAGATCTCGGGATGATGGTTCATGCGCTCGGCGATGAGCGCGAGCGAGGTCAAGAACCCGAACGCCTCCACGAACGAGCCGAACTTCAGCTCGCAATGCAGGCGCCCATCTTTGAGCTGCCAGCGCGACAGGCTCTGCAGCTGCTGCTTCACTTCCACGTCAGTCAGACGTTGAGGTGCCATCACATGTGCTCGAGCGCAGCCGGAGTGAAGTTGGCGTCCGACAGATCATCACGCCGCTCGATCGAATCGATGTACAGGTCCGTGATGTGGTTGTTCTGTTGGTTCTGCATGCGCGCCTCCACCACCACGGGCTTGCCCTCGATCTCCTTCACGCGCCGACTGTAGAGCGTCTTGATCGGCTTGTCGCTGCGGTCGAAGAAGCGCGTGCGCAATGCGATGTAGTCCGTCTTGCGGATCCAGGTCACGACCTTGCCGTACGGCACCGGCGCGTCCGCGCTGATCGTGGACTCGACCACGAACACCGCGTCGTTGCCGAGCTTCTCGTCCGGAAGGCGCTTGTGCTTGGCGTGCTTGGAGTCCACGCGCTGCATGTCCGCGTACGTGAAGTCGCTGCCCATGAAGCTGCCCTCGCGCTCGCGGCCCACGATGCGGCGCGTGCGCTTGAGACCGGGCAGGTAGATGTACTGCTCCGACTGGTCTTTGCCGCGCTCGAGCATCAAAAACGCGGTGCCGGCGATGTCTTGCGGCGCGGAGAAGCGCACGAGCGACTGGTACAACCCCTTGTCGCGGCGACCGGTGACCTCCATCGCGCGCTCTTGCTTGGCGCCGCCCTCGTCGATCAGCACCATGCGCACGCGCGTTCGGGCACCTTCCCAGCTGAAGGCGTCGGTACGCACCACCTTGCCCGCGATGGCATCTGCGGTCAGCGCGCTGTCGTCTGCGCGGGCCGTGACGCTCCCAGCGGCCGACAGGCCCACGACCGCGACGGCCCACAACCAGCCGAGCCGGCGAGCTAACCTCGCAGAATCACCCTCAGTTCTCGAGCTGACAGCCAAAACACCCACAGTCACCTGCTCTTTCTCCGCAATCTTCGGCTGGGACGTCCCGACCTGGCGCGACATTCAGCAGCCGCGGACAACTGCTTGGATTGACACCGTTCCTTACGCGCTGCTAGCAAGAGTTCTCTGGGAGCGCAAACGAGGTTTTCCGTCGTGTGCACAGCCCCAGCGCGCCCAAAATCTACCGTGCACCCACCGAGACGCGCCGCTCAGGCCTGTTTGCGGTACACCACGGCCACGTCGGTCTCCGGGGCGAAGAAGTAACCAAAGAAGGCCCAGAACAGTGTGTCCGGCGCGTAGAGCCGCGGGTTGCCCACCTGGATGGGCTCGCTCACGACGTCGAGCGTGTTATCGCAGGCGCGAAAATAGTGCAGCACGAAACGTTGATTCACGAACGGCACCAAGGTGTTCGAGTACTGACTGGGGTAGTAGCGCAGCAGCTGCCACGGCAGCTGCTCGCCGAGCCCGCTGAGCGCCTGCTTGCTGAAGATGTGCCGGTGATAGGGCTGGTGCAGCGCGTGCACGGTGGACTCGGGATCCTTCAGGCTGAGCGCATCCGCATTCGGCGTGCCGATCAGCACGATGCCGCCCGGAGCGAGCAGCCCGTCGAGCGTGCGCAGGAAATCCCAGGGCTCCGCGACGTGCTCGAGCACGTCTTGCGTCACGATGACGTCGTAGCGCGCGTCGAGCACCTTGCGGTCGGAGAAGCCGGACGAGTACTCGTCGAAGCCTTGCACTTGGCTCTGGCCCTGCGCGCGCAGGAACTTGACGAACGCACCCCCGCCGCAGCCGTAGTCCAGCACGGTATGTTCGCGCTTGAGGCCCGCGTTCACCAGACGTCGCCACTGACTGCGATACATGGCCTGCAGCATCCAGTCGACGTCGGCGTCTTCGCCGAGGTTGTGGAACGGATATGCGCTGTAATAGTGGGCGAGGTCGACCTCGTCTCGGGCATGGATGCTGTGGCAGGTCGCGCAGCGCCAGATGCGAAACTGCTCCTGTCGAAACTTGCGAACGTTGCTTCGAACGGACGTCTCTTCGGCGGGCTCACCCGAGCTATTGCAGATGTTGCAGCGCAGCATGGCGGGCATACTACTACCGCAGCCCATGCATCGCCCGAAAGTCCATTCACGGCAGCGCGCGCACAAAAGCGCAGCGCACGTTGCGCGAGGCAGGTGTAATCGGGTGCGCGCTGCATGGGCATGTTGGTGTTGGCTCGCGTGTGCGGCCCCGCTGGTCGTGGCCGAACGGGTCAGCGCCCAGTCTGCCGCCGTGAGCGGCGAAGAAGTGATCTCCGACCCGGAGCTCGCCGGAACGCCTCCGTCCGACAGCGCAGCTGCTGCTGGTGGCGGCGGCGGCGAGCTCATCGAGGATCCGGAGCTGAGCGGCAGCGCGCCGAGCGCACGATCCGGCGGCGCCTCGGACGGCGGCGGGAGTAGCGCTGGAAGTGGAGGCGGTCCGAGCTCGGAGGTCCACCTCACGCTGCACGCGCGCGGCAACCGCGACCTGAAGCAGGACGACCCGCGCGAGGAGATCTGGGAGAGCACGGCCGTCCTCTCGCTGGACGCGACCTTGCGCCGCTCCGAGCGGCTGCGCTTCGGGCTCGGCCTGAACGCGCGCTACCACTTCACCTCGCTGGCGCGCGACCTGCCAGACGCGCGCGCGGAGCGCTACGAGCTGGACGTGCTGCCGCGCGCCGGCTACGTGGACGTGTCGCCCGCGAGCGGACTGCACGTGCGAGCGGGCTACCAACCACTCCCCCTGGGGCGCTTCGATCTGTTCTCGGGCATCAACGTGCTCGGCGTCGCGGATCTGCGCGATGGACCATCCGGCATTCCGGGCGCAAACGAGGTGGGACAGCTGGCGTTGCTCGTCGACTACGACCCCGTCAGCTGGCTGTCGGTCCGCGCCATCTACGTGCCGTTCTTCATGCCGCACATCGTGTCCGTCCTCGACAGCGACTACGCACTGTTTCCGGGCAACCAGAAGAACACGGACGCCGCGTACATGACGCTCGAGCAGCTGGTGCCGCTCGACGAGCTGCGCACGGGGCTCAAGGAGAACCTGCTGCGCGGCGCGCGAGACCGCATCGCGATGAGCACCTTGTCGGCGTTCACGCCGAACCCCAACCTCACGCGGCCGCAGGGCGCGCTGCGCGCCACCGCGCATGGCAACTTCGGGGAGATATCGCTGACGTTCGCGACCGCGCTCGAGCGCCTGCCCACGTTCCGGCTGAGCGACGCGGCCCTCGCCGCGCTCAGTAACCCGGATGCACCCCGGCCGACGGATCCGCGCCCGGTGAGCGTGGAGTACCCGCGCTTCGGCGTGCTGGGCGCAGACGTCGCGTTCGATGTGCCGCCCTTCTCCATCGGCTTCGAGCTCTCGTACCAGCTGCACCGCGTGCAATACTCCGTGGGCACCGCGTACGAGGGCGACCCCCTGGCCGTGCCGTTGCCGGGCTTCACGGACATCGCGCAGGCGGGCGCCCGCATCGAATACGTCGAGACCACGGGCTGGCTGCTCGGCGCGGAGGCGTTCGCGTCGTACGCCATCTCCACGCCCGACGATCCCCGGCGCAGCTGGATGTTCCTGGAGTCCGGGCACTTCTTGCGCGGGGCGGCCGCGCTGCTCGGCTATTCGGCGGAGTTCGGCCTGAAGCTGCAGCTCGCCGCGGCGTGGATCACGGGCCCCGCAGTCGTGCTCGCGCCGCGTATCTCGTACGCGTTCCTGGATGCGCTCGAGCTCGAGGTCGGCGCCTTCATCATCGAGGGTCAGGCGCCCCCGATGTTCGCCACCCCGATCCT
>Ga0190269_10000219_pt1 | contig 30712 bp, 31 predicted proteins | sample Popmic249IS_FD_133749 | JGI IMG/M metagenome (GOLD analysis project Ga0190269, IMG submission 133749) | Populus adjacent soil microbial communities from riparian zone of Blue River, Arizona, USA - 249 IS | ecosystem: Environmental > Terrestrial > Soil > Riparian zone | place: USA: Arizona... | reverse complement strand
CGCTGCGTTCCCCACGCGCCCAGCGGGCGCAGTGCCTCGTTGAGCGACGAGCCGAGGTCGGTCAACGAGTACTCCACCCGCGGCGGCACCTCGCGGTAAACCTCCCGGTGGACGAGGCCGTCCTCCTCCATCTCGCGCAAGTGCTGGATCAGCATCTTCTCGCTGACGCCGGGCAGCCCGCGCCGGAGCTCGCCGAAGCGCCGCGTGCCGTAGTGGTCGAGCTCGCAGAGGATGAGCGACTTCCACTTGCCGGACACCACGTCCATCGCCGCGTCGATGCCGCAGATGTACGGGCCCCTCCGGGCGCTCGCCGCCATGGATGTTGCCTCCTGAGCTGGATGCTTACGTGTGGGTAAGTATTGAACTATTAAGTAGGTACTTGTCCCCCAGTATGCGACCTGCAGAGGATCGAGCCGTTCCGAAACCGAACGGAGGACGATCCCATGGGGACGTTCCTGGGCCTGGGGGTGATGGGCAGTGCGCTCGCCGCGACGGCGTCGGCACCGGTGAGCCGGTCACGGGGTGGAACCGGAGCCCGGGCCGCGCAACGGCGGGCGTCGCCGACTGGACCGCCCTCCACCAGGTGATCCGGAACGGCAGGTGATCCGGAACGGCAGGTGATCCGGAACGGCAGGTGATCCGGAACGGCAGGTGATCCGCCCGCGGTAGCGGAGCCGGGGCGGTGAGCTGGGAGTTCCGGCGTCGGGAAAACTTTCTCACCGGGCGGGCAACCCCCGGCGGGGCGCCGTTCGTCCACCCGGGCGAAGGAGGTGCTGATGCAACGACGAACATTCGACGCGGAGTTCGCCGGCTTCGTCCGGGACCATCGGGCGGACCTGGTGCGCACCGCGCGGCTGCTCGCGTGCGGTGACGCCCACCGGGCCGAGGATCTCGTGCAGACCGCGCTGGTCCGGGCCTACGTGGCGTGGGGCCGGATCCGCCGGTACGACCACCCGGTCGCCTACGTCCGGCGCAGCATCGTCAACGCCCACATCGACGAGAGCCGCCGACCGTGGTGGCGCCGGGAGCGATCGGTGGCCGAGCCGCCGGAGAGTCCCGGCGCGGTCCCGGCGGCGGACGATCTCGGCGACGCGGTGCGGGCGGCGCTCGGCTCGTTACCCCCCAAGATGCGGGCGGTCGTGGTCCTCCGGCACTGGCTCGACCTGAGCGTCGAGCAGACCGCCGAGTGGCTCGGCTGCACCGAGGGGACCGTCAAGAGCCAGAACGCGAAGGCGGTCGCCAAGCTGCGGCATCTCCTGACGCCCGATCAGGGCGTCCCTCCCCCAGCAACGGTCACTACCGGGCGGAGGTCCCGATGAACGACGTCAAACGCCTGCTCGCCGCAGCCCTGAACGAGGAGTCCTTCCCCATGACCCAGACCGTCGATCCCCAGGAGGACGTCGCCCGCGGGCAGCGTCACCTGCACCGCAGGCGGACCGCGATCGCCAGCGGTGTCGCCGCGGCCGCCCTCCTCGTCGGCGGAGGCGCCACCTGGCTGGCGAACACACCCGGCGACGAGGAGGGCCGGACCCGCGTGGCCAACACCGTGGTCCGGGACTCCGCGCCGGCGGCCGCCCCCGTCGACCAGAAGGTCACGCTCGTGGCCTACACCGGTGAGCAGCCGAAGGGGTACCGCGTCGAGCGGGTGCCCGACGGCTGGGTGATCCAGGGTGGCTCCGAGTCCTCGCTGGCGATCGCGCCGAAGGGCGCGAAGGACAAGGACCCCAACAGCTTCGTGGACAAGCTGACCGTGCTCTCCGCGTCGTCGGACACCCCGCCCGAGGGGCTCCGCGACGGCACGCCCGTCCCGACCGGCGACCGCACCGGCTACTACCGCGTGGCCGAGGACGGCGTGGCGATCTTCACCTACCAGGACGCCTCGGGCCGCTGGGTGCAGATCCAGGTGCCCGGCCTGCTGCACTGGGACGCCGCCCGGGTGGCCGAGTTCGCCACCGGAGTCACCGTCGTGAACGGCGCCGGCGACTCGCACGGCTGATCGTCGGCGGGGTGGGCGTCCTCCGGGCGCCCACCCCGCGGCCCCGGCCGGTCAGCCGATCGCGCGCAGGTGCGCCACCGGCCACCGGCGGTCGAAGAGCGTCGGGTCACCGGCGTCCTCGGCCCGCAGCCGCTCGATCAGCCGCACGTAGCCGTCGAGGTCGAGCGTCCGCAGCAGCTCCAGCAGCTCGGCCGCCTCTCCGCTCACCGGGGTGACCGGCGCGACGAAGCGGTCGTAGAGGTCCACGACCTGCCGCACCATCGCGAGGTGGCGGGCGCCGGGGTCGACCGACGGGAAGTTCGTCGCGGCGAAGTCCTCGGTGAACACGATCGGCTCGACGGCCAGCGACTCCGCGCCGTAGCGCTGGGCGAGGTGGATGAGCAGCTCGACGTCGAACGTCTCGTTGAACGACGTCATCTCGGCGAGCACCGGGCGCAGCGCGCCGGCGTCGAAGGCCTTGAACCCGGCCTGGGTGTCGAGCACGTGGGCGAGCGCCGGGATCAGCAGTGCCCGGACGTAGTGCCGGAACAGGACGATGAGCTTGTCGGGCTTGTCGCCGGTGCTGTGCGGCTCGGTCGACGGGCCGCCGGGCTTCACCAGGACGGCGTCGGCCAGCCCGTACCGCTGGCCGAGGGCGGCGACCGTGTTCTCGCCGGTGACGATGGGCGCGATCAGCGATCCGAGCTGCGCGAGGTTCGCCGAGAGGTCCGCGTCGGTGTAGGCCACGACGTGCCGCCCGGGGACGTCGGCGGTGACCGCCGCGTGCAGCGCGGCCAGGATCGACCCGCCCTTGCGGGACTGGTCGGGTGAGGTCAGCGTGGCGAACTCCGGGCTGATCGCCGCGCCGCCGGCCAGCACGTCGGCCAGTGTGATCACGCGCACGCCGCGGTGCCCGGTCGCCGGGTAGCCCTCGGCCGCGACGATCCCGGCCATCACCTCGGCCGAGGACGGCTCGTCCGGGCAGCCGTCGTCGCACGCGACGATGCTCCAGGTGACCCCGGGCAGGTCCGCGACGAGCCAGTCGAGCTGGCGCACCTTCGCGCGGACGAAGTCCTCGCCGTGCGGGTGCTCCGATCGCGGCACGATGCGCCCGGTCTCGCCGTACATGGCCCAGACCACGGTGACGTGCACCGGGCCGGGCACCGCGGCGAGCCGCTCCCGTGACCGGGCCACCGCGGCGGCCTCCGCGGCCACGGCGGGCCCGTGGTCGCCGGCAGCGCCGCCGGCGACCGCGAGCACGGCCTCGTTCTGGTCCGAATCGGTCAGATCGCGCACAGGCGCGGACGTCTGTTCCACGAGTCCGGGATCGTACGGGGTCCGGGCCACCCGCGTGGGGATCGATGAGCAAGTCAGCACCCGCACGCCGCGCATTTGCGGCCGGGTGTTCGGCAAGGCGTTCACACCGTCCGGCAGGCCACTCCTAAGGTGGCTGCATGCTGAGCTCGACGAAGACCCGGGACGCGCTGCACACGGCGGCGCGCGTCTCCTGGCAGACCCTGCTGGTCCTGCTGCTGACCGCGGTCGCACTCTGGATCCTGGGCAAGATGTGGTCGATCGTCTGGCCGATCGTGGTCGCGCTGCTGATCACCACGCTGACCTGGCCGCCCACCCGCTTCCTCCGCAACCACGGCTGGAAGCCGGCACTGGCCGCGACCACCGTCACGCTGGGTTTCCTGCTGCTGGCCATCGGCACGCTCGTGGGGATCGCGCTGCCGGTCGCCGGTCAGTCGGGCGAGCTCGCCGACGGCGTCGTCGACGGCATCCAGCGGCTGCGCGACTGGGCAGCCGGGCCTCCGCTGAACATCGGCGACGACCAGATCACCAAGGCACTGGACGAGGCGACGGCCCGCCTGCAGGACAGTGCGGGCAGCATCGCCAGCACCGCACTGTCCGGGGTGAGCACGGTGACGAACGGCGTCATCACCACGGTGCTCGCGCTGTTCCTGATGTTCTTCTTCCTCAAGGACGGACCGCGGTTCATCCCCTGGCTGAGCCACCAGCTCCCCGGGCGCCTGGCCACCGACGTCCCGACCGTCGCGACCCGCAGCTGGCTGACGCTGGGGTCGTTCGTCCGCTCGCAGGCGGCCGTCGGCCTGCTCGACGCCGTGTGCATCGGCGTCGGCCTGTGGATCGTCGGCGTTCCGCTGGTCCTTCCCCTGGCGGTGCTGACGTTCGTCGCGGCGTTCATCCCGATCGTCGGCGCCGTGTTCGCCGGCTTCGTCGCGGTCGTCATCGCCCTGGTCTTCAACGGACTGACCGACGCGCTGATCGTGCTGGCGATCATCCTGGTCGTCCAGCAGCTGGAGGGGAACGTGTTCCAGCCGATGCTGCAGAGCCGCGGCCTCGGCCTGCACGCGGCGGTCGTCCTGCTGGCGGTGACGCTCGGCGGTGGCCTGTACGGCATCGTCGGCAGCCTGCTCGCCGTGCCGGTGGCCGCGCTCATCGCGGTGGTGTGGAACTACATCCGCGAGCAGCTGAGCGACCCCGACCCGGAGGCGGAGCCCAACACCGACCCGGAGCCGGACGATCCGCGCCCCGCGGAGCTGGCGACCGGTGACGCCGCCCCCGCATAACCATCCTTGCTCTGGGTAGCCATGCCACAACGGAGCGCAGCCGGATGTGCCCGTTAGTCCGTCCACCCGGGACGCCCGCACGTGGGGCGCCCCTGCGAGAGGAGCAGGCATGACCCAGTCGCCGCCGCCGAAGGGCGGCCCCGAAGTCTTAGTCACCGAGGACGCCGGCATCGACCGGACGACCGACGCAGGCACCGAGACGGCGGAAGCCAAGACCGGTCGCCGCGGTGGCCTGGCCGGCGCCGCCGGCCTGGCAGGTGCCGCGGTACTCGCCGTCGCGACCGCCGCGGTGCGGCGGAAGCGCCAGCGGGCCGCAGCGCCCTCGCCGTGGTACCGCCGCACCGCGGGCGGCACGCCGACCGTCCGCAGGACCAGGACGACGACGACGTCCACCCGGCGTGCCGCGGCCCCCAAGGCCGCGACACGCAAGACGGCCACGCGCAAGACCGGCCGGGCGTAGGACGGTCCGCCGCGGCCGGCCGGGCGCCCAGCCGGCCGCGGCGCCCACCGGTCGGGGCGCCTCCACCCGGGCGGGCGCCTCCACCCGGCCGGGGCACCCCCACCGGGCCGTGACGTCCCGCGCTCAGGCCTCCGCGGTGTACATCGCGTAGGTCGTCGCCGCGGCGGCGCGCGCCTTCTCCGGGTCGTCACCGTAGGCGATCGCCGCGTCGGCCCACGCGAGGCTGCTCAGCCGCAGGTACTCCTTCCCCGCCGGGGACGTCACCCAGGCGGCCGCCGCAGCCGGGTCGGCGGGTGCCGACGAGGGATCGGCCAGGTGGTTCACCAGACCCCAGAGCCCCATGTCCCACCCGATGCCGGTCGCGCTCGGCCCGAACTGCTCCCACAGCGCGTCGTCGACGTGTGCGACGTGCTCCAGCTCGAACCGCGTCCGCCCCTCGCCCTCCGGGGTCAGCCGCACGGTGATCCAGCTGACCGTGCCGTGCATCTCCCAGGTGGCGGCGTAGCTGTTCGGCTTGTCGCAGCGGGTGATCGTGCCACCGGCGTTGCCCTCGAGCTGGTAGTGGCCACCCTCCTTCAGCTCCCCGGAGACCGGCAGGAACCAGCGCCGGATCCGCTCGGCGGTGGTGACGGCCTCCCACAGATCCTCCGGATCGGTGTCGTAGACCTGGCTGATCGTGGCCACCCTGGCCTTCGCGCCGTCGACCTCGCGATCCCCGAGCGCCCGGGCCACCGCGCCGATCTGCTGCTTCTCGTCGGTCACTGCACCACTCCCTGATCGTCCTCGTCGGCCTGGCGTCGCCGGCGCTTGCCCCGAGCCACCTCGGTGGCGAGCGCGGCCAGATGTGGCGTCCAGAAGCGCCGGAACTGCCCCAGCCAGTCGTCCGCTTCGCGCAGCGCGGTGGCGTCCACGGCGTAGAGCCGTCGCGTGCCCTCCGGCCGCACGGTGGCGAACCCGTTCTCCCGCAGCACCTTCAGGTGCTGCGAGACGGCGGGCTGGGAAATTCCGAACTCGGCCCGGATGACGTCGGTGATCGCGCCGGAGGGCTGCTCGCCATCGGCGAGCAGCTCCAGGATCCGACGGCGCACCGGGTCGCCGAGCACATCGAACGCGTGCACGGACGCACTGTATTAGCCACAGCTTATTTAAGCTAGTCCTTAGGGATCCACGACTTCCACGTCGTCCCGTGCCCGTCCAGCCAGCGCTTCGCCGCCTCGTCCGGCGGGAGCTGCGCCACCGTCAGGTCCCGCGCCACCGCGTTCTGGTCGGCGTTGGTCCACTGGAACCTCTTGATCAGCTCCGCCGCCGGGCTGCCGGAGTCGGCGAACTTCTTCCGGCCGATCTTGTCCAGGTCGTAGGGCTGGTAGTCGCACGCGACGGTCTGGGGGTCCGCGTCGCAGCCCGGCGTGTACCGGGGCAGCGAGACGTGCACGAGGTCGATCTCGGACAGCAGCCACTGCGGCTCGTAGAAGTAGCCGATCAGCGGTGAGCGGTTCGCCTCCGCCGCCCGGAACGCCGCGATCAGCTTCTCCTCGCTCCCGGCGTAGGAGACCGTGTAGTCGAGCTTCAGGTTCGCGATCAGCGCCGCGTCGTTGGTCACGAACGACGGGTCACCGTCGAGGAACCGTCCCTTGCCGCCGGAGGCGGCGGTCGCGAAGAGACCGGCGTACTTGTTCAGGTTCCTCCAGTCGGTGATGTCGGGGTACTCGGCCGCCATCCACGGCGGCACGTACCAGCCGATGACGCCCTTGTTGCCGGTGAGCCCCAGCTCGACCGCCGTCCTCGCGTCGTCGATGTACTTCTTCTTCAGGTCGTCGTGACCCCAGTTCTCCAGGATGACGTCGACGCTGCCGCCGGTGAGCCCCTCCCACGACTCGTTCTCGGTGAGCGCCTTCTCGATCACCGTGCACCCCAGCTCCCGCTCGAGCAGGTAGCCGACGACCGCGACGTTGGCGCGGTAGCCCACCCACGGGTTCACCGCGATCGTCACCGTGCCGCAGTCGGCGTCCGGCACGCCGGGCGGCGCGGTGACCTCCGTCGTCGCGCCGCACGCTGCCAGTGCCAGCGCGCAGGCGGCCGCCGCGGCGGTCCGGAGTACGTCTCTCACCATGCCGACCTCGCTCGCTGCTGGCCCAGGCGCTGCGCGAGGAGTTCCTCGATCAGCGCCACCAGGACGTTCTTCACCGACTCGCGATCGCGTGCGTCGCACTCCACCACCCGGACGTCCGGGTCGACACCGAGCGCCTCGCGCACCTCCGCCAGCCCGAACCGCCGCCCGGGGTCGAACACGTTGACCCCGATCACGAACGGGAGCTCCCGCTCCTCGAAGTAGTCGATCGCGGTGAAGCAGTCCTCGACGCGGCGGGTGTCCACCAGCACGACCGCGCCGAGCGCACCGTCGACCAGGTCGTCCCAGAGGAACGCGAACCGGTCCTGACCGGGCGTGCCGAAGAGGTAGAGCAGCAGCGCCTCGTCGAGGGTGATCCGGCCGAAGTCCAGCGCGACCGTGGTCGTGGTCTTCCCGCTGACCGCGGACGTGTCGTCGATGCCGATCGACCGCTCGGTCATCTGCGCCTCGGTGATCAGCGGCTCGATCTCGGAGATCGCGCTGACGAACGTGGTCTTGCCGACGCCGAACCCGCCGCCGACGACGATCTTGACGGCGATCGGAGGTGCGACGGTCCCGCTAGAGCGCGCGAACACGATCCCTGATCCTTTCGATCAATTCGGGAGTGACATCGGTCAGCGGCTCGTCGATCCGCAGCAGGCCTTCGCCGACGAGATCCGCGACCAGGATCCGCACCACGGCCAGCGGGGCCCGGAGCGCCGCCGACAGGTCCGCGACCGACCGCGGGGCCTGGCAGAGCTCGATGATGCGGCGGGACTCGAACCGCAGCGGCGCGGCGAGAGCTCCGGCGGTGGCGTGCAGCTGGGTCTCGATCCGCAGCCCGTCCCGGAGCGGCCGGGTCCGGCCGCCGGTGAGCATGAACGGCCGGACGACCGGATCCTCGTCTTCCCCGCCCGGGGTGCTCGTCGGTAACGGCGGGTCGCTCATCTGCGCAGGCTCTGCCGTGACTCCGCGATGAGGGCCGGTGTGAGCAGGGCACCGAACCGCTCGGCGAGCAGCGAGATCTCGTACCCGACGAGGCCGGGATCGCTCTGCCCACCGGCCACGACCCCGAGGCAGCTGCCCCCGGCGATGACCGACACCAGGAGGAAGCCGCGCCGCATCTCGATCATGATGAGCTTCAGCCCGTCGAAGTCGTAGCGCCGCGACGCGCTGCGGGAGATGCTCGCCAGGCTGGAGACGATCGCCGCCAGCTGGTCGGCTTCGGCTCGGGTCAGGCCGTCGGACGCGGCGATGAGCAGCCCGTCCGACGACACCGCCACCGCGTCGCGGACGCCGTCCGTCTGGTGGACGAAGTTGCCGAGCAGCCAGTTGAACTGGTGCCGGTCGGCGGAGGTGTCAGTGGTCAATGGGCTCACGGGGGACCTTCCTTCGACGTGTTACCGCGCTCGACGCCGTCGCGGAAAGCGGCCAGCCGGGCCCGCAGCGCGTCCGGCGACTCGTTGAGCAGCGCGGGCCGCTCCCCGACCGCGGCCGGAGCCGGTGCTCCGGCGAGGCCCTCGCCGCCGCCACCGGTGGCCGTCCGGCGTGCCCTGGGGGTCCGCTTCCGCAGACCGTTGGCGGTGCGGTCCCCGTCGGCCGTCGGGTGGACGGTGTAGAGGTCGACGCCGAGCGACGACGGTGCCTTCGCCGCGCCGTGGAGCGGGGCGACTCCGACGGCGGCCGCGCCGCCGGGGGCCGCTCCGACGGGGGGCGCACCGCCGGAGGGCGCACCGCCGGAGGGCGCACCGCCGGAGGGCGGGGCCGTCGCCCCGCCGGGGCGCTGTTCGGGCAGGGCCAGGCTCCGGCCGACGACGACGGACTCGACGGTCGTCGGCCGGGTCGCTCGCTCCGCGGGGGGCGGGGTGGCGTCCGGCCACCCGGCCGCGGTGAGGTGGCGCGGCGCGCCCGGATCGGGCCGGCCCTCCGGCAGCTCGAGCCGGCGGCGGAACCGGGGCTCCACGGCACGGTCCGGAGGCTCGGCGGCGGCCACCGGGGCCGGTGCCACCGCGGACGGCGGCGCGTCGCCCGGCAGCGACGGCACCTGCGCGAGGATGCTCGAGGGCAGCGTGATCCGGGCCGTGACTCCGGTGACCGGTGAGGGCGCCAGCTGCACATCGATACCCATGTCGACGGCGAGCCGGCCGACCACGTAGTGCCCGAGGAAGCGGGCGGGTGCGGTGATGAAGTCACCCTCGCCGCGCAGCCGCTGGTTGGCGCGCTCGAGCTCCGCGGCGGAGAGGCCGACGCCCTGGTCGAAGACCGCGATCAGGTAGCCGTCCGGCAGCCGCCGACCGTGGATCTCCACGTCGGCGTCGGGCGGGGAGAACGCGAGGCCGTTCTCGATCAGCTCGGCGAGCATGTGCGCGACGCCGCTGACCACCGCCCCGGCGACCAGGACGTCGTCGACCCGCCGCAGCGTCACCCGGCGGTACTCCTCGACCTCGGAGACCGCGGCCCGGATCACGTCGGCGACCGGCAGCGGCTCGGACCACTGGCGCGGGCTCGCGGCCCCCACCAGGACGAGCAGGCTCTCGGCGTTGCGTCGCATGCGCGTGGCCAGGTGGTCGAGCTCGAACAGGTTCGCCAGGCCGGTGGGGTCGGACTCCTCCCGCTCCAGCCGGGTGATGAAGCCGAGCTGGCGGCGGAGCAGGTTCTGGTTCCGGCGGCCCAGGTTCGCGAGCGACTCGGCGCTGCTGTGGCGCAGCCGTGCCTGCTCGGTGGCGAGCGAGTAGGCGGTGGCCTGCACGCGGTCGAACGCGTCGGCGACCAGCCGCACCTCGTCGCTGGGCCGGCCCGGTACCCGGACCGGCGGTGGTGGGCCGCCCTCCTCGCCGGACGTGGCCCGGCGGACGGCGTCGGGCAGCTGCTCACCGGCGAGCCGGTTGGCTTCGTCGGCGAGCGCCGCCAGCGGCCGGGCGATCGACCGGGAGGCGAGCACGGCCAGGTGGACCGAGCCGACGACGGCGAGCAGCACCGCGCCGAGCAGCAGGCCCGTCCGGACCGTCGCCCGGTGCCGCAGCGTCTCGGCACGGGCCTGGATGACCGAGCCGACGTGCTGCTGCAGCTGCCGCATGTCGTCGAGGACCGTGGTGAGGGCCGACCACCACGACTGCGGATTGACTTGCAGGTACCGGCCGTCGCCGGCACCGAGCGCCACCTTCTCGAAGTACGCGGCTTCCCGGGCGGCACCGGTGTCGAGGGCGTAGTCCAACGCGTCGCGGGCGGTGCGCCCGGCGTAGCGGTCGAACGAGGAGACGGCGGCGTCCTTCGCCGCCCGCACCGTGACGAACTGGAGGAACTCGCCGCTGCGGAACCCGCTCGCGGAGAACACGCCGTTGAGGAACGCACGCTCCTGGGCCGTGGCCTCCTTGACGTCGCCGAGCGCCTCGAGCGCTGCGACGTTGCGCCGCAGCACGGTGTCGGCCGAGCGGTCGAGTCCGAAGTCGACGTTCGTGAGCGCGGCGATGCGGCCGGTGTAGAACGCGAAGGCGGGGGCGCGGGCCGTGGCGCCGGCGTCGGCACCGGCCCGCACGCCCGGGAGCCCGTCGAGCTGACGCAGCGCGCTCGCGACCCGGTCCTCGACGTCCCCGCCGTCGGCGATCAGCTCCTCGACCGCCGTGCGCTGCTCGTCGACGCGCTCGCGGATCGGGGCGAGCTCGGCGCGGAAGCCGGCGTTGCCGCCGAGGAGACCGGCGGTGACTCCGCGCTCGGTCTGCAGCTCCTGGACGAGGTCCTGCACCGCCAGGTCGAGGGTGACCGCGCGGGAGGTGGCCGCCGCCGATCGGTAGTTGTCGACCTGGACGACGGCGATGACGACGAGCAGCACGAGCGCGGCGGCGACGGGTAAGGCGAGCGTGCGGACGATGCGCCGCCCGATGGACCCCCCGGAGCGCCGTGGCACGGACACGCGATCAGCTCCTTCGGGACGGGCGACTCGGTGCACCCCGTGACTCCGCCCGATCGTGATCAGCTGATCCGCGCGTCTTCATACTGCGGCGAATTCGATGACACCTGGACGGATGCGACCGGGTATCGCGCGAGGTCAGAGGGGCCTCTCGGCGTCACTGCCGACGAACAGCCCTCGACCGACCGCCGCCGGGACCCTCCATACCGGAGCGGCGCCGAGGCGCCCATCCGCCGGACACGGGGTAATTGCCGGGAACGACGAGACGAGCAATTCGTCGCCGGCACAGACGAGTAGCCCCGGCCCGCCAGTGGCGGACCGGGGCTACTCGGTACTCAGGGGCTACTCGGTGATGCGGGGTACTCGCCCGGACGGGCGGACGGGCGGACGGGCGGACGGACGGGCGGACGGGCGGGCGCCGGCGTCGCGGCCGCCCGGCGCGCCGTGCGTCAGGCCAGCACGGACCGCGGGTCGACGAGGGGCAGGTCGTGGGCGGCGGCGACCGGCGCCGAGGTCAGCTGACCGGCGTGGGTGGTCAGGCCGCGGGCCAGCGCGGCGTCGTCGCGCAGCGCCTGCTGCCAGCCCTTGTCGGCCAGCGCGACCGCGTACGGCAGCGTGACGTTCGCGAGCGCGTGGGTGGAGGTGGCAGGCACGGCGCCGGGCATGTTCGCGACGCAGTAGAACACCGAGTCGTGGACGCGGTAGGTCGGCTCGGCGTGCGTGGTGGGGCGCGAGTCGGCGAAGCAGCCACCCTGGTCGATCGCGATGTCGACCAGCACCGATCCCGGCTTCATGCGGCTGACCAGCTCGTTGGAGACCAGCTTCGGCGCCTTCGCGCCCGCGACCAGCACCGCGCCGATCACCAGGTCGGCGTCGAGCACGGCGCGCTCGATCTCGTAGGAGTTGGACACGACGGTCGTCAACCGGCCCCCGTAGAGCCGGTCGGCCGCGCGCAGCTTCTCGATGTCGAGGTCGAGCAGCGTCACCCGGGCACCCATCCCGACCGCGATCGCGGCGGCGTTCATGCCCGAGACACCGGCGCCGAGGATGACGACGTGGGCCGGGTGCACGCCAGGGACCCCGCCGAGCAGGACGCCGCGGCCGCCCTCGGCCCGCATCAGGTGGTAGGCGCCCGCCTGCGGGGCGAGCCGGCCGGCGACCTCGCTCATCGGCGCCAGCAGCGGCAGCGCGCCGTTCTCCAGCTGCACGGTCTCGTAGGCCACCGACGTCACGCCCGCGCCGAGCAGTGCGTCGGTGCACGGGCGGGACGCGGCGAGGTGCAGGTAGGTGAAGAGCACCTGGCCCTCGCGCATCCGCGGGTACTCGACCTCGATCGGCTCCTTGACCTTGAGGATCAGGTCACCGGCGGCCCAGACGTCCTCGGCGCTGTCGAGAATCTTCGCGCCGGCCGCCAGGTACTCCTCGTCCGGCAGGGCGGAGCCGAGGCCGGCACCGGTCTCGACGAAGACCGAGTGGCCGCGGCGAACGAGTTCCTGGGCACCCGCCGGGGTCAACGCGACCCGGTACTCGTGGTTCTTGATTTCCGTCGGGACACCGACCCGCATGACAGGACTCCCTGGTTCGCCGTGAGTCCGTCTATCGTGGCGAGAGATTCGGTCACATCGACGGTCGAGCGACGATTATTCGGTCGGTTGCCGGAATTTGATCCATCCTTCGGTGACCACCGCACGGGGAAGGTGCCACGGTGAACAAGATTCGGCCGGAGCTCGACGACGTCGACCGGCAGATCCTGCGGGCGCTGGCCGCCGACGCCCGCATCCCGAACAGCACGCTCGCGGCCCAGGTCGGCGTCGCGCCCTCCACCTGCCTGATGCGGGTGCGGCGCCTCCAGGAGACCGGCGCGATCCTCGGCTTCCACGCCGACCTCGCCCCCGCGGCGCTCGGCCGCCCGCTGCAGGCCGTGATCGCCGTCCGGCTGCAGGCGCACGCCCGCACGCGGATCCGTCAGTTCGGAGCCGCGATCGCCGCGCTCCCCGGCGTCCTCAACGTGTTCTTCCTCGCCGGGTCGAACGACTTCCAGGTGCACCTGGCCGCGGAGTCGGCGGACGACCTGCGCGACTTCGTCGTGGAGAACCTCAGCGCGTCGCGGGAGGTCGCGATGACCGAGACGAACCTGATCTTCGAGCACCTGCGCGGAGGCTCCCCCATCGTGTAGCGATCACCGGTGCGCCGCGGCCGGCCCCCGCACCGGCGGCTGCTCCCATCCGGCGACCGGGACCCGGCGACCCGGGCCCGGCGGCCCGCGTAGCATCGGCGGCAGGGGCGGGCCGGGTCGAGGAGTGGCGTGTCGAAGGACGGTGTCGGGCTCGTTCCGACGAAGGATCCCCGGGCCCGCCGCTCGCGGCGGGCGCTCGAACAGGCGCTGCTGGAGCTGGTCGCGAGCACGGATCTGGCGCAGATCTCGGTCTCCGACATCACCAAGCACGCCCGGGTCAGCCGGTCGACGTTCTACGAGCACTACGTCGACGTGCACGACCTCGCGGCCGCTGCCTGCACCGATCTCTTCGACGAACTGGTGCAGGGCCTGCCGCTGGCCGACCCCGACCTCGCCGACACCGCGGCGCCGGTGCACAACCCGCTGGCCCCGGTGTTCACGCACTTCGCCGCGCACGCGGCCCTCTACCGGTCGCTGCTCGGGCCGGACGGGAGCGCACGCGTCGTCAACCACCTGCTGCACCGCCTGCGCGGGGCGACGCGCGCGAACCTGCGGTTCGCCGCGCAGGAGTCCACGCTCCACTTCGACGCGACGCCGGACGACCCGCTGCACGCGATCATCGCAGGCGCGATCGTGGGCACCGTCGTCGACTGGCTGGAGCAGGACGCCCCCGGCTCCCCGGAGACGCTGGCCGCGCGGGTGTGGCCGCATCTCCTCGCGGCGGCGGTGGGCCCGCAGCTGCCACCGGCCCCACCCACCGCCTGAGCCGGTAGGTCCGACCGCGGCGGGCCGGTGCGCTCAGTGCGCCGTGGCGCGGGTGTCGATCCGGACGGTCGGTGCGTCGAGGGCGTCGGCGGACTCGGCCGCGGTCGGCGGCACGGCCCGGGCACGGTGGCGCAGCCACAGCGAGCCGACGATGCCCCAGGCGATCGTCGCGGGGCCGATCAGGCCGAACCCGGCGATCGCCAGCGCCTGGTGGACCCACCCCAGCGAGCCGCCGAGCGCGATCGTGACGACGTGCCCCTCGAGCAGGAGCGCTGCCGCGGCACCAGCGGCGGCGGTGGTCCAGTGTGGAACGGCCGCGGCGTCGCGCAGCCGGCGGGCGGCCTGCCACGCCACGTACCCGAGCAGCGCGGTGAGCACCAGGAGCAGCGTCGCCGACGAGCCGCGGTCCACCGCCCGCACGCCCAGCGCGACGGCACCGACTCCGGCCAGCACCGACCCGATGCCCCACCCGAGCCGCCGCCAGGCGGTCACTTCGGTCCACGCCCAGGATCCCAGCCCCACGGCCAGCACCACGGCCAAGAGATATGCGCTCACGTCGCCTCCGCAGTTCGTCGCCCTTCACCGGGATATCCACCATTCGCCGCCGATGAAACCGATCCGCGCTGATACGGTGCTCGCGATGTTCTCCGACCACGTTCGGGACGCGGCGATGACCGCCGTGATCTTCGGATTCTTCGCGACCGTCTGGTTCGGCTGGGCCCAGGAGAACCCGCCTCCCTCCTGGCGTCGCCTCCTCGTCGCCGGGACGGCGATCGCCGGCCTCACCGCCGCCGGCGGGCTCGCCCGCGCTCTTCTGCACTGGTCCGACGGCACGGTGTTCGACGACGCCACCGGCCGGGCGTTCGGGATCGTGGTCGGCGTCGAGTTCGCCGCGGCCGCGATCGGCGCCGGCGTGCTCGCCGCCACCGGCCGGGCACGCTGGACGCCGGTGTGGATCGCGTTCGTCGTCGGCGTCCACCTCTTCCCCGTCGCCGTGATCCTCGAGTACCCGGCGATCCACGTCGTCGCCGCACTGGTGACCGCTGCGTCACTGGTCGCGATCCCCGTCGCTCGTGCCCGTTCGCTGACGCCGAGCGCCGTGGTGGGCGCGGGCAGCGGCGCGTCGCTGACCCTCGGCGCAGTCTTCTCCCTGGTGGCCGCGCTCGTCGTGAGCTGAGCCGGCCGGGGTGACCGGCGTCTCACGAGGCCCGGAATACCCGGCACACCCGTCCCGTTCCAGTCCATGCAAATGCATGAAGTTCACGGAACGTAGGACCTAGGGAGACGGCCATGCAGTTCGGGGTGTTCTCGGTCAGCGACATCACTCGCGACCCGGTCTCGGGCGAGACGCCGAGCGAGGCCGAGCGGATCGACGCGGTCGTGCAGATCGCCAAGAAGACCGAGGAGGTCGGGCTCGACGTCTTCGCGATCGGCGAGCACCACAACCCGCCCTTCTTCTCCTCCTCGCCGACGACGCTGCTGGCGCACATCGCGGCCCTCACCGAGAAGCTGGTCCTGACCACGTCGACGACGCTGATCACGACCAACGACCCGGTGCGCATCGCCGAGGAGTACGCGATGCTGCAGCACCTGTCGAAGGGCCGGATGGACCTGATGCTCGGGCGCGGCAACACCGCCCCGGTCTACCCCTGGTTCGGCCAGGACATCCGGCAGAGCCTGCCGCTGGGGCTGGAGAACTACAACCTGCTCCACCGGCTGTGGCGCGAGGACGTCGTCGACTGGGAGGGCAAGTTCCGCACGCCGCTGCAGGGCTTCACCTCCACGCCGCGGCCGCTCGACGACGTGCCGCCGTTCGTCTGGCACGGCTCGATCCGCAGCCCGGAGATCGCCGAGCAGGCCGCGTACTACGGCGACGGCTTCTTCGCCAACCACATCTTCTGGCCGAAGGAGCACTACATGCGGCTGATCAAGTTCTACCGGCAGCGCTACGCGCACTACGGCCACGGCACCGAGAAGCAGGCCATCGTCGGCCTCGGCGGCCAGGCCTACATCGCGAAGCGGTCGCAGGACGCGGTGAAGGAGTTCCGCCCGTACTTCGACGAGGCCCCGGTCTACGGCAACGGCCCGCGGATGGAGGACTTCGCCGACCAGACGCCGCTGACCGTCGGCAGCCCGCAGGAGGTCATCGACAAGACGCTGACGTTCCGCGAGCACTTCGGCGACTACCAGCGCCAGCTGTTCCTCATCGACCACGCCGGCCTGCCGCTCAAGACCGTGCTCGACCAGCTCGAGCTGCTCGGCGGAGAGGTCGTGCCGGTGCTGCGCAAGGAGCTGGCCGCCCGGCGTGACCCGGAGGTGCCCGACGCGCCGACGCACCAGAGCCTGGTGACGGCGAAGTACGGCGACCGGCCGCCGCGCCAGCCGCGGCCGAACGCCAACCGCGGCGACAACGTCACCGGCGGCTCTCCTTACCAGGACACCGCCGACGCCGCGGCCCGCTGACGCCGTGACCGCGAACGGGGCCTGGGAGGCCCTGCTGGAAGCCCACGCCCGGCTGATGAGGCAGTTCGCAGCCGAGGACGTCTGGCAGGGCCTGACCATGCGGGAGTACGACGTGCTCTACACGCTCGCCAAGTGCACGGACCCGCAACGCATCGGCGAGCTGAACAAGCACGTCCTGCTCAGCCAGCCGGCCCTCTCCCGCCTGGTGGACCGGCTGGTCGAGCGCGGGCTCGTCGAGCGGTGCCCCGACCCCGCCGACGGGCGCGGTGTCCGGCTCGCGCTCACCGCGGCCGGGCGGGAGGTCCAGCGCGCGATCGGCGGTCAGCACGCCCGCGGGGTCAGCCGGGCACTGCGGTCCCGGCTGACCGCCGAGGAGCTGCGCCAACTCGAAGCCATCAGCAGGAAGCTCTCCGGGGCTCCGCTCGTGAAGGACACGCCATGACCACCACGCCCCTCTCCCTCGTCGTCGTCACGGCGGGCACCAGCGACCCGTCGTCGACGCGGCTGCTCGCCGACCGCACCGCTGCGCGGGTCACCGCGCTGGCGGCGCAGCGCGGCTCCACCGTGACCGTCTCGGTCGTCGACCTGCGCCAGCTGGCCACGGAGATCACCACCGCGATGATCTCCCAGCTGGTGGGTCCGAAGCTGCGGGCCGCGATCACCGCGCTGGGCGACGCGGACGGCGTCGTGGCGAGCACACCGGTCTACAAGGCGGGGGCCAGCGGACTGTTCACGTCGTTCTTCCAGGTCCTCGACAACGACCTGCTGATCGCGAAGCCGGTCGTGCTCGCCGCGACCGCGGGCACGGCCCGGCACGCGCTCGTCGTCGACGACCAGATGCGGTCGCTCTTCGCGTACCTGCGGTCGGTCGCGGTGCCGACCTCGCTGTTCGCCTCGACCGAGGACTGGAACGACCCGGCGCTGAACAAGCGGATCGACCGGGCCGCACGCGAGCTGGTCGTGCTGATGGAGAGCGGCTTCGCCGCGGAGATCCGCGGCGGGTCGTGGCAGCACTACCAGCACGAGTTCGGCAGCGCGGGTGGCACCGAGACGACGATCGACCTCGACTCCGACCTGATGCGCCTGGCCGCGGGCGGCGGCGCTGGCTGAGTTCGCGCAGCCGCTGCCGCCGGACGTCGGGCGTGCGCTGCGGTGGCTCGGCCCAGCTCCAGCCGGCTGATCTTCGACTCCGAGCTGCCGATCGCCTCGCCCACGGCGGCCCGGACCTAGACGGCGGCCCGGACCTAGACGGCGGCCCGGACCGGCCGGCTCGCCGGGGCGACCTCCACCCGATTGCGGCCGCGCCCCTTCGCGCGGTACAGCGCGCGGTCGGCGTCCCGGCTGAGCGTGGCGCCGGTGTCCCCGGGGGCCAGCGCGGCCACCCCCAGCGACCCGCTCAGCACCACCGGCCCGTACTCCGGCAGGTCGACCGGCGTCGCGGCCAGCGCGGACCGCAGCCGCTCGGCCAGCTCCGCTGCGCCCTCGGCGGTGGTGTCGGGCAGCAGCCACGCGAACTCCTCGCCGCCGTGCCTGGCGACCACGTCCCCGGCCCTGGCGACCGCGCGCAGCCGCTCGGCCGTCTGCACGAGTGCCGCGTCGCCGGCGTCGTGGCCGTAGGTGTCGTTGATCCGTTTGAAGTAGTCGAGGTCGAGCACGACGAGGCTGAGCGGCGCGCCCGAGCGGCGCGCCCGCGCGACCTCGACGGTGAGCGCCTCCTGGAGGTGGCGGCGGTTGTGCAGGCCGGTCAGCGGGTCGGTGACCGCCAGCCGCGCCTGCTCGGCCAGCGCGTCCCGCAGCTCGCGGGCCAGCCGGGTGCGGTCGCGCGTCACCAGTAGCTGCCGCAGCAGCAGCCCGGCGACGATCACCGCGGCGACCGCCACCGGCAGGACCGGAATGCCTGCCTCGACGATCTGGACCGCGACGACGGCCCAGGCCGCGGCCGCCGCCACCAGCAGCGGGCCGATCGTGACGTCACGCCCCAGCACCGCGGGGACCGGCTCCTTCTCCGGGTAGCGGGAGGCGACCAGACCGGCCAGCGTCAGCACGATCGCGGCCAGCTCGTAGCCCAGGTTGAGCCAGCTGGTGTCGCTGTAGCTGTCGTCGATCGTCTGGTACGTGTAGCCGCAGTCGACGACGGCCGACACCAGGTACGCCATGCCCACCAGCCGCACCGACGGCGGGAGCCGGTCGTGGCCGGAGATCCCGAGCGACACCAGACAGACGAGGATCGCGATGTCGGTGAGCGGGTACGCCACGGTGATCAGGCGGCTGAACCCGGCGCTGTCGTCGAGCTGGGGCGCGATCAGCAGCTGCCACCCCAGCGTGGCCAGCCCGAGTGCCACCAGCGCGACGTCGAGCGACGTGCGCCGGGCCTGCGGGCGGCGGCCACGGCCGAACGCCACCACCAGGCCGACCGGGATGAGCAGGCCGCTCAGGATGTAGAAGACGTCGGCCGGCGAGGGGAAGGTCTCGTCGTTCGGCGCGGCGTAGGCCCGGTAGGACCAGCTCAGCTCCCCGACCAGCCACAGCACCCCGGAGACGCCGAAGACGCCCCAGGCTCGTCCGATGCGGTTGCCGCGACGGCGCCGCCACGCCGCGACGCACCCGGCGATCGCGGTCGCGATCACCGGCACCAGGTAGGCGACGTTGGCCGTGAAGCGGGCCAGCTCCGGCGAGTCCTGGGACGCCCGGGTGAGCACGGCGAAGAGGACGAGCCACCCGGCGCCGGCCAGAGCCGTCGACCGGACCACCCGGTCGGAGCGCAGGATCTGCCGGAGACCGCGCGGAACGGTGGTGGTGGTCATCGGGTACCGGCCAGCACGGGGTCGGCGCCACGGTCGGCCACCGGGCCGGCCAGCGCGGCAGCGATCAGACCGGAGTCGCCAGGGCGGCCGTAGAGCCAGCCCTGGATCTCGTCGCAGCCGTACCGCCGCAGCAGGGCCGCCTGGAACGGCTCCTCGACGCCCTCGGCGACGGTGCGCAGCCCGAGGCTCCTGGCCAGCGCCGTGATCGCGGCCACGACCGGTGCGTCCTGGTCGGTCGAGTGCAGCTCGGCGACGAACGAGCGATCGATCTTCAGGATGTCGGTGGGCAGGCGGTGCAGCCGGCTCAGCGACGAGTAGCCGGTGCCGAAGTCGTCGATCGCGATGCGGATGCCGAGGCTCCGCAGCCGGCGCAGGACGTCCAGTGCGAGCGCGGAGTCGGCATCCAGCGTGCTCTCGGTGACCTCCAGGACGAGCCGGCCGGCCGGCAGGCCGGTCTCGGCCAGTGCCGCGACGACGTGCGCGTAGTAGTCGGGCTGGTCCAGCTCGCGGCCGGACACGTTGACCGTCACTTTCGACGGGACCTCCGCCGGCCAGGCCGCTGCCGCGCGGCACGCCGTCCGCAGGACCCAGCGGTCGAGCACCCGGATGAACCCGCTCCGCTCGGCGTCGGGGATGAACTCGTCCGGCGGGACGGCTCCCACGCCGGGCCGGTTCCACCGGACGAGGGCTTCCGCGCCGGTGACGCGGCCGTCGGCCGCGTCGACGATCGGCTGGTAGACGACGCTGAACTCCTCCGCGGCCAGCGCGGCCTCGAACTGCGCGACGACACCGGCGGTGTCGTCGTAGTGGACCGTGGTGTGCCCACCGGATCGCCGGGCCTCCAGCAACGCGCTCTCGGCACGTCCGATGAGCTGCGCGGGGCTGTCCGGCACGAGGCACCCGGCGACTCCGGCCGCGACGGCGCCGGTCACGCTCGCGGCGGCGCGCAGTCGCTCGAGCAGCGCGGTGGTGGCGGTCGGGCCGTCGGGGACGAGCACGGCGAACGACGCGTCGCCGTAGCGGGCGAGCACGAGGTCCGGTCCGGCGATCGACGCCCACTCCCGGGCCAGCGACCGCAGCAGGTCGTCGGCCGCGGACGGCCCGCGCCGGGCGGCCGCGTCGACGAGCGGCTCCACGTCGAGCAGCGCGACGGTCGGCGGAGCCTCGGCGGTGAGCGCGGCACGGACCGCCCGGGTCAGCCCGCGGCGGTTGGGCAGCCCGGTGAGGAAGTCGGTGTCCGCCTCCGCGGCGGCGTGCACCAGCCAGCCGGTGACGGCCGCGACGACGGCGTTGACGCACAGCAGCGTCGCCGTGATCGCCATCGGCAGCGCCGACCAGCGGACCTCCACCAGCACGATCGCCCCGACGACCGCGACGTCGGCGAGCGCGGCCGACCGGCGGTCGAAGAACGCGTGCACGAAGATCGAGACCAGCGGGAGCAGCAGCGCCGCCGCGATCGCCTCCTCGTGCCCGCGCTGGGACGCCATCGCGAGGGTGAGCACGCCGAGGCTGAGCAGGACCGCGACGTAGAACGCGCGGACGGACAGGCGCGCGCCGAAGGCGGCCAGCAGGACGCCGCCGACGAGCCCGAGCCCCGACACCGCGAGCGCCAGAGCCCGGTCCTCCCAGAACGGCACCAGACACGCCGTGAGGAAGCCGACCAGGCCGCCGGTGAGGTAGCAGACCGCACCCAGGCGGGCCATCGTCCGCCCCGAGGCGATCACCGAGGGGCGCGGTCCGGCCCACAGCCGCGTGATGCGCCGCACCACCTGTTCGCGCATCTGCTCTCCCCCACCGCGACCTCAGGCGGGGCGCCTGGCGCGCCCTACCGGCCATTGCATCGGCGGGTCCGGCGGCGACCGGAGAAGTCCGCCGCCGCCGGTGGCGAGTTTCACCCGCCGCGTCGGAGGTCCCGGCCGCCGGAGCGCTCGGAGCAGTCGGGGCCGACCGGCCCGGGCCGACCGGTCCGGGGCCGGGGCCGTGTCCTCGCCCTGGCTACGCGGGAACGGTTGTCACAGGGAGTTCTCGCACGTGATCACGTACGAGAACTCCCTGTGAGGTCACCGACCCCACCGCCGATTCAGGACGGGACGGTTCCCGGAATCCCGCGACCAGCGACTCGTGGTCCGTCGCCCTCGTACATCGACTGCCGTTGCAGTACTAAGCGGCCGCGGGGCCGAAGGCGCCGGACGCGGCCGCGGCCAGCGCGGCGGCCACGGCCGCGTCGGCCAGTGCCCGGTCCACCGGCTCGCCGGTCAGGAACAGCCGCAGGTAGAGCGGCGCGGTGACGGCGCGGACCAGCGCGCCGGCGTCCACTCCCGCGGCCAGCTCACCCCGGGCGACCGCCCGCGCCACCGCGGCCTCGCAGCGCTCGTACCGCTGCACGAGCAACGCCTGCATCGCCTCCCGGGCCCGCTCGGAGTGGAACGTAGCGGTGACGAACGCCCGCGGCGCCGCACCGGTCACCGGGTCGCCGTACACGTCGACGACCTCCCTGGCGATCCCGCGCAGATCGCCGGCGAGCGATCCGGTGTCGGGCGGGGCCCAGGAGTCCTCCCCGGTGAGCGCGAGCGCGTCGACGACGAGCCCTTCCGGGCCGCCCCACCGGCGGTAGACGGTCGTGCGGTGAACCCCGGCGCGCTCGGCGACGCCCTCCACGGTGAGGCCGGTGTACCCGTGCCGCGCGAGCTCCTCCAGCGTCGCCGCGCAGACCCGCTCGCGGGTGCGGGCGGTCCGTCCCCCGGGGCGGACGGTGCCGGGCGTCGTACGGCCCACGGGCGGCTCCACTTCCCTCGATCTCACGCGATCGTAGTCGCGTGATCGGGTGCTGCCGACCGTCAGCGCTCCCCGTACGCGCCGTCACCCGGCGAGCACCGACCGGCTACCGTTCGGTCATGACTTCGCCGCGTCCGGGGCCCGGAGATCGGCCCGCCGACGACCCGTGGTACCCGGCGGATCCCGCGTCGGCGCCGCCGCACGCCTCCGGCCTGCAGCCGTACTCGTCGCCTCCGCCTGCCTACCCGGTACCCCAGCCGCCCGCCGCCGGGCCCCAGTACGCGGCCGGACCGCACCACCCCGGCCCCCGATACCCGGGGGCCCACGACCCGGGGAGCCAGTTCCCAGGGGGCCAGTACCCGGGGTCGCCGTACCCCGTGCCGCAGTACGCGCAGTACCCCGGTGCGCCCGGACCGTACGGCGTCGACCCGCTCACGGGCCTGCCGCACTCGGGATCGTCCAGCTCGGCACCACGCTCGTCGGCTGGGGCTCCTTCTGGATCGCGGTCTGCGGATCGTTCCTGCTGGTGCCGATCGTCATGCTCGCCGTCTACGGTGCGGCGTGGCTCTGGTTCGTCGTCGACGGCATCGTGCTGCTGGCCGGTCACCCGCGCGACGGCCAGGGCCGGCTGCTCCGTACCTGACCACTAGGGTGAGCGGGTGCGCGGAATCGGCGGTGGGCTCGGACTCGGTCTGGCCGCGGTGGGACGTCCGGCCTACCTCAACGCCGGCCGGGCCCACGACCTCGGGGAGGACCGGTCGGTCGAGGCGCTGCGCCGCCGTACCGCGGAGGTGCTGGACGCCGCGTACGCGGGCGGCATCCGGTACGTCGACACGGCCCGCTCGTACGGGCGCGCCGAGGAGTTCCTCGCCGCCTGGCTGGCGTCCCGCCCCGACGTCACGGACGTCACCGTCGCGTCGAAGTGGGGCTACACCTACGTCGGCGGCTGGCGGCTGGACAGCCCCGTCCACGAGGTGAAGGACCACTCGCTCGACGCGTTCACCCGCCAGCTGGCCGAGACCCGGGCGCTGCTCGGTGACGTTCTCGCGGTGTACCAGATCCACTCGGTGACGCCGGAGAGCCCGGCGCTGGACGATCCGCGGCTGCTGGCGGAGCTCGCCCGGCTGCGCGACGAGGGCGTGCGCGTCGGGCTCTCCACGTCCGGGCCGGCGCAGGCCGAGAGCGTCCGGCGTGCGCTGGAGGTCACCCCCGACGGTGCGCGCCTGTTCACGGTCGTGCAGTCGACGTGGAATCTGCTGGAGCCCTCGGTCGGCCCGGCGCTGGCGGAGGCCGCCGACGCCGGAGTCGACGTCGTCGTGAAGGAGAGCCTGGCCAACGGCCGGCTCGCGCCGGGGTCGGGATCCTCCGCCGCCGAGCGGGTGGCCACCGACCTGGGTGTTCCGCTCGATGAGCTGGCGATCGCGGTGGCGCTGGCCCAGCCCTGGGCGCCGCGCGTGCTGACCGGGGCGGTGACGCCGGGCCAGATCGAGCGCAACCTCCGCGCCGCCGCCCGTGGCCTGCCCGCCGACGTCGGCGGCGACCTGGCCGAGCCGCCCGCCGAGTACTGGGCCACCCGCTCCCGCCGCCCCTGGAACTAGGGCGCCCGGCGGCGTCGGCGCGCACGGCCGCGCACGGATCGGCCGGCTGGCTCAGTCCGCGCACGGATCCGCGGGCCCGGGCCCGAGCGCCCGCCCTACGGCGCCACCGCGCCGAAGTCGGCGAAGCCGGAGGGATCGTGGCGCCCGATGCTCGCGTGCTCGAACAGTCCCCAGCCGACCTGCCCGTCGATCGTCGCCCGCGCGGGGTGGTCGACGACGCCCCAGGGGACGCGGCCCGCGACGGCGGGGTCGGTCATGTCGTAGCGGTCCGCGCGCGACCAGTCGCGGCCGTGCCAGGTGCCGTGGGTCCAGTCCGGATCACCGCCGTAGCCGGCGCCGACGTGCAGCGGCACGCCGACGAGCGGCTCCACGTCGATCGTCAGCGGCTCGCCGGCCGGGGTGGTGCAGTGCAGGCGCGCGCCCTTCGGCAGCCGTGTCCCGCTCGTGTACCGGATCTCGATCCGCGGCCAGCCCAGCTGCTCGACCCGGCCGTCGGGGAAGACGCGGGTCGCGTCGTTGAGCGTCCGGTACCCGTCCGGCGACTCCTGGACGATGATGACGATCGCGAAGTCGTCGAAGCGCAGCGGCGCGTAGAGCCACCACAGGCCCTCGTTCGGATCGTCGAGCGGCCGGCCGGCCGGGACCGCCTCCCCGACCGGCCGGATGCCCCACGAGCGGTCCCGGGTACCGAGCCAGACCGCCGGATCGACGTCGTACCCGGCGCCGTCGACGGCCAGCTGCCCGCTCCACGTCCCGACCTGCGCGAACCGCTTGGCGTCGAGCGTCACCCCGGGGCCACTGAGCATGAGGTGGGACTGCTCCAGGACCGCCGGGAACGAGCCCTCCCAGGTGAGGTCGAAGCCGATGCCCCGGTCGGCCGCGTCGCAGATCAGGCGGACGCGCTGCAGCGGCGCGACCACCTCGATCCGGTAGGGGCCGACCCGCTGCTCCAGGCTGCGGGCGTCCAGCGCGTCGGAGAACTTCACCGAGTGCTGGACGTCACCGCGCCGGACCAGGGCGAACGCGTCGACGACGCCGAGGTGGGGGTAGGTACCCAGCCCGGTGATCACGACGATCTCGCCGGTCCGGTCGTGCGCGAGGAAGTACGAGCGGTCGTAGAAGTTCCGGTCGCTGGTCGCGCCGCGGGCGATCGGGAGCGGCGCCTGGTGGATCGGGTACTCGTCGAGCGGCGTCGGCTTCACTCGGCGACCCACTCGGCGCGGCCGTCGAGCATCGCCCGCAGCAGGGGGTGGAACATGACGTAGTCGTCCGGGGTCGCTGGCACGGGGTCCTCTCCGAAGTGGATCATCCGGCGCTTGATCCGGCTCATCACGATCGCGTGCCGCAGCGCGGCGAAGACGAGGAAGAACTCGAAGTCCCGCACGGTGCGGCCGGAGACCTTCCCGTACGTGGCGACGACGTCCGAGGGCCGGAACAGCCCGGGGATGCCGGGCACCTCGAACGTCTCGGCGATGTCCTGGAAGAATCGGTGCAGGAACACCAGCCAGGCCAGATCGACCTCGCGCGGACCGAGCGCGCACATCTCCCAGTCGAGCACCGCGACCGGCCGGAAGCCGTCGAAGACCACGTTGCCGGGCCGGGCGTCGCCCCAGCACAGCACGGCCTCGTGCGGGCCGGCGGGCCAGTGCTCGGCCAGCCAGCCGAACGCGTCCTCGATCACCGGGATGCGCAGGCCGTCCTCGCTGCGGGTCCACTCGTAGTAGGCGCGCTGGCCCTCGACCAGCGTGCGCAGCGGATCGTCACCGGCCTCGGCGGCGAGCAGCGGCAGGTGCTGCTCCGGCCGGGGTAACCCGTGGACCCCGGCGAGCGCACCGACGACGCCGTCCTGCAGGGCGCGCTGCTCGGCGGGGGCGGCCTCCAGGAGCCAGCCGCCGAAGACGTAGGGCGGGTTGTCGTGCGGGATGCGCCCGTCCACCCGGTCCATGACCAGGAACGGCGAGCCCACCGCGGCCGGGGACTCCTCGAGCCAGCGCAGCGCGGGCACCGGGACGTCGGTGTGCGCGGCGACGGCGCGGATCACGTCCCACTGCCGCCGCAGGTCGTAGGCGGGGAACACCGGGTAGGCGCTGCTGTCGGGCGGGATGCGCACCACCAGGCCGCGCCGGACCGGCTCGCCGTCCTCGCTCCAGGACGCGTCGAGGAGCAGTGAGACGCTGGAGAGCCCGTTCTCGGCCGGCCGGGTGATCGCCCCGATCTGCGCGGCGCTGCCGGTGCGCTCGGACAACCAGTCGGTGAGGCGCCGGCGCAGGTCGTCCAGATCCGTGATCGTCGTCGTCATCGTCTTGGACACCCGGTGGGCATCGTCGGACCCGGCCATGGCACGCCTCCCGTCGTTGGAACGCGTTCTGGTTCGCGGAGACTAGAGGCGCCCGGACCGGGCGGTCAAGGGGTACGCACCGAGGCCATCGTCCGCTCGACCTCCCAGTAGGCGCGCATCATCTCGATGCGCCCGGTGTCGTCGAGGCGGTAGACGCTGACCAGGTCGGTGTCGGCGAGCGTGCCGTCGGCCAGCTCGGTGCTGAACGTGGCGACGTTCGCGCAGTGCGGGCCGTTGGCGAACGAGTCGTGCACGGTGAAGTGGAACCGCTTCACCGGCGCGATCGCCAGGTCCCAGAACGCCGCGACGCCGTCGCGGCCGCGGTGGCCCGTGCCCTCGGGGTCGAAGAACGACCGGCCGACCGGGTCTTCGAGTACCGCGTGCTCGGCGAAGAGCTCGAGCCACTCGTCCTTGGCCTTGCGACCGACGGCGTCGTAGGACCGTTGCGAGGCGGCCCTGGCCGCGTTCTCTCCGTCCGGCGCGTTCCAGGTGATGAACTCCGACTCGATCATGCGATTACTGTAACGCGTTCTAGTAGCTGATTCCGTGGTTAGCGGACGTCCGTCACCGCGCGTGGCCCGGGCGGCCGACGCTCCGGCCGGTCACCGCGTCGCCGGCGGTACGCGGCAGCCGGACGCCCTCGATCGCCGGCACCACGAGCAGTAGCGCCAGCCCGGCGAACGCCACCCGGAACGGCCCGGCCGCACCGGCCACCAGCGCGGAGGCGTCCCCGAACCGCACGAGCAGCGCACCGATCGCCACGCCGAGCCCGACGCCGAGCTCCTGGAACGTCGACTGCAGGGTGCTCGCATGGTTCATGTCGGGCTCGTCGACGTCGGCGAAGGCCACGCTGTTGTAGGCGGTGAAGCCGGTCGACCGGGCCACCCCGCTGACGAACAGCAGCACCAGCACGGCAGGCAGCGGCGCTCCGGCCGGCAGCACCGCCATCCCGGCCAGGCACACCGCGCCGAGCGCGATCGACGCGAGCATCACCGTCCGGATCCCGAACCGCCGCATGAGCGGTGTCGTCGCCGGCTTGATCCCGACGTTGCCGAGGAACAGCGCCCCCATCGCGAACCCGGCCCCGGTCGCCGTCCAGCCGAACCCGACCTGGAAGTAGAGGGGCAGCAGGAACGGGATCGCGGTGATCAGCGCACGGTAGAACGACCCGCCGACCGCGGTCACCCGGAACGTGCGGACCCGGAGCACGCGCAGGTCCAGCAGCGGCTCCGGCGTCCGCAACAGGTGGGCGACGGCCGCGGCGAGCCCGAGCACGGCGACGGCGAGCGCCGCCGCCACACCGGTGCCGAACCCCGATCGCAGCCCCTCCGCGGCGGCGAGCAGCGCGGCCACGCCGCCCGCGGTGAGCACGAAGCCGACCCGGTCGAGCCGGCCCGGCGGAGCCTCCCGCAGCGGCGGCACGATCCGCGCGGCGACGACGAGCGCGACCAGCCCCAGCGGCAGGTTGATCAGGAAGATCCAGCGCCACGACGCGTACTCGGCGAGCGCACCGCCGACCAGCGGGGCGACCACCGGGGCCAGCAGTGCCGGCCAGGTCAGGTAGGCGATCGCGCGGACCAGGTCGGACTTCGGCGTCGTCCGCAGGATCGCCAGCCGGCCGACCGGAACCATGAGCGCGCCGCCCACGCCCTGCAGCACCCGGGTCGCCGTGAGGAACGGCAGGCTGGGCGCGAACGCGCAGCCGACGGAGGCCACCGTGAAGACGACCAGCGCGGTGAGGAAGACGCGCCGGACCCCGAAGCGCCGCGCCAGCCACCCGCTGACCGGGATCAGGACGCCCAGCGTGAGCGCGTACGCGGTGATCGCCACGTTGACGTCCACGGCCGCGACGCCGAAGTCGGCGGCGATGCTCGGCGCGGCCGGTGCGATCACCGTGCCGTCGAGGATCTCCATGAAGTACGCGGCGGCCACGAGCAGCGCCAGCCCTCGCTGGAACCCGCCGCCGCCCACCGCCCGAGTCTCGCACCCGCGCACCCGCTGTTCCCGGGCACCTCCGCGTGCCATTGAATGGCAACCCGCTGGGGGCACGTGACGCCCCTCACGCATTCTTACCGCAGTTAAGTCACGGAGCCCTCACCTGACAACGGAGACATGATGAGCTTCGAGTACCTGGCCGACCCGTCGGGCCGCCCCGCCTGGCAGGGCACGCTGCCCGGCAAGCCCGAGCCCTACGTCCTGCGCCGCGGCGAGGGCGAGCACGCGATGCTGTTCACCGACCTGTTCACGGTGCTGCTCTCCGGCGACGAGACCAACGGGCAGTTCGGCATGATCACCGCCGACGCCCCGGCCGGCGACGTCATCCCGACCCACTCGCACAACGACACCCACGAGACGTTCTACGTCGTCGAGGGCAAGCTGCGCGTGTTCTTCGAGGAGACCGACGGCACGAAGAACTCGTCGCTGCTGCTGCCCGGCGACTTCGCGTACGTCCCGGCCGGGCGGCCGCACGCCTACCAGGTCGTGGAGGCCGCCCGGATCCTCGGCACCGTCTCCGGCGGGTTCGAGCGGTTCTTCCAGCACATGGGCCAGCCCACGGACCACGCGACGACCGAGCAGCCGCCGTTCGTCCCGGACTTCCCGCGCATGCAGGCGGCCGCTGCGCGGCACAACATGCAGTTCATGCCGCAGCACACCTGGGAATCCTGAGCCCGCAGATCACCGTGCGCCGCCGCCCCGCGCGGCGGCGGCGCATCGTCGAGAGGACCACGACCCGTGAAGATCGTCGGGATCCGCCGGGCCGGCACCGCGCCGGTCGAGGTGGCGCAGCTCGCCGAGGACGGTTCCGCCGTGACGGTGGTGGCCCCTCTCGACGAGTTCTGGGCCGACGCGGCCGCGCACCTGGCCCGTCCGGCCACCGGCGCCACGCTCCGCCGTGACGAGGTCGAGCCGGTACCGCCGGTGCTGCCGGGCGCCCGCGTCATCTGCATCGGCCTGAACTACCTCAAGCACGTCGCCGAGGGCTCCTTCGCCGGTGGCGGCGTCCCCGAGCACCCCACGCTCTTCGCCCGCTGGACCCAGTCGCTCACGGTCGACGGCGCGGAGGTTCCCGTGCCCTCGAACGAGGACGGTCTCGACTGGGAAGGGGAGGTCGTGGCCTACGTCGGCTCCACCCTGGCCGACGCCGACCCCGACACCGCCCTCGCGGCCGTCGTCGGCTACTCGGTCTTCAACGACCTCACCGCCCGCCGCGCGCAGAAGCTCACCTCGCAGTGGATCCTCGGGAAGAACGCCGACCGCTCCGGGCCGCTCGGTCCGCTCGTCCCCGCCGCCGAGGTCGGCGACCTCCGCGACGGCCTGCGGGTGCGGACCCGGGTCAACGGCCGGACCGTCCAGGACGGCCGCACCGACGAGATGGTCTACTCGGTCGGTGACACGCTCTCCCTGATCTCGCACACGCTCACGCTGCGCCCCGGCGACCTGCTCGCCACCGGCACGCCCTCCGGCGTCGGCTACGCGCGCACACCACCCTGGCTCCTCCACCCCGGCGACGTCGTCGAGGTCGAGGTCGACCGCCTCGGCGTCCTGCGCAACCCGATCGTCGGGAACGACGCACGATGACCGGGGAGTTCCGGCGCTTCCTGTTCCCGCACGACCACCCGCGGCTGGCCGACGTCCGCGGCCTGGACCCGTACGCCTACCGGGACGCCTCGCGCACGCCGGGAACGTTCACCGGCGGCCTGGTCGAGGGCTGGACGCCGCTCTACCTCAACGAGTTCCGCGGCGTCACCGAGGACGGCACGCTCCGGGAGGGCCTCTACCCGCTGGAGCCCGCAGCCCCCGGCGAGGAGGCGCCGGTCGCGGCCATGGTGAGCGCCGCGGAGGACCTGCTGTCCGCGCTCGCCGACGACGACCGGGCGCGCATCCGGTTCCCGGTGGACGCCCCGGAGTGGCAGACCTGGGCCAACCCGGAGTTCATGCAGTTCGACACCGGCCTCCTGCTGGAGTTCCAGCCACCCGCGATCCGGGAGAGGGCGCTCGCGCTGGTGCGTGCGTCGCTCTCCCCCGAGGGCTACTCGCTGGCCCGCGCGATGATGCTGATCAACGGTTTCCTCGGTGAGGTCGTCGACCTCCCGACGATCCTCAACGAGTTCAGCTACCACCTCGCCGTGTACGGCACCCCGGACCTCCGCGCGCCCTGGGGGTGGCAGCTCTTCGGCCACCACTGCGCGGTCAACTGCCTGGTGGCCGACGGCCGGATGGTGCTGTCCCCGGTCTTCCTGGGCGCCGAGCCGAACGAGATCGACGCCGGGCCGCACGCCGGGCTCGGCTCGTTCGGTGAGCACATCGCGCTCGGCCTGCGCGTGATGGACGCGCTGACACCCGCCGAGCGCGCCGCGGCCACCGTCTACCGGCAGCTGGTCGACCCCGCGATGCCGCCGGGCCGCGTCCACCCCGGCGACGAGCGGCACCTCGCCGGAGCGTTCCAGGACAACCGGGTCATCCCGCTCGAAGGAGTCCGGGTCGCCGAGACGTCCGCCGCTGCGCAGGAGGCCGTGCTCGCCCTCGCCGAGCGGCTCGTCGGTGTGCTCCCCGACGGGCCGCGCCGGGCCCGCCTGCGCGAGATCCGGGCGCACTGGGACGAGACCTGGTTCTCCTGGATCGGCGGCTCGAACGCCGGTGACGTCTTCTACTACCGGCTCCAGTCACCGGTGCTCGTCGCCGAACTCGACCACCACTGCGGGGTCTTCCTCGACTACGACACCCCGTAGCCGTTCCACATCCACACCGT
>Ga0190269_10000218_pt1 | contig 30810 bp, 22 predicted proteins | sample Popmic249IS_FD_133749 | JGI IMG/M metagenome (GOLD analysis project Ga0190269, IMG submission 133749) | Populus adjacent soil microbial communities from riparian zone of Blue River, Arizona, USA - 249 IS | ecosystem: Environmental > Terrestrial > Soil > Riparian zone | place: USA: Arizona... | reverse complement strand
GCGCTCTACCACACGCGCACTCAGACCCGCGTCGCCAACTGGAGCGCCGCGCGCCACGTGATGGCGCCGCGCGCCAACGGTTATGCGCTCGAGGCGTTCATCGCCGCCGCGGATCTGGAGCTGAGCAGCTGGACGCTGGCCGCAGGCGCGAAGGTGGGCTTCGACATCGCGATCAACGTGTCAGTCGCGGATGCGAGCCAACGAGTGGGCTGCGGCTACTACCTGGGACAGTATTACTTGCGGCTCTCGAAGTCGAACTGCAACTCTGACAATTGCAGGCCCTACTCGAACGCCGCTGCGTTCTGTACGGCCACGCTCGAGTGACACAACTTAGTCGAGCGTGCCCAGCTCCGCGAGCTTGCGGCGGACCTCTGCGAGGTCGAGCGGCTTCTCCAGACAGCGATCGGCCATGCGGCGCGCAAAGGCCCGCGTGCTGGGAGTGAACGCGCCGCCCGTGAAGAACAGCACGCGCTGCGCAACGTCCGGTTTCAATCGCTCGAGCTCGCGGTGGAAATCGACACCAGTCATCTCCGGCATCATGAGATCGCACAGCACCGCATCGAAGCGGCCGCTCTGGGTCAGACACTTCAGCGCCTCGCGCGCGGACGTGAGCATGGCCACGTCGTGGTCCGGCTTGAGCGCGCGCGCGAGGCCTCGTGCCATGAGCGGGGAATCGTCGACTACCAACACGCGCGGCCGGCGCTGCGGCACTGGAAGCGGGCCCGTGGGCGGCGCCGCGCGCTGCGGGATGCTCCCTTGCGCGGGCAGAATGACGCTGAACGTGGAACCAAACCCGGGCTTGCTCTGCACCTCGATCCGGCCACCGTGCTCGCGCACGATGCGCGTGCACACGAACAGGCCGAGCCCGGTTCCAAAGCCCACCGGCTTCGTGGTGAAGAACGGATCGAACACGCGCGCCAGGTGCTCGCGCTCGATGCCGATCCCCGTATCCGAAACATCGACTCGCACTTCGTGGTCCGAGCTCGATGCACGCACACTGATGGTGTGCTCGTCCGCGGAGCCCACCGGGATGGCGTGCGCAGCGTTCACGAGCAAGTTCAGAAACACCTGCCCCAGGCGCGATGGACTGCCGGCGATCATGGGCACGTTGCGAAAGTCGCGCACGAGCCGCGCGCGATGACGGATCTCGTTCGACGCCATCTGGATCGACGACAACAGCACCGGCGTCAGCTCGAACGTGATCCGGTCCTTGTCGTGAGTGTTGCTCGAGAAGCTGCGTAGATCTCGCACGATCTCGCGCACGCGCTCGGCACCCTCGCGCGCATCCTTCAGCGCCTGTCGCAGCTCAGAGCGGCGAGCCGCGGCGTCCTCGGGCGCGTTGCCGTTCTCCCCGCCCGCGAGCTGCTGCAGCGCGAAATCGAGGTTCGCCACCACGTAGGCCAATGGCGTATTGATCTCGTGACCGACGCCGGCCGCCAGCGTGCCGACCGCGATCATGCGATCCATCTCCATCGCGCGCGCCGTGAGCTCCTTGCGCGCGGAGATGTCCCGAGCGATCGACAGGGTCGCCGGCTGGCCATCGAAGCTCAGCGAGATCGAGGCCACCTCCACGTCCACCATGGTTCCATCGCGACGCGTCAACTGGCCCTCGCGCTTGCTGCCAGCTGCAGACGCCGCGCCGCCCTCCGCAGCATCGTCCGTCGCTCGAAGCAGCGGTGGGATGGTGGAGCCCGCGAGCTCCGAGGGGTCGCGCGCTTCGAGCAGCGCAAGCGCGCTCGCATTCGCGTACACCAGCGTCTGCTCGCGGTGCACGAAGATCGCATCCGGAGAGCGCTCGATCAGCGAGCGGAAGCTTTCCTCAGAGCGCTTGAGCGCCGCGGTGGAGGCCGAGAGCTCCTCCGCGAGCATGTTCAGCCCCTCGATCACTCCGTCGAGCGGCTCGGATCGCGCGCCCGTCGGCAGCCTCGCGCTGAGGTCGCCGCCGGCGAGCGCGAGCACCAGGCCGAGGACCTGATCGATGCGATCCTCCTGGCTCATGCTACGAAGCCGCGCAGCCACTCCGCCGCAAGCTCGGGATCTTCGAAGATCTTGTACGGATATTTGGGGCGATTTAGCCCCACGAAGAAGTAGCCGATGACCCGACTCACGGGCGATCCCACCACGAGTGCCGTCTGGCTGCACAGCTGCATGTACTCTTCTGAGGCAAAAAATGCCCGGGCTTCACGTTCCACACGCGCGATGTCCTGCATCAGCACCATCGTGGGCTTCGGGCCGTCGACTATCTGTAATCCGACCTCCAAGACTTGCAACGCCACCTCGTGCGTCAGCACCAACCCCGGTATCGGATGATAGGCCAGGATGCCATCGGAGCGCAGTTCTACCTTGAACCAGGGGCATTCGCGTGAGGCCACGACTTGGGCTGCTTCGGGCACGGCTCGTCTCCAGCTGCAGAGCGTACGCGAGTCATCGCGTATTCCGGCGCGGACGGGAAGCCCGCGCGCTCTCGTGCGTAGCGTGTTTTCACAGTAGAATGGTTTGTATTAGCCGCCGCCGAAGGAGTGGCATGTGACGATCTTTGATTGGTCTACCCCTGTACCGAATGCTTTTTGGGAGATTTACGATCGCTGGGTTTCTCCTGCCGTGGTGGCTGCGCTGCAGCAGGATCTGCATGAACGCCTGATCACCGGGCTACCTCACGGAGCGCGCGTCTTGGACGTGGGGTCGGGCGGCGGGCAACACGCCGTGCAGATCGTGCGCGGCCGCCCGGATCTGCAGGTTGTCGGCATCGATATCTCCAGCACCATGGTCAAGCGCTCTCGTGCGCTCGCGGAGCGGGCCAATGTGGCCCATCGGGCGACGTTCGAGCTGGGCGACGCCATGGCGCTGAAGTTCGACGCGGACGCGTTCGACGCCGTGTACTGCGCCGGGCCGCTCAAGCAGGTGCCAGACAAGCTGCGCGTGCTGAGCGAGTGCCATCGCGTGCTGCGCCCCGGTGGCCGAATGCTCGCCATGGACGTGAACCGCGGCTGCAGCTACGAGGACGTCGTCGCGTTCGTGAACCGGACGCCTCTGCCCGAGCTCGGTCGGCTCGTGCTGAAGGTCTACTTCTCGGCGTATGTCGCGCGCCAGTCGCTCGACCTCGATGAAGCGCGCGCTCTCTGGTCGGAGCTGCCGCTGCGCCACCGCGACGGCCCGCGCCGCATCCCTGGGCATCCCGCGTTCGTGATGGTCGGGACGAAGTAGGCAGGCGTTGCAGCCAATGGCGGCGGATCTGCGTGCGTGTTTGTGGTAGAATGCCGGCGCTCCACTTGGCTAAGCCCAGGGTGGAGCGCTCGCTGACTGTCAGTGAGCGGCTCCGGGGAGTCAGCATCACCATGAAGTCCAGGCAGAACCCGTGGATCGTGCGCCGGGTACCACGTGACAGTGCAGCCGTCCGGCTATTTTGTGTGCCACATGCCGGCGCAGGCAGCGTCATCTATCGCGACTGGTTCACTGCGTTTCCAGAGAGTATCGACGTGTGCGTGATCGAGCCGCCCGGCCGTCTCGCGCGCCGCCGTGAGCCTGCGCCGACGGACATTCCGCAGTTCACGAGCGCGTTTTCAGCCGCCCTCGAAGACTACCTGGACGTGCCGTTTGCGTTCTTCGGCTACAGCCTCGGCGCGCTCATGGCGTTCGAGTGCGCTCGCGCGTTGCGCCGCGACAAGCAGCGCGAGCCGCAGGCGCTGATCGTGGCAGCCCACAAGGCGCCGCAGCTGCCACTGAAGCTGCCGCCGATCAGTCAGCAGTCGAAGCCGCTGTTCGTAAATGAGCTGGAGCGTCGCTATGGTCCGCTCGAGCCCGCGATCAAGTCCGAGCCGGAGCTGCTCGACGCGGTCGTGGACATCATGCGCGTAGACCTCGGCATGCTAGAGCGCTACCAGCATCAGCCGGAAGCGCCGTTCAGCTGCCCGATCGTGGCCATCGGCGGCACCGAGGACACGAGCCTGGACGCGGAGGCCCTTCAAGCCTGGCAAGCCCATACCAGCGGCGCGTTTCGCACGGAGTGGATCCCGGGCGGCCACTTCTTCCTGCGCCAGCATCCACAGAAGCTGCGCGCGCTGATCCAGGCGGAGCTCACGCGCACCGCACTTTGAGCTCAGACGCCGATTCGGAGCGCCAGTCCGGCATTGAAGATGGCGGGCTGGCGACCCAGGCGCACCTCATCGATCGGTGGGGTCTCGATGCCGAAAGTGAACTCACCGTTGCTGCGGCCGTAGACCCCGGCGACGAACAGCTCGAAGCGCAGATGCGTGAGGATCTGTAAGGTGTAGTCGAGACGCGAGATGCAGCTGCGATCCGACACATTGCACAAGGTGGATAGCGTGAACGTGTGCAAGTCCAGTGAGAACGGCGCGGGGAACGTGAGAAATGCGGCCGCATAGTGCTGGCCCAGATAGAAAAAACTCGCCGGATCACGCAGGCGGCCCACACGCGGAAATAGTAGACCGGGATATGCACTCGGATCCGCGTAGCCGAGACCATTGTAGAAATACTCCAGGCCGAACGTGAAGGAGTCGTTGTCTCCGTAGTTCTGACTGTAGTTTAGGCCTCCCACGATCTGCGGCTTGTAGCCGCGGTCGCGGTATGCGGGGTAGTACGTCTCCACGGCCTGCTTGATCCGCGTGAGGATGCGCGTGTCCATCGGCGCGTCGGGGTCCAGCTCATCGCCGAGCACGGCGTTCGGCTCGTAGCGCACGCGATCGATCTCGTCTGCATCCACGAGCGAGGCCTCTGCGTACACGTCGAACGGCCCCACGGCCATCGACAGATCCGCGGCGAACTTGGGCTTCACGCCGCGGCGCAGAAACGCGCCGATGCCGAGCTCGTTGCTTCCGGCCACGAACTCCGCGCGCGCCGCGCCCGAGATCGAGTAGAGCGTGGGCGTGTCGTTGTAGCCGCCCCAGACCGCATACGCGTACAGGTTCCAGGCCGTGCTCGGGATCGGCAAGTGCAGCTTCAACATGTCCGTCCCGCGCCGCGCGTCGAACACGTCGAGTGGATTGCGGCGCTGCAAGTGCAGAAGGTCAGCAGGTGTCCAGAACCGCGCCGTTCCCCAGCGCACGTGCTGCCGGCCGGCGGTGACGTAGAAGGTGCGCCAGATGTCGAAGCGCAGCCACAGCTGATCCAGGATCACGCGCGGCGCGTTGGTGCGCTGGCCGAACAGCGATGCGACGGACGCGCTTCCGCCCGTGCCAGGATCACTTGCGGGCGTGCCGACGGTGGGCAGCGCGTTCACCGAGTCCGGCAGCATCGGATCGTAGCTCACGCGTCCCAGCGCAAAGCCGCGAACGCGGTCGTTCGGGCGCGCGTCGAAGTACAGATCCAGCAGCGCTGGCATGCTGAACGCATAGTCTTCGGCCTGCTGGTCCAAGAGCGCGGTCGTCTGTGCGCGCAGGTACAGCTGGCCACCGATCGTGATCGGATCGGCCGTCGCCGTGTCGTTGTTGAACAGCGCCGTGTTCGGCACGGTGACGGTATGCGTGGGCGCGGTGCTGCTGGGAGCGGCGCTCGACTCGCTGCTCTCGCTGGGCTCGTTCCCGTCTCCAGGCGCAGCAGGCTTGCCGAACATCTCCAGCTCGCTCGGCCGGTCCTGCGCAGATGACAGCCCCGGCACGAACGCGCACAGCACAGCCGTGCAGACGACGCGGGGCACGAGCGCGCCCCGCCCACGTGGACTACGACACTTCAACGCGATTTGCTTTCCAGCCAGGCTTTACTGAAGATGGTCGCATCGAGCTGCTTGAGGTCGATGTTCCGCACGAGCATCACGGTGGAGTTCTCTTTCTCCACCTCATCGTAGATGCGGGTCTCCTCGGGGAACCACACATCGCCGCGCTTCGAGGCGCTGTACACCTTCTTCCACTTCGGGAAGTAGCCGGTGCGCAGCAGGCGCCCGGAGGTGGCGTACTCCTCACGCTTCAAAACGTTCTTTGTCTCCTTGTCGATCCAGAGCTTCATCGAGGGAAATGCCAGATCCAGACCCGGCCGACCCGTCAGCTTGAGCACGATGGTGTCGTAAGCTCCCAGCTTTTCGGTCGTGAGGTACGCGGGCTCGTACTCCTCGGCCAGGCGAGAATCATCGAAGTCAGCGCGCCGCGAGTTGGTGCCGCCGATGCGCTCGCGCTCGGTGCGGCGCTCCCACTTGCCGACGGAGGGATCGTAGAACCACAGGTTCTTGTCGATGCGCAGGTAACCCTGACCCTGTGAGCCCTTCGGCGCCGTGAACAAGATGACGAACTGCCCTTCGGCGCCGCGGCGGAAGGCCTGTGCCTCGTAGACGACGGTGAGCTTCCCCTTCTCCTTCTGCTCCATGTACATGGAGGAGTGGACGTCACCGACGTTGCGCTGGCGCTCGTCCACCTCTTTCAGCAGCGAGACGAGCTCCTGTTTGGAAGGCTCGGCGGCCTTCACGTGCGGCGTGAAGCAGGCGAGCGCGAGCAGGGCTAGACCGATGCGTGTGTCCATGATGACCTCGACATGCTGGGCTGATCTGACTGTACGACCTGACCGTCCGCGATGCGGATGAGCCTGTTGGCGTACGCCATGACGCTGGCGTCATGCGTGGAGAAGATGAACGTGGTGTTCTCCCGCTGATTGAGCTCGCGCATGAGATCGAGCACCTCCGCACCGGTCTTGGAGTCCAGGTTGGCGGTGGGCTCGTCGGCGAGCACGAGCTTCGGCCGGGTCACGAGCGCGCGCGCGATCGCGACGCGCTGCCGCTGACCGCCGGACAGCTCGGACGGCCGGTGCTTCGCCAGCTTGTGCAGCCCCACGCGCGTGAGCAGCTCCATCACGCGCTCTCGACGCGCCGACGCGGGCGACACGCGCTGCAGCAGCAGCGGCAGCTCGACGTTGCGGTACACGTCCAGCACGTTGACGAGATTGAAGCTCTGGAAGATGAAGCCCACGACGTGCAGCCGCAGGTCCGTCAGCTTGCGCTCGCTCAACGTACCGATGTCGAAGCCGCCCACCGTGACCGTGCCGGAGGTCGGCGTGTCGACACAACCTATCAGGTTCAACAAGGTCGTCTTGCCGCTGCCCGAAGGGCCTGCGATGGAGACGAACTCCCCCGCGCCGATGCTCAAGCTGACGCCGCGCAGCGCAGGCACGCGCACCTTTCCAAGCTGATAGGACTTGGTCGCGTCCTGCAGCGTTACAATGTTAGCAGCCATCGACGATCTCCTTCATCACTGTCTGAGTCCTCAGCGCGCAGGCGTGAGTCGAACGTTTGCAGTACGCGCCGCCCGCACGTCTGCGCAGGTCGCGTCCGCAGCCATGCGCGTCCAAGTGAAGTTGCCGTTGTCGAGCTTGAGCGCGGCGCCGCCACCGTTCTTGCTCGCCGTATCGATCACGCCCTGCGTGCAGTCGGTTTCGCCCGAGCCATTCACCATGGAGCAACCGGCGATCAACAAGTCGAAGCGCAGCGCGGAGCCGTTCGCGCCGGTCAACATGCCCGAGGCCTGGTCGCAGCTGTCGAGCTTGCCGTGCAGCTCGAACGAGACGCGCTGCGCCACGTACAGCGCCTTGACGCGCTTGACGCCGAGGCCCTGGGGCAGCGGCAGATACGCGTACGGACTGCGCGCCGCTCCCGCGTTGCTGCGCGGACACTCGGCGCTCTTGCCGCCGTAGGTCACGAGCGGACCCGAGGTCGCGCTGCTCATCGCGCCGCTCGCGCTCACCACGCGCTGCGTGGCTCCGGACTTGCCGTCGCCGTCCGCGTCGACCCACTGCGCTCCGTTCGTAGCCGAGCCGTCGAACGCGTTGGTGCCTTGCACGTCTTTGTAGCTCGCGGGCCAGGCGCCGAGCGGATCGCTGAGCGAGATGCCGAGGAGCTGTGCCAGCGCCGGCGTGTCGATCGCGGAGCCGGGGAGGGGCGCCGGCAGGCTCAGCTCGGCAGTCGCGGGCGTCTCACTCGCGCGGTCCCAGCTCTCCACGGGAACGTACTGTCCGTACGCTTCGGGGCTCGAGAGCAGAGGCGGCTGCGCGTTGGCGCAGATGTCCGGCGTGGTCTGCCCGCAGATGCTCATGCTGAGCTTGAGGTTCCCAGACGCGTCGTACTGCTGACGCAAGAGCCCCATGACTTCGACGCTGCTATCGAGGGGCTCGATGGGGGCCATGCCGTCGAACGTCACCGGGATCGTGGCCTGCAGCGCGAAGCTTCCGTTCATGTCGCAGACGCATTCAGAGCCGGCAGCGAGATAGCCGCTGGGACAACTCGTCGCGCTCCCCGAGCCGCCGCGGGGCGGCATGGCATCCGGGCCGCTGCTCGTCGGTGGCGCGGCCGGGCTCGCGGTCGGCCCTCCGCTGCCAGCTGCAGCTCCGCCGCTGCCAGCGGCAGGGCTCGCTGCGCTCACGCCGCCGGCTGACGTGTCGGACGTCGACCTGCCAGCGGATCCAGCGCTCGGGGGGCGACCCACCGTGCTGGGTGTCTGCGGGGCCGTCGCCTTGGCGCCCGCGTTGCCAGTGCTGCGAGGCGTGCTCGCAGGCGTGGGCATGTCCGGTTCCGGGACGCTGTCGTCCGTGCCACGACCGGAGCCCGTCGTCCCCGCAGCGCCCCCTCCGAAGAAGCGATTGAGCTCCGCGCTGCGCGAATGATCACCCGCGCCGCACGCTGCGAGCAGCAGCGCGAGCCCACCCGCCGCATAACAGCACGCATCAAGCTTCATGCGTCAGCTCCCTCGCGATTGAGGCCTTGTCGTACATCTCGCATGCTTCCAGGCGAAGGTTAGGGTGCGGCGGGGCACAGTCCGGTGCTGTCGCCGCTGACGAGCTGGCACGGAAAACAAGCGTTGCCAGCGGGACAGGTGGCTTGCACGTACACGAGCGGTGCAAGCGCCTCGGCGATGCACTGCGGCACGCACGTGCCGCGTCCGCGGATGTCCGCCGCGCATTCGATCGGCTTCGAGGTCGGATCGACGATGCGCTCGCGAGGCACGCAGAACAGATCCGCACCGCAGGTGCCCTGGGGTGCAGCTGTGGCCGTGGGGATGTAGCCGCGCGGCACGCACAAACCTTGCGGTGCGCCGCTGCCGTCGAGGCAGCAGCCACGAAACACGTGAGGCAGCTCGCGCGGGCCCGGGTCGGCGCCCAGTCGACACGAGCCGGTGGCGCTGCCCGTGATGGGGTCGAAGCACGGCGCGCACAGCTCGTGCGTGTCGCAGGTGTCGCGCGGCAGCTTGTCCGCCTGTCCGACGAGCCCGGCCATGCAGTCCGGCAGACAGCGCCCCTCGCCCTGCAGCACGGAGCGGCAGGTCTTGGGCACGTAGCCTTGCGGCGCGAGCACGGCCGTGGGCGCGCACACGTCGTCCTGGCCTCCGCAGCTATCCGGCACCAGCAGCCTGCGCTGCTCGTCCCGCAGGCTTCCGCTCGCGACGCACACGCCGAGCGAATGGCAGCACGTCGTGGGCAGCGCCGACGTGCCCGCCGACGCCACGCCGCTGCCAGCTGCAGCGCGGCCGGCGCTCGCGGACTCTCCGCTCACGCCCGCACGACCCGCGCTCCCGCGGTCCCCCGAGCTGCCAGCGCGTGCGCCGCCCGCGCCGGAGCCGCCGGCCGAGCTGCCAGCTTTCGGAGCATCCGCACCGGCCGCGGGCGCAGCGCCGCTGCCAGCTGTGGTCGACAGCCCCGCGCCCGTGCTCGACGCACCGGCTCTGCCGGCGTCGCTCTCACCCCCCGAGCCGGCTCCGACCTCTCCGCCTGCGCCTGCGCCGCCTGTGCCGGCGCCGCCGCTCGCACGCCCCGTGGCGAGGGCGCCGCCACCGCCCTTGCCGGCGTTCTGGCCTGGCTTCGTGGGCGAAGGCGCAGTCATCGCCACCGCTGGATCGCCGGAGCTCCCCTCGGACGGATTGGCCTGCATTTCGCCCGAGCACGCGCGCCAGCCCATGCCCACGCTGACACAATCGGACTTGTCCGCGGGCGGTCTACACGCGGAGACGATCGTCAGCAGCAGGCACGCCGCGACTGCATGCGAAGGCAGCGCGGTCCACGAGGCTGAAGTGGAAGCTCGCTTGATCATCCGAAATGGGCGATCGCATCCACGGGGGAGCGTCGCGCGGCGCGATAGGTTGGCAACAATGCAGCGATCGTGGTGCCGATCGTGATCAGCGCGATCACGGCCAGGCTCGCGGCGGGGTCCAGCGCGAGCTCGAGCGTCGTCTTCATGACGAACAGCTGAATCACGAGCGGAACGGGGATCGCCGACGCGTTCGTGAGCTGGATCAGCACGAGCGCGAGCGCGGCGCCCGCCGTGGAGGCGAGCGCCCCGAGCAGACCGGCCTCGAGCAGGAACAGGCGCGCGACGCCCGTGCGCTGCAGGCCGATGGCTCGCAACGTGCCGATCTCACGCGTGCGCTCGCGCACCGCAATGGCGAGCGTGTTCATGACGCCGGCCAGAGTGATGAACGACAGCGCCGACAGCAGAAGCAGGCCCACGGCGCGCAACAAGCCGATGGACCACTTCTGGAACGGCAGCTCCTCGTCCCAGGTCGTGATGTCCAGGATCTGGCCGCGGAAGTCGATGCGGCTCAAGCGGCTGAGCTTCTCCGCGCCGGACTGACCATCCGGCTCCAGCACGCGATAGCCGGCTCCCTTGAGATCCTTGCGCATGCGCGCGGCCAGCGCGGGCAGGTCATCCGCGAACTCCGGCCGGACGCGCAGGTGGAGTGCGCCTGTGACGTTCTCGCGCACGCGATAGAGCTGGCGCCAGGTATCGTTCGAGACGTAGAGGATGAAGCGGCTCAGGGCTCCGAGCTCGCGCGCGATGCCCACCACCTTACAGTCAGCCGTGTTAGTCGCGCCATTGCGCAGTGACGCAATCACCGTGACCGTGTCACCGACCTTGACGTGCAGCTTCTTGGCGTGCTCCTCGAACATGATCAGCGTATTCGGCGCCTTGAGATCGGCGAAGTTTCCGCTCTGGAACGTGAGCACGTTTCGCAGCCGAGACTCCTCGTCGACGTCGATGCCGCCGAGACCCGTGAGGATCGAGATGCCATGATCGGAGATGATGCGGCCCCAGCCACGACCGCGAACCACCATGCCGTCCATCTCGGGCAGCAAACGCCGCACGAGCTGCTGCAGCGGCTGATAGTCCGAGATCACCGCCGCAGGTTGGCCGTTCGTGACCTTGAAGAAGCCGGCGACGTTGAGGTCGCCGGTGCCTGCGGTCGTGGTCACCTCGAGCGTGCTGTTCTCCGCGCCCGAGACGAGCGCCGTGAACAGCACTGCGAGGCAAGCGACAGCGGCGATGGCCGTGCCGAGGATCACGCTGCGGCGTCGGTGCTCGACGAGGTTGAGCAGCGCGATCCTGAGGTCTATCCAGAATGCAGCCATCACTTATTCCTCCGCCTGCATCGCCTCGCGCGGGCTCACGCGCCCTGCGAGCCAGGCCGGATAAAGCGCCGAGATCAGGCTCACTGCGAGCACCGTGACGAGCGCGAGCGCGAGCTCCGGCGCGCCGAAGCTTGGATACAGCCGCGGGCCGCCGTACACGAACGTCAAGGTGTCATTGCCTGCAGGGATGCCGCGCGCGCGCAGCACCGCGAGCACCAGGGTGCCGAGCAACGCTCCGACGCCGCCAGCGGCTGCGCCCAGCACGGCCGACTCCAGGAGCAGCATGCTCAAGATCAGCCCCCGCTGCGCGCCCAGCGCACGCAAGGTGCCAAACTCCTGAACGCGCCCGAGCGTCGCCATGACGAGCGCGTTGTTGATCACCACCAGCGCGATGGCGAGGATGATGAACGCGCCGATCAGCACCACTGTGCGCAGCACGTTCGCGAATTGCCCGACCACGCCGGAAGCTTGATGCCACGCTGCAGCCTTCAGCGGCTGACCTGCGCGGCGGCTCGCAGCTTCGATGGCCCGACCGGTCTCCTCGATCTTCGAGTCGTCTCGCACCTTGATCGCGACGCTCGTGACGGCGCCGCTCGCGAGCTCGCGCGGATCGTAACTCGCGTGTGCGGTCCGCTCGTGACGAGCGCGCAGCCCGCGCATGTCCGGGATGGCCGCGGGCGCGACGGCTTCCGCCGCGTGGTCCGTCTGCTTCGTCCCGAACAGATCGGCCTCCGCGCGCTCGCGGCTCACGTCTCGCACCGCCGCCGCTGCCTGCAGCGATCGCAGCTCGCTGTCGTGCTCTGCCGCGCCGAGGCCGTGCAGCTCGCGGAAGGACACCAGATCCATCATGTTGATGGCGCCGGCCTGCGGCGAATCTTCCAGGCCCTTGAAGCGGTACGTCCCTGTGACCTTGAGCTTCGCCGAGCGGATGTAGCCGTTGCGGTAGACCGCCTGCAGGATGATGTCGTCACCGATCGCGAGCGAGTACAGCTCCAGCTCGGGGACAAGCGCATCGTAGAAGAAGCGGTAGCGCTCCTGGAAGTTGTCATCGTCGACTGTCAGAAACTGCGTGAACAGCTTCGTGAGGTCGTGCTCCGTGGAGTGCAAAAAGCCCTGGAGCTTGGAGCGCACGCTCGCGGCCTTCGTCGCGTCGAGCTGCAGGAGCAGCCCCCGCAGCTCGCTCACGTTCTCGTTCACGAGGCCTTGCAGCTTCGGGTCGGTCGCGATGCGCGCGTCGAACACGTCGATCGCGCGCTTGATCTTGTCGAGGCGCCGGGCAGTCTTGAGCTTGAAGTGCTCCTCGTACACGAACTTCGCCAGCATGAAGCCGCGCTCGCCGGGCGCGATCGGCGCGCAGTCCACGAGCTCGATGCGCTCGAACGCGTTCTTGAACACGCTCGGATCCGTGCCGACGTATCGCAACGGTTGAAACTCGCCCTCTGCGATGACGCTCGCGACGCGATTTTCGAGCTGCTCGAGATGAGCGAACGGATCGGCGTCGAAGTCGCTCCAAAACTCGTCCGTGGAGACCGGCTGCAGCGCGGCTGCTTCATCGCGCGCGTTCGTCGACTCGATGACTTGCGCGCTCTGCAGGTCGCTGAAGAGCGTGCTCACCAGCTCCTTGACGCGCGCCTTCTGGCTCGCGAAGCGCTGACCCTCCGGCCCGTCGAGCGGGGGCACTGCATTGTGACCGTGCAGTGCGCTGCGGAGCTCTGCCAGCGCGCGATCAAGCGTGCTGTCCGTGCTCACGAGCGCGGTCTCCAGCGCCAGCGGCACGACGGCGGCCACGTTCGGAACCTCCTCGACGATGGCGCGAATCGATGCGTAGTCCGGGATCGTCGCGAGATTGACTGCGAGGTTCATGCCCCCGAGCACGTCGATCTCGTCCTCCGACGCCGCGGAGTAAACCTGCAGATCCCCGGTCAAGCTACCCGTGATGTTCTTCTGCATCGCGTCGATCGTGGAGCGAAGCAGCGATGCGCCCACGACCACGAGCGTCGTTCCAAAGCAGATGATGCTGCCGACGATGACCGTCTTCCATCCGCCAGCCACGAGGTTGCGATAGGCCGTACCCGCGATCAGTGAGAGATCGAGGAGCGTGAGAGAGCTGCGTCGCGGCGTGCGAGGCTCGGCCAGTTCGCGGTGAGGCGAGCGGGATGTTTCTTGCGTCGTCGTCATGAGCACTACCGTGACAGGACCGCGCTGCGTTCATCTCGAGCACGCCTGCTGGACAGTTTCGTTCGGCCGTCCACGTCGTTCCCCTGCGCGCGCCGTCCGCGATCGAAACCCAGTTGCGACTATCATCGGCCTGTCAGCGTGTCAACGCATCGAGATTGCGCGATGTAATCGATATGTAATATGTTTGTATCCTGCAAACGTTGCGCTCTTTTGTACTGGCCGGCTGCTTCACCCTCGGCGGCGAAGGCCAGTGACACATCCTCCTTGGCGGCGATGGTCAGCCTACGCGTGGCGCTCTGACTGTCCAGGTTGATAATGAAATGATTATGCTGGGCCAAACACTTGCGGCTGCGGCGTGAAGCGGCTCGTGCAGTGCACGAAGTGGCGCGCCACTATGCCCAGCGTGAGGCTCTTCGGTTCACGATGAAATGATCATGATTTCATCACGTGTGTGACGCCGGCCCGGCCGGCTGGCGCTCAGCGGGCGCCGTCTGGGCGTCCAATGCCGAGGGCGGCTGGCGTCGGCGTGCTGCCTGCATGCAGCGCGTACACCGCCTCGAAGCGCTCGCGGCCAAGTCGCGTCTCGAGCTCGTGGAGCCGGCGCACGACCGCATCGATCTCGACGCCTTGCTTGCCGCTCATGGCTGCTTGCCACAGCGCGCAGAAGAGCTGCGCCGCGAGCTCCCAGCGCTCCTCGTTCAGCGCGAGCTCGGCGCGCAACGTCAGCAAGGTCGGCTGGTCGCCCGCAGTCCCCTCGCGCTCGAGCTGCTCGACGATGGCCTGGGCGCCTGCGTGATCCGCACGCCGCAGGCGCGCCGCTGCTAGCTGCGAGAGCGTGCGCTGCCGAAGCGCAACGCCGGCCGGCTCTTCGCCGAACGCGAGCTCGTGCAGCAGCTCGTGCTCGATGCCATCGCGCGCCGCGCCGTTACCGAGCACGTGCTCGGCGGCGGCCAGTGCGAGCAGCTGTTGCACGAGCGCAGGCGTCTGCCCGATCTCGCGATAGTAGGCGCTCGCGCGCCGCGCCGTGCTGCGGTACGCGGCGTAGTCGCCCGTTTGATCGTACACGCGCTGCAGGAAGCCCACGGTGAGCGGCAGTAGCGCACGCTGCGCTGCGTCATCGCGCAGCGACCCGCTCTCGAGGCGCGCCGCGAAGTGCTGCACGCCCCGCTCGAGCGCCCCGGACACGGGCTTGATCTCCGCGCGCAGCGCGAGCCCCAGCCACTCGGCGCCGAGCGCGCGCTCCGAGCCGGGCTCCGGCCCGATGAGCTCGAGCAGCGCGCGCGCCCGCGCCGCGGCTTCAGCAGCGAGCTTCGCGCGCAGCAGGAGCTCGTGCAGGCGCAGAAACGTACGCACGGCGAGCGGGTGCTCGCCGGCGCGCGCGATCAGCTCGACCTGGCGCACGAGCGCATCGCGCTGCTGGAGCAGGTGCTGTGTCAGGGCATCGGCGATGGTCTGGTCGCGCCGCTCCAGGATGCGCAGCGTGCCTTCACATACGAGCCGCGCCAGAGCGAGCCCGAGATCCTGCGGCATCGGCTGCTGCGCACGCGCTTGCAAGAAGCGCGCAGCGGGCTGATCGATGCAAGCGCCTGCGCCGGCTGTCACCGCGAAGCCGCTGCGCTGCAGGCGCTCGATGGCGTGCGCGCAGCTCTCGTCCGCGGGTGCGCCGAGCGCGTGCCACAGCGCGCGCCCCGACTCGGACTGCTCCTCAGCGGGGCGATCGACGGCGACGCGCAGGAACTGCAGATACAGCCCGTCGACGAACAACCAGGCCGACGCCAGCTGCTGCCAGTGCGGCTCGAGCTGCTGCCAGCGGTACGTGAAGAAGCTGTCGAGCTGCGCCGCGCGCTCCACGCTCGGCCCGTACTCGCGGCGCGCCTCGTCCACGCAGGCGCCGATGTCTTCCGGAGTGCACGTTGCCGAGAGCCTGCGAATCAGCAGTGGGTGACCGTCGAGCGCATCCAGCAGCTGCAGCAGCGGCCTGCCGAGCGCAAGCGCCTGCGGCGCGCTCGCCTGCACGAGCGCGATGGCCTCCACTTCACTGAGGCGTGGCAGCTCATAGCTGCAGCGCGCGCCGCTGAGCTCCGCGTGCGTGCCGAGCAGGCAGAGCCCGCCGGCCGCAGCGATGCGCTCGACGAGCTCGAGCAGCTCGGCGATGCGCCCGGCATCCTGCTTCAGCAGCGTATCCAGGTTGTCGAACACGAGCAGCTCGGGCTCGCGCCCCAGGCTCGCGAGCACCTGCGCTTCCTCGACCTGGTCCGCGCGCGTCTCCCCGCGTGCGCCGGCGATCATCTCCAGCACGTCGCGCGCCGTGAACGTGTCGCTCGCGAAGTCCCAGTAGTACGAGCGTGTTACATCGGCATTCGCCTGCAGGAGCAGCGCGCTGCGATGCAGCGCATGCGTCAGACCGCCTCCGGGCGGAGCGTGGACGGCGACGCAGCGCTGCGCCTCGAGCATACGCCGGAGCGCGAGCGCCGCGCGGTCGCCGTAAGACGGCGCTTGCGGAGGCAAAAATGCGGCGTGGAAGCCGAACAGATTGCGGCGCAGCGCGGCGTACTCTTCCGTGGCCTCGAACGCAGCCAACGGCTGCGGCGAAGCGAAGAACGTCACATCGCGCGTGCTGTAATGCCGCAGCGCATGCCACTGCTGGGGCGCGTGCGGGGGCTGCGGCTCGGCCTGACGCGCGTCGATCAGCGCCTTTTGCAGGGACTTGCGCGTCTCCACCACGGCCTGACGCAGGCCGAGGCCTGCGCCTAGGTGCTGCAACAGTCGCTCGGTCCAGTCGCTCGGCCAGCCGAGATCCGTCGCCTCGCTCAGCACGAGCACGTTGTCCAGCCCGGCTCGCAGGGCCAGCTGCGCCACGCCGTCTGCGCCACTGCCATCGCTGCTCGGCTCGAGGATCAGCAAGCGCGCGCCCGCCGCCTGCAGCTGCGCGACGAATGCACGCGCCTCGAGCTCACCCGTGGCCGTCGTCAGGTACAGGTTGCCGTCCCGCTGCGTGATGGCACCGGACCAGTGAACGATGTGCGAGGCCGCCGCCGTCGGCGGGACATCGAGGCTGCGTGCGACGCGGTAGTGCAGGGCGCCCTGCCACCCGAGCCGCTGCCAGGTGCCTGCCGCGCGGGCTGCGGGTCCGTGCTCGCTGTCGAGCCGCAGGTAGCGGAGCTGACGCTCCGGGTCGGCGCCCAACTCCAGCCGTACGGGCTCTGCCCCCAGTGGCTGCACACCGGCCGGAGCCCGCACGAACGAGCCGGCTGCCGCGGACAGCACGTACGCAGCGTCCGGCAGGATCAGCGACTCCCACGCCAGCTCCTGGAGCGCGGGATCATCTGACACAACGGCCACGTGTAAGGTCGACGAGCCATGCCGTTCGAGCCACTCACAGAAGCTCAAAAAACGATAGGCGTCGTCGACCAGTTGATTTCCGAGCGCGCGACCGAGTGTCAGCAACGTGCGCTCAGCTGTCAGGCCGCGGTCGCGGTCCTCGGCACGCCAGGAGCGGAACTGCCGCACGTAGCTGCGCAGCAGGGCTTCCGTATGGGCGGTGAACGGCGACGAGAACCGCACGGAGGCTGCACCCGTGAGCCCAGGCGCCTGCCAGCGTACGGCGATGGCCCGCTCGTGGCCACCGTTTTGCAGATTCTCGTCCGCGATCTCCAGCCAAACATCACAACCCATACAGCAGACCCCCGGTGGCTTCGACGAGCCTATCCGTAGGTCAAGTCGCGCCTGTCGACAAGCGAATCATGCCGGCGTGCGCGCCCGCACCTTGGCCACGGCGAGCGCACACAGCCCGTCCGATGGCAAACCGAGCGGGCGCGCCAGCATGTTCATGAAGATCACCCACGCGGCGACCCACACGATCTCCACCACCTGCCGCTCGTCGAAGTGCGCGGTCAGGCCCGCGAACGTGGCGTCGCTCACGGTGCCCTGGTGCACGACCTCGTCCGCATACGCCATGACCGCGCGCGTGCGCGCATCCAACGTGGGATCGTCGAGGTCCAGGGTGGCTGTCAGCAGCAGTGCGGGGTCGGGCTTGTCGAGCACGAACGCGGCCTGATGAGCGTCGAAGCAGAAGCTGCAGTCGTTGTTGCGACTGACGCGCATCGAGAGCACGTGCATGAGCGGCCGCGGCAGGCTGACGCTGCGCTCCATGAACATGAGCAGGCACAGGTGCGGAAAGGCGTAGCCCGGGATGCGCGGGAAAATCACGCGCAGCGGCAGCATCACCTTGCCGAAGACCCAGCGGAACGCGGTGCGCAGAAACCCCAGCCAGAATCCTTTGTAAGAATCGATGGGTGCGAGGCGCAGTGATGCGTGCTCGGCGCGCGGCGATGCCACGGGGGCGCGTGCGTCGAGTGAGCTGACCGGTGTGGACATGACGTGTCTCCTGTTCGAGCGGCAGCGCATCTCGCCCGCTCTTCACAATCACACGTGTGAGCCCTGCGAAAGGTCACTCGCTCGCGGATCTTTTTTTCGGCTATACACTCGAGACGGCGATGACCGCGATCCTCGAAGCAGCGCTGCGAGAGCACCGCGACCTCTTGTGGGGTGTGTGCTATCGCATGCTCGGCAGCCCCGCGGACGCAGACGATGCGCTGCAGGCCACCTTCGAGAAGGCGCTCACGCACCCTCCCTCGGACACCACGCTGCCGCTCAAGCCCTGGCTCGTGCGCGTGGCGGTCAATCAGTGCCGCGACGAGCTGCGCAAGGAGGAGACGCGCAAGAGCGCATTCTGGCTGCCAGGTCCGCTGGAGACGCCCGCCGACGATCCGCGCTTCATGGGCTACGAGGCTCCCGACGCGCGCTACTCGCGCATGGAGAGCGTGTCCCTGGCCTTCATGGTCGCGCTACACACGCTCACGCCGCTGCAGCGCGCGGTGTTGATCCTGCGCGAGGTGCTGGACCTGTCCATCGCGGAGACCTCCGAGGCGCTCGAAATCAGCGCGAGCAACGTGAAGATGGCGCTGCACCGCGCGCGGGCCGCACTGGCGAAGGGGCCGATCGGCCCGCAGCTGCACGACCGCGCGAGTGAGGAGCGTGTGCTGCAGGCGCTGCTCGTGCATCTCGCCACGCACAACATCCCGGCGCTGACGCAGCTGCTCGCGAGCGACGTTCGGCTGTGCGGCGACGCGGACCCCGACCAAATCGCCGCGCATCGCGTGATCGTCGGTCGCGACAAGCTGCTGATGTTCCAGTTCAAGACGGAGCGCGACGGCGGGCGCATCGCCCTGCGTTTGCTGAACGGCAAGCCCGCGCTGGTGGCCGAGCTGCCGGGCAAGCGCGCGCCGAGCTCGGGGCGCATGATCGGAGAGCCCGCGCCCGGCGCTCCGCAGCAGCGCTCGCTGCCGCAGCATGCCGTGCTCTGGATCGAGCTCGATGCGGGCGGCAGCGTCGTTGCGCTGCACGTGCAGACCAGCCGCCGCAAGCTGCGCCACATCGCGTTCAGCGCGCTGGGCGCGCCGACGCTCCGGCAGCTGTCAGCGGCCATGTGGGCCGCCTGGCGCACCCCGCAGCACGGAGCCTGGCGACGTGCCGCAGCCGCCGCAGCCGCCGCCGGCCTGATCGCAGCATGGAAGGGCTGGCGCGGAAGCCTGTAGTACTACGCACTGCGGGCGGCGCGCCGCCCAGAGCTGCGCGTGCTCGCAGCCAATAGCGACAGGCCGGACGCGGCGCCGCCGTGGTGCAGCTGAACGTGAGGCAGTCCGTGGAGCGCGCGCCACCATGCCGGACGCGGGCGCCCGTCTTCGCACAACACGAGCGGACCGGCGTCGCCCGCGAACGTGCGCGCGAGATCGGGCGGCCGCACGATGCTCTCGGAGAAGCGCACCGCCGGATCGAGCGCGGGCGCTTCGTGCAGCGCACCCGAGGCGCCTGACGCTGGCAGCGGCACAGGGATCTGCGCGAAGTCCGGCTCGGGCCCGCCGCCCTCGAGACCGGTGCCTGGCAGGAGCAGCGCGCCGCGGACGGCGTCAGGCCGCGCGCTCGCGAGCAGCAGAGCCACGTACGCGGAGACCCCCGCGCCCGCCAGCAGCGCGTCGTCACCGAGCTCGGCCAGGGCGAGGTCGGCGTCTGCCGCCCAGAGCTCCGCGTGGTAACCGCCGCCGCGCACGTGACCGGAGCGACCGTGGCCGCACAGATCGAGCGCGTAGGCCGGACCGTTCCAACCGAGCGCGTCCAGATCCCAGTCCGCCGCGGAGCCGCCGAGCGCGTGCAACAGCAAGAGCGGCGTACCTGCGGCCTCCTGCAGGCGGTGCAGTGCGAGCGAGACACGGGCGTGTTTGAGCTTGATGATCATGCCTGTAGGTAATCCAGGAGCAGCTCGGCCGTGGCCCGTGGCTCCTCCATGTGAGGGAAGTGTCCGGTGCCCGGCAGCGTGGCGCGCTCCACGTCCGGCACGTAGCCGAGGCGCTGATCCAGCAGCGCCGGCTTGATCGGACCCCAGCTGTCTTTCTGATCCGCGATCACGGCCAGCATCGGCCGCTTCAGATGGATCCAGTTGCGGCCGACCCACTCGGCCTTGAACGGTCCGGGGCCCACGCCCGCGTTCGGATCGACCTTCCAGCGCCAGCCGTCTGCGCTGCGCCGGCTACCATGCCAGCAGAAGTAGAGAAGCCAGGCGTCCGACAGCCGCGGGTTCATGCGCTTCCGGCGCGCCACGAGCTCCGAGAGCTGCGCGTACGGCCGCCACTCCACGAAGCTCTGCGCCTTGCGCCGCATGTCGAGGAAGGCTCTGAGCGCCGCGAGGCTGCCGGGCTCGGGCATGCCCGCCGCTGCGAGCCGCGGCTCGTCCGGCGCGTCGGGGCCGAAGCCCTCGATGTTCACCAGCTTGCGAACCAGCTCGGGTGCGACGCAGGCCGCGTGAGTCGCGAGGCCGCCGCCGAAGCTGTGCCCGACCAGGTGCGCGCCGCGCGTGGCTGCAACGCGCTGCAGCACGCGCACCACGTCGTAGACCGCGTGCGGCCAGGTGTAGCTGTCCACCCAAGCGGAGTCGCCGTGCCCGCGCGTGTCGATCGCGATGACGCGATACCGCTCGGCGAGGTAGGGCGCGAGCAAGTCGAAGCCGTGCGCGTGATCCCACAGGCCGTGACACAACACCACGGGTGCGGCGTGGGGATCGCCCCACTCGTGCAAGCGCAGGCGCTGACCGTCCGAGTCGAAATCGTAGTGACGCTCGGCGGCGACCGCCCCGGGATACTCGGGTGCATCGTGCATGGAATCGAGTATGGGAGCGGCGTGCGAGCGTGTACAGCCGCGCGCGTCCACACGCGTGCAACGCTGTGAGCCAGCTCATATGACGAGCCCGCGTTAACCCGGAGGTCGCGAGCCGCGGAGCTTGCGGAGCGGGTCGCGCGACCGATGCTGTGATTAATCGGAGGTCGCGAGCCGCGGAGCCTGCGGAGCGGGTCGCGCGACCGCCGGTGTGACTAATCGGAGGTCGGGAGCCGCGGAGCTTGCGGAGCGGGTCGCGCGACCGCCGCTGTGATTAATCCCACGTGTCACATGTCAGAACCACTCGGGCTGCATGCGCACATAGCTGTCCTCGTGCTTTTGAATCAGCTCACACAGGCTGTGCACGCGCGGCAGCTCGGTCTCGAACCAGTACTGCGCGGCGCACAGCTTGCCCTGTGCGTGCTCGCGGTCGCCTCGCCCGGACGCGAGACGCTCGCGCGCGACCGCCGCGCTCAGCAGCCACATCCAGCCGATCACGGCGACCGACAGTGCGTGCAGATAGTCCACGCTATGGTGCAGCGCGACCTCGGGCTCCTTGACTGCAGTCTCGATCAGGCTCGCGCTGAGCGCAGCCAAACGGGCGAACGCCTGCTCCACCGCCGTGATCGCGCTCTCCTCCACGCCTGCGGCGCGCGCGCGTCGGACGCTCGCGCCGACCTCGTCGCGCAGCGCTGCCAGCGACTGGCCGCCCGTCTTGATCACCTTGCGCCCGAGCAGGTCGATGCTCTGGATGCCGGTCGTGCCTTCGTGGATGCTGTTCAGTTTCTGGTCGCGCAGCCATGCCTCGGGCAGGTACTCGCTGGTGTAGCCGTAGCCGCCGTGGATCTGCACGGCCAAGCTGTTGGACTCGAAGCCGTATTCGGCCGGGAAGCTCTTCGCGATCGGCGTGAGCAGGTCGAGCAGGAGCTGCGCCTGCGCACGCTCGGGCGCGGTCGCCGCGTGCTGCGCGAGATCCTGGTAGCGCGCAGTGGCGAGCACCAGCGCGAGGCCCCCTTCCACGATCGCCTTCTGACGCAGCAACATGCGGCGCACGTCCGCGTGCTCGATGATCGCGACCTGCTGCGCGTCACTGCCGCCGCCAGCGGCGCGGCCCTGCAGACGGGTGCGCGCGTATTCGATCGCGGTGCGGTACGCGACCGACGCCGTCGCCACTCCGTGGATGCCGATGTTGATGCGCGCCTCGTTCATCATCTGGAACATGTAGGCGATGCCCTTGTTCGGCTCACCGAGCAGGTAGCCGTGGCAATCGCCGTTTTCGCCGAAGTTCAGCGCGATGCTCGGGATGCCGCGCCAGCCGAGCTTGTGGAACGCGCCGGCCGCGTGACAGTCATTCGGGACGAGCGCGCCATCCTGCGCGCGGCGCTGCGGCACCACGAACAACGACACGCCGCGGATGCCCGGCGGCGCGCCCGCGATGCGCGCCAGTACCAGGTGCACGATGTTCTCCGCCGCGTCGTGGTCGCCGCCCGAGATGAACACCTTGCTGCCGCTCAGCAAGTAGTGTCCCGCCGCCGTGGGCTGCGCGCGCGTCTGGACGTCGGCCAGGTTGCTGCCGGCCTGCGGCTCGGTCAACGCCATCGTGCCCGTGAAACGGCCCGCGTACATGGGGCGCATGTAGCGCTCCTGCAGCTCGGGGCTGCCGAAGGCCTCGATCAAATGCGCGGCGCCACTCGTCAGCATGCAGTAGCCGAACGCGCTCAGGTTGGCGGCCATGACGTACGCCGCTGCGAGCGACGCCACGCAGCTCGGCAGCTGCTGACCTTCGACCTCCGCTGGGCGCTGCGCGTTGAGCATGCCCAGCTCGGCGAACTTCGGGAGCAGCTCGCGCATCACGGGGTGCACGAGCACGCGGCCGCCGCTGTAGCGGGCGCCGAGCTCGTCCATCGGTTTGTACGTCGGCAGCACCTCGTCGCGGGCCAGCTTGCGCACCGCGGCGAGGTACAGGTCGAACGTCTGGCGAGAGTGCTCCGCGAAGAATGGCAGCCGGCACAGCGCGGCTGCGTCCAGCGCGTCGTAGAGCAGGAAGTCGATGTCGCGATCGTCGAACAGCGTTTGCGTCATGGCTCGCGCCATGATGTCACACTTCAGACGCGCGCGCCGGCTGCTTGAGTTCTGGCGCGTCATGCGGCCTTCGATGCTGGCACTGACCGGCTGCGCGGCTTGCTCGATGTAGCTCGTGAGCACGTCCACGTCCTGCGGCCCGCCCACGTTGCCCGTGCCGAGCGTGAACACCGTGAAACGGCGAAGTACCTGCTGCGCGTAGCGAGCGCGCGGCAGGCAGGTAACCCCTCGCCTCAGCGAACGATGCCGCGCTCAGCGCACCCTGAACTCGGTGAGCGGATACGTCACACCGTTGATGAGTAACTCGGCGCGATGACGCCCGGGATAGTGGCGGCGCGTGGTGAGCGCCGCGAACGATACGCGGCTCTGCAGCTCGACCTCCGCGCCCGCGGCGAGCGCCACACGCTTGCCCTTGAACACTTTGGGCGCCGTGGCCCCATTGGCCTTGACGAAGTGTACCGCGAGATCTACCAGCAGCTGCTGGCTGCGACGCGCGCGGCTCTTCACGCGATAGCGCAGCTCGACACGCTCTCCGATGCGCGGCGCGCGCGGCGTCAGCTGCAGGCAAGCGACCTCGACCGAGGGCGGCTCGCCGTAGCCCAAGAGCCGCAGCGCGTCCGGCTCGCCGCGCTTCACCGCGCTGCGCAGCGCGTGCTCGAGGAGCGCGCGCCGCTCCAGCGTGGCGTCCTGCAGCCAGGCGCTTGCAGTGCGCGCCAGCAGCGCCGGGTGAACCTTGCCGAGGTCATTGAGGTTGTTCGCCACGCTGCGCCTCACGAACGGCGAGGGGTCGTCCTTGAGCAGCTCGAGCAGCGCGAGCACGCGCTCCGGCTCGCGATCCAGGTATGGCACGCGCATCGCCCAGGGCAAGCGCATGCGCGTGCCCTCGGACACGAGACGCCGCACGTGCGCGTTCGGGTCGCTCGCCCACACGCGCAGCTGCGCGAGGCAGCGCTCAGGATCGCGCGCGATGAAGGGCCGGATGCTGCTCTCGGCGCTGAAGCGCTTCGTCAGCTCGTATTGCGCCGCGAGGGAGAGCTCGAAGTGCTCGAGCCCGCGCTCGGCCACGAACAGCGTGTGCGGCAGATAGAAAAACGGTGCGATGCCCGCGCCCAGCAGCTCGGGCTCGCTGTGCTCGGGACCGAGCGAGCGCAGCAGGATCGCGAGCGCGTCGGGGTAGGGCTCGGGCAGGTGCTGCGCGAGCACGCGCGACAGATGCTTGCCGCGATCGAGCAGCTCGAGCTCATCGAGGCCCGCCTTCGCACGTCGCGTGAACGCCGCCACGGGGAATGCGGGATGCACGCGCGCGATGCTTTCGGCGAGGCGCTCGACGAGCGCGGGCGAGAAGAAGTGCTTGAGGAGCTCGGCCATGGCTGGAACATAGCGCCGGCTGCTGACAGGTTCTGTCAGTAGACTTGGGCGCTCCGGGACTTTCGCGGGCCCCGCGCTCCCACGTCCCCCTCCAAACGCACTAGCTCGGGCTGCGCGCAGCCAGCGCAGCGCGCAGCGCCCGCAGCAGCTCCTGGGGATCGTAGGGCTTGCGCAGCAGGCGCAGCCGGCGCGTGCCCACGAGGTCCATGACCTGCCTGCCCGTGTAGCCGCTGGCCAGCAACACCGTCGCCGTGGGCTGCAGCTCGACCAGGCGCGACAGCGTCTCTTCGCAGGGCGTACCCGGCATCACCACGTCGAGCAGGATCAGGTCGAAGCGAGCCTGCTTTGCGCAGCTCACGGCGGCGTCGCCATCGGCTGCGCACGTGACTACGTAGCCGTGACTCTCCAGGATGCGGCGTGTGACGCTGCGCACGGCGATGTCGTCTTCGGCCATCAAGACGTGCTCGCCGCCTCGCTGTTCGCTCTGCGGCCGCTCGGGCAGCAGCGAGCTCGCGGGTGACACCGCCACCGGCAGGTAGAGCTTGAACGTCGTGCCCACGTCGGGCTCGCTGTAGACGTGCAACAGACCGCCGTGCTGCGTGACGATGCCGTGCGCGACCGCGAGGCCGAGGCCCGTGCCACCCGTCGCCGACTTGGTCGTGAAGAACGGCTCGAAGATGCGCTCGAGCACGTCGCGGCGCATACCCACGCCGTTGTCGGTCACCGTGGTCAGCACGTAGTGCCCGGCTCGGGCCCAGGGGTGGACCTGCACGAAATCGTCGTTCAGCCGCACTCGCTCGGTCTCGAGGCTGAGCCGCCCGCCGCGCGGCATCGCATCGCGCGCGTTGATGCACAGGTTCATGAAGACCTGATCGAGCTGCGTGCGGTCCGCCTCGATCGTCGGCAGGTCGGAGCCGAGCTTGAGATCGATCGCCACGTTCTGCGGGAAGATGCGGCGCAGCATCGCGGTCAGCCCACTGAGCTGCGCGTTGACATCGAGCTGGGTCAACGACAGCGGTTGCGAGCGGCTCATCGCCAGCAGCTGCGACGTGAGCTCGCGAGCGCGCTCGGTCGCCGCGAGCGCCGCTTCGAGATCTGCGGCCGCCTGGGGATCGTGCACGAGCTCTTGCGCGAAAGAGACGCTGGACATGATGACGGTCAGCAGGTTGTTGAAGTCGTGCGCCACGCCGCCCGCGAGCAGGCCCAGGCTCTCGAGACGCTGCATCTGCTCGATGCGCCGCTCCAGCTCGCGCTTCTCGCTGAGCGCCTTCACCCGCTCCTGGGCGTAGCGAACGCGCGCGGCTGCCACCGTGAGCTGGCTCGCTACACCGACCATGTAGTCGAGCTCGACGGGCGTCGGCGCGCGACAGCCCTCGTCGCCGAACGTGCCGATGCCGAGAAAGCCCAGCGGTCGATCGAACAACGTCAGCGGCACGTTGATCAGGGTGCGGGCCTGCAGCGCCTCGATGGTGGGCTTGTGCGTGCGCGGATCGAGCCGTGCATCTTCGATCACCACGGGCGCTTCGCTGGCCGCGACTGCCTCGAGGAACGGATCGCCTGCGATCTCGAGCACGGGCGCGACCTCCCACACGCGCTCGCGCTGCGCTCCCGCGTACTCGATCATGCGAACCCGAGCGAGCGTCTCGTCTTCGGCGATCATCAGCCACGTGTGCTGGTAGCCGAGCGCCTCCTTGATCTCGTGCGCGCTGGCGCGGACGAGCTCACCGAAGTCCTCCGCGCGTTGCAGGCTTCTCGCAAAGCGTAAGAGCCGCTGCAGGGATGGTTCCGTCATGGAGCGCCCTTAGCCGTCGCCACTAGTTAAATGCGAGCGGCGCGCAGGTCGCAAGTGAACGGATGCGGCGTGAGGCGCTGTGGGCCGAGCTGCGCCAGCCGCTCGCAGCGGCAGGCGTCCAGCAGCTCTCGGCGGCGAGAAGGTTGCGCGTTACGCACTTACACGCGCTGGGCGAAGTAGCGGCCGCGGGGCCTTGCTGCCCTCAACGGCAGGCCGGCGCGTGCGGGCTGGGCGACCCAGCTGCGTGCAGCGTCATCGTAGACGCCACCGCGCAGCACGGCGCAGGGAAAGCAGAGCACGGCGTCCTCTTCCAGGGCGTAGACGGGCCGCGCTGCGGGCGCGAGCTTGGATTCGCACAGCACACAGTGGGTCAAGGTCAGGTCGCTCGGTTTCACGGGGCTCCTCTGCGGCGGCGGACACCGATTCGACAGCGCCGCTGCTCGGATCGAAGCAAGGCCCGGGCCATGGCCCGTCGTCCCTGGTCCAGCGCCGCCGTAGCTGGCATCTGTTCCCGTTGCGGGGATTGCCAGCTCGTGACCTGGCGTCCTCGGAACCGCCACCTATGGCACTGGAGTCGCCCTGTGGTTTTTCGGGTGACGTTGCTGCCACTGACTGGCGAGCCAGCCAGTGGCGGCCTGAGCTCACCAGCCTCGACGTCCTCGACCTCTGAGATGTCGTCGCACTGCTCGGCGCAGGTGATCTTGTTCTGCTGGCGAGCTTCCTCGACGCGCTTTTTCACCTCCTCCTCGATAGTGCGTTTGCCAAACGTTGTGCGCCGCACCTTGCGGCCAGGTGAGCTGCACGTTGAGCTGCGGCAGCGCGTCCGTGTCGCGTGCGCGCACGAGCAGCTTGGGTGCCGAGCGAGCCGGCGGCCATGATGGTCTCGAGCGTGTTGTACGCCTCGTTGGTGTGGACCGCGGTCAGCGTGTACAGCTTGCTCGCGGCATCGAACGTGACTTGCGAGACCGTGTGCAGCGCGCACCTCCGTGCGACCGGTGGCCACCGCCTTGGCCGGACGGCACGCGCACACCTTCGAGCTCGTCGCGCACGGCTTCCCAGTCGACGATCACCGGTGCGAAGCTGCGATGCTGGTTGAGCGTCGGCGGCTGCGCGGGATCGACCGCGTCGTTGGATCACAATTGTCAGGTCCGGGCGGGAACGTGGAATAGCGACGATCGCCGGGCGCCGACTCTACGGGCACGTCTGCCACATGCCAAGCTGAACTGTCGATCAAACTGTCAGCGCCGATGGGCAACCCTCACACGCGAGTGACGGGTGCGTGCCGTCGAGTGTCCGCCGCCGTTAGCAGCAGGTGGCTGCGGCGCGTGTTGCGCGCTGCCGCCGGGAGCTGCTGTCACTCGGCGTCCAGCAAGCCCTGCGCGACCTCGAACGAGGCAGGCCTCCCCAGAAGGTAGCCCTGGCCCTTGTGCACGCCGAGCTCGCGCAAGGTGGCGAGCTCCGCCGCTGTCTCCACGCCTTCCGCGATCAGCTCGCTGCCGGTCTCACGAGCGAAGCCGATCAGCGCCGCAGCGAGCGCACGCCGCGCATGGTCGTGATCGATGTCGCGCGTCAGGCTCATGTCGAGCTTGATGTACTCGGGCCGGAGGCGGAGGATGTGACGGAAGCTCGAGTGACCGGCGCCGGCGTCGTCCACGGAGACGCGCATGCCGCGATCGCGCAGCGGTCGAAGCACGCGCTCGAGCTGCAGATAGTCTTCGACCGTGCTGTGCTCCGTGATCTCGAGCACGATGCGCGACAGCTCTCCACAGCACAGGGCTTCTGGCAGCGCGCCCGACAACACGACCTCCGGCGACACGTTGCACGCCACGTACACGCCGCGCCGGAGCCCGCCGTCGAGCATCAGCGCGCGCTCGATGGCGCGCGTCTCGAGCGCGTGGCCGAGACCGACCCGACTCGCTTCCTGGAACCACAGGTCGGGCGTGCGCGATGGCAGCGGCGCAAAGCGCGCGAGCGACTCGAAACCCACGATCCGCGCGCTCTCCAGATCGACGATGGGTTGGTACACGATGCGCAGGCCATCCCCGCTCAGCACGGACTGCACTCGCCTGCGGCTCTCGGCGGCATCTTGCTGTGCGACCAAGTCGCGCTCGATCAGAGACACCGCGACGTCCGCGAAAGACCGTACGAGCTCCACGTCGCGTGTGTTCAAGCTGTAGTCGGGCTGGCGGCTGAAGCAGCAGAACGTGCCGTACACGCGGCCGTCCGAGAGCCGTAGCGGGATGCTCAGGTGGGCGCCGACCGGAACGCTGCGCGTAGCGGCGAGCTCCAGCGCAGCTGGTAGCTGCTGCGCGTCGCAGATCAGCTCGGGCAGACGCCCGTCGCTCACGCGCACGCAGTAGCTGTCCTCGAGCGGATCGCCGCTGCCGACCGGCAAGCTCAACGTTCCGGGCTCGGTGTCGACCGCCTGGAACAAGCGCTGGCCGCGCTCGAAGCTGGAGACGAAGGCAGCCTCCATGCCCAAATGGGTGCGGATGACGTGCAGCAGCTTGGAGAGAGCATCGTTCGTGCGCTCGTGCTCGGGCGCGAGACCATCGCGAAGCATGCTTCCGAGCTTCGCCGGTTGTGGCTGGATCATTCGGTACTCCCTGAGTACGCGACGATAGCGCTAGGCGTGTTCCGTCGAAAGACGCGCTCTGGTGTGAGACGTGGTGCGGGGCTCGCGCAGGAGCGCGCAGTAGATCGGCGCGTGCCTGAGGTATAAGGTCAGTTGCGTCACCAGACGCACACCTCGAAGGACGAGCTCGACGTCATGAAGGAATACAACCCTCCGCCTGCGCCAGCCTTCACGCTTGCCGCGCGCCTGCGCAGCTTCACCTACGCCGGTCGCGGTCTGCGAACGATGCTGCTGTCCCAGCACAACGCGTGGATCCACGGCGGCGCTACCGTGGGAGCGGTGGCGCTGGGGTTGTGGGCGGCGGTCGATCGCATGGAGTGGCTGGCGCTCATCCTGGCCATCGTCGCGGTTTGGACTGCAGAGGCGTTGAACACGGCGTTCGAGTTTCTGTGCGACGTGGCCTCGCCGGACTTTCATCCGCTCGTGGAGAAGGCCAAGGATGTGGCGGCCGGTGCGGTGCTGGTCACGGCGCTCGGTGCGCTGGCGATCGGCGCGCTGGTGTTCGTGCCGCACTTGCTGCAGCGGTTCGGGTGAACGCGAGGTCTCCGACGCTCTCAGTACAGGCCCATGCGGTCGAGCAGGTCCGGCGTTTCGTGTTGGCTGCGGGCGTTGCGCGTCAAGCGCGGGGCGGACGCCGTGCGCGCGCCAAGCGCGGGTGTGCGGACATCGAGCAACGGACCGTCCGCGCTGCCTCCGGAGCTCACGACGCTGCGAGCGGCGGCCGGGCGTGCGCTGCGGGGGCTCGGCTCGAGCGGTACGTTGGCTGTGTTCTGCGTGCGAGACCGGCCGCTCGGGGCGGCGCGCGCGGGGCGCGTCGAGCGCGTGGCCGTGACCTTGGCCGGGTTGACGCTGGACCGCGGCGCCGCTGCCCGGCCTCCCTTGCGTTCCGGCATTGCGGCTGATGGCTGCGGGTCTGCGGCGCGGGGCACAGGCATGCTCGGCATCACCGGCATCGGCACCTCGATGGCGCTGTTTTCCAGGGCGGCGTTGGGCAGGGTGGGCGCGCGGGACGGAGTGCCCTGCAGGCTCGCAAGCTCGTCGTGCATGCGGGCCGGCCGACGGTTCTCCATCACCCAGGTCAGCGTGCCTGCCACGACGATCAGCACGGCAGCTGCGTAGGCCAGCAAGCTCGTGGGTGGCAGCGCGGCGCGCGCGATAGTGGCACCCAGCCCGGTGTTCACGCGCGCCGTATCGCGCGCGGGCGGTGCCCACGAGGCGTGCGGCCCGCTCTCACCTGCCGTCGCGGGTAGCAGCAAGCGTTGGGAGCGCAGGTACGGATCAGCGAGCGACGCGTCCCAGCCGGCGGACGAGTGGGATTCGGACCCGACGTGCAGTGCAGCTGGATACCGGGCTGGCACGTGCACCTCGAGCGTGTCACGCGGGCTGCCGCCTGACGCCATTAGCTGCACGTGCTCCGAAAGCTCCCTGGCGAGGGGCGCGACGAATGAAGGTCGCAACGCGGGATCGATCGGAGCCCGATCTCGCAGCTCCGCCGGTGGTGCGATGAAGGAAGGCCGCAGCGCGGGATCGGCAGCGCGCCGCTCGTCTGCGATGGGCAGCCCGAACAGCTCGTGATGTGCTGGAGTCGCAGGCATGTCCGCGGCAGGATCGCGTTCCAGGGGCTGCAGCGGCGCCGCAAGCGGACCGCGCAAGTTGAAGGCCTCGGCGCGCGGTGTCGGCGGATCGCCGATCGACTGCGAAGCAAAAGGCTCGCGCAAGGTGACGGGCTCCACGTGCGACGCATGAGCGCCGCTGGCGGCGGCAGCCCCAAAGCCTTGCCGCAAGGTCGCTCGCTTCGCCGGGTGCTCGACGGTGTGAGCTTGCGGCGCCTTCGCCAAAAGGACGTTCTGCGGCGTGGCAAGCGCTGCGGGCGGCCTGGCCTGCAGTGCGCTCTGAGGCGTAGCTAGGGGTGCGTTCTGCGGCGTGGCGTGCGTTGCGTGCTGCGGCGCGGCCTGGCTTGCGGCCTGCGGTGCGCTCTGCGGCGTCGCCTGCGTTGCGTGCTTCGTCGTGGCCTGCGTTGGGTTCTGCGGCGTAGCGCGCGGTGCATTCAGCGGCGTGGCGCGCGGTGCATTCTGCGGCGTAGCGCGAGGTGCGCTCTGCGTCGTGGCCTGGGGTGCGCTCTGCGTCGTGGCCTGGGGTGCGCTCTGCGTCGTGGCCTGGGGTGCGCTCTGCGTCGTGGCCTGGGGTGCGCTCTGCGTCGTGGCCTGGGGTGCGC
>Ga0190269_10000217_pt1 | contig 30879 bp, 28 predicted proteins | sample Popmic249IS_FD_133749 | JGI IMG/M metagenome (GOLD analysis project Ga0190269, IMG submission 133749) | Populus adjacent soil microbial communities from riparian zone of Blue River, Arizona, USA - 249 IS | ecosystem: Environmental > Terrestrial > Soil > Riparian zone | place: USA: Arizona... | reverse complement strand
GGACTAAATTCTCCCCGCCCCCAGCGTCCGGTTCCGAGAGATTCGGGCTCGGGCTCGGGCTCGGAAAGTTGGGGAGGCTTGTTACCTCAGGAACAGCCGGTAAGCCGGGTTGCCGGTCTCCTCCACACAGGGATATTCGACCTCCTCCAAGAATCGCGCGAGCTCCGCCGCCTGGCTCGGGTCGACCTGCATCCCGCACAACACACGGCCGAACGCCGCCCCGTGGTTGCGGTAGTGGAACAGGCTGATGTTCCAGCGACCCCCCATCTTGGACAGAAAACGCAGCAACGCACCCGGTCGCTCCGGAAACTCGAAGCGGAACAGTCGCTCGTTATCCGCCGTGGCCCGCCCGCCGACCATGTAGCGCACGTGCAGCTTCGCCATCTCGTTGTGCGTCATGTCGACGACCGGCAAGCCCGCCGCCGTCAGCCGCGTCATCAGCTCGTCGCGCTCGCTCGCGCCGGCCGACAGCCCCACCCCCACGAAGATGTGCGCCTCGTCCGCGCGCCCGTAGCGGTAGTTGAACTCCGTCACCGACAGCCTGCCAAGCAGCTGGCAGAAGTCGCGGAACGCGCCCGTGCGCTCGGGGATCGTGACCGCGAACAGCGCCTCGCGCTGCTCCCCGAGTTCCGCGCGCTCGGCGACGTGGCGCAGCCGGTCGAAGTTGGTGTTGGCACCGCTGTCGATCGCGATCAAGGTCTGCCCGCGGACGCCGGAGAGCTCGACGTAGCGCTTGAGCCCGGCCATCGCGACCGCGCCGGCCGGCTCGGCCAGGGAGCGCGTGTCTTCGAAGATGTCCTTGATCGCCGCACAGATCGCGTCCGTGTCGACCACGATGACGTCGTCGACCTTGTCGCGGATCAGCCGAAACGGCTCCTCGCCGATCTGGCGCACGGCGACACCGTCCGCGAACAGGCCCACCTGTTTCAGCTTCACGCGCTCGCCTGCATCGAGCGCAGCGCGCAGACATGCAGCATCGTCGGGCTCCACGCCGAACACCTTCACCTCGGGGTGCACGTGCTTCACGTAGCTGATCACGCCGGCGAGCAGCCCACCCCCTCCGACAGGCACGAAGATCGCGTCGATCGGCCCTCGGTGCTGGCGCAAGATCTCGAGGCCCACGGTGCCCTGGCCCGCGATCACGTCGGGATCGTCGTAGGGATGCACGAAGCAGTAGCCGTGCTCCGCCTGCAGCTGCAGGGCATGCGCGTACGCATCGTCGTAAGAATCGCCCACCAGCACCGCCTCGGCCCCGAACGAGCGAACCGCGTCCACCTTGATGCCGGGCGTGGTGGTGGGCATCACGATCACGGCGCGCGCGCCGAGCCGCTGCGCCGCGAGCGCGACGCCCTGCGCGTGGTTGCCCGCGGATGCAGCCAGCACCCCGCGGGCCAGGTCCGCCGCCGACAGCTGCGAGAGCTTGTTGTAGGCGCCGCGGATCTTGAACGCGAACATCGGCTGCAGATCTTCTCGCTTGATCCACACCCGCTGGCCGAGCCGCGCCGACAGCCGCGGCGCGAAGTCGAGCGGCGTCTCGACGGCCACATCGTAGACGCGCGCGCGCAGGATGCGCTCGAGATACCCGTAGCTCATCCGCAGACGGTACTACAACCGGACGCCACGCTCAGTCCGGAACGACCTCGCCGGGCGCGGGCTTCGGCCGCGGTTTTGGCGGCTCGGGCGGCGGCTTCGGCGTCAGCACCAACTCCACGCGCTTCTCCTCGCCGCGCTCCACGCGAACGTTCAGGAACGTCTCGAAGAACAGCGGATGCCACGCGTTGATCCGCACGGTCTGGTCCGCGGGGAAGTCCTCGATGCGGAACTCGCCCTTGTCGTTCGTGACCGCGTGGTACGGGTGAGCGAGCACGACGACGTCGCTGCGTCCGCATGGCGAGCTGAAGCCGCACGACACGATCTTCACGCCGCCCACGTCGAGCTTCACGTCGCGCGCCTGGCCCTGGATCAGCGTCTCGTTGAACGGCTCGGTGCCCATCCCGGGCAGCATCGGAAACGGCGTCTCGTTCACGATGTGCAGGCTGTCCCCGATGCGCGCGGTGATCAGCGGCGGCGACAGGCGACAGTCGCGAATGGTCAACGTGTGCACTTGCGGTGAGGCCTCGGAGGCCTTGGAAAACTCGCTCGCCGCCAGCATCACGCCGCTCAGCTTGCCATCCGCGGTGAGCCGGACAGGCTGCCGATCTTCGATCTTCGGCGGCGTACAGACCTCCGGGAACGTGCCGCCCTTCGTGTGCGCGAGGACGGTGCGCTCCATCGCCTCAGGGGTGAAGCTCGGCAGCTCGCGCCCGGGCTCGAGGCGCACGCTGCCGATCAGCACCGCAGGCTTCGGCTTCGGCGCGGCGGTCTCCTCCGGCTGCTTCTTCTTGCAGCCCGAGCCGCCGAGCAGCAGCCCAGCGCCGACGCAAACAGCCACCCAGGGGTTCACGGGACGAGACTTCAACCGACCTTCCCAGCCGCTGCAAGCGCCAGCTCGATGTAGCGCTCGGGTGTGATGCCCATCTTGAGCACGAAATATCCAGACAGCACCAGGGCAAGCGCGACGTAGCCCGAGCGCATCGGCACGGCGAGGGGCGCGCCCGGCTCCGGTGCCTTCATGAACATGTAGACGATGACGCGCAGATAGTAATACGCGCCCACGACGCTGGTCAGCACGCCGAGCACGACCAGCCACAGCAAGCTGCTGCCAGCGCCGACCGCGGCGCTGAACACGTACCACTTGCCGAGAAAGCCCGCGGTGGGCGGAAAGCCCATGAGCGACAGCACGCCGATGACGAACGGCAGCGCGACGAGCGGATGCCGGCGACCGACGCCCGCGAGATCCTCGAAGCTCACGGCCTCCTTGCCATGCGAGCCGATCGCGATGAGCGAGCCGAAAGCCAGCACGTTCGAGACGGTATACGCGAGCAGGTAAAACAGCACGCCGCTCACGGCTTGCTGCCGCACGTGCGCGTCGGCGCTGAACAACGCCGCGACGCCCACGAGGATGTAGCCCGCATGCGCGATGGACGAGTACGCAAGCATGCGCTTGACGCTCGCCTGCTGCGAAGCGGCCAGGTTGCCGTAGACCATCGTCACGGCCGCGAGCGGGATCAGGATCCCGGGCCAGCCGCTGTGCACGTTGCCGAGCATGCTGTCGGAGAAGCACACGAGCAGCAGCCGCAGCATCGAGGCGAACGCCGCCGCCTTTACCACCACCGACATGAACGTGGTGGCAGGGGTGACCGCACCCTCGTACGCGTCCGGCGTCCACATGTGGAACGGCACGGCGCTGATCTTGAAGAAGAAGCCCGTGAGCAGCATCAGCATGCCCAGGATCACGAGGCGCGGGTCCGCGGTGCCGGAGCGCACGCTCTCGCCGATGCCGGCGAAGTCCGTGTGACCGGTGGCTCCGTAGAGCAGCGCCGAGCCGAACAGCAGAATGGCCGCGGCAAACGAGCCGAGCAGGAAGTACTTGAGGCCGCCCTCGGCGGCGCGCGGACTGCCGCGACGAAACGCCACCATGCAGTACACGCCGAGCGACATGGTCTCGAGACCGATGAACACGGTCAGCAGGTCGCAGGCCGCAGCGAGCACCTGCGCGCCGAACGTGGACAGCACCAGGAGCGCGTAGAACTCGCCGCGCTCGAGCGCGTGCTCGTTCAGATAGCCGCCCGCGAGCAGCGCGCACAGGCCTCCACCCGCACACACGGTGACGTTCAAAAACTGCGTCAGGCTGTCGATGTGCAGGTAGTTCGAGAGCGCCGCGGGCACAGGCGCAGGCGCACCGCCCTTGCCGATCACGAGCGCGGACGCGATGGCCGCGGCAGCGAACAGGATCACCGCGCTCAACGTCGCGAGCTGCGCGTCGTCCTTGGAGAACGCGTCGACCAGCATCAGCGCGAAGCCGCCGAAGCCCACGACCAGCATCGGGATGAGCGGCAGCCAGGTAGCGAACGTGCTGCTCATCGCGCGCCTCCGACTGCCAGCGCGCCGTCAGGCACCTTGACCGCTGCGGTCGCACCTGCCGGCACGAAGCTCTCTTGCAGCATGCCGCGCGCCTCCGGGTTCTGATCGCCGGCCCGCAACTTCGCCAGGTATTCGAGCGAGAAACGGTCGACCGAGGCGCTCATGGGCTTGAGCAGCGGGTTCGGGAACAGACCTATGTAGAAGATCAGCGCCACAAGCGGCGCCAGCACAAGGTGCTCGCGGCGGGTCAGGTCCGGCAGATCGCGGTTCTCGTGGTTCGTCAGCGGGCCCCAGAACATCTTGAGCACCGCGTGCAACATGTAGATGGCCGCGAGGATCACGCCCGTCGCGGCGAAGAAGCACGCGATCGGCCCGTGCCGGCCAAGCGTCTCGGACATGAAGGCGCCGGCCAGGATCATGAACTCGCCGACGAAGCCGTTCGTCGTGGGTAACCCGATCGAGCTCATCGTCACGATCACGAAGATCACCGTGAAGTTGGGCATGACCTTCGCGAGGCCCCCGAAATCATCGAGCAAGCGCGTGTGGCGACGCTCGTAGATCACGCCGACGAGCAAGAACAGCGCACCCGTCGAGATGCCGTGATTGACCATCTGCAGGATCGAGCCGCGCAGTCCGTGTGAGCTCAAGCTGTAGATGCCGAGCATCACGAACCCGAGGTGGCTCACGGAGCTGTACGCCACCAGCTTCTTCACGTCCGGCTGCACCCAGGCGCAATACGCGCCGTAGATGATGCCGATCACCGCGAGGAGCGCCAACGTGGAGCTGGCGCGGTGGCTGCCGGATGGGAACAGCGGCATCGCGAAGCGCAGAAAGCCATACGTGCCGAGCTTCAGCATGACGGCGGCCAGGATCACCGAGCCACCCGTCGGCGCCTGCACGTGCGCGTCCGGCAACCAGGTGTGCACCGGGAACATCGGCACCTTGATCGCGAAGGCCAGCGCAAACGCGGAGAAGAGCCAGAGCTGCGTGGTCGCGGGCAAGAGCAGCAGCTTCAGCTCACGCAGCTCGAAGCTGTAGTGGCCGGTCTGCTCCTTGAACTGCTGCACGAGGTACAGGATGGCCACGAGCATGAGCAGGCTGCCGACCATCGTGAACAGGAAGAACTTCACGGCCGCGTACACGCGCTGCACGCCGCCCCAGATGCCGATGATGAGCAGCATCGGCACGAGCATCAGCTCCCAGAACACGTAGAACAGCAGCACGTCGAGCGCGAAGAAGGCGCCGAGCATCGCGCTCTCGAGCAGCAGCATCGACAGCGCGTACTCCTTGAGCTTGGTCTCGATGTGCGTCCACGAGGCGTACGTGGCGAGCGGCGTGATGAAGGTGGTGAGGAGCACCAGCCACAGCGACATGCCGTCGATGCCCAGCGAGTAAGTGACTCCGTAGGCGGGCACCAGCACGTGGCGCTCGCTGAACTGCATCGCGGCCGTGCCGTAGTCGGCCCCGAGCAAGCGCAGAGAAAGCACGAACGTCAGGACCATCACGAAGACCGTGAAGCCGCGAATGAAGCCCGCCATCTGGCGCGGCGTGAACAACACCGCGAGCGCCGCCAAGAGCGGCAACCCGCACAACAGCGACAACAGATGGCTAGGCTCAGTCGTCATTTGCTCCCCTGCACTGCTGCGATCTCTGCCGTAATGCGGGGCGGTACCTTGGGCACGACTACACCCACGCTCTCGGTCCGCTCCATCCCGAATGCGTTTCGAACTTGCACGCGCGGCTTGACGTAGCCGCTCACCGAGAGCCGCGCCTCGCCGATACTGACGTGCTCACCGCGCGACACACGGACCTCGGCGTCCGCTGGCTGCACGGCGCCGGCCTTGCGCACACGGGCGCCGCGCGGCTTGATCAGGAGGCCCTGCTCGTCCGCCTTGATGAGCGGCGCCGCGGCGTCTTCACCGCGCTGCCAGCTCTCGCCGAGCTCGTCGAGGCTCAGCTCGCCGCGCGTCATGATGCGCGTCAGCGCGCCGGAGCTGACCTTGATCTCCTGCTTCGGCGCGACCACCAACGTGCGCGGGCGCGCGCCGTAGCCGGCGCCTTCGAAGACCACCGCGAAGCGCACGATGTCCGCATCGCTGAAGGCGTGCTCGGCCTTCGAGTCGTTCGACCACTCGGTGTCGAAGCGACCGTCGGCGTCGAAGTCCCAGCGGTACTCGTAGCCTAGGCCCTGGTTCGCGGCGAGCTCCACGCTGAGGCCGGTGGGATCTCCCACCACGGCGGGATCGGCGTGCGGCACCACGAAGTGAAAGGCGACGAAGAACAGGCCGACGGCCATGACCGCGCCATAGGCGTGCACGAGACCCGTCTGGAAGCGGGTGAACAGGAAGCTGAGGCTGGCCACCGCCTGCGAGCTCACGTGCGTCAGGATGCCGTCCACCACGTACTTGTCGAAAGCCGCGCACAGGCGCGCGAGCCCGCGCGAGCCGGCCAGCACCGTGGCGTCGTACAGCTCGTCGACGCGCCACTTGTCCATCAGCAGGCGGTGTAGGCCGCCGAACTGGGTGGCCAGCTTGGCCGGCACCTCGCTGCCCTTGTAATAGAACTGGAACGCCAGCCCGATGCCGACGACCGCGGCGAGCAACCCGAACGCCATGGCGATGTACGGCGTGGCGTGCCCGTGCTCCGCGTGGATGCTGCCGAGCGAGGGCTCGAGCCACTTCACCCACGGCTCGAAGTGCACGATGCCGATCCACACGTAGCCAGCGAAGACCGCACCGACGCCGAGCACGATCAGCGGGATGGTCATGGACGGAGGCGATTCGTGCGGCTCGTGATGCGCGTGTCCATGATCGTGATCGTGCGCGGCATCGTGGTCGTGCCGCTCGTCCTCGTGATCACCGTGGTCACCGTGCGCGCCGGCCGCAGGCGCGTGCGTCTCGTGCACGGGCCCGCCGCGGAACTCGCCGCTGAACGTGAGGAAGTACAGGCGGAACATGTAGAACGCCGTCATGGTGGCGCCGAGCACCAACATGCCGAACACCGTGGGCGCGAGCCAGGGCGCGAAGCTGAAGTAGCCCGCGGAGCTGAGCACGCCGACCAGGATCTCGTCCTTCGAGAAGAAGCCCGAGAACAGCGGCACGCCAGCGATGGCGAGACAGCTCACGAGGAACGTGACGTTCGTGAGCGGCATGTACTTGCGGAGACCGCCCAGGGTCCGGATGTCGGCGTCGCCGTGCGCACCGACCGCGTGCATGACCGAGCCCGCGCCGAGGAACAGGCAGGCCTTGAAGAACGCGTGCGTGTACACGTGCATGAAGCCGGCCGCGAACGCGCCGCAGCCCACGGCTGCGAACATGAAGCCGAGCTGGCTGACCGTGGAGTACGCCAGGATCTTCTTGATGTCGTTCTGCACCAAGCCGACGCTCGCAGCCATCAGCGCCGTCACGGCGCCGATGATCGCCATGACGGCCATCGTGGCGGGCGCGAGCGCGAACACCGGTGACAGGCGGCACACCAGATAAATGCCCGAGGTCACCATCGTGGCCGCGTGAATCAGCGCAGAGACCGGTGTGGGGCCGGCCATCGCGTCCGGCAGCCACACGTACAGCGGCAGCTGCGCGCTCTTGCCGGTGCAGCCCAGAAACAAGAACAACGTCGCCGCGGTGGCGAGGCTGATGCTCGGGATCACCCAAAACGGCGCGCCTTGCGGGCCGAGCGCGAGCGCGCTGGTGAACTGGGTCGGTCGCACGTGCGCGAGCTCGTTGATGTCCGTGAACTCGAGCGAGTTGGCTGCGGTGGCCAACAGGAACATGCCGAGGATCACGCCGAAGTCGCCGATGCGGTTGGCGACGAACGCCTTACGACCGGCAGCGGCGTAGTTCGGGTTCTCGTACCAGAAGCCGATCAGCAGGTAGCTGCAGACGCCCACGCCTTCCCAACCCACGAACATGACCGGCAAGCTCGAGCCGAGGATCAGGATCAGCATCGAGGCCGTGAACAGGTTCAGGTAGGCGAAGAAGCGCGCGTACGACGGCTCCTCGCTCATGTACCCGGTGCTGTAGATGTGGATCAAAAGGCCGATGCCGGTGACCACGAGCGTCATCACGCCGCTCAGTGAGTCCATCACGAAGCGCACCGGGATCGACAGGGTGCGGTGGTTCAGCGAGAGCGAGAACCACTCGTACGCCGTGTACGTGATGCTCGCCGCCTCTTCACCCTGGCCGTAGCGCAGGTGCAGCAAGCTGCCGAAGGCGTACAGCGCGAGCGCGAACGAGCAAGCCACGGACAACACCGCCACGGCGTGAACGACGTTGCGGCCCGCCTTGCGGCCGAACACACCGTTCGCGATTGCGCCGATCAGCGGAAACAGCACGATACCGAGAAGCGCCTTTTGATACATGGCTAATGCCTTAGGATGTCCGCGCGGTCCGAGTGGACCGTCTTTTTGAGCCTGAACATGCTGATCACGATCGCCAGGCCGACAGCGGCCTCGGCGGCCGCGACCGCGATCACGAAGAAGGCAAACAGCTGCCCCGCGTGGTTGTCAGGCAGAAAACGATTGAAGGCGACGAGCATCAGATTGACCGAGTTCAACATCAGCTCGATCGACATGAGCTGCACCAGCACGTTGCGGCGCACCAAAAAGCCGATCGCTCCCAGCCCGAAGATGAGGGCTGAGAGCGCCAGGTAGTAGCCAAGCTCGATATCCATGCAGCTCCGCTCGCCCTTCCCTCAATGACCACCGTGTGCCGAGACCTCGGCCGCCAGCGCTCGCTCGCGCGCTTCCTGCGCGAGGCGCGCTTGCTCCGCCGCTTTCAGCTTCCTGGCCAGCGCCTCGCTCTCGGCCGCGGTGCGCCCGCGCGCCACCGCGATGGCGCCGATGATGGCGACCGTGAGCAGCACCGAGATCAGCTCGAACGGCACCACGCCACCCGCGTACAGGCTCTTCGAGAACGCCAGCACGCCGCCGAACTGATCGCACTCCGGACCTTCGGCGTCCGTGCAGTTGCCGAGCGCGATGGCGGCCTTCTGCACAGGCATGAGCGAAAACGCGAGTAGCGCAGTGAGCAGCAGCATCACCGCGACCGACACGGTCTTCACCAACATGCCGCGCGTGACCGGCGGCTCCGGCGAGGCCGGACCGATCATCATGATCACGAACACGAACAGCACCACGACGGCGCCCGCATACACGAGCACCTGCAGCGCGGCCAACACGTGCGCGTGCAGCAGCAGGAACAAGCCGGAGAGCGAGACGATGTGCAGCAAGAGCGACATCGCGGCGCGGATCGGGCTGTGCATGCTGATGGTGCCGAGCGCCGACAGCACGGCCAGCAGCCCGAAGAGAAAGAACAGCCCGATGCCCGCGTTGCTCATGCCATCCCCCCGAGCGCTCCGAGCGCGCGCGCCGAGGCGCCGAGCGTGTGCGCTGGAACGCCGCGGCGGCCCGCCTCGATGAACTCTTCGCGGAACTTCTGCAAGAAGCCCAGCATCGGCATGGCGGTGCCATCCGCAAACGCGCAGATGGTGTTGCCCATCATGTTGTTCGCGACGTCGACCAGCAGGTCGACGTCTTCCGGCCGGCCCTTGCCCGTGACGAGGTTCTTGAGCACGTCGTGCAGCCAGCCCGTGCCCTCGCGACACGGCGTGCACTGCCCGCACGACTCGTGCGAGTAGAAGTGCATCAGGTTGCAGGCCACGTCGACCATGTTGGTGGAGCTGTCCATCACGATGGCGCAGCACGTGCCGAGCATGGTGCCGAGCGCGCGGTAGGTGTCGACGCCCATGGGCACGTCGATGTGGCTCTTGCCGTGCCACGGGTGCAGCGGATGGTTGTCCTCGGGCGCGTGCACGATGTCACCGGGGCGCAGCACCGGCGTGGACGAGCCGCCTGGGATCACGGCCTTCAGCGGACGGTCCGCGTGCAGCATGCCGCCGCCGAGATCGTAGATCAGCTCGCGCATCGTCAGCCCGACGGGCGCCTCGTACACGCCCGGCTTCTTGACGTGCCCACTCACCCCGTAGAGGCGCGTGCCACCGTCGCGCGGCAAGCGGCTCTGGGCCGACCAGGCCTTACCGCCCATGCGCACGATGTCCGGCACGGAGGCGATGGTCTCGACGTTGTTCACGATGGTCGGCGCGCCGAACGCACCCTTCACGGCCGGGAACGGCGGCTTGAGGCGCGGCTCACCGCGCTGGCCTTCGAGCGAGTTGAGCAGCGCCGTCTCTTCGCCGCAGATGTACGCGCCGGCGCCCATGTGCACGTAGATTTGCGCCGTGTGCTCGACCCCAAACGGGCGCTCGCCCACGTAGCCCTTCTGGCGCGCCTCTTCGATGGCCGATTCGAGGCGCTTGATGGACGTGACCAGCTCGCAGCGCACGTAGATGTAACAGACGTTCGCGCCGATCGCGCGCATCGTCATCAGACAGCCTTCGATCAGGCGGTGCGGGTCGCGCTCCATGATCGTGCGGTCTTTGAACGTGCCGGGCTCACCCTCGTCCGCGTTGATCACGAGGTAGGGCGCGACCTTGCTGTCCTTCGGCAGGAAGCCCCACTTCACGCCGGCGGGAAAGCCCGCGCCGCCGCGCCCGCGGATGTTGGCGTCCTTGACCTCCGCCGCGATGGCCGCCGGCTCGAGCTCGGTGAACGCTTTGCGCGCCATCTCGTAGGCACCGAGCGACTCGATCGCGCGCAGGGTCCAGCTCTGCGGAACCTTGTAGCGGTTGCTCAGGATGATCGGAAAGTCGGGCATGGACTCAGCTCTTTCCGTTCGTGGGATTCTGTCTCGCGGTCACCACCGTCTCGGCGGCGATCTCGTCCACGATCTTGTCCAGGGACTCGATGCTGAGGTTCTCGTGGTACTCGTCGTTGATCTGCACCATCGGCGCCTGACCACACGCGGCGAGACACTCCGCTGACTTCAGCGTGAACTTGCCGTCCTGACTCGTGCCGTTGAGGCCACAGCCGAAGCGCTTCTCCAGGTGCTTCTGCAGCTCGCGCCCGCCGCGCAGGTCACACGAGAGCGTGCGGCACACCCAGACCACATTCGGTGCCACCGGCTGCTGGTGGTACATCGTGTAGAACGTGACCACGCCCTGTACCTCGCTCGTGGCGAGCGACAGCCGCTGTGCGACGTAGGCGACGACGTCCGGGCTCACCCAGCCTTCCTGACGCTGGCACAGATGCAAGAGCGGCAAACAGGCGGCGCGCTTTTGGGGATAACGGGTGAGAAGCTCGTCGACGATCTTCTCGGATTCGGCAGAGAGCGTGAACGTCATAAGCCGGTAGGTCGCGGTGCAGAGGCTGGGAACCCCCCGGCAGCGAGGCTGCCGGTTGTCACGAACAACTGGCGAGAAGCTTTGACGGCAGCGCGACGGGCCTGCACACCCACTATCCGCCAGGTACTGCGACGGCGACGCTAGGCGTGGGCCGCGCGTATGTCAACAACTACGACGGAGCGAGGCGTAGCGAAACGCACATCGTTTCCGCGCAATAGCGCCATCACGTTCGGCGCTCGCTGCGTGCGGGGCTTCCAACCTCCAGACAAGAGCGCTACGATCTTTTGTGGACGCTCGCTCGCAGATCGAACGCGCTGCAGCGGGGTGAACCGCGAGTGGGCTGATTCGCGAGTCAGCGAACGCTCACTAAGCGTCGGAGTCGTACTGCATGGCGTTTTGTCCAGAATGTGGGAAAGCGGTGACTGCCGAGGCCGCGAGCTGTGCGGCGTGCGGTAACGCGCTGCCGAACGCGAAGAAGGCGGCGGCGGCGGCACGTTTCAACGGCACAGTCATGATGGCTGCTCCGGTGTCCGTCAAGGCCGTGGAACCCGCAAATGTGAATGCGGAAGTCGCTGCGAAAGCTGCGGCTGCGCAGGCATCGTCCAGTGCGGCGGTTCCCGCCCAGGCGCGCATCGCCGTGGGCGCGGGCCCGGCCCCCGCCGTGCACGCGGCGAAGCTGCCGGCGGCCAAAGCGACCATGCTGGGCGCAGGCATCGCTCCGCACGCGCCCGCAGAGCCCCACGCGGGCCCATCCGTGCGCGCGGTCGTCGACGTGCCCGTCAGCCCGGTGCCGGAGCGCCCCGAGAACGTGGCCCACGCGCCGACGCCAGTCGCCCCCGCGAACGCGGCGCCACCCGTGCGACCGGCGCAACCAGCGCGTCCGGTGCAACAGACCGCACGAGAAGGCGCAGCGCAGCCCGCGCCCCACTACTTGCCCGGCGATCCGATGGCACCGCAGCCCTCAGCTGCGGAGCCGAGCCCGTACGGTCGCAGCCAGCGCTTGCACATCGATCACGAGCCCGCGCCGACCGTGCCGAAGGACGAGCGCATCTGGTTGTACTGGGCGGTGTGCGGCGTGGTCGTGCTGAGCGTGCTGGTGCTCGCCATCGGCCTATTCTGACCGTTTCGGTCAGCGAGCCCGCGCGCTACTTCGCGGCGCGCGCACCCCCGCTGAGCCCGCGTCGAAAGGCGACTCGGACCTCGTGCGCCGCGCCCTCGCCGCGAGGGCGCGCGATGATCACGCACGCGACCGGCTGCGCGTTCGCCGCGCGACAGGCGTCCGAGAGCGCGACCGACAACCGGCCGACCGGCGCATCCACGTTCACGAAGCGCAGCTGCGCCACAGCCGCAGAGGCGTCCGGCTTGGGGTATTGCAGCAGCTGGCGCTCGCTCGCCCGCACCTCGGCCCAGAGCACGTCGGGCTCACGCCGCAGCGGCGCGAACGTCGCTTCGCGAAGCGCCTGCGAACCTTGCAGTCGCACGTCGGAGCCGACCATGCGCGTGGCCCAACGCTCGAAGCGCGCGAACCTCTCGAAGTGCGCCGCGGACGCAGTCACGACGTCGGAGATGCGCGGCTCGGAGCTGCATGCCCCCAGCGCGAGCAGCGCGCAGCAGCCCGCGGTGCGCGCGACCGCGTGCAGCGGCCGCAGGAAGAACGGTCTCTTGAGCTCCACGTGCTGAAGCTATCCAAAGTCGGCGCCGCACGCGAAAAACAGCGGAAGGCGCGCGCCTCAGCGTGTCTTGGCCGCCGCCTGCGCGTGCTGTGCGATCAGCGCCTTGAGCACCTGGTGACCCATGAACGCCTGGTAATCGCTCTCGAAGGGCGGTCTGGGCCGTTCTGACTTGAGCGGCACGCGTGGCACGCTGCGCGGTTGTGCAGCGCCGCTTGACGCGGCAGCGGGCTGGCCGGGAGGCTGCACACCGGCCGGCGTCGGCGGCACCGCGAGGTGGCCCGTCAAGGTCGCCTCACTCAGCTCGCCCGAGCCGAGGCGCGCTTCGCGCAGCACGTTGGAATCGAGCTGCTCGATGACCACGTCGGGGTCGATGCCGCGCGCCTGAATCGAGGTGCCGTTCGGCGTGTAGTACAGCGCCGTGGTGAGCTTGAGCGCGCTGCCATCCGGCATGTCGATGATGTTCTGCACGCTGCCCTTGCCGAACGTGCGCGTACCCACGAGCACCGCGCGATGTTGATCATGCAGCGCGCCCGCCACTATCTCCGACGCGCTCGCCGAGTAGCCGTTCACGAGCACGACCATTGGCCACGGTGGACGTGTGCCCGACGCGCCCGCGCGGTTCTCGCGCAGCAGCTTGCCGCTCTTGCCGCGCGTGGACACGATGACGCCGTCGCTCAGGAACTCGTCGGCGACGAGCACCGCGGCGCTGAGCAGGCCTCCGGGGTTGTCGCGCAAGTCGAGCAAGAGGCCCGTGACGCCGCCGCCCTTGGCTGCGCGTTCGACGGCCTCATCGAGCACTTGCCGCAGCTGCTGCACGCTGTCTTCCTGGAACATGCGCAGCTGCAGGTACACGGAGCGATCGGAGAGCAGCCGCCCTTCCACCGCCTGCACTCGGATGATCTCGCGCGTCAGCGTGACGTCGACTGCCGCTTCCACACCGCGTCGTCGCAGCTGCACGCGCACCTGCGTTCCAGGCTCGCCGCGCATGCGCGACAGCGCGTCTTCGATCGAGAGATCACGCGCCATGAAGCCATCGATCGTCAGCAGACGATCACCGGGCAATACGCCTGCGCGCGCGGCGGGACCACCCGGCATCGCGCGCAATACGGTGAGCCAGCCGTCGTGCACGTCGACTTCGATGCCGACACCACCGAACTGACCTTGCGTATCGCTATCCAAAATCCGCAGCTCTTCGGAGTTCAGATACGCGGAATGTGGGTCCAGGACCTTCAACATCCCACGGATGGCGCCTTCGATCAGCGCGTCGTCGTTCACCTCGCCGACGTAACTGTTCTCGATGTGCGACAACGCACGCGCGAAGATCTCGAGACGTGAATACGGGCCTGTTTTTGCGCTCTCCGCAGCAACTGCAGTGACCCACAGCCACGTCGAGAGCCATGCGGCCAAGGCTGGCAAGGCATGTCTCGATCGCATGTCTCTTTACCTCTGTGTGTGATTAGCAGTCTGATTCGTTGACACAGGACTGCGTATCGTACTCTAATGATGCGCGTAGCCCCGGCTACGTAAAGCAGCACATCGCATCAGATTCATCCAGAACGAACGAGCGCGAGGTGAATGGCGGCATGTCAGCGACAGATAAGCGGAAGCAGAGCCTCTACTTTCCCGAAACCATGCTACAGGAAATACAGAAGGAAGCTGCCCGTTTGGATCGTTCCCTCTCCTGGATCGTGCAGCGTTGCGTGAAGATCGGACTTTCAGATATCCGCAAGCTGCCGTCCGTGAATGATGTTGCAGAGGGTGCAGACGACAACGACGAGGCGTGAGTGACTGGTCACCGGTCGAGATCACGGGTCGCGATCACAACTCGCGATCGGGTCGCGGTCACAAGGTGCAATCACATCGTTAGGGAGTGGCCGTCGATCACGAATGCCCGACAGGGCGATCGACCGAGTGTCGGTTAGGCGGACCGACGAGACGGCCCACTCCACGGCGTACATGCACCACGACCGCGGGTGATGTAGACTGGGACCGAATGCGGACCACGCCGGCGCTTGCGCCGGCCGAGTGTGAGCTACAACAGAGCAATGCAGTACGATGAGCGCGGGTTTGCCACCTCTGCCGACGGCACGCGGCTTTTCTACGGAGCGCGCGGAGCAGGACCTGGGCTCGTGCTCTTGGACGGGATCGGATGCGACGGTTGGGCCTGGATTCACATCCAGCCACACCTCGCGCTCCGCAACCGTGTGGTGCACTGTCACTACCGAGGGCACGGACGCAGTGGTCGCGTCCGTAACCTTGCCAACGCGACGATAGATACCCTGGCGGATGACCTGCTGGCGGTCATGGACGAGACCGGTCTTGCCCGGACGGTCGTGGTCGCGCACTCCATGGGCACCCAGGTCGCGCTCGAGCTGTACCGCAAGCATCCGGAGCGCGTGCGCGCGCTGATCCTGGTCTGCGGCACGCCCGGTCGCATCACGCACACGTTCCACGGCAACGACTTGCTGCACCGCATCTTGCCCGTGCTGATCCAGCAGGTGCGGCGCTACGAGCCGATCGCGCGCGCGCTGTGGGGCCGGCTGCCACCCGCGCTCAGCTACCGTGTGGCCGGCTGGCTGCGAGAGATCGACCACGGCTCGCTACGTCCCGAGGACTTCAAGCTGTACATAGAGCACCTGTCGGATATCGAGCTCGACCTGTATCTCAGCATGCTGCAGATCGCGGGCGATCACAGCGCAGACGACCTGCTGCCCCACATCCGCGTGCCCACCCTGGTCATCGCCGCGGAGCGCGACACGTTCACGCCGCGAGACTTCGTGAGAGACATGGCGAACCGCATCCCGGGCGCCGTGTACCGCGAGCTCGTGGGCGCCAGTCACGCCGCGCCGACCGAGCAGCCGCAGCAGATCAACGAGTTCATCGACGACTTCCTGGCGAAGCTGAGCTGACCCGCTCGGCTGGCACGCCTTCGTCTCGCGCACTCGCACCAGCGCTCGCGCTTCCGCTGCGCGCCGAAGCCGCCCCAAACGTGAGGCGCAAGGTGCTAAGCTGGCCGGCCACAGGAGAGCCGGGTCTACATGTCGATTGCAGTTGCCGTTCGCACCGCCGAAGAAATCGTCCTCGCTACCGATAGCAAGCGGACCTTTGGCGGGGGCGCGGTGCCGGCGGAGAACTTGCGCGACATCAAGATGCGCAAGGTCGGCAACGCGTACATCGCCACCACCGGCTGGGGCGTCTACACCAACATCCTCGACGACTATCTTGGCCGCAGCCGACAGCCGCAGCTGCAGGACTCGGCGGCCATCTTTTCGTTCTTTCGCAACTTCTGGAAGGCGCTGCACCAGCGCTATGCGTTCGTGAACGATCAATGCAGCGAGACCGACTCGCCGTTCGGCGATCTCGACGCATCGTTTCTGGTCGCGTCCGAAAGCGGCATCTTCTACGTCGCGTGCGACATGAGCGTCACCGAGTTCGACCAGTACTACGCCGTCGGCTCGGGCGCGGGCTATGCGCTCGGCGCGATGCACGCGCTGTACGGCGGCCGGCAATCGGCGGAGGCCATCGCGCGCCGCGCCGTCGCTGCGGCCAGCGCGCTCGACATCTACTGCGGCGGCGACGTGAACCTCGTCAGCTTGCGCCCACGCAAGCGGCGCGGTCGCGCGCGCTGACGCACCGTCACACGATCACTCCGGCGGCGGAGCTTCGCCCTCTTCCACGTGGTAGCGGGCGAACTCCTCCGTGAACGCGAACTTGTTCTTGTCGCTGATCTTGTCGACGTAGACCACGCCATCCAGGTGGTCCAGCTCGTGCTGGAACACGGTGGCCAAAAAGCCCGAGGCGACCAGGGTCTGCGGCTTGCCCCGCTCGTCCAGGTAGCTCACCTCGATCTTGCTCGGGCGCTCGACGAAGCCGCGCATCCCAGGCACGGACAGACAGCCTTCCCAGAAGCCCGACTTGGTCTCGTCGAGGACCTTGACGCGCGCGTTCCAGATCACGAGCAGCGGCTGCGCCGCGCCCAGCTCCGCGCGCTGTTCGTCGTCGTATTCGATGATCGCGAGCCGCACGTTTTCGTGCACCTGCGGCGCGGCCAGGCCGACACCCCCGTACTCGTGCATGGTCTCGACCATGTCTTTGACGAGGCGCCGCATCTCCGGCGAAGAGATCTCCTCGCGCGTGACTTCGCGGCATTTCTGGCGCAGTACGGGGTGACCGAGCCGAGCGATCTTGCGGATGGCCATGCTAACACTAACCTCTGGCACGCATTGTCGCCGCCTCGCGCAGAGCCTGCAAGCCTCGCGCACAGGAGCCGCCACGTGACCTATCAAACCATCGAGATCTTGCGAGACGGCCCGCTCGCACAAGTCCGGCTGTGCCGGCCCGACAGCCTCAACAGCATGACGCGCGAGTTCTGGAGCGAGCTGCCGCAGGCGGTCCGCGAGCTCGACGCGGAGGGCAAGACGCGCGTGATCGTGCTGTCGTCCACGGGCAAACACTTCAGCGCCGGGATGGACTTGAACGTGTTCGGCTCGGTCAACCCGCAGACCCACCCGGGGGAGCTCGGCCGCGCCCGCGAGGCCTTGCGCCGCACGGTGCTGGACCTGCAGGACAGCTTCAGCGCGCTGGAAGAGGTGCGCATGCCCGTCCTCGCGGCCATACACGGGGGCTGCATCGGCGGCGCCGTGGACATGATCTCCGCGTGTGACGCGCGCTATTGCACGGCTGACGCATTCTTCTGCATCCAGGAGATCAACATCGGCATGGTGGCGGACGTGGGCACATTGCAGCGCCTGCCGAAGATCATGCCGAGCGGCGCAGTGCGCGAGCTGGCGTACACGGGCCGGCGCCTGCCTGCGGCACGTGCGCTGCAGCTCGGCCTGGTGAACGAGGTCTTCGCTGATCACGCCGCGCTGCTCGAGGGGGTGCTCGCGGTGGCCCGTGAGATCGCGGAGCGCTCGCCGCTCGCGGTGTCCGGGACCAAGCAGATGCTCAACTACGCGCGCGACCACAGCGTGCACGACGCGCTGCAGTACGTGGCCGCCTGGCAGTCGGGCATGTTTCACCCCGGCGACATGGTGGAAGCTTTTACGGCGAAATCGGAGAAGCGCGCACCTGTGTTCGAGGATCTTCGCCCACTCCGGAAGCCATTTTCTTGAGTTCCGGCACCGCGACCGAAAATCTGGGGTACGATCACGGTCAACAAGTACCCCCATGAAGCTACGTGAGAGCAATCTGAAGAGGCTGGAAGCACGGGTCTTTGACGTGCTCATCATCGGTGGCGGCATCAACGGGGCGGTCAGCGCCTCCGCTCTGGCCGCGCAAGGCGCCAAGGTGGCCCTGATCGACCGCGGCGATTTTGCAGGCTTCACGAGTCAGCAGTCGTCGAACCTGGTCTGGGGTGGCATCAAGTATCTCGAGGGCGGCGAGCTCGGCCTCGTCATCAAGCTCTGCGGCTCGCGCAACCGCTTGATCCGCGCCTACCCCTCCTCCGTGCGCGAGGTGCGCTTCTTCGCGAGCGTCGAGCACGGCTTTCGGCGCTGGCGCGTGACGCTGTTTCTCGGCGCGCTCCTGTACTGGATCATCGGCCGCTTCTTCACCCAGCGGCCGCGCCTGCTCAGCGCGCGCGACATCGCGCGGGAGGAGCCGAACGTCGCGCCGCTCGGGCCGGGCGGCTTCGAGTACTCCGACGCCTACCTCGTCGACAACGATGCGCGCTTCGTCTTCAACTTCATCCGCACCGCGCTCGACCACGGCGCCATCGCAGCCAACTACGTGACCGCGCTGTGCTCGGAGCGCGACGCGGACGGGCTGTGGGTCACGCACGTGCGCGACGAGGAAGACGGGCACGAGTGGTCGATCCGCTCGCGCGTGCTGATCAACGCCTCCGGTCCGTACGTGGACCAGCTCAACGCAAAAAACGGGGAGCCCTCGAGCTATCAGCACGTGTTCTCCAAGGGCGTGCACCTGGTGGTGGATCGGATCACTCCGCACAATCGCGTGCTGACGTTCTTCGCGGACGACGGGCGCTTGTTCTTCGTGATCCCGCTCGGCCCGAAGTCCTGCATAGGCACCACCGATACGCGCGTGGACGAGCTACCACCCCGCGTGGACCCGGTGGACCGCAAGTTCATCCTCGACAACGTGAACAAGCGCCTGCGGCTCGCCAAGCCGCTGACGGAGGCGGACATCATCGCGGAGCGCTGCGGCGTGCGTCCGCTGGTCGTGCCGCGCCGCGACGGCGCGAACACAGGCGACTGGATGCAGCTCTCGCGCAAGCACGTGGTCGAGGTGGAGATGGTGCACAAACACATCAGCATCTTCGGCGGCAAGCTCACCGACTGCCTCAACGTGGGCAAGGAGATCACGGCCGCCGTGCACGCGCTCGGCATCGAGCTGCCCCACCTCGGGCGCAGGTGGTACGGCGAGCCCGAGGACAGCATCCGCGACGAGTTCTTCCACCAGGCCAAGCTGATGGACCTCGATGCCATGACCGCGAAGGAATCGTCAGAGCTGCTTTCCACGCGGCTCTGGCGTCGCTACGCGGCTTCGGCGCTGGCGCTGCTCGACGACATCCGCCAAGACCCGAGCATGGCCGACGTGCTGATCGCCGGCACCGAATACATCCGTTGCGAGCTGCACCACGCAGCGCAGCGCGAGATGATCACCAAGCTCTCCGACTTCCTGCGCCGCCGCAGCAAGATCGCGCTGATCGCACGCACCGAGCAGATCCAGAAGGCCCCCGGTCTCCTGGAGGCCTGCGAGATCCTGTTCGGCGAGCTAGCGCAACAGAAGCTGGACGAGTACTTCGGCCCGAACCGCGTGACGGCACACTCCAGTCTGCCGCCCGCGGTCGCGCCTTCGCTCAGTGCCCCGTCGGCGCCGCCCCGGGCTGTGCGCTCGGTTCGATCTTGAGCAGCTGCACGTCGAACACGAGCATGCCGGCCGGCGCGCCCGGCCGGCCCTTGTAGGCGAGGTTCTCCGGGATCCAGAAGCGCGCGGAGTCACCCTCCACGAGCAGCTGCATGCCCTCGGTCCAGCCCGCGATCACCTGCTTGAGCCCGAACGTGATGGGACGGCCGCGCGGGATCGAGGAGTCGAACATCTTCCCGTCCGTGGTCCAGCCCGTGTACTGCACCTCGACGCGATCGTCCGCCGTGGGGTGCACCTTGCCGCTGCCCTTCTTCAGGATCTTGTATGCGAGCCCGGACGCGGTGGTCTTCGCGTCTTTCGGGGCTGCGGCCACGTCTTTCGGCGCGGCCGGAGGCTCGGGCACCTTCTCGAACGAGATCAGCTCCACGTCGAACACGAGCATGCCCGCCGGGGGCCCAGGCCGGCCTTTGTACGCGAGGTTCTCCGGGATCCAGAGGCGATACTTCGAGCCCGTGGTCATCAGCTGCAGGCCTTCGGTCCAGCCCTCGATCACCTGGCCCACGCCGAACGTCGAGGGCGCGCCGCGCTGCACCGACGAGTCGAACATGGTCCCGTCCGTCGTCCAGCCCGTGTAGTGCACGGTGGCGCGGTCGTCCTTCTTGGGATGATCTTTGCCCTTGCCCTTCTCGAGCACGACGTACGCGAGCCCGGAGGCCGTCTTCGTGGCGTTCGCCGGCGGCGCCGCGACATCCGCAGGCGGCGGGATGGGCTCCTTGCCCTTGATGATGTCGAGCAGCTCGACATCGAACACCAACATGCCCGCCGGGCGACCCGGCTGGCCCTTGTACGCGAGGTTCTCGGGGATCCAGAAGCGACGCTTCTCGCCCGTCACCATCAGCTGCAAGCCCTCCGTCCAGCCCGCGATCACCTGCGTGACGCCGAAGCTCGTGGGCTCACCACGCTTCACGGACGAGTCGAACATCTTGCCGTCCGTCGTCCAGCCCGTGTAGTGGACCTTGACCTCGTCCCAGCGCTTCGGCTTGTCGGTTCCGGTGCCGGCGCTCAACACCTTGGTCGCGAGCCCGGAGGCGGTCTTCTCGGCATCGGCGGGCGGCGCGGCGACGTCGGCTGGCGCGGGAATGTCACCCGAACTGGCGCTGGCCGAAGAAGCGGGCGCCGCGCTCGGGGCCTCGGCCGCCTTGTCTTGCTTCGCGGTTTTGCCTTCGCTGGCCTCCGCTGCGGGCGGTTCATCTTTGGGTGCAGCCTTGGGCGGGTTGCAACCGACCATGAGCAGCCCGAGCACGACAGCGCCGTACGGCCCCGATCTTCGCATGTTCGTTTCCTCGCGATGAATGCTGGCCGATGGCGTAACGGATCTCGCTGGAATTGTCGAGAGATGCACTCAGTGCTGCCGCACCACTCCCTGCTGCGCCATGGATGCGACGAGGGTTCCCTGCGGATCGTAGAAGTGGCCCAGCGCGAGCCCGCGCCCGCCGAACGCCGCGGGCGACTGCTGGGCGTAAAGCAGCCACTGATCCATGCGGAACGGACGGTGGAACCAGATGCTGTGATCGAGGCTCGCCGCGAGCATGCCGCGGCTCATGAACGTCTGACCGTGCGGGCGCAGCACCGAGCTGAGCAACGTGTGGTCCGACGCGTACGTCGCGATCGTCTGATGCAGCAGGAGATCGTCGGACAGCTCGCCGGGCTCGGCCGGCGCGCGCAGCCAGAATTGCTGCTGCGGATCGCCCGCCTGCGGATCGCGCGCGTCGAGTGGCGCGACGGGCCGGATCTCGATCGGGCGCTCGCGCACGAACTGCAGGCGCGCCGCCTCTGGCAGCTGCGCGAGGCGCGGGCCCGCCCAATCATCCCAGCTGGGACATGCAGCTGGTGGCGGCACAGCCGGTGCGCTCACTTGGTGCTCGAAGCCGGCGTGCTCGGACTCGGCGAACGAGGCCGAGGCGTGCAAGATCTCGTCGCCGTGCTGCAGCGCACGCACGATGCGCGCGCTGTAAGAGCGCCCGTCGCGCAGGCACTCCACGCGATATTCGATCGGCGCGTGTGGGTCGCCGAGGCGCAGGAAATACACGTGGAGCGAGTGCGCGGCGCGGCCCTGGAGCGCGAGCGAGCGGCCCGCCGCCATCAGCGCCTGGGCGGCCACGTGCCCGCCGAACAGCCGCCTCCGCGTTCCACCGGGCGTCTGCCCGCGCCAGACGTCTTGTGAGACGGGCTCGAGATCGAGCCAGCTTAGAAGGTTTTTGAGATCGGACTGCATACTTCAGCGCGGATCATGCCAGCGTCTTGCGCGCCTCGTCCACCGAACGCGCCTCCGCCAGGAGCTTGCGCGCGCGCAGGAATACCGCAGGCGCGTTGCTCGTGAGTACGCCCGTGACGCGTCCGTCGCGCACGTACATCACGGCGAACGCGGGCCGATCCAGCGCACCGTTCACCAGCTCGGCGCGGTCGTCCGGGCGCACCTGGCCGGTGCACTGTAGCTTGCGATCGTACTGGTCGGACCAGAAGTATGGCAGATGTGAGAACGCGGGCGCCGCCTCGCCGTCGAGTAGACGCGCGGCGGCCGCGGCCCCCTGCTCCACAGCGTTCGACCAGTGCTCCACGCACGTGACCTCGCCGCCAATGGCTGCATTGGGCCAGCGCACCACGTCGCCCGCGGCGACGACGTCCGGCACGTTCGTCGCGAGCTTGGCATCGCAGAGCACGCCGCGATCGAGCGCCACGCCCGAGCCCTCGAGCCAGCGCGTCTCCGGCGTGACGCCGATGCCGACGACGACGAGCTCGCAGTCGAGGCGCGTGCCGTCGTCGAGCACCAGACGCTCTACGCGCCCGGCGCCTTCCACGGCCGCCACGCTGCGCCCGAGGTGAAAATCCACACCGTGATCGACGTGCAGCTGCCAGACACTGCGCGCGACCTGCTCGCCGAGCAGACCGAGCAGCGGCAAGCGCTGCGGCTCGACGACGCTCACGGACAGGCCCAGCTTGCGCAGCGACGCCGCGACCTCGAGCCCGATGAAGCCCGCGCCGACGACGGCGACGCGCGGCTTCGCGCCCAGCGCCGTGCGGATCGCGAGCGCGTCGTCCAGCGAGCGCAGCACGTGCACGCCCGCCAAGCCCGCCGCTTGCTGCAAGCTGCGCGGCCGGGCGCCGGTCGCGATCACCAAACCGTCGTAGTGCAGCCGCTCGCCGCTCGCGAGCAGCAGCTTGCGCTCGCGCGGGTCGAGCCCCGCCGCGGTCTGACCGAGGCGCTGCTCGAGCTCCAGCGCGGCGTGCTGCTCGCGCGCGTGGAAGAACAGCTTGCTCTCGGGCCAGTCGCCGGACAGCAGCTGCTTGGAGAGCGGCGGCCGATCGTAGGGCGCGTGCGGCTCCGCGCCGAGCAGCACCAGCCGCCCCGCGAAGCCGCGCTTGCGCAGCGCCTGCGCGCAGCGCAACCCCGCGAGCGACGCGCCCACGATCACGATCGTCTGCATCTCACTCGTCCTTGATCGAGATGGCTCCGGTCGGGCACTCGAGCGCCGCTTTCTGGGCCTTGGTCGCCAGCTCGGGCCCCGGGGTCTCGTTCAAAATGTAGAGGAACCCATCGTCCCTGATTTCGAACAGCTCCGGCGCAGCTTCGGTGCACAAGCCGTGGCTCTGACAAAGGTCGAAGTCGACGACAATTTTCATGTTGCTCTCCCGTGTTCCGCGCGGATGCCTGCCATGAAACGTGCGCGGGTGCCAAGCCAAGAAGCCGCGCGCGTCCGCTGTTTGACATACTGCGAGGCATCTGACATACGCAACGGTATGTGAACTCGACGCCGGTAGCCTGGCCCGAGTTAGCGTCCCATATTGGTCCGGAGGAGCTCCATGCCAGCCGTCTCGGGTTATGCGGTGCGGTCCATGTCGAACGCACGTGCCTTCGCCTTGCATCTCTGGGCGTTCGTTCTGCCGTTGATCACGCTGACGTTTTGGCTGACGGGTCCGCACAGCTGGTGGGCATCGCTGCTGTGGATCACGCCGATCGTCGTGCTGGTCTACATCGACAACAACGCGCCGCCCGATCATCGCCAGCCGCCGCAGGAGATCCCCAACTGGCCTTACAACCTGCAGGTCTACCTGCTGGTCGCGATCCAGATCGTGAACCACGTGCTGCTCGGCCTGGTCTGCTCACAGCTGCGCGTGGACAGCTGGGCGGGCATCGCGCAGACGGCGGCCATGCTGGTGCCGGTGATGGTGTTGACCGGCACGAACGCGGGCTACTCGGGCATCGTCGTCGCGCACGAGCTCGTGCACCGGCGCCATCCGCTCGAGTACCTGATGGGGCGCGTCCTGCTGATGGGCGTCTTGTACGAGCACTTCGCCACCGAGCACGTGCGCGGTCATCACCCGCGCATCGGCACGCCCGACGATCCGGCGACCGCGCGCTTCGGCGAGACGCACCGCGACTTCCTGCGCCGCACCGTCCCGGCGCAGTTCAAGAGCGCCTGGCACCTCGAGAAAGTGCGGCTCGGCGACGCCAACCTGCCCTGGTACAGCCCGCGCATGCTGCAGCACCGCGTGTTCCAGGGCGTCGTGGCGCAGCTCGGGATCGTCGTTGCCTACGCCTACTTCTTCGGCTGGATCGCGACGTTCATGTTTTTCATGCAGGCGCGTACGGCCGTGTTCCTGCTCGAGACCGTCAACTACATCGAGCACTGGGGCCTGTCGCGCGTGGGCAAGAAGGTGGTGTCCGTGGACAGCTGGGACACGGACAACTGGTTCACGCTCTACACGCTCGTCGGTTTGTCGCGCCACGCCGATCACCACGCGCAGGCGTCGCGTCCGTACCAGAAGCTGCGCCACTTCGACGAGACCGCGAAGATGCCGGCCGGCTACTACGGCACGATCCTGATGGCCTCCTTTCTGAACGAGCGCTATCGCTCGCTCGCCACGGCGGAGCTGCGGCGCAAGGGCCTGGGTCCGTTCCGCAGCGGCCAGCAGCCGGAGCTGCTCACGCACGTGCATCCGTCGCAGCGGCCTGTCCGCGAAGACGCCGTCGCCTGAAAACGTCGAGGTGGACGGCCATGCGGTCGTCCACTTCCACGCTGGCGTGAGTGCCTCGCCCTCAGAACTCGTTGACGTTCAAGCTGCCGGACCGGGCGCGGTGGACTGAAGAGCCCTCGGCGCCTTCGGCGGCGGTGTCTTTGCGAACGGGCTCGGCCCGTATGCGCGGTGACTCGAGGCCGGTGCGATCCTCGCTCGCGCTCTCGTCGCTGCGTGGGCTGCGCTTGCGCGAGCTGCCGCGGCTCTTGCCGCTGCTCAGCGGCTTCAGCACGTTCGCGCTGCTCGGGCGAACGCTGTCCGTGCCGTTCGGATCGAAGATGTTGGGGGCGGTGCCCGGTGCGGCGGCGCTGGTCTCGGGACCGGGCACCTCCGGCGCTTGCATACCGTTCTGCAGCCCGCCCGCCGGCGCGGCTTGGCCGTTCAAGGTGGGCAGCTCCTCGGGTCGCATGCCGTTGCCGGGCGCGAGGTTGATGCCGGGACGCGGCAGCTCGCCGACCTGAACCTCGCTCGCAGGCTGCCGTGCAGGCATCACCGTGGTGTCTGCCTCCGGTTCACGGGTGAAGTACCAGATGGCCGTGACCATGGCCGCAGCCGAGCCCAGGAAGGCGCCGGCGCCCATCAAGGTCTTGCGCTGGAAGAGACCCTGGTCCGGCAGCTCCGCGGCGAACGGCGTGCTGGCGAGGTGCGGCTTGGTCGGCTTGGCTGGCAGCCGCGGCGCCGACTTGTACTGCTGGAGCTCGGCGGAAGACGGCGACAGCGCCTGCGTGGTCTCCAGATCTTGGCCGTACAGGCTCGTGCGAGAGCGCAGGTCCATGCGCGGCGGGTTCGACGTGGCGAACGGCTCGAGCGCAGCGATCAGGCTCTCCATCGACGGGTAACGCGAGGGGATGTCGCGCGCCATCGCGCGCAGCACCACGCGGGACAGCTCGGGTGGCAGGGTCGGCACGATCTCGTCGGGCGACTTAGGCGTGCCCGTCGCGATCTCGAGGACCAGCGCGCCGTAGGTGTCCGCGTGGAACGGCACCTGCCCGGTCAGCGCTTCGTAGAGGATCACGCCGATGGCGTAGATGTCCGCGCGTTTGTCGAGCGTGTGAGAGCCGCGGATCTGCTCCGGCGACATGTAGTACGGCGTGCCCACGACTGCGCCCGTGCGCGTCAGCCGCATGTTCGTCGTCTCTTCGTTCGACAGCTTGGAGATGCCGAAGTCCAGCACCTTCGCCTCGCGCCGCACGCCGTCTTCCTCGTAGGCGAGGAAGATGTTGTCCGGCTTGAGGTCGCGGTGGACGACGCCTTGCCGGTGCGCCGCGGCCACACCGCGCATCGCGGGCAACAGCAAGGTCAGCACCTCGGCGGGTGTCAGATCGCGACGCGCCAGAGCCGAAGTCAGCGGCTCACCCTGCAGGAACTCCATCACGAGGAAATACGAGCTGGCGTGCTGCCCGACGTCGTACACATCGACGACGTTCGGATGGCTGATACGCCCGGCCGCATGGGCCTCACGCATGAAGCGCGCAACGGCATCCGCATCCTTCGCGAGCTCTGGCAACATCCACTTCAGCGCCACGCGCTTACCGGTGAACTGGTGGATCGCAGAAAAGACTGCGCCCATGCCCCCCACGCCGATGAGTTGCTCGATGCGGTACTTGTCGGCGACGACGTCGCCGGTCTTTGGCATCCCCGTTTCTGCCACAGCTAAAGCCCTAAGGTCGCAATTCACCGAAGTGTACGCCCTTGGGAATGCGGTGTCATGCGCGACTGCGTGGAGTGTGAGGCAGATCACTGCGTTTTTGGGAATGTGGCAGCACAACTTACCCCCAAATTGGGTCAAATGTAGCTCTCCAAAGCCGGTTGCTCGTGCTATAATTTTGATGCGACTCTGGAAGCCCGGGAGGTTGGATGAGCGACGAGCAACGACGAGAGAAGCGCATCGCCACCCGCCAACGCTTGTGGTGTGAAGGCCAGGAAGCGCCCAACGCCATCGAGACGCGCGACGTCAGCCGCAACGGCATGTTCATCGTGGCGGACAACGCGCCCGAGGTCGGCGAGCAGCTGAAGGTCACGCTCCAGGACGAGACGGGCGAAGTCACGCTGAACATGGAAGTCGTTTGGCGCGGCAAGAAGACCGAGGAAGACAACAAGACCGGCGTCGGCGTGCGGATCGTGGGCTTCGAGAAGGGGCGGGATGTGTACGAGCGGTTCATCAACCGGCATCTGCGCCCGTCCACGGTGCCCGCGGATCTGGCAGTGAAGCCGACCTTGCGTCCCAGTGTTCCCGCACCTCCGCGAGAGTCGATCTCGCCGAAGCGCTGAGATCGCTCGGGCTGAGGCCCTGTTATCGGTGGCCGCGCAATCTGCCACCAAAAACACTGGCTGGCGCCTGGCTTGGCCCTGATGCAAGCTGCGCCGCCCGACCGTGACCGCGACCGAACTGAAACCCGTGATCGAACCCGTGCAGATCGCCGGGCTCACCGCCAGTGAGCTCAGCGCATTGGCTGCCGAGCGCCTCACGCACGGGCGCGGCATCGCTTCCCGCATCTACAAAGACGCCCTGCGCTACGGCCGCTTCGATCCTGCCAGCCACGGCCTCAGCGAGCGCGCAGTGCAGGACTGGCGCGCGCACTTCGCATTCACGTTTCCCGAGGTGCTGCGTGTGGTGAGCGAGGAAGCCGAGACCGGCACCACCGCGAAAGCCGTGCTGCGCCTCGCAGACGGGCTCGAGTGCGAGTGCGTGCTGCTGCCGATGGGTCGCGAGCGCAGCACGTTGTGCGTGTCGAGCCAGGTCGGCTGCAAGATGGGCTGCCGCTTCTGCGAGACGGCGCGCATGGGCCTCTTGCGCTCGATGACCGCGAGCGAGATCGTGTCGCAGCTGCTGACGGCGCGGCACGTGCTCGGCTGGGAGTTCCGCAACGTCGTGTTCATGGGCATGGGTGAAGCGCTGGACAATCCGCAGCTGCCAGCGGCGCTGCGCGTGCTGACGGACGGCTCCGGCCTCGGCATGTCGCAGGAGCGCATCACGGTGTGCACGGTCGGTCGGCTCGAGGGCATCGAGACCTTGCAGGCGCTCGGCATGAAGCGGCTGAACCTCTCGATCTCGCTCAACGCAGGCAACGACGCGCTGCGCAGCGAGCTCATGCCCGTCAACCGCGTGGTGCCGCTCTCCGAGCTGTCCCTCGCGCTGCAGCGCTACCGGCCGCGCGCGAACTTCGTACTCGGCGTGAACTACTGCCTGATGCCGGGCAAAAACGATCAGCCCGAGCACGCGCGCGAGGTGGCGGAGTTCTGCCGGCCCATCGGCCGCGTGATGGTCAACGTCATCCCGTACAATCCGGGCAGCGTGCCGATCACGCGCGCGCCCACGGACGCCGAGATCGACGCGTTCATCGGCGCGTTGCGCGACCACGGTCTGCCCGTGCGCAAGCGCATCACGAAGGGCCGCAGCGTGATGGCGGCGTGTGGTCAGCTCGGCAACGTGGAGCTGCGTACCCTGCGCAAGAAGCCGGCGCCTCCCCCGGCACCTTAGCGCCAGCAGTACCAGCGACTCCGTCCGTGCCCGTACCGGAACGGAGAGATCGGGCTCGGGCTCGGGCTCGGGGAGAAGGAGGGATACTGTAAGGCGCCCCGGGTTTGCCGCGTACAGCTGCGGTAGAGCTGACCGCGACCTTTTGCGCATGCGTTGCGCCGCGCTGGCGGCGTCTGAGATCATGCAGGCCTGGCTCGCGCGGCGCGCGATCCCACTTGGAGGTCACGCAGATCGCTCGCAAGCTTCCCGTGTTCGTGACGCTCGCGCTGCTCGCCCTGGGCGCTGCTCTCGCGTACTTCGAGCACGCCTACCGCGGGCTCGCGCACGCGCTCGAGCGCGACGTGGCGCACGCGCGAGCGTACCGCTGGGAGCGCCCGGTGCTGCGCGGCGCCATGGGCGATGGCAACGCGGCCGACGAGATCTACGCGGCGCTGCACGACTGGCAGCCGCTCGGCCGGCCGCTGAAGCGCGCCATCGCCGAGAAGGTGTACTACGGCCTGCCGCTCGAAGCGGCGCAGCAGAGCGCGCTGAAGGAGCGCGGCATCGCCCTGCGTGCGCTGCGCGGCGCAGTGCAGCAGCGCTGGTCCCGCAGCGAGCTCACGCTGGAGCGCGGCAGCTCGATGCGCGTCCCCGATTACCCGAAGCTGAGTGAAGCTGCGCTCGGCCTGCTCGCCGAGGCCGGGAGCTCGAGCCCCGACACCTGCCTGCAGACCGCCACTGACGTGCTGCGCATCGGCCAGGACATCGTCCCCGGCGCGCCGCTCGAAGCGGTCAGCGTAAACGCCCACCTGGCTGCGCTCTCCGCGCGCGTCATCGCTCGCTGCGCGCTCCGTGCGGACATGCCGGCGCTGCGCCGCACCACTCACGAGCTGCGCGTGCTCGCCACGCATCCGGCGCCGACCGGAACCGGCATCGAGCTGCAGGAGCTCGCCATCGCCGCCGATTACCAGCGTCGCGCGTCCCTGACCGGACAGCCGTCGCCGCTGCACGTGGCGCAGACCCTCGTGGCCCGCCCGCAGCTGATCGCATCTTGGGCGGGACTGTCGAACGCGGCGCGCTTCAGACACATCAGCGCTGAGCGTTATCCCGAAGCGCTCGAAGACTGGAAGCGCGAGCACGACTACCGTGCTCGCTCGCGCCCCGATCTCGAGAAACAAGCGGCGCAGGTCAGCCTGCGCCTCGAGGACGACATGCGCGCGCAGGCCATCGTACGCATGCTGTGCGTCGCGCTGTCCGCGCTGTCCGAGCGCGCCTATCGCGGCATCATGCCGCAAGCGCCCGGCGCGCTGCGCGAGACGGCGCTGCTCGATCCGTATCGAGGCCAGCCGCTGCGCTACAGCGTGTCTTCGAACGGCGCCGAGCTGACCCTGTGGTCAGTCGGCGCCGACTTTCGCGACGATGGAGGCTCGGAAGACTGGACCGAGTCAGGCCCGCGCGACGTGACCTTGCGCGTCGCGCTGCGCTGATCGGGCAGACGTGGGTCAACTGACCTTGATCTCGCGGGACTTCGGAGCCTTCACCGTGGCCTTCGGGATCACGACCGTCAGCGCCCCGTCTTTGAACGAGGCTTCGATCGACTCGGCCTGCGCGTCTTCCGGGAGGGTGAAGCGCCGCAGGAACTTGCCGTAGCTGCTCTCCACGCGGTGGAACTTCTCACCCTCTTCGCGCTTCTCTTGACGGCGCTCGCCCTCGAGAGTCAACACGCCGTTGTCGTGCGTGACCTTCACGTCTTCCTTCTTGACGTCCGGCAGGTCGGCCTTCACGAGGTAAGCCTTCGCGGTCTCGCTGATGTTCACCGCGGGCGCCCAGTCGAACACCGTCAGCGCTTGCTCGCGCGACTCTTCACGCGCGGGCGTATAGCGCGGCTCGAACAGACGGTTCAGGCGATCGGACAGCTCCTGAAACTCGCGGAAGGGATCCCAGGTGTTGTTCTGCGTTCGGCGACTGAGATTCATGATGTCCTCCATGTTGCGACGTCGGCGCTGCGGATGCGCCCCGCGCGTGTGGCTGCGAAACCGTGCGGGTCGTGCTGCTGCACGCCCGTCCGCCCACGTTCATCGATTCGGGTTCGGCAACGGCCTCAGCCAGCCTGTGACGGCGGCGAGGTCCGTTCGTTTTCTCTACCCACGGCCCAACATGCGTTCGCTCGCGGGGCTGTCAAGAGCGCCGCACGCGGCTTTTCGCGGACTCGAAGCCAGCGTCTAAACCACTGAAAAAGCAGCTCTTCCAGCCAGCGCGTGAGGCGCGGCCGCAGCGCCCAGACGCGCGGGTCGATGCGCGTGGACACGCTGATGGCCGCTCTGCCCCCAGTCGTACAGGCGCACACCCGCATGCAGCAGGTGCTCGTAGCTGCGCCTCGACACCAGCTTCACGATCGGCACGTCGCTCACCGAGGGCAGCACGACACGAAGTAGCTGTGGCCGTCGATGCAGATCAAGTTGTCGCGAAAGCCTCCGCCGCCGTCCGCGACGCGGCGAGGTTCACGCCGCCGTCATGCCGATTCGCCCGTCGATTACCAGCAGCTCGCGATGATCGCGCCGGTTGCCGACGCTGGAGCGAAAGCGCCAGCGCCTGAGAGGGTTGTAGACGTGAACGTGGCAACCTGCCGCGCGCATGCGG
>Ga0190269_10000216_pt1 | contig 30944 bp, 23 predicted proteins | sample Popmic249IS_FD_133749 | JGI IMG/M metagenome (GOLD analysis project Ga0190269, IMG submission 133749) | Populus adjacent soil microbial communities from riparian zone of Blue River, Arizona, USA - 249 IS | ecosystem: Environmental > Terrestrial > Soil > Riparian zone | place: USA: Arizona... | reverse complement strand
TGAAGCGTGGAATGCCCACGCGCTCCAGCGAAAGCGCCGCGCGCACGATGTTCCAAGCGTCGCCCTCGTTGCCGAGGCGCGCAGTCTCCGGCACTTCGACGTCGTCGAAGAATACCTCGTGAATGTCGCCCTCACCGATGATGCTCGGGATGTCTCGGACCGTGATGCCGGGCGTGTCCATTGGCACCAAGAAGATCGAGATGCCGTTCTTGCCCTGGCCCGTGCGCGCGAGCAGATAACATGTGTCAGCATCGCCTGCGTACGATGTCCAGATCTTCTGCCCGTTGATGCGGTAGCTCGCCCCGTGTCGCTCTGCGCTCGTGCGGAGCGATGCGAGATCAGAGCCCGCTTCGGGTTCAGAGAAACCTTGGCACCAGAGCGTCTCGCCGCGCGCCATCGCGGGGATGTAGCGGTCCTGTTGCGCCTCACTCCCAAAGCGCATCAGCGTGGGCCCGATCCAGTTCACGTTCATGTACTGGCCGCCGCGCGGCTCACCGACCGCCCACATCTCCTCGGCCAGGATGAATGCGGTCCAAGCGTCCGCATCGCGTCCGCCCCAGCGCGCCGGCCAGTGCGGCACGAGCAAGCCAGCCTGCGCGAGCTTCGCGCAGAACTCCTTGGAAAAGCGGGTTTGCTCGGGCGAGCCCGGGCCGTGTGCGAGCTGCTCCCAATCTGAGGGAAGATGGGCGGCGAGAAACTCGCGCACGGTCGAGCGAAAGGCGGCTTGCTTGTCGTCCCAGGCAAAGTCCATCGGCTTGTGTTTCAGCACTAACATCATTCGATGCGCCGCTTCAACTCGCGGGCATACATACGCTTGCGATTCAAGACTTAGAAACTGACACAACTCACCTCATACATCAAAACCCGTTCGAGAGAGAGTGTTAGGTGCCGATACACATTGTGTCGCATCGGCGCGCGCACTAACGTCTGCGATAGTTATGCAATACGAGACTATCCGCTGGCAGCTCGACGCAGGCATACTCACCCTCAGACTGCACAGACCTGAGCAGCTGAACGCGTTCACCGTTCAAATGGCGAGTGAGCTCATTCATGCCTTTGAGCGCGCCAGCGAGGATGACGACGTACGCGCCATCGTCGTCACTGGCGAAGGACGCGCGTTTTGTGCAGGCATGGATCTGGCTGCAGGCAGCAACGCCGACAATGCGTTCGGGCTCGATGCCAGCTTACGACCGACGCTCGAAGATCTGCGCGAGCGCTTCGACGACCCGGAGATCGCGCGCGGCGCACGGGAGCCCGGCGGCAAGCTCGCGCTGACGATCTATGCCTGCAAAAAGCCGGTGATCGCGGCGATCAATGGACCCGCAGTGGGCATCGGCGCGACCATGACGCTCGCGATGGACATCCGCCTCGCGTCCGAGCGGGCGCGCATCGGCTTTGTGTTCGGCAAGCTCGGCATTGTGCCGGAGGCCTGCTCCACCTGGTTCTTGCCGCGCTTAGTCGGCATGCAACAAGCGCTCGACTGGCTGTACGGCGCGGAGATCTTCGATGCCGGAGAAGCGCTGCGCGGCGGCCTCGTCAAAGCAGTGTACGCCCCGGACGCGCTGCTCGACGAGGCTTACAAGCTCGCGCGGCGCTACACGGCGCAGCGCTCGCCCGTGTCTGCCGCGCTGATCAGGCAGATGACGTGGCGCAACAGCGCACAGGCTCATCCTCGCGAAGCACATCGCATCGAGTCACTTGGTGTGTTCTACACGAGCATCGGCGACGGCAAAGAAGGCGTGCAAGCGTTTCTGGAGAAACGCTCCCCGCAGTTCAGCGGCAAGGCCTCCGACATGCCGTCGTTTTTTCCATGGTGGAGCTGACATATGTTTGAAGCGTTTATCATCGACGCAGTGCGCGTCGCAGGCGGCAGGCGTAAGGGCCGACTGGCGCAGATCCATGCTGTAGATCTCGGCGCGCTCAGCTTGAACGCGGTCCTCGATCGTACGAGCTTCGATCCGGCTGCGGTCGACGATGTGATCTTTGGTTGTGTCACCCAGGCGGGCGAGCAGAGTCAGCACGTCGGCCGCAACTGTGTGCTCGCATCCAAGCTTCCGCAGTCTGTGCCTGCAGTCACGATCGACCGGCAGTGCGGCTCATCCCAGCAGGCGATCCATTTCGCAGCGCAAGCCGTCATGTCGGGCTCACAGGACCTGGTGATCGCGGGCGGCGTGGAGAGCATGACGCGCGTGCCCATGAATTCCGCAGTGCTCGGCGCGAATCCGCTCTCGCCCGCAGAGCAGAAGCGCTTCGGCGTGGACAGCTTCAGCCAGTTCGTCGGCGCCGAGATGATCGCGAAGAAGTGGGGCTTCACGCGTGAGCAGCTCGATGCGTTTGCGCTCGAGAGTCAGCGGCGCGCCGCTGCGGCGATCGAATCCTCGGCGTTTGCACAGGAGATCGTCCCTGTCACGGTCACGGCAGCCGATGGCACAGAGGTCACGCACGACCGCGATGAGGGCGTACGGCTCGATTGCTCACTCGGCGGACTCGCGAAGCTCGACCCGATCAGCGCAGGTGGCGTGCTCACAGCAGGCAATTCCAGCCAAGTCTGCGATGGTAGCTCCGCCGTGCTGATCGCGAACGAACGTGCCGTAAAGGCCCACGGCTTCAAGCCGCTCGCACGCATCGTCAATCTGACAGTGACCGCTGGCGACCCGGTGATCATGCTGGAAGAGCCGCTGTACGCCACGCCGAAAGCGCTCGCGCGTGCGGGCCTCCAGCTCAGCGACATCGATCTCTTCGAAGTCAATGAAGCGTTTGCGTCGGTCCCGCTCGCTTGGCTCAAGCACCTAGGCGCCGACCCGGCGAAGCTCAATGTCAACGGTGGCGCGATCGCCCTCGGTCATCCGCTCGGGGCCACGGGCGGGAAGCTCATGGCCACCCTGGTCCATGCGCTCCGCCGCCGCCAGCTGCGCTACGGTCTACAGACCATGTGCGAGGGCGGCGGCATCGCCAATGTGACTATTGTCGAGGCGTTGTAGCGGGCTTGTCTGCGATGGCGCGGATGTAGTCGAGTTGCAGGAGGCCCCAGGGATTCTTGACGACGATCTCTGCGGGCCCCCACAGCATCGATGCGACCAGCAGGTTCATCCTACGGGTAACGGCTGGATCGGTGAGCTTGGCCATCGTGTACTTGGAGAACGGCACGAGCGTCTCCTCGTAGACGCTCTCTACATTCGCCGAGAAACCCGCAGCGCTCAGCCGCTCTGCATAGACGTGTTTGTCGTGCACATTGTCTGAACAGATTTTGCCCAGGTGCAAACCCAGGTGACTGAGCGTGCGCGGGAAGAACGACAGGTGGTCAAACGGCAGAAACAATAGATCGAAGGTCACGAGCCGCCCGCCTGGCCGCAGCACGCGAAACGCTTCACGGAAGAAGTCACGGCGCGTCGGGAAGTGAAACGCACACTCCAGCGCGAGCACCTTGTCGAAGCTATTGTCGGGGAACGGGATCGCCGTGGCAGATGCTTCTTTGTAGTGGATGCGATCTGACAGGCCCTTCTGCGCCACGCGCTTGCTTGCAAACTCGACCTGCGAGTGCGTGATGTTGATCCCGGTGATCTCGCGAGGCTTGAAATGCTCGTGGAGGTACAAGTCCTGGTCGCCGTAGCCGAAGCCCACATCGAGCAAGTGATCAGACGGGCCTAGCTGTAGTGCTTCACCAGCAGCATGCACGAGCGCTTCACTGGCATTGTCGAGATTGGTCTCGCCGTCCTTCCAGAAGCCCACGTTGCGATAGAGCGTGCGCTCAGTCAGATAGTTGTCGAACGATGTCAGCTCGTACAACAGATCAGCGCGACCGCGCGAAGGGTTGATCGACAAAGCCACTGCTTGACGTAGCTCACGCAAACGCCTCGACCAGGATACAGAATCCGCCTGCTTCCAATCCGCTGTTGTCATGCGCCAGTGCTAGCAACGGCTGCAGCAGCGTGAAAGACACCAATCGGGAGCATGCTCGCGGGTGCGCGTCAGCGCTTCACCCATTCAGAGCTCAGTGCAAAATCGGAGAGATATTTCGTCGAGCTCCACCCACCATCGACGACGATGGTTTGGCCATTGATGAAGCTGGCACCAGGCGAGCACAAGAACGTCACTGTGCTCGCGATGTCGTCGACGCTGCCCATGCGCTGACTCGGGGTCATCTCGATGTTCATCTTGCGGAAGCGTTCGTCTTCCAGGCGGTGATGAGTCATCGGAGTGGGAATGACCCCGGGCGCCACCGCGTTGCAGCGGATCCCCGCGGCGCCGTACTGGCATGCGATATGGGTGGTGAGCGCGGTCATGCCGCCCTTGGCTGCGGAGTACGCGCCGCCGCGCAGCCCGCCGACCACTGCATACGTGGAGGTCACGTTGATGATCGCCGAGCCGGGCTCCATGTGCACGATCACATCGCGCGCCAGCCGAAACGGCGCGCGTAGCATCACGCCGAGGAAGTGATCGAGCGTGGCGTCGTCGGTTTCGTGCAGCGGCTTGGGGCTGCCGATGCCCGCGTTGTTGATCAAGAAGTCGATGCGACCCCAGCGCTCTAGCGCCGCGTTCACGATGCGCTGCGGCGCGTCGTCCGCGGTGACATCGACGGCCACTGTCGCGATGCGCGCAGCGTCCGGAGAGGCCGCGACGAGCTCTGCAAGCTTGCGCTCGTCACGACCGACGCCCAGCACGTGCATGCCCGCTTCGACCAGCATCGTCGCGCAGCGCAATCCGATTCCACTGCTCGCACCTGTAACGATCGCAACTTGCACTACGGCCTCCTGCCGCTCAGCGCGGCGGCATCCGGATCGCGCCGTCGAGCCGAATGGTCTCACCGTTCAGCATCGGGTTGCTGACGATGCTGTGCACCATCAACGCGTATTCTTCCGGCTTGCCGAGCCGGCTCGGAAACGGCACTTGCTTGCCGAGCGAGTCCTGCACGTTCTGCGGCAGACCGGCCATCATCGGCGTCAGAAAGATGCCCGGCGCGATCGTGACGACGCGGATCGCGTGTTGTGCGAGGTCGCGCGCGACCGGCAGCGTCAAGCCGACGATGCCGCCCTTGGATGCAGAGTAAGCGGCCTGCCCCACCTGCCCATCGAACGCCGCAGCGCTCGCGGTGTTCACGATCACACCGCGTTCCTCGCCGAGTGGATCGGCCTGCGCGGCGCGGGCAGCAAAGTGTGTGATCACGTTGAACGTGCCGATCAAGTTGACTTCGATCACCTTGCGAAACTGTTCGATCGGGTGCGGCGCAAACTCTTTGCCTACCGTCTTCGTGCCGAACGCGATGCCGGCACAGTTCACCAGCACACGCGCGACGCCGTGGACCTTTTCGGCGGCTGCGATCGCCTCCTGCACGCTCGCGACATCGGTCACATCGACCCTGAAGAAGCTGCCGCCGATCTTCGCTGCGTGCGCGCGGCCGGTCTCTTCGTTCATGTCGAAGATCGCGACGCGCGCGCCTTTACTCGCGAGCTTCGCCGCGCTCGCAGCGCCCAGCCCTGAGCCACCACCGGTGACGATCGCCGCTACACCTTTTGTCTCCATGTCCTACTTGCTCCTCACGCTACACAAGCTCTAACGCCATCGCGGTGGCTTCTCCGCCACCGAGGCAGATCCCCGCGACGCCGCGCTTACCACCGCGCTGCTGCAGCGCCGCCAACAGCGTCACCAAGATGCGTGCGCCCGACGCACCGATCGGATGACCGAGCGCACAGGCGCCGCCGTGCACGTTCAGCCTCGCGTGTGGGATCGCGAGCTCCCGCATCGCGATCATCGCGACCACCGCGAACGCCTCGTTGACCTCGAACAGATCCACGTCGTCGATCGACCAGCCTACTTTGTCAAGCACCTTGCGCATCGCGGGTACGGGTGCGGTGGTAAAAAGCTCCGGCTCGTGCGCATGGCAAGCGCTCGCCAGCACCCGAGCGATCGGCTTCAAACCGAGCCCGTCCGCGACGCTCGCACGCGTCAGCACGAGCGCAGCCGCGCCATCGGAGATCGACGAGGAGTTCGCGGGCGTGACCGTGCCGTCCTTTGCAAAAGCGGGCTTCAAGCTCGGGATCTTGTCCAGCTTGGCTTTGCCAGGTTGCTCATCGACGGTGACCTTCTCCGTGCCAGAGCGCGTGCTGACCTCGACCGGCACGACTTCCGCGTTGAACGCACCGCTCTTGATGGCGTCGTTGGCGCGCGTGAGGCTCGCGATCGCGTACGCATCCTGTGCTTCGCGTGTCAGCTCATGGCGGCGGGCCGCGCGCTCGGCGAACACGCCCATGAGCGTGCCCTGTTCGTACGCATCCTCCAGACCGTCGAGGTACATCGCGTCTTTCACAGCGTCGTGGCCGATGCGCGCCCCGCCGCGGTGCTTCGCGAGCAAATAGGGCGCGTTGCTCATCGACTCCATACCGCCCGCGACGATCACATCGGCAGCACCCGCGCTCAGCGTCTCACTGGCGAGGATCGCGGCCTGCATGCCCGAACCGCACATCTTGTTCACGGTGGTCGCCTGCACCGAGCGCGGCAGCCCTGCTGCGAGCGCCGCCTGTCGCGCAGGCGCTTGACCGAGCCCGGCCGGCAACACGCAGCCCATGTAGATGCGCTCGACCGCGTCGCTCGTGAGCCCGGCGCGGGCCACCGCAGCCTTGACCGCTGCAGCGCCGAGGTCCGTAGCCTTTACTGAAGCAAGCGCACCCTGGAACCCGCCCATCGGCGTGCGGGCGAACGAGAGGATCACGATGGGATCAGATGACATGACAGAATTTCCTCAGCTTGATTGTCAGAGTGAGCGAGCGATGACCATGCGTTGAATGTCAGACGTGCCTTCGTAGATCTGGCACACGCGCACATCGCGATAGATCTTGGCGAGACCGAACTCTTCGAGGTAACCGTAGCCCCCGAGCGTTTGGATCGCACCTGAGCACACGGCCTCAGCCATCTCAGAGGCGAACAGCTTGGCCATCGAGGCCTCTTTGAGGCATGGCTTGCCTGCATCTTTGACGCTCGCGGCGTGCAGCACGAGCTGACGCGCAGCTTCGAGCCGCGTCGCCAAGTCCGCGAGGCGAAAGCCCACCGCTTGGTGCTCGATGATGGCCTTGCCCATCGACTTCCGATCCTTGGCGTACGCCGCTGCGATCTCCAGCGCAGCCTGCGCCATGCCCACCGCTTGCGCTGCAATGCCGATGCGCCCTGCTTCAAGGTTCGAAAGCGCGATGCGATAGCCCTGCCCTTCCGCGCCCAAACGCAGCTCACTCTCCAGCAAGAGATCGTGGAAGCTCAAGCTGCAAGTCTCGGATGCCGCTTGACCAAGCTTGTGCTCGACCTTGTCGACGACATAACCGGGTCGGTCGGTCGGGACGAGGAAGGCCGTGATGCCTTTCTTCCCCGCTTCTGGATCCGTGACAGCAAACACCATCGTCACGCCGGCGATCTTGCCTGACGTAATGAACTGTTTGGTGCCATTCAGGACATAACCGCTCTTGGCGCGCGTCGCGCGCGTGCGGATGGCGGCCGCGTCGGAGCCTGCGTCTGCCTCGCTCAGCGCGAACGCTCCGATCGTCGTGCCGTCGGTGAGCCCTGGCAGAAAGCGCTCCTGCTGCTGCGCGGAGCCATCTTTGAGCAGCCCCGAGACGATCAGGCTGTTCTGGATCGAAACGATCGTGGAGAGCGCGCCGTCCGCAGCGGCGAGCTCGATCAACGCAGCTGCGTAGGAGACGTAGTCGGCCCCCGCACCACCCTTGTCTTCAGGTGCGGTCATGGCCATGAGACCCAGGCTGGCCAACTCGCGGAACAGCGCGGGCGGATAGGCACCATCCGCTTCGAAACGTCGTACGTGCGGGCGAATGCGCTCCTGCGCGAAATCACGGATGGAGTCGGCGATGGCTTGTTGCGTCGGTGAAAGCAGCATGGTCCGTACACACATAGTACTGCAGCGACGCCTTAAGTCTAAGCCCCTCGTGGCGCTGTAATTCAGGCAAAAACTGAGTCTCGTAGCGCTTTCCATCAACTCGCGCACCGCGTTCATTCCCACGAACACAGTATGAACACTGTATGCGGATGACACTCAGGGCGCGAGCGCGTACACATGGCGTCAGGAGACGTGCCGCGATGATGAAGAGCGTGAACCCTGCAACCTCGGAGACTCTCGCGAGCTTCGAAGAGCACACCGACGAGCAAGTCGAGCTGAAGCTACAAGCGGCGGCGCGTGCATTTCAAACGCACCGGCGCACCAGCTTCGCACAGCGGGCTGAGCGCATGCTGCGCGTCGCGGAGCTGCTAATCGCCGACAAGCAGCGCTTTGGCCGCATGATGACCGAGGAGATGGGCAAGACACTGAAGTCGGCGATCGCGGAAGCTGAGAAATGTGCGCTCGCGTGCCGTCATTATGCAGAGCACGCCGAAGCGTATCTTCGCGACGAGCCTGTGGCGATGAACGACGCGCGCTGCTACGTGCGCTTTCTCCCGCTCGGCCCCGTGCTCGCGGTCATGCCTTGGAACTTCCCGTTCTGGCAGGTAATCCGCTTTGCCGCACCCGCGCTGATGGCCGGCAACGTGGGCTTGCTCAAACATGCATCGAACGTCCCGCGCTCTGCGCTCGCACTCGAACAGCTGTTTCTCGACGCGGGCTTCGCGCCTGGCGTGTTTCAGACACTGTTGATCGGCTCGCGCCGCGTCGCGAGCGTGATCGAAGACGATCGCGTCGCGGCGGTCACGCTGACAGGCAGCGAAGGCGCTGGCGTGGAAGTCGCAGGCACAGCAGGTCGCAAGCTGAAGAAGTCTGTGCTCGAGCTCGGTGGCAGCGATCCGTTCATCGTCATGCCTTCCGCTGATCTCGACAAGGCTGTGTCCACCGCAGTGATCGCCCGCAACATCAACAACGGCCAGTCGTGCATCGCCGCCAAGCGCTTCATCGTGCACAGCGCCGTGTACAAGCAGTTCGAAGAGCGCTTCGTCGCGGCGGTCAAAGCCCTGCGCGTCGGAGATCCGATGCGCGACGACGTCGACATCGGGCCGCTCGCGACGCCGGATGGTGTGACCAGCTTGCACGAGCAAGTCACGCGTTCGGCAGCTGCTGGCGCCAAGCTGCTCGTCGGCGGCAAAGTGCTGGACGGGCCGGGCAACTTCTACGCGCCTACCGTGATCGCGCAGATCCCCGAGAGCGCGCCCGTGTACCGCGACGAAGTGTTTGGACCTGTGGCGCTGCTCTTCGAGGCGGAGAATATCGATCGAGCGATCGCCATCGCGAACGACTCGAGCTTTGGACTTGGCAGCAGTGTCTGGACACATGAGCCGGCAGAGCAACAGCGCTTCATCGACGAGCTCGAAGCCGGCCAGACCTTCATCAACGCCATGGTCGCGTCGGACCCTCGTGTGCCCTTCGGCGGTATCAAGCGCTCAGGCTACGGCCGCGAGCTCGGCAGCTACGGCATACGAGAATTCGTGAACGCCAAGAGCGTCCTCATCAACGGCGCGACACGTCCCGCCGCCACGCATTCGGAGTGAGCGCAGGAGCAGCGCTCAACCTGCGTCCTTGCGCGTGATGTGCAAGAGCGCGCTGCCCTCTGTGACTTGCTGGCCGACTGCATAGCTGATGTCGCCGACAGTGCCTTCGAACGGCGCGGTGAGCGTGTGCTCCATCTTCATCGCCTCGACTGTGATGAGTGGCTGGCCCTTCACGACGCTCGCGCCCGCTTTGACTTGCAGCGCGATGATCTTACCCGGCATCGGCGCGCGAATGGCGCCATCAGCTGCGCTGCCTGCGCCTGCAGCCAACGACTGCGGCTCCTGAAACATGTACGCTTGCCCCCGCTCGAACACGAGCGTGTCGGCGCCATGACGCGCCGACGGCAGCGCGCGCTGGGGTTGTCGCAGCTCGATCAGCTTGCGCTCACTGCCGGATTGAACCTCGACCTGCAGCCTTGCAGCAGCATTCAAGCGGAAGCCACTCGCTGCCCCCCACACAGAGGAATCGCGAAACGCGGCGATCCGAGACCCCGCAGCGGTCTCCAGCACCGCCGCTGAGAGCGTCGGCGGAGGGATCAGCTCAGCCTGGTGCTTCTCGATGAAGCCCGTGTCCACACGGCCCGCTACAAACTCGCGATGCGCAGCGGCACGCGCGAGAAAAGCGGCATTGGTCTTCACCGGCCAGATCTCTACGCTGCTGCAAGCGGCAGCGAGCTTGGCCGCCGCCGCACGCCGATCGCCCGCATGCACGATCAGCTTCGCGATCATCGGATCGTAAAACGGCGTGACCGAGTCACCCTGCTCCACGCCGGTGTCCACGCGGATGCCTTCCGGCAAGCGCATGTGCGTGAGCGGCCCGATCGAAGGCAAAAAACCGCTCTCCGGATTTTCCGCATACAGCCGCGCTTCCATCGCGTGCCCACGGATCGAGAGCTCGTGCTGCGCCCTCGGCAACCGCTCGCCACTCGCGACGCGCAGCTGCCACTCGACGAGATCCACACCAGTGATCGACTCCGTAACAGGATGCTCGACCTGCAACCGCGTGTTCATCTCCATGAACCAGATGCGGTCCGCGCGCAGGCCCTCCGAGCCATCCGCGATGAATTCGATCGTGCCCGCACCTTCGTACCCGACCGCACGCGCTGCCTTTACCGCAGCGCCGCACACAGCGTCACGGGTCGCGGCATCCATCCCCGGAGCCGGCGCTTCTTCGATCACCTTCTGATGCCGGCGCTGCAGCGAACAGTCGCGCTCGAACAGATGCACCGCCTGGCCGTGAGAGTCCGCGAACACCTGTACCTCGATGTGCCGCGGGCGTGTGATGTACTTCTCGATCAACACGCGGTCGTCGCCGAAGCTCGCAGCTGCCTCGCGCTTGCACGACGCGAGCGCCGCGGAGAAGTCCGCGGCGCGGTCCACCTTGCGCATACCCTTGCCGCCGCCACCAGCGACAGCCTTGATCAGCACGGGGTAACCGATCGCAGTCGCTTCGCGCTCGAGGCGGGCGGGATCTTGATCCTCGCCGAGATAACCTGGCGTGACGGGCACCCCCGCCTCTGCCATGAGCTTCTTGGCGGCGTCCTTCAGGCCCATGGCCCGAATGGCAGCCGATGGCGGCCCGACCCAAGTCAACCCAGCGTTCTTTACCGCATCGGAAAACTCCGGGTTCTCCGAGAGAAAGCCGTAGCCCGGGTGGATGGCGCGCGCGCCGCTCTCGGCTGCAGCAGCCAAGAGCTTCTCCGGCCGCAGGTAGCTCTCTGCCGCAGCCGCCGGCCCGATCAGCACCGCCTGGTCCGCAGCGCGCACGTGCAGCGCACCGCGATCGGCCTCGGAGTACACAGCGATGGTGCGGATCCCCAGCGACCGTGCGGTGCGGATGATGCGGCACGCGATCTCGCCGCGATTTGCGATCAGTAAGCTCTCCATCATGATCACATCCTGAACACGCCGAAGCGTGTGGAAGGGATTGGCGCGTTCAACGTGGCCGAGATCGCGAGGCCCACCACATCGCGCGTCTGCACCGGGTCGATGATGCCGTCGTCCCACAAGCGCGCGGTCGCGTAATAAGGGTTGCCTTCGAGCTCATAGCGCTCGCGCACTGGCGCGCGGAACGCGGCCTCGTCCTCGGGGGACCAGACCTCGCCGCGCTGTTCCATCGCGTCACGGCGGATCGTCGCGAGCACGCTAGCAGCCTGCTCGCCGCCCATCACCGAGATCCGGCTGTTGGGCCACGTGAACAAGAAGCGCGGGCCGTACGCGCGCCCGCACATGCCGTAGTTGCCCGCACCGAAGCTGCCGCCGATGATCACCGTGATCTTCGGCACCTCGGCGCAAGCCACCGCTGTGACCAGCTTCGCGCCGTCCTTCGCGATCCCGCCCGCTTCGTATTTGCCGCCGACCATGAAGCCGGAGATGTTCTGCAGAAAGAGCAGCGGCCGCTTGCGCTTGCAAGCGAGCTCGATGAAGTGCGCCCCTTTGAGCGCGCTCTCTGAAAAGAGCACGCCGTTGTTCGCGAGGATCGACACCGGCTGCCCCCAAATGTACGCGTCCCCGCAGACCAAGGTGGTGCCGTAGAGCGGCTTGAACTCCGCGAAGCGCGAGCCATCCACGATGCGCGCGATCACCTCGCGCACGTCGTACGGCTCGCGAACGTCCTGCGGCACGATGCCGTACAGCTCGCTCGGATCGTACGCGGGCAGCTCGGGCGCGATCAGCTCCAGGCTCGAGTTTTTGGGGCGATTCAAGCGCCCCACGATCGAGCGCACGATCTCGAGCGCGTGCGTGTCGTTGTCGGCGACGTGATCGACGACACCCGAGCGCCGCCCATGCGTGTCCGCACCGCCCAGCTCTTCTGCGGAGATCACCTCGCCGGTCGCAGCTTTGACCAGCGGCGGACCGGCCAAGAAGATCGTGCCCTGGTTGCGCACGATCACGGTTTCATCGCACATCGCTGGCACATAGGCGCCGCCGGCCGTGCAGCTGCCCATCACACACGCGATCTGTGGGATGTCGAGCCCGCTCATGCGCGCTTGGTTGAAGAAGATGCGACCGAAGTGCTGCTCGTCCGGGAATACCTCGGCCTGATAGGGCAGGTTCGCGCCGCCGCTGTCCACGAGGTACACGCACGGCAAGCGGTTCTCCAGCGCGACCTGCTGCGCGCGCAGGTGTTTTTTCACGGTGAGCGGGAAGTACACGCCGCCTTTCACCGTCGAGTCGTTCGCGACGATCATCACCTCGCGACCTGCGACGCGGCCGATGCCTGTGATCATGCCGGCGGCTGGCGCCTCCGCGTCATACATGCCGTGCGCCGTCAGCTGGCCGAGCTCGAGGAGCGGCGAGCCTGGATCGAGCAGGCGCTCGACGCGCTCTCGTGGCAGCAGCTTGCCGCGCGCCACGTGGCGCTCGCGCATGCGCTCGGGCCCACCGAGTGCCGTCTTCGCGACCGCCTCACGCAGCTCCCGAGCGAGCTCGCGATTGGCTTGAAGGTTCTTCTGCGACGCCGCGGCGCTGGGATCGAAGTTCGAGTCGAGTCGAATCATGAAAGTCCGAACAGGATCATACGATTGGCAGCTGACCTCATCAACGGGCATGGGTCACCAACCGCGGCATGCCGTTGCTAGGCAAATGTCTGGCCGCCGGTCGCCATATGACGCGCCTTGACAGCGTTTGTCTAGTCAACAACAGTGTTGATTACATCCCTATCGCCGTGCACAGGATGGCACCATGACGCACGCGACTGAAAACATCTCCATCGAAGATCTGGAAGAGCCGCTCGCGCTCTCGACCGAGGTGTACTTGTCCGAGGCCTACGCGCGAGCCGAAGCCGACAAGCTCTGGGCCAAGGTCTGGCAGCACGTCGGGCGCGTCGAAGAGATCCCGAACGTGGGTGACTACATCACTTACGACATCGGTGATGAGTCGATCCTGATCGTGCGCGCCGCAAACGACGCGATCAAGGCGTTCTACAACGTGTGCTCCCACCGCGGCCGTCAACTCGTCGAAACGCCGAGCGGCGCGCACAGCTCGCACGGCAAGCGTAAGCTGTTTGTCTGCAACTATCACGGTTGGCAGTACGACCTGCACGGCAAGTGCGTGCACGTGCTCGATCCAGAAGACTGGAAGTGCGCGCTCACCGAGCAGCGCACGCGCCTCGGCGAGGTGAAAGTCGACACTTGGGGTGGTTGGATCTGGATCAACATGGATCCCGAAGCCGGGTCCTTGCGCGACTACCTCGAGCCTGCGGCGGGGCACCTCGATCAGTTCGAGCTCGACAAGATGCGCTACCGCTGGCGCAAGTGGGTGGTGTTCGAGTGCAACTGGAAGGTCGCGATCGAAGCCTTTGCCGAGTCGTACCACGTCAAGGCCACACACCCGCAGCTCAACAAGTACGGTGACTTCTACACCGTGAGCGTCGCGCAGGGCTTGCACGGCAACAACAAGTTTCACTCGAAGAAACCCGACGAAAACAACACTGCCACCGCGACGGTGAGCCGCGTCGCCAAGGGCGATGATCCACGCAAGACGATCGCAACGATGCAGAGTGAGTTCTGGGAGACGATGCAGGCGAGCACCACGCCGACCCTGGTCGCCGCAGCACAGCGCCTCGTCGAGGAGCTCCCGGAAGGCACCCCGCCCGAGGAGGTGCATCGTCATTGGTTGGAGTCGGCGCGACGCGACGACGCTGCGCGCGGTCTCACCTGGCCTGTGCTCGACCGCGCGAAGGTCGCGGACGCAGGGCTCGCCTGGCACATGTTTCCCAACATGACCATCCTGCAGGGCAACGTGTTTGCGCTGTGTTATCGCACGCGCCCGTACGGCTCCGATCCGAACAAGTGCATCTACGAAGCATTCGCGCTCGAGCGCTTCCCGGAAGGCCAAGAGCCGAAGACCGAGTGGGTTCACGCCACGCCTGAGGACGAGAAGGAATGGCGCAAGGTGTTGAGCCAGGACTTCTCCAACATGCGCGGCGTGCAGAAGGGCATGAAGTCGCGAGGCTTCCGCGGCCCGCTGCCAAACCCGAATCAAGAACGCAAGGTGACCAACTTTCATCGCAATTTGGCGCGCTACATGGGCACCGGTGCGCCGCGCCGTATCTGATCGCTACTGTAGGAAGACGAAGGTTTCATGAGAGTCAACATCGGGGTGTTTGCGCACAACGCGAAGGACTGGGAACGAGTCCAGAGCGGAGATTACTCGCGCCCGGCCGAGACGCCGGACTGGCAGTTCGTGCAACGCGCATTCGGACTGGCAGATCTCGCGGAGCCGCTGGGCTTCGACGGCATCTGGGCTCCGGAGCATCAGGGCACACCTTACGGAATGACGCCCAACCCGATCCAAACACTCACGTACTTCGCAGGTCGCACCGAGCGCGTAACGTTTGGAACGATGGTGGCGGTCGCGCCCTGGTGGCATCCGATCCGGCTCGCGCATCAGATCGCGTATCTCGACATCGTCTCGAAAGGTCGTTACACGACCATCGGTTTGGGTCGTGGCGTGGCCAAGTCGGAGTTCGATGCGGTGGGTGTGCCGCGCGAAGAGAGTCGCCAGCGCTTCGACGAGACGCTCGACATTCTCAAGCTGGCGTTCAGCCAGGAGCGCTTCTCCTACGACGGTAAAATCTTCAAGATCCCCGAGATGTCGCTGCGTCCCGCGCCCTTGAGTCGCGATCTCCACACGCGCATCTACGGTTCGTCGTCCACACGCGAGTCGCTGGAGCTCCTGTCGCGGCGCGGCATGGTGCCCCTGTTCGTCGGCAATAAGCCGATCGAAGACGCGGGCAAAGAGGTGCAGCTGGTCAACACATTCCGCAAGGAAGCGGGCTTGGCTCCCTGTCAGCCGAAGAACGTCCTGTTCATGTACTGCGCGCCCTCCGCAAGTGAAGCCGCGCGCGCCGATCCCTGGATCGTCCAGGCCAACGTGGATGTGAACCTGCACTACGGCTTCGCTGATTCCTCGAACTTCAAGGGCGTCAAAGGCTACGAAGCCTACGCGGCACGCGAAGCGACGGCGACCGCGCTCTTGTCCGCCGCCGTCACCGGCAAGCAGACACCCAAAGACGCGAAGCCTAAGGCACCAGGGTACCACCCCTCGAACTTGATGATCGGCACGCCGGACGAGGTCATCAAGCGCATCATGGCTGCGCAGCGCGCCTGCTCGTTTAGCGAGATCACCATTGTCCCGCAGTTTGGCGACATGCCATACGACGAAGCAGAGAAGAGCACCCGCTTGTTCGCCAAAGAAGTGCTGCCCGTCATCCAAAAGATGGACGCTCCCTTACACCCGGAAGCGTTACCATCGTGACCTGTTAGAATCACATTCCGTCGCGCGTGCCCACACCCCCAGTGGACACGCGCGGCCCGGCTCTCAAAGCTCGCCACAAAGCTGACTGGACAGCGTCCGAGCCGCCGATAGCAGGGAGCTCTGCACCGTGGGGAGCTCCTGCTTCAGCGCATTGCCCACGCCGATCGCCGCGATCGCGTGACTCAGCTTCGCGCGCGACTTCCAGACCGGCGCGGCCACGACGGTCACGCCAGAGATGTAGTTCCCTTCATCTACGGCGAATCCGCGCTCCGCTGTCTCTTGTACCTCCGCGCGCCATTGCTCGTAGCTCGGCGGATTGTCCCAGCGGAGCCCGCCCCAACGCGCGCGCAGCTCCTCCTCCGTGTGCCCGCCGAAAGCAGCGATGCAGCGACCCGTCGCACTGATCAACGCCGGAAAACGATTGCCGATCTGCGTGCTGAGCTGGATGCTTGGTCCAGACTGTGAGACCGCCACCACGACGATGTGCTCCAGTCCAACGATATGAACGCCCATCGTCATGACACCAAATGTCTGACTCAAGCGCTCTAACACCGGCTCAGCGAGATCATTGAAACGATTGCGTCTGATCCAATGCCTCGCAAGTGTCAGGACGCCGGCCTCGAGGGCATAGCGTTTCGTCACGGGGTCGAATGAGACCAGCTCCTCTGCCACCAAAGCCCGTAGCACGTACAGGCATGTACTCGGCACAAGGCCTAACCTGCGTGCGATCGCCTGAACGCCGAGTGGCGCTTCGCTTTTCCCCAGCAAACGCAGGACCGCAGCGGCGCGCGAGATAGCTGGAGCCTTGCTGGTCTCCACCTGTCTTGCAAGCTCACGGTCCGGACGTGACACATGCACCTGTTCTGTCATGACACGGCACTCCCGGTTGGCCCCCTTCGGTATAAAGAACGGCCTTCGACATTTACAATAACATGTTCGATCTGGCATAGCGTGTCCATCGACGCGCCGGCCAGTCGTTGGCCGCAGCGAGACAGTGAGTCGGATGGACAAGCTCACCGAATACACGCGCTATGCGGACGCACAGAAGCACGCCAATGCTTCTGCGCTCTGGAACCTATTTGACGGCGATCGTCAGCAGCTCAACATCGCGCACGAATGCATCGTCCGTCACGCGGATGGGACTAACAGACCGGCGCTGCGCATCGCGCACGCGGACGGCGCGGACGAGATTCTGACGTTTGACCGCATCGCCCAAGGTTCTGCGCGTCTAGCGCATTGGTTGGAACGTGAGGGCATCCAGCCTGGCGATCGCATCGCCTTTATGCTCGAGCCGTCGCTGACATTTTATCTCAGCCTGTTCGGTGCGATGCTGATGGGCGCAGTTAGCGTGCCACTGTTCACACTGTTTGGTCGCGATGGCTTGCGGCTGCGCGTCGACGACTGTCAGCCGAAGCTGCTCATCACGCAGAAAGACAAAGCCGAGATCGCGCAGGATCTCCCCGGCGTACGCGTGGTCATCGCCGACGACAGCCTACTCGCCGAGCTCGAGCGCTTTCCCGCGAGCTACAAACCACGCACGCGCGCGGACGACCTCGCTGTATTTCAATACACCTCGGGCACCACACGCGAGCTGCCCGCCGCGGTAAAGCACTCACATCGCGCGCTCGTCACGTTGATGTTTGCTGCGCTCTACGGCACAGGCATCCGTCCAGGCGATGAATTCTTCTGCCCGTCATCGCCCGCCTGGGGTCATGGTCTTTGGCACGGCACGCTGGCACCGCTCGCGCTCGGCGTCACCACGGGGACGTTCGCAGGTCGCTTCCAGCCGGAGCGACTGATGCGCGCGCTGCAGGACCATCGCATCACCAACTTATCCGCAGCCAGCACGCACTACCGCATGCTGAAGAACTCAGGCAAGGCTGGCGACTATCAGTTCTCGATCCAAAAGCTCTCTTACACCGGTGAGCCGATCGACCCTGCCACCCTAGAGTTCATCGATCGCACCTTTCATGTGCCTGCCTGCAGCATGTACGGCACGACCGAAATCGGCGTGGTGTTAGTCAACTATCCTGGCGCCCATGACTTCATTGTCAAACCCGGCTCGCTCGGCAAGCCCGTCCCAGGCTTGCAGCTGTGCGTGCAACAACCTGACGGAACCCAAGCACAGCCGGGCGTGGTCGGTGAGCTGATGCTGCGCCGCCGCGACGGCTGGGAGTCCACCAAGGATCTCGCGAAGGTGGACGAAGACGGCTATTTCTACCACGCAGGTCGCGCGGACGACGTGATCATCTCCGCGGGTTGGACCATGAGCGCGGTGGAGATCGAGAACACCTTGCTCAAGCATCCTGACGTGCGCGAGGTCGGCGTGATCGCCGTGCCTGATGCCGTCCGCGGCCAAGTCGCCAAGGCGTTCATCGTCAGCGAGCGCGCACAGGACGATGCTTATATCGACGAGCTCAAGACGTTCACCCGCACCCGTCTGAGTCAACACGAGTATCCGAGACACATCACCTTCGTGCCCGAGCTACCGAAGACTCCGGCAGGGAAGATCAACCGCAAAGTTCTGCGCGATCGCGAGGCTGCCGCCGCGAGCTGCGCGCCGCAAACCATCAAGGAGCACAAGCATGGCGACGCCTGAGAAGACCACGACCGATCGCTTCCCCAAGATCACCGAACAAGGCATCGAAGACCTGCGAAAGCGCATCGGCGTTCGCATCACGGACACCGTCGAGCCCTGGAACTACGAAGCGACGCGCGACAACATCCGTCACTACGCCCATGGCATTGGCGACGACAATCCACTCTGGACAGATCCCGCCTACGCGGCTCGCACGCGCTACGGCAACATCGTCGCCCTACCCAGCTTTCTGTTTTCGACCAGCCGCATCGTCTCCGGTTATTGCGGCGGTCTGTCCGGTGTGCATGCGATGTGGGCAGGCGCCGACTGGACCTGGTACAAGCACGTGCTGCGCAATGACACGATCACGACGCAGGCACATTTGAAGGATCTGATCGAACATCAGACACGCTTCGCCGGCCGCTCGTTTCAGCAGATCTATCACACTGACTTCTACAATCAGCATGGCGATAAAGTCGCCGAGTGTGACTCTTGGGTGTTCCGCACGGACCGCGACGAAGCGCGCGAGCGCGGCACCAAGTACACAGATGCACGCGGCCGTGTAGAACCATTCGACAATGATCAGCTGGCCGAGATCTATCGCCTGTATGACAATGAACAGATTCGCGGCGCGACCCCTCTCTACTGGGAAGACGTCAAAGAGGGCGAGGCGCTGCCGCGCATGTTGAAGGGCCCGATGACCGTCACGGGCTTCATCTGCTACGCGCAGGGTTGGGGCGGCTTGTACATCCGCGCCAACAAGCTCGCCTACCAGCAACACGCCAAGCACCCGGGCTTGGGTATCCGCAACCGCTTCAATGTTCCTGACTGTCCAGAGCGCGTGCACTGGGACCAAGACTTTGCGCTCGAGGTCGGTGCACCTGGCGCATATGACTACGGTCCAGAGCGTTGCTCTTGGCTGACACATCACATCACAAACTGGATGGGTGACGACGGCTTCTTGCGCACGAGCAAGTGTCAGATTCGTCGACACAATCCAGATGGCGATGTGTTATTCATCGACGGCAGTGTTACAGGCAAGCGCATCGAAAATGGTGAGCACATTGTCGAGATCACTCAAAAGGCCATCACACATCGCGGCGAGCTGTCTGCGACCGGCACGGCCACTGTGGTGCTGCCCAGCCGCACGACCCGATAAGTCATGACGACCCTCGCGCAAATGTGTGCCGAGGCGCTGCGCCGTGACCCCTCGCAGCACGCGCTCGAGTTTGCGGGCGAGTGGGTCACCTGGGGTCAGCTCAAGGAGCTCGCTGACCAGCTCGCTGCGTTGATCACACAGAGCGGCATCTCGGACCGCGCGTCGATCGTCTTCGTCTCGTTCAATCGGCCGCCAGCAGCGGCAGCGCTCCTGGCCATGCTCGCGCAGGGGCGCAGCGTGCGCATGGTCTACGGTTTCCAGTCAGGCGCTGCGATCGCACGTGAGCTCGCCGCGCTCGAGCCTGCGCTCGTCGTCGCGGCGGCAGACGTGTTTAGCGGGGCGGTGACAGACACACTGCGCGCACAGGGTGCCGCCGCGATCGCCCTCACGGATACGCAAGCACTCGCAGTCGAAGGCCTCGAGCGCCAGCGCGGACAGGCGGCTGAATCACCCGCTGAGCCCGAGATCCAAATCCTCACCAGCGGCACAACCGGCGCGCCAAAGCGCATCGGCATCAGCCACGCGATGATCGCGCGCCACTTCGTCGGCGCCAACAAGAACTACCAAGCCACGGAAGATCTCACGCGCGCCGCGCCGTTGTTCTCGTACTACCCGCTCGGCAACATCTCCGGCATCTACGGGCTTATCCCTCCGCTCTTGCGCGGCCATCGCGTCGCATGGGTCGAGCGCTTCAGCGTAGCCGCCTGGCGCGATTACCTGCGCAGGCACCAGCCAGAGCGCGGGAGCTTGCCACCGGCAGGCTTTCAAATGGTGCTCGACGCCGATGTGCCGCCCGAGGAGCTCGCCTGTTTGCGCTGCATCGCGAGCGGTGCCGCCCCGCTCGCGCTCGACGTGCACCGCGCCTTTGAGGCCAAATACAACGTTCCGATCCTGATGTCGTACGGCGCGACAGAGTTCGGTGGACCCGTCACCAGCATGACGCTCGAGCTGCACGCGCAGTGGGGCCAGCAAAAGCTCGGCAGCGCAGGGCGGCCGATCGCAGGCTCGCAGCTGCGGGTCGTCGATGCCGAGACCGGCGCGCCGCTACCACCGGGCGAGGAAGGCCTGCTCGAGGTCATGACGCCGCGCATCGGTGACAAGTGGCTCCGCACCTCGGATCTGGCCATCATCGACGCGGACGGCTTTCTGTTCTATCGCGGCCGCGCTGACGGCGCCATCATGCGAGGCGGCTTCAAAGTACTTCCCGACACAGTCGAGCGGGCGCTGCTTCTGCACCCAGCAGTGGCCGCAGCGGCGGTGGTGGGCATGGCTGACGCGAGGCTCGGCCAAGTGCCAGCCGTCGCGATCCAAATCAAGCTCGACGTCCCGCGACCGAGCGCAAGCGAGCTCGAGCAACACCTGCGCGCTCACACTTTCGCGACGCACATCCCGGCAGCATGGCAGTTCGTCGACGAGCTACCGCGCACTGCATCGATGAAGGTCGACTACTCCGCAGTCCGTGAGCTCTTCAACGCTTCAGTTGAACGCGTCTCATGAGCAGCCTCCGTCGCGGCGGCGAGACCTGACTGTGTAGCAGGGCCTGCATAGACTACTCTGCCACTGACATATAGATAGACAGTCAGAAGCGCGGCGAACAGGCTCGAGCTCCACGCAGTCAACGTGCAAGGGCGCAAATGACGCGGTGGATCGGAGCGGGAGCTCGATCCCAGGCTGGCCAACGCGAGATTGCCCATCACATTGGCGCCGCAGCCAAACAGTGAGAGAGCGATCAACAACCAGCCGGCGGAGTAGCCCCGTAGGACGACCGCCGCCCCAGAGGCCACGAAGAACATGCCGCAAGCTCCGATCCAGGCATAGTCGACAGCCAAGAACCGAAGCAACTGGCGACGAGCGCGATCGCCTCCGCCACCCAGCACGCGGTCGATCGTGGCGCTCGCACTCGCAAGACGCAGCGCGATCATCGGCCGCGGAGCGGAGCTAGCGGCGACACGCTTGAAGACACGCCGCGCCTCGAGCTTGCCCGCACCGACGAGCGAGAGCACCAACAGGCTCGCACCCGCAACGTGGTTGAACACGCGCGCGTACGCTCGATCCGGTCCGGCCATTCTCGCTTGGAGCGCACTTGTAAGCGCGTTCCACCCTTCGACAGCGTCATCGAGAAAGAACCACGAAAGCGCAGTCAAGCCACCTGTGACCGCGACTATCGAAAGCACCACCACGCTGTTGGACACCAACGTCTGGCGTGCGAAATAGCGCCGAAGCGCTGCACGAGCAAAGTAGACAATGACGAGCACGGTCAGGGCCAAAGCGCCGAAGGAAAGCAGACTGCCGTCGCCAAAGACGCCCACCAGCAAAACGAGGGTAGCACATAGGAACAAGAGCTGAAGCCAGTACGTTCCGAAGAGCTCGAGCGGGCTGTGCGGCATCGAGACTTCCACGAACTGCCATAGCAGCCTCCCAACGGACGCAAGCGTGGCAAACGGTCTCCCGGTTACTCGTCGCTGGTCCGCAAGATGTTCGAGCAAACTGCCTGTGACGGCAGTCGCCCTGGCAGCCGATCGCACAATCAGCTTCGGCTCGGGACTCGGAGCGACATCGTTGGCGACGAACTCACGCAGATGCTTTTGCCATTCAGTTGTCTTGGAGCCGGTGAGCTCGAGAGCTTCGACCACGATCGCTTGCTGCGCTTCTTCGATGAGCTTCTGCCGCAGCTTGGAGGTCTCCGCGTCGCGACCTGGCAGTAGAATCGAGATCAATCGCTCAGCGCCATCCAGCCGACCCCACAGTATGTCGTTCCTACGCCAGCTCTCATCGAGAAAGGCTCCGAATGCGCCAAGTGCTTGACCTTTGATCTTATCGCCGCGCACCGCGACAGCTGCCGCTAGCGCGGGTGTGTCATCCGGGCTGATGCGATGAATGCCGATCGGCTCGGCTTCGCCGACATCCGTTCCAAACGTTATCGGGAAGACACTCGCATCGTAGGCTTCGAAGTGTTCGAACCAGCCACGCACGAGCGCGCGAGAAGCTCGAGCTGCAGCGGTGAGATTCGCGTCATCTTCGATCGCACGCCTCACAGCGCTGCTGGTCTCCTTGCAGACTTGCTCGAACTCCAGTCGGAGCGCGGCTGCAACGGTTTTGACTCTGGCTGCCACACTCGGTTGAGCAAGTAGGTAACGTGCCCGGCTCTCACGACCTCGTACACTCATCTCCTGCGCGTGCGGGTAGTTGTCTGGCCAGGAGATGCCTACGGGCGGCTCCTGAATGAGAGATAGCTCCGTGGGGAGAATCGCATTCGAGGTGAGGGCTGCGTCCTGTGCACGACAACCGAACAGTAGAGCGAGCAGCCTATCATGAGGCGCCTTGAGCTTGGCTTTGATCGACCTCAACTCGGCAAGCTCCGCGGCATTTCCCTTTCCGCGACACTCACGGTTGATCTGATTTCTCAAATAGCGAATACGCCGCAGCCGATAGCTGACATCGAAGTCGAGGAGAAATCTGCGTTGGCTCTTGCGGTCGGGAAAAACATCCGCGCGCCATACCTGAAGCAATGATCGCAGCGCATCGCGCATGCCCGAACCGGGATCAACGCCAAACGCCTTTGCTAGCAAAACCACCAGATCGTCGAGGATTGCCGATAGCTTGAGCCGTTCGTAGCTCTTGTAGCCAAGGCCTTCTGAATCATGATCTTCACTGAGCCACTGTTCGGGTTGGTCCCCTCCCCTGGCCTGGCCCAAATCGATGTCCGCCATCACGCGCCGCACGCGTTCGACTTCTCGGTTGTGCGCAACCACTCGCTCGAGGTCCTCACGGATCGTCTCGTAACGTGGCAGTGCAACCAGCGCCGAAAGCGAGTTGTCGAGCGCGTCCGGACGCCCCACCTTCGGCCGCCGCGACTTCTCAGGATTCGGCTCGATGTATACGAGCTTGCGGGTCACCGGTAGCTCTGCATGTCGAGTCAGCACCGCGTCGATCGCATAGCTGAACGGTTTGTTGTCCAGATAGCCACCATCACCGAAAGCACGCTCCTCGAACGGCGGCTGAATGCGCTCGGGACGCTTCCCATCGATGTACTCGGAGTAGAACCTCTTCCACGCGTTCAGCGAGGGCTTGCAATACGCTTGTTCGAGGTGCTTGGGCGCCGTTCGCAGGATCGGGAAAACATCATTCAGAGTCATCGGCTCGAACGCAAACGGAAAGGCAGAGGTGCAGCGCGCCGCAAACGCGAGAAAAGGATTGGCCTCACTAGAGAAGTCGTTGTCGCCACAGGGCACCTTGAAATGAAATACATTCCGGTGACGACGCTCCATCACCATTCCGTCTGCTAGCGCAATTGGCACTTCCAGCCCTGTAATATCGGTGGTGGTCGAGAACAGGTCCAGGGCCTCGACGAGGCCTGGCGACGCGCCCTGGCTGTCCATCGCGTCGAGCGCTTCGAGCAGCTTGAGGTACATGCGATCGCTGTTCAACAGCGACTGCGGTGGCTTTTGCAAGGACAAGCGCTTGGTGAGCGACGCCGGGTCGTTGATCAGCGTCTCGATGTTGCCTTCTTCGATCCACAACGTTTCGATCTGGTCGAGTGATTGATTGTTCACCAGCGCCTTGGCGAGAAACATCGCATTAATCCCGCCTGCGGAGGTTCCGGACAACACATCGATATTGAATCGCACGCGCACCGGAGCGGCTTCCCCGTCGCCTATCTCGTCGTTCATCTGGCTAGGAGAGCGGCCTGCATCGCCGAGGATCTGCCCGAGCCGCCGATAGATCCGCTCAGTACCTTTCGGCGAATCCACGAGCGCTGAGGTCGCCCGGACCATGCGAAGCATCTCTTGTACAATGCCGTTGATATAGATCGCGAGCGAGACGCCTCCGTAGATCACGACGGCGAAGCGCACTTCATGATTGGGTTCGTGGGTAGGCATGGTTTTCCGATCGGTGGATCGATCGCAGGCTAGCGGAGCGGCTAACAACTCTTAGTGAGACTTGTCACATCATGTTAGATCGCGGGCTTTCCGGTATGCCGAGGTGAGACGATGTGAATCGCGGCAGCCCATGGCTGCAACCACGGCTTCCCTGAGTGACTGTGAGAATGAGCACGCTCGTGCTGCGATCCAGCTCTCAACGCAGGCGCCTCGATGGTGCACCGCCTGCTCGCGCGTGGACAAAGCGGCGCTCGCTGCGCGAGGAGCTGCGGCGCGGGGGCGGCATGTGCTCGCGGTCTATCCGGGGCCCGTGCGTGCATACGCCCATGGCCGTCGCGAGCTTCGCTGCGCTCGATCCGGGCTCGCACGTCGCGTTCGCACGGCGACGGGGACGCTCGCGCGCTGGGTCGCCATGCCCTGGAGAAGCGCAAGCGCGAGTCATTTACCCGCGCGCGTACGCTTTTTACGCTATTCCCGGGCTCGCACGCCGGCTGGTGGACCGCACCTACCCCGAGATCAAGGCTGGCCGTTGCCCCGGCTCGAAGATGCTAGGGTGCGGTCCATGCGTAAACTGATCTACTACATCGCCATTTCGACAGACGGCTTCATCGCGGAGAGCGATGGCACGTTTGGATCGTTCCCGATGCATGGCGAACACATGAACGATCTGCTCGCGGACTTTCCGGAGACGTTCCCCGCACCGGCGCGGGCGGCGCTCGGCCTCGGCGGGCCGAACAAGGTGTTCGATGCTGTGTTGATGGGCAAAGCCACCTACGACATGGGCGCCACCGTCGGTTTGACCAGTCCGTATCCGCAGCTCGAGCAGTACGTGGTTTCGAGCAGCTTGCAGAAGTCGCCGGACCCTGCAGTCACTTTGATCCGCGACAATCCCGTGGCTGCGGTTCGAGAGCTCAAGGCGCGCGAGGGTCGGGCGATCTGGTTATGCGGCGGCGCGAAGCTCGCGAGCACGCTGTACGAGGAGATCGACGAGGTGATCGTCAAGATCAATCCGCTGCTGCTCGGGGCTGGCATCCCGATGTTCGCGGGCAAGGTCCCGCCGACCGCGTTGCGGCTAATCGAACGCAAGGTCTACCCGAACGGGTACGTGCGCATGCACTCGGCGCTGGCGCGTTGACGGTCTGCAGCTAACGGCGGCGCGCGTGCCTCAGGGCTTGCGCCCTGCCGCTGTTGGCTGCGCTGGATCTTCACCCGCTTCGCGCAGCTTGCGCTCGATCTCACGCACGTGCTCAGCGGGAAGTGAGTCTCGCATCTCGCTGAGCGCGCGACGCGCCTCGGCCGGTCGCAGCGCGCCGCGATTGAAATCAACACAGATGATGCACATCCGTCCATCCTAGGACGACAAGCCATGCCTGTCGAACCGGCTGTTTTTCCGAGCCAAAAGCTGGCCTGAACAGGCCTGCGGGCTTTCACCGACAAAAGGCGCAGACGTTGCGTCTCGCTTGTTAGCAGGCTTGCGCTTTCTGATGCGTCTGCATCCAGAGCGCCACGCGTGTGGCTGGGGCGCAAACGCTCGTCCAAATTTGCCTGCAGCTGAGGAGTGATTGCAAAGTCCGCCGGCCGGAGGCACAACAGACGTCGGCAGCGGATTGGGGGATCTGTGAGCGCAACGAACGTCGAGCAGCGTTTCCGCATTCATATAAGCGGCCGAGGCAAGCAACCCATGATGTTTGCCCACGGCTATGGTTGCGACCAATCCATGTGGCGCTTCGTCGCGCCCTCCTTTGAGGCTGACTATCGCGTGATTTTGCTCGATCTCGCAGGCTCGGGTGGTAGCGACCCTTCCGCTTACGATCGTCATCGTCACGCAACACTGCTCGGCTACGCCGAGGATATGCTCGAGATCATCGGCGAGCTGAACCTCAGGAACGTAGTGTTTGTGGGCCATTCGGTGAGCGCGATGATTGGAGCTATCGCCACCACCCTCCGGCCGGATCGGTTCCGCTCGCTGATCATGATCGGCCCGTCTCCTTGCTACATCAACGATGGGCACTACGTCGGCGGCTTCACGCGCTCGGACATCGACGGGCTGATCGACGCTGTGGACAGCAACTACCTCGGTTGGGCCAGCACGATGGCGCCGATCATCATGGGCACGCCCGAACGACCGGAGCTGGTGGAGGAGCTTCGGAATAGTTTCTGTCGCACGCATCCCGAGATCGCCCGCGCCTTTGCAAAAGTCACGTTCCTCTCGGACAATCGCGCAGATCTGGAGCGCGTAAAGACGCGCTCACTCGTGATCCAAGTCAGCGACGACATGATAGCGCCCGTGGCAGTGGGCCAGTATGTCCATGACCACCTGCCAAACAGCGAGCTCGCGCTGCTCTCTACCCGTGGCCACTGCCCGCACTTGAGCGCGCCCGACCTGACGGTCGGCGTGATGCGATCCTTTCTCCAGCGAGATAGATGCGATGGCTCATAAGCGCTCGAGCTGGACCGGTGCAGAGCCACTGCAGACGTTCTTCGACGCTGCGCCCTGCGGTTTATTGTCTGCTGCAAGCAACGGCGTTGTACTCGCGGTCAATGACACGTTTCTGAGCTGGACGGGATACGAGCGTGAAAGCCTGATCGGATCGCGCCACTTCGATGAGCTGCTGACACTGCCCTCGCGCATGTACTTCGAAACGCACTATTGGCCGCTGCTCCACATCCAGGGCTTTGTGCACGAAGTCGCGCTGGATCTGCGACGGTCCAACGGGTCGGTCTTGCCTGCATTGGTGAGCGCGTGCGGTACGCACCAGGCAGACGGTACGATCGGAGGCTTGCGCTACGTGGTGCTCGCTGCGGAAGATCGGCGTGCGTACGAGCGTGAGCTGCTCCTCGAGCGCAGGAACTCTGAGCAGGCAGTGAAAGCCAAGGCCGACTTTTTGGCTATGTTCGCGCACGAGATCCGCAACCCACTCTGTGCCGTGGTGCTCGAAGCAGAGTTCCTGGAGCGCGAAGCCGAAGCGCGCGGAGATTCATCTGTCAAGCAGCTGCGCGAATCGCTCGACCGCGTGCTCAAGCTGCTCAACAACATGCTCGATATCAGCAAGCTCGATGCCGGAAAAGTGTCGTTGCAGAAGACCGAGTTCGAGATCGGCGATGTGGTGCGAGCGGTCGTGCATTCGCTGCATCCGCTCGCGCAGGCCCGGCACCTGCCGCTCACCATGCGGGTCGATTCCAAGCTGCACAGGCGCGTGATCGGCGACCCTTTCAAGCTGGACCAAGCGCTCACAAACCTGGTGGGCAATGCGATCAAGTTCACCGAAGCGGGCTCGGTCACCGTGGGTGCGGACACGATCGCGCTGCGCGACGACTGTGTGCGCGTGAGGTTCGGCGTGGCAGACACGGGCATCGGCATCCCCCCTGCTCGCCAGAACAAGATCTTCGACGAATACGAACAGGCAGATCCCACCATCGGCCAGCGCTTCGGTGGCACTGGCCTCGGCCTCGCGATCGCACGCAAGCTCGTCGAGCTGCAAGGCGGACGCTTGCACCTAGTCAGCGAGCCAGGCCGTGGCTCCACCTTCAGCTTCGATCTCAACTTCGAGCCCGCTTAGACAAACGCGACCGCGAGCCGACCATACAGCTCGCGGTCGCGCAGCGCGATAATCAGTTGTGGTAGGTCGCGGACACCGATAGCTCGCCTGTCGTCGAGGCGTACGTGCCGACACCCGCATTGTCTGGTGTGGCGACGTAGATATCCGTGCTGAGCTTGATGAATGAGCCCGCGACATCGAGGTTGAAGCTTTCGCCCAACGCGAATCCTAAGCCACCGGTCCAGCAGTGTGCGACGCCCGGCGGCGCCATAAAGGCTTTCGCATAGGCCTCAGGCGTTGCCGTGGTGGAGATGATGTAACCCGCTCTCGCTGCCACACCCTCCGTGACCTTGTACTCAGCCCCGAGATGAACGTTGTAAGCGTCTTTCCACTTTGCAACGGTGTTCGTGGTGCTGCGCTCTCCGTTGCGAATCGTAGTGACTGGCAGGTACTCCCAGGCTTCAGCGTACATAAGGTACTTCACATCCGCGGCGAAGAGCAGCTTGTCCTTGATCGCAGAGATCGCGATGCCGGCGCGGAAGCTGTGCGGATTGGTGAAAGGCTGCTCGGTGTCGAGCGAAAGGGCTGATCCGTCGATGGGATTCTTACTGACGGTGGTGCCCTTGCCGACGATCGTAACCTTGTTGCGATAACTCAAGCCGATGCTTACCGCTGGGTCGGGCTTCCACTGCACGCCGAGCTGGAAGCCAGCGAAGTTGAGGCCCGTGACATTGATGTTGCCGTAGATGGGATTCATCTCGCGGTCGAGCTGCAGACCTCCGATGCCTCTACCAGGCAAAGGTGTGTTGATCGATTGCGTCATGTAGGTCATGCGCCACGCGACACCCAAGCTCAGCGTGTCCGACACGTTGAACGAAAGCGTGTTCGCCAGCTCGAGCACGCCTGCGCTCAGTGCGTTTTCGACTTCGAGCTCCGGCCTGAGCTCTGGTGCCGGCTTGTATCGAGAGCTCGTGCCTTGTCCGATCATCGGACCGAAACCGATTCCGAAGACTACGCGCTCGTGAAGGCGATACGCTCCGCCAACATAGAACAGTGGCGCATAGATCGTCTCAGACCGGATCGTCTCGTAGTTGTCGCGCGTTCCGCCCATCCCGTCTGTGTGCGTGATCCTGTATGGGGCTTCCGGCTGACTGATAAACAAGAGCCCATTCAGTGTGAGTGTCAGATGCTTGATGTTTGCGAGGTTGGCCGGATTGATCGGAATAGCGCCAGCCGAGTCGAGGAACGCGACTCCCGTTCCGCCCATGCCCATCGATCGCGCATCGAACAGCCCATTGAGCTCAGTGCTAGCTGCCGCCTTCCCGGTCATACACAACGCGATCAGTAACGCTGCTCCGAAACTGCTTTTTCTCATCCTACCCTCACAACTTAACGACTAGAGATCGATCCGCACAGGACACTGCGCCCTCTCAAGGCGTACAACGCTGACCACAGTTCACGACTGCGGTGCCCGCAAAGTCCAAGTGCGCGCAGATCGGAGCGCTCAGCATCGGACAGCTTGCTGCTGGGTTGGCATCGTTACACGGAGACTCCATCCCGTTTCCGCAGCTAGCAGTCACTTCATTGCCGTCTTGATCGACTGCCACCAAGCTGAGTGCTGCCAAGTCGTTGCAAGTCCAGCCGCTCGGGCATGGCATCGGCGCTGCAGGTCCGGAAGGTGCGGCTGATCCAGCTCCACCCGTCGCTGCGGTCGAGCCGGCTGCGGCCGCCGTCGAGCCTGCGGCAGCCGCCGTCGAGCCCGCTGCGGCTGCGGTCGCGCCTGCAGCAGCTGCGGTCGCGCCGGCTGCGGCTGCCGTGGAGCCGGCTGCTGCACCAGTTGTTGGCGTAGCCACGGTTCCTGGTGCGCCGCCCGAGCCAGCGCGCGGAGCGCTCGCGACCACGCCTGCAGTGACAGGAGTCGCCGGCGGGGTGGCTGGGCCGGCTGCAGCTGTTGGCGGCGTAGCGCCTGGGGCTGCAGGAGTCCCGGTCGCTGGTGCTGCCGGCTTGGCCGCGGAGGCTCCACCCTGACTCGTGATCGGGGAGACACTGGTAACACCTGCTTCTCCGCACGCCGTGACGCACGACACAATGAGGCAACCGACCACAAGCAATCTCGTTTTCAGCATGACTAACAGCACCCGCTTTCCATTGAACATACGTCCACGTCGCGACGACCTGTATGCTCGGCCGCGCAAGGTTAGACTCACTCAGTGATGATCGTGAGTGCACCGCTGGGCGCTCATTCGATATGAGCTGCAGTCACCGCTACCCATGCAGCGCAGATACCATCGACCTCACCGAGTCTGTCGAAGTGCAAGCTACGTTCAGCTCACTTGCAGGAGTATGGATGTCGGAGGCCAACCATATTCCCCTGCAGGCCAGCACCACCTGCCGCTCCTGGCGGCAACCCGATTACAGCGCCTAACGCTCACGAACGTGCGCTGACAACAAAACACCTCGATCTGGTCAGCGACCTGATCGAGGTGTTGTTGCTATCAGCGCACGAATAAATTCGTTGCAGCTCAGCGCGGCAGCGCTGTCGGCCAGGCGACGGCTTTCGTCTCCAGGTATTGCTCGAAGCCCGCGATGCCGTTTTGGCGACCGATGCCGCTGTGCTTGTAGCCACCGAACGGCATGTCAGAGCCATGCGCAGGGCTACCGTTGATCGACAGTACGCCCGCACGGATCTTGCGTGCGACGGCTTGCGCTCGCTCGCTCGATCCAGAGAACACGCTGCCCACGAGGCCGTAGCGGCTCGCGTTCGCGATGCGCACAGCATCGTTGTCGTCTTCGTAGGGGATCACGACCAACACCGGCCCGAAGATCTCTTCCTGCGCGATCGTCATGTTGTTGTTCACATCGATGAACAGCGTCGGCTCCACATAGAAGCCCTTGGGGAAGCCTGCAGGGCGACCACCGCCGAGCGCGAGCTTCGCACCTTCGGCGATGCCCTTGTCGATGTAGCCGAGCACGCGATCCCGCTGTCTGCCAGACACGAGCGGACCCATCATCACGTCCGGCCGCTGCGGATCGCCGTACGGCGCCATCTTCATGAC
>Ga0190269_10000215_pt1 | contig 30946 bp, 22 predicted proteins | sample Popmic249IS_FD_133749 | JGI IMG/M metagenome (GOLD analysis project Ga0190269, IMG submission 133749) | Populus adjacent soil microbial communities from riparian zone of Blue River, Arizona, USA - 249 IS | ecosystem: Environmental > Terrestrial > Soil > Riparian zone | place: USA: Arizona... | reverse complement strand
TCGCATGCTGCGCGCGAGCGCTACCTCGCGAGCCGCGCGGGTGCGGAGGCGGTGCGGCTGTCGCTGATCAGCGAGACCGCGCGCGCGTGGCTCGCGATCTGCACCGAGCGCAACCTGCTCGCGATCGCGCGTCAGACCGAGGAGAGCGCGAGCGCCTCCGTGGATGTGACGCGCAGTCGCTTCAGCGGCGGCGTGGCCTCCGAGCTGGACGTGCGCCAGGCGGAGACCATCCTCGCGCAGGCGCGATCGGATGTCGCTGGCTACCTCACGACGGCGGCGCAGGCGGAGAACGCGCTGCGCCTGCTGGCCGGCACGGCCGTGGACGAGAGCGACGTGCCGGACGACTTCGACGCGAGCGAGGCGTGGATCGCGCAGATCCCCGCGGGTCTCGACTCGCAGGTGCTGCTTTTGCGTCCGGAGGTGCAAGAGGCCGAATACGCGCTGCGGGCGGCGAACGCGAACATCGGTGCGGCCCGCGCGGCGTTCTTTCCGCGCCTGAGCCTCACCGCGCTCGGCGGCTTCATGAGCGACTCGCTCGCGTCGCTGCTGCGACTCGGCTCCGTGGGCTTTCGGCTGCAGCCGAACGTCAGCCAGCCGATCTTCACCGGCGGCGCCAACCAGGCCGTGCTCGAGTCGGCGCGCGCCGAGCGAGCGCGCAGCGTGGCCGAATACGAGCGCGCCATTCAGCGCGCGTTCCGCGATGTCGCCGATGCGCTGGCGCGGCGCGGCACCATCGAGGCGCAGCTCCTGGCCCAACAGCAGCTGGTGGCGGCGGCAGAGGGCAGCTACAAGCTGGCGGAGGCGCGCTACCGCGCGGGTGCGGACACGTATCTCAACGCGCTCGATGCTCAGCGCACGCTGTACCTGGCGCGGCGCTCGCTCGTGCTGAGCCAGCGCGTGCGCGCGGACAACCTCGTGTTCTTGTATCGCGTGCTCGGCGCGGGCTGACTGCTGATCTACCAGGCGAGTATGCGGCGGGGCGAGACGGCGCGTCTGATGCGCTGGATGCGGTGACCGGCGCGGCTGAGCTTGCCAAGCGCGTAGCTGCCGGTGTGACCAGTAGCGAGCGCCGCGCGCACGAGGCGCTGCGAGTTGCCGTCGCCACTCGTGAGCTGGGGCACGACCCACTTGCGCACGACGAGCTGGGTGCCCTTCGCGAGCAGCCAGAGCGCGATCTCGGCGCGGCTCCGCTCCGAGAGCCAGTCCAGCGCATCGCGCGCGCTCTGATGCGTGATGCGCAGGCGCAGCGAGAGCTCACTCGGCGACCAGGCGAGCGATGCGCGCGCGGCGTCGATGCCCGCGCGCTCCAGGCGCACGTCCGCGCCGCCATTCGTCACGCCCGGTCCGGGACGGGCGGTGGCGCGCGCCGCCGTGAGCGACAGAAGCGCGCTGCCGGCCTGTGCGGCGCTGCGACGGGCCTCGACGACCACGCGCGCGCCTTCACGTGCGGCGAAGTCGAGGGCGGAGCTGCCGCTCATGGCTGCAGGTGAGCGGCTGTCGGACGCGTGGCGCTTCGGTGGGGCGGCACTGCGTGTGGGGCTCGCGTCGCGGGCCTCGCGCGGCGGCCGGTCCGCAGTCGCGCTCGACGATTTGTTGGCGCGGCGGCTCTCCGGCTCTCGCGCAGCGCTCGCGAACCGCGAATCGCGCGCCGTGCGCTCCGCTGTCGCGCTCGACGACTTGTCGCCGCGGCGGCTCTCCGGCTCTCGCGCAGCGCTCGCGAACCGCGAATCGGGCGCGGTACGATCCGCCGTCGCGCTCGACGTCTTCTCGGCACGGCGGCTCTCCGATTCACGCGCGGGGATCGCGCTGCCCGCCTCCCGAGCCGTACGATCCGCCGTCGCGCTCGAGAACTTCTCGGAGCGACGGCTCTCCGGCTCACGCGCATGCGCATCGCACGCCGTACGATCCGCAGTCGCGCTCGCCGACTTCGCGGCACGGCGGCTCTCCGACTCACGCGCAGAGCTCGCGCTTCGCGGCTCGCGCGCCGTGCGATTCACAGTCGCGCTCGCCGACTTCTCGGCGCGGCGGCTCTCCCACTCGAGCGCAGCGCTCGCGAATCGCGCGGCGTACGCCGTCCGACCCACAGTCGCGCCTCGGTGGCTCGCGGCCGCGTCTCGCGGGGCGCGGCTCGCGTTCACCAGCGTTCGATCGGCCCGCGCGGCGGTGATTGGCTCCGCGCTCGCTGCGCCGGTGCGTGCCTGGATGGTCGCGCGCGCGAGGATCGCCAAGGGCGCGAGCCAGCCGATGAGCCCATCGAGACCGTGGGCCTCCGCGCGCAGCGTGAGCTCCGCGCGCTCCTTTGCAGCTTGCGGCGGCGGCGTGGGCTCCGCGCGCAACACCTGATCGATCGCCTGCAATGCGCTTCGCTCCAGCTTGCGCGCCAGCTCGACGGCGGGCGTGGGCCGCGGCGCCGGACGCGCCTCGCGCAGCGCGGAGACCTGCGCCTCACTCAGCTCGTGCGCGTCCGCCAGCGCGTACACGGCATCGAGCACCTTTGCCAGCTGCGTCGCGCGCTGGACGTTCGTGCGCATGCCGCGCAGCTGCTCCACTTCGTGTTGCAGTGCCTCGTGCAGCTCTTCTTCGCGCGTGAGGAGCCCGCGCCGAATGCGCGTCCAGACCTGTTGTCCGGCGGACCGGAGCCAGGGCTCGACCTCGAAGCCGCGCAGGTTACGCATCTGCCGCTGGTGTAGCACACTCGCTTGCGCACCTCACGTAGCTGCGCAGCGAACGCAACTCTAGCCATCGCCCACTGTGCGAAGCGTGCATCGTGATACGGCGTTGACACTGGTTCGACGCACGCTCTGCCCTGCGGGAGCGGCACAGGACGGCACAAAGCGCTACTTGGCAGCTGTCAGCGGACGCAGGCACGGGGCGAGCAGGTCGAGCAGCGCCGGATACGTGTCGACCACCACATCGGCTTCGGGACGCTCACACACCGGGTCGCAGCCAGCAGCGACGCAGTCGATCACGCCCGCGTTGCGGCCCGGCTTGGGGTCGGCATCGTCGTGATGACCGCGAAAGCGCACGCTCGCCATCCCCGCCGCGCGCGCACCGGCGACGTCACTGCGGCGCAGGTCACCCACGTGTACGGCGCCGCGGGCCGGTACGCCCAGACCGTCGAGCGCGGCCGCGAACGCGCGCTCGTGTGGCTTCGGTACGCCCACCTCCTCCGAAAACACCGTGTGCTCCAGTAACGACAGGAGACCGTGCTTTGCGAGCGCCTTGCGCACGACGCGGCCGGGCGTGAAACCCGTATCGCAAATCAACGCGGTGCGAATGCCGCGCTCGCGCAGCGCAGACAGGATGTAGCGCGCACCAGCCACCATCTGAACTTCGCGCGTGAGGAGCTCGTCCTCCATCTCGGTCAGCAGCTGCGCCTGCTCTGCCGCCGCCAGCTGCAGGCCGAGCTCCTGCAGTGCGTGCTGCAGCATGTGCGGCCCCGCGAACACCACGCGCCGGTGCCACGCCTGCTGGTGCAGCCGCCAGGCCGCAGCGAAGGCCGCGTGGGCGCGCTCCTCGGCCACGTTCAGCACGCGCGCCAGGCGCCGGGCGCGAGACACCGCTGCGCTCACACTGTCGTCGCGGCTCGGCGGCTCGTAGATCAGCGTGGACCAGCAGTCGAACGTCACGGTGTGGATCGCATCGGGCAGCGGCATGCGCGCAGGTCTAGACCACGGACCCGAGGGCCGCAACCCTGGGCTGAGGCTGAGTACGTTGCACGCATCCAGCGCCTTACACCGAGCTGTCGCCGGTCCGCGTCGAGGTAGCGCGTCGAGCGGCGGCCATGGCGTAGACTGGCTTGCGCATGCTGTCGCCCAGCCCGGACTATCAGCAGGTCTTCGATGCGGACCCCAGGGCACGCGCGATCATCGATGCTGCTCCGGAAGGCTGCGTGATCGTTGCAGCCAGCCGCAGCTACCTGAGCCTGCTGGGGGCGCAGCGCGAAGCGATCATCGGCCAATCACTGTCCGCCGCGCTCAGCGGCATCGTGAACGCCACGGACGTAAGCGCGCTGCTCGAATCCTGTCAGAAGGTAAGCTCGCAGCATGGCGAAGACACCTCCCTGCAGCTGCGGACTGCGAGCCGCACGCTCCAGGTCGCGCACCGGCCACTCGTCGCTGCCTCTGGCAATGTCGAGCACATCCTGCAGGAGCTCGTCGAGCTCGACAGCGATGAGCCGACGGACTCGCTGGCCGCGAGCGAGGCGCGCTTTCGCGGCACGTTCGACAACGCCGCAGTGGGGATCGCCCACGTCGGGCTCGACGGCCGCTGGCTGCGCGTGAACGACAAGCTCTGCAACATCGTCGGCTACACACGCGAGGCGCTCCTCGTCCGCACGTACCAGGACATCACGCATCCCGAAGATCTGCCTGCCTCCATGACCAATGTGCAGCGCATGCTCGCGGGACAGCTCCACACGTACTCCATGGAGAAGCGTTATATCCGTGCGGATGGCAGCCCGATCTGGATCAACCTGACTGTCTCGCGAACGCGCGCGCCGAGCGGCGAGCAGGACTATTTCATCTCGATCGTGGAAGACATCAGCGAGCGCAAGCTAGTGTCACTCGCGCTGCGCGAGAGCGAGGCGCGCTTCCGTGCGCTCGCCGACAACATGTCACAGCTCGCTTGGCTCGCCGATCCATCGGGGGCGCGCGCCTGGTTCAACCGTCGCTGGCTGGACTATACGGGCACGACCTTGCCTGACGTCATGGGCTGGCACTGGCCCAGGGTCCATCCAGCCGAGCAGCGCGAGCAGATAGTCAGCAGCTATCGTCAGAACCTGGCGAACGCGCAAGCCTGGACCGAGACGTGTGAGATCCTCGACGCGCGCGGCATCCCACGCTGGTTCCTGACGCAGACCGTGCCGATCCGCGACGATCACGGCCAGGTCATCCGCTGGGTCGGGACGCACACGGACATCACGGCCGAGCGCGAAGCCGAGCGCGCGCACGAGCGCGCTCATTTCTTCGAGCTGTCACCGGACATGGTGTGCATCGCGACCGCGGCCGGCAGCTTCCTGCATCTCAGCACCGGCTTCACCAGCACGCTGGGTTATGCGCTGCACGACCTCCTCGGCCGCTCCCTCTTGGACTTCGTCCACCCCGATGACCGGAGCGCGACCGTGCGCGAGCTCGAGAAGCTCGACGCGGGCCTGTCCGCGCTGGAGCTCACCAAGCGCTTTCGCGATCGCGACGGCCAGTATCGCTGGCTGCAGTGGCGCCTCGCACCGAGCCCCGAAGGCATGATCTACGCGATCGCGCGCGACGTCTCGGCCGATCGCGAGCTGCTCGAGTCGCAGCGGCTCGCCGAGCGAGACCTGCGGGAGCACCAGGCGTCGCTCCAAGCCGGGTTGCGCGAGCGGGAGGTGCTGCTGCAGGAGATCCACCACCGCGTGAAGAACAACCTGCAAGTCATCTCCAGCCTGATCAACATGCAGGCGCGGCGCCTGAAAGAGCCCCTGTCCCGCACGGCGCTCGAGGAGTGTCGCACGCGCGTCGAGGCCATCGCGCTCATCCACGAGCAGCTCTACCAGTCGAAGGACTATCGTCAGATCCCGTTCGCCAAGTACCTGGCGAGCCTGATCCGCAACATCGTCGGCGCGGCGGGCGGCCCCGCGCAGCGCGTCTCGCTGGCGGTCGAGCCGGAGCGCTTGCAGCTGCCCGTCGACAAGGCGATCCCGTGTGGGCTGATCCTGAACGAGCTGGTCACGAACGCGCTGAAGCACGCGTTCCCCCACGGCCGGCGCGGCGAAGTGCAGGTCTCCCTGCACGCGCAAGGCAACGAGCTCGTGCTGTGCGTGTCGGACGACGGGGTCGGCATGTCCAGCGCGAGCACGCCGAGCAGCCACTCGCTAGGCATGCAGCTCGTCGAGACTCTGGTGGAGCAGCTCAACGGGCGCGTGACGAACACACCGTCTGAAGGCACCACGTTCCGGATCACGTGCCCGCTGCGTTCGCCCGGCTAGCTTGCCGCCGCGGGCTGCCAGCGCGCCAGCAAGGCAGCGACCTGGTCGCGCAAGCTCTTCGTTCCGAAGGGCTTGTCGATGCGCGGGTTCGTCACGCTCTGCAGGAAGTCCTGAATCTCGAGCGAGACCGCACCGCCGCTGAGGAACACCAGGCGCTGCGCCTGATCGGGGTGGTTCGCGAGCAACGCCTCGTAGAACTGGATGCCGGTCATCGAGGGCATGGTGATGTCGGACAAGATCAGATCGAACTCCTGTCCGTTCTGGATGTGCTCGAGCGCGGTGCGCGCGCTCTGCGTACATACGAGCTCGTGGTCGCGCAGCACGCGCTCCAGCACGCGCAGCACCATCAGCTCATCGTCGATGATCAAGATTCGGCTGCGCCGCGCCTCGGGCTGCGGCGGTGCAGCGGGCTCCGCCGGCTTCTCGACGAGGCGAGCGGGCGGCAACAGCACGGTGAAGCGGCTGCCCTTGCCGCGCTCGCTGTCCACGCGCACCTCACCGCCGAGCGCCGTGACGATGCCATGGCAGATCGACAGACCCAGACCCGTGCCGGCGCCCGCAGCGCGCGTCGTGAAGAACGGATCGAAGATGCGCGGCAAGTCCGTGCGCTCGATGCCACAACCCGTGTCGCTGACCTCGATCACTGCCCAGCCGCGCGAGTCCGTCCCGACGCTGACCTTCACCTCCTGCTCCTGGGCATGGCCGGGCGCGATGGCATGCGCGGCGTTCACGAGCAGGTTGATGAACACCTGACCGAGCTTCGCGTCGTCGCCCGCGATCTCGGGCACGGCGTCGAGCTGGGTACTCACACGCGCGCGCTCCTTGAACTCGTGCGCCGTCGTCCGCAACGCCCAGCGCAGGCACTTCACCACGTCCACGATGCCGGCTTGCGGCGGCGCAGGTCGCGCGAACGCGCGCAGGTCCTCCACGATGCGGTTGATGCGCGCGGCGGCCTGTCGCACGTCCGTGAGCGCCTCCAGCACCTCGGCGCTGCGCCGCTGCAACGCCTCCGCGCCGGGCAGCTTCGCGAGCTCGACCTGCTGCTTCGTGAGCTCCTGCAGGATGAAGTCCGAGTTCGCGGCGACGACGGACAGTGGGTTATTGATCTCGTGCGCCACGCCCGTCGCCATGGTGCCGAGCGACGCCAGCTGGTTCGCGAGCTCGAGCTGCTTCTGGAGCTTGCGCTGCTCGGTCACGTCCCGAAACACCATGACCGCGCCGAGGCGCTGCCCGGAGTCGATCACCGGCGCAGCGCTGTCGCTGATCGCGTGCTTCGCGCCGGTGCGCGAGTTCAGCAGGTTGGCCTCGATCAGCTCGATGGCGCGGTCTTCGCGCAGCGCCGCCGACAGCGGCGTAGCAGCGAACGGCTGGCCTGCTGGGTCCGTGATCTTCACCACGTCCTGCACGAGCTTGCCGATCGCCTCCTGCGCCGTAGTGCCGGTCAGCTTCTCGGCGACGGGGTTCATGAACGTCACCCGCCCCGCGAGGTCGACGGTGACCACCGCATCGCCGATCGACTCCAGCGTCTTCGAGTGCCAGCGCTCGCGCTCGCGCAGGCGCCGCTCCATGTCATGCCGGAACAGGCCGACCTCGAGCGCGCTCCGCAGCTCGGCCGTGCGCATGGGCTTGATCAAGTAGCCGTGCGGATCCACGCGCTTGGCGCGGTCGAGCGTCGCCTCGTCCGAGTGCGCGGTGAGAAACACCACCGGCACGTCGAAGCGGCGCTTCAACAGCTCCGCGGTGTCGATGCCATCGAGCGCCCCCTCGATGCGGATGTCCATGAGCACGATGTCAGGGCAGCGCTCGGCGGCGCGACTGATCGCCTCTTCAGCCGAGGACGCGATGGCGTAGGCGTTGTAGCCAAGACCATTCAAGGTCTGTTGCAGGTCCTTGGCCACGATGCGCTCGTCTTCCACGATGAGCACAGCGGGTTTTCGTTCCATCGTCATCCTGACTCGGGACTCGCAAGGGTAGATCCGCAGCGGCCGCAGGTAAACGTGCCATGACACGACCGCGTCGCGTCGAGGCAGGTGTATGGCGAGGTGGCCCCCCGTCGCCAGGAGCTGCAGCCACTCAAGCCGCGGCGTCGATCACGCGACGCGCTGCCGCTCGCAGCGTCTCGTTGGTGATCGGCTTCTCCAGGCACTGGTTCGGAATCGAGTCCAGGAACGCCCGCATCTCCGGCCGCAACGTGCCTCCCGTCATGAACACGAAGCGTCGTGCGAGGCGCGTGTCCAGCGCCTTGGCACGCTCGTACAGCTCGGGCCCGCTCAGAAACGCCATGGTCATGTCGCACAGGATGAGGTCGAACGTTTGCCCCTCCTCGAGCCGGCGGAACGCGGCACGTGCATCCAGCTCCGCATCGACGCCGTGGTCGCGCTCGAGCACGCGCACGATGAAGCGCGACACGGCGGGATCATCGTCCACGAGCAGCACACGTCCGCGCTGGCTCGGAGCGGGAGACTCGGCAGGCTCTTGCAGCTCTGCGCTGCGTGCGACCGGCAAGCGCACGCTGAACGTGGTGCCGCGGCCCAGCTCGGTCTGACAGCGCAGCTCGCCGCCGAGGCCCGTGACCACGGAGTGCGAGATCGACAGACCGAGGCCCGTGGCGTCCCCCACGCTCTTGGTCGTGAAGAACGGATCGAAGATGCGCGGCAGCACGTCCGGCGCGATGCCAGGGCCGTTGTCGCTCACGCGAATCCACACGCTGTCGCCCGTGCGCTTGCCCGTGACGGTGACCCGGTTCTTCGACGGATCGGCGCTCTCGAACGCCTGGGCCGCGTTGACCAGCAAGCTCGCGAACACCTGCGTCAGACGCGACTCGTCGGCCAACACGGGCGGCAGGTGCGGCAGCTCGAGCCAGATCGCCGCGCGCGGACGCAGCTCGTGCATGGCCATGTTGAGCGCGCTCTCGAGTGAGTCGTGCACTTCGACCGGCAGCGCCGTGCCTTCCTCGCGAGCGAGCGACAGGAGGCCCCGCACGATCTTGCGAATGCGCTCGGTGCCTTGGCGCGCTTCGCCGAGCACCTCGGTGAGGCCCTTGATGCGTCCGGAGGGCGAGCCGCCCGCCATCAGCTGCAGCTCCTCCAGCGCAAACTCGATGTTGCCGAGCACGTAGCTCAGCGGGTTGTTGATCTCGTGACCCACGCCCGCGGCGAGCGTGCCCGTCGTCACCATGCGCTCTTGCCGCGCCATGCGCGCCGCGCGGTCTGCCGCTGCGCGCTGCTGCGTCACGTCGCGCAAGGTGGTGACCACCGCGTACGGACGCTCGCGCGGCGCGCGCCGCAGCGGCCGCGAGCTGATGGCGACCCACGTCAGCTCGCCGTTCGGCTTGTAAATGCCTGCCAGGCTATCGACCACGGGCTCACCGGTCTGCAGCGTGATCATCGCAGGATGCTCTGCGGCCGCGTAGGGCGAGCCGTCCTCCCGGACGTAACGCCAGCGCGGGTCGAGCGAGCTGCGCCCGAGGAGCTGCTCGCGCGGCAGCCCGAAGAGCGACTCCGCGGCCGGGTTGCACTCGATGATCGCGCCGCCTTGCGCCTGCACCACCACGCCCTCGACGATGGCTTCGAACACGGCACGCAGCCGCGCCGCGCCCTCGGCGATCTCGGCCTCCTGTGCGCGGACGGTGGCCTCGCGGGCCTTCTGTTGTGTCAGGTCGCGCGCCGCACCGAATAGCGTGCCAGCGTGCGCGCGTGCGCTCCAGGACAGCGGCACGTAGTGACCCGAGCGATGCCGCAGCCGCATCTCGTGGCTCACCGTGGAGCTCGACTCGCGGAGCAGGCGCTTGATTTCGTGCACGGTGTGCGCGCGGTCGTCCGGGTGGATCAGCTCTGCGATCGAGCTCGTGCGCAGCTCCTCGGGTGTCCAGCCCAGGGTGCGCGTCCAGGCCGCATTGAAGTGCTGGAGCCCGAGGCCCGAGTCGAGCGTGCAGAGCAGCTCCACGCTGAGCTCGAAGAAACGTGCGAACACGCCGAGCGTCGCTTGCTGCTCGCGCACCACCCGCGCGCGCCGCCGCAGCTCGAGCAGCGCGGTTACTTGCTCGGCCAGGGCCTCGAGCAGCTCGCGCTGCTCGGCCGTGAGGTTGCGCGGCTCGTGGTCGATTGCGCACAACGTGCCGAGCACGAAGCCCTCCTCCGTGCGCAGCGGCATCGCGGCGTAGAAGCGCACTCGAGGCTCGCCTGTCACGTAGGGATTGTCCGCAAAGCGCTCGTCCGTCAGCGCATCGGTCACCACGATCGGCGTCCCCTCGGCGACGACGTGGGTGCAGAACGACAGGTCGCGCGGCGTCTCCTGCGCGTCCACACCGACGCGCGACTTGAACCACTGCCTGTGGCTGTCGACGAGCGACACGAGCGCGATGGGCACCTTCAGCACACGTGCGACCGTGCGCGTGATGGCGTCGTAGACGGCTTCGGCTTCAGTATCGAGCACTTGCAGCTCGAACAGCCGGCTCATGCGTTCTTGTTCGTTGTCAGGGAGCTGCGCAGGCGGCATGCGGCGGTGACTCACGTCGCGAGTTACAGGGCCTCGATTGTAACGCGGCCGCCGTCTCTTCGCGCGCCGAATGCAGCCAACGGCGTACACCTCGACTTACGCACGCCGCCCGATCCGCAGCACGCCGCCCATGCGCGCACGATGAGCGAGACGTGAGGCCGGCGCTCAGTCAATCGTGTGCAAAGCATTCAAGCTGAGGGGCGAAACGTCCTATTTTACTGGGCATGTTGCGAGTACCGCGCATCCTCCTGATCGACCCGCTGGACAATGCCCGCAAGACGCTGGCGGAGCGGCTGCACCTGCAGGGCTTCATCGTGACGGAGTGCCGCGACGGCGCAGAAGGTGCAGTGCTCGCGCTCGAGGATCCTCCGGCTGCAGTCATCGCCGACCTGTCGATGCCCAGCATCTCCGGCGTGCAGCTGTGCCGTCTCCTCAAGGCTGAAGGTGGGACCGCGCACGTGCCGGTGGTCCTGCGCGGGCCGGAGGGCCGCCGCAACCAGTTCTGGTCCGAGCAGTGCGGCGCATCGGCGTACGTGGTGAAGGGCCGCATGGGCCAGCTCGTGCGCGCGCTGCGCAGCGCGATCGAGCGCACCGAGGCCACCTCGAGCGGTGGCGACTTCTTCGTGCAGTCCTCCGCGGAGGGCCTCGACGTGCGCGACCGCATCGCGTCGCACCTCGACGCCGCGCTGTTCGATTCCGTGGTCGCGGCAGAGCTGCGTCGGCTGGGCACGAGCGAGTCGTTCGACCGGCTCATCGATCTGCTGTCGCAGTTCGTGTCGCAAGTCTCGACATACCGCTGGCTCGCGGTCACTCGCAATCGGCCCGCGCGCGCCGCAGTGCATACCAACAGCGCATGCCGCGACAGCTCCGTCGGACAGATGCGTGCGGCGCTGGGCGTCGCGAATGATGTGCCGATATTTCTCGTGGAAGACGACGATGCGGTGTCTGACCTCTCCGGTCCCGATCCGATCATCGAGCCGATCCCGTTCGGCGAGCAGGTGCTCGGTACGTTCGCGCTCGCGCCCTGCACCGAGGGCCACATGCACGATCACCTGCTCGTGAAGACCATCGCGCGCGAGCTCGGCGCGGCGCTGCGCATGGCATCGCTCGTGGAAGAGTCGCGGCTCATGGCGACGACGGACGCGCTCACGGGACTCGTGAACCGGCGTGCGTTCTCGGACTGGGCCTTGCGCGAGCAGCGCCGCACGCAGCGCTACCAGGACGCGCTGTCGGTGATCCTGCTGGACGTCGATCACTTCAAGCACATCAACGATCGCTTCGGCCACGCCGCGGGCGACCTGGTGCTCGGCGCGGTCGCGCGCCTGCTGATGGCCGGCATTCGCAACTGCGACGTGGTCGCACGCTGGGGCGGCGAGGAGTTCGTGCTCGCGCTGCCGTCGACGCCGCTGAGCGGCGCGCGCGAAGTCGCGGAGCGCGCGAGGCGCGCGCTCGAGAGCGCGAACATCGTGACAGACCAGGGCCAACAGATCCCCGTCACGGCGAGCTTCGGCGTCGCCCAGCTCGACCCGCACGAGACGCTGGAGCAGCTGGTCGATCGCGCAGACCGCGCCATGTACGTCGCGAAGAGCTCGGGCCGCAATCGCGTGGAGTGCGCTCCAGACGCGACTGGCGCCGCCGCTTGAAGCTGCAGGCGCTGGCGAGTCCGCGCCTGCCGCACATGGCTCGAAATCGACGTCGTGCATGGCTGCGTCGAGACCGCTCGCGCAGCTGCAACGCTTGACATTGCGTGCAGGCCGACAACTCTATCACCCGTGTGTGATGGAGGAAGGTTATGACAGATTCGGCCAATGTCAGCAGCGGCAAACCGCATAACGTCGAAGTCGAAGAGCTGTCAGAGCCGCTAACGTTTTCGATCGAGCCTTATCTCTCGCCCGCCTATGCGCAGGCGGAAGCGGAGCGGCTCTGGGCCAAGGTGTGGCAGCATGCGGGCCGCGTCGAAGAGATCCCGAACGTCGGCGACTTCATCACCTACGAGATCGGCGACGAATCGATCATCATCACGCGCGCTGCGCCCGACTCGATCAAAGCGTTCTACAACGTCTGCTCACACCGCGGTCGCCAGCTCGTGGAGACGCCGCGCGGCGCCCACAGCGCCCAGGGCAAGCGCAAGCTGTTCGTCTGCGGCTACCATGGCTGGCGATACGATCTCGATGGCAAGTGCGTGCACCTCCTGGACAAGGAGGATTGGCGCTGCGCGCTGAACGACGAGAGCACGTCGCTCACCGAAGTGAAGGTCGACACGTGGGGCGGGTGGCTGTGGATCAACATGGATCCGAGCAGTGTGTCGCTGCGTGACTATCTCGAGCCGATGGCCGGCCACCTCGATCAGTTCGAGCTGGACGAGATGCGCTACAGGTGGCGCCGCTGGGTGATCTTCGACTGCAACTGGAAGGTCGCGATCGAGGCCTTCGCCGAGTCGTATCACGTCAGCTGGACACATCCACAGCTCAACAAGTACGGCGACTTCTACACGGTCAGCTACGCGCAGGGTCTGCACGGCAACAACAAGTTCCACTCCAAGAAGTCGGAAGAGAACAACACCGCAAGCACGAGCGTGAGCCGCGCGACGAAGGAAGGCGACCCGCGCAAGATGATCGCCCAGATGCAGGCGGAGTTCTGGGACACGATGAACGCGAGCACCACACCGACGCTCGTCGCCGCCGCGCAGCGCCTCGAGAGCGAGCTGCCGGAGCGCACGCCGGCGGAGCAAGTGCACAAGCACTGGATGGACTCTGCGCGGCGCGACGACGCTGCGCGCGGGGTCATCTGGCCGACGCTCGATCGCGAGAAGGTCGCGGACGCGGGCCTGGCTTGGCAGGTGTTTCCCAACATGACGATCCTGCAGGGCAACGTGTTTGCGCTCTGCTATCGCGTGCGGCCGTACGGCAATGACCCTAACAAGTGCATCTACGAGGCGTTCGCGCTGGAGCGCTTTCCAGAGGGCGAAGAACCGAAGACCGAGTGGGTGTACACGCCTGTCGAAAACGAACAGGAGTGGGGCAAGGTCCTGTCGCAGGACTTCTCGAACATGCACGCCGTGCAGCGCGGCATGAAGTCGCGCGGCTTCCGCGGTCCGCTGCCGAACCCGCAGCAAGAACGCAAGGTCACGAACCTGCATCGCAACCTCGTCCGCTACATGAACATGGGCGAGCTGCGTCACCTGAAGTAGCCGCCGAAGCGTCCCGCTATGTAGGTGGGGCGAACGCGCGTAGCAGGGCGGAAATGTCTACCGGTTTGAGGAAATGGGCATCGAAGCTCGTGACAGCCGTGTCGCTCGGCGCCGTGGATGCCGTGAAGCCGGAAAGCGCGAACAGCCGGCACGGACCACGCTCGCGGATGCGCTGGGCCAGCTGGTATCCATCCAGATCCGGCAAGCCGATGTCGATGATCGCGAGCTCTGGGTGAAATGCATCGACTTGGACGAGCGCTTCGTCTGCGTTACCCGCAACTTCCACCTCGTGACCTGCATGGCGAAGCACGTCGCTCAGCAGCTCACGCGCATCTGCGTCATCTTCCACGACGAGGACGCGATACTTGCTGTCTACGGACATGGATCGAGAGGGTTGTGTCATGCGGTTGGTTCCATCGGAGCAACCCACGTGCCACCCTCAGTCACCATCCAGAGGCCGCTCCTTGCTAGCTGGGGCGTCGTACGAATGTCAGGTGTGGCAACGCTGACCAGCCGCACCATTGCAGTTGCAATTCCGGTCCGCCGGTATGATCCGCTGGCGCTCACTCAGCAGGCAAGGGTGAGCTCGTCCCAACGCCGAACCCGTTCGTCGTCTTCACCCATCATGGACACGAGCTCTCGACGAACATACGCGTGATCGAGCGCGGCGCCCTGAACGGCGATCAAGCGTTCGAGATCAACGACGTCCTTCGGCCGGAAGAACAACAGTTTGAACACAGCGAGGGCTTCAGGAGACAGAAAGTACACCTGCTGCCCTTCGATCTCGACGGCACGCCTCGTGCGCTCGGCTTCGCGCGAGAAAGCGATGCTCGGCGTAAACAGATCGACGCGATAGGGTCCGAAGTGCACCACGGTCATGCCTCGCGCCCCGCTCTCGTGCGTCATGCGCGCCAGATCGACGGCGATACCGAGTCGGCGCAGCGCGTCCGCGAGTGTGCCTAGCTCGGAGTCCTCCAAGAACACGTTCACGTCCACATCGAGCGTCGCCCGCGGGATCCCCCAGATGCCGTAAGCCAACGCCCCGCCGAGCGCGTACGATATGCGTGATGCTTCGAGCTCACGTGCGAGTGCCAGGCCCGCGTCGAGCGGATCACCGGGGATCGACATGGACGCCTGCATGCTGTGATCGCAGCCGCGCGAGCGCTCGTTCAGTGCTCGCAGGCAAAGGGTCCGTTCGTTCCAGAACACGCGCGGCGTCGGCTCGGGCGCGCAAGAGGCGCGCTCCAGCGCGGCACGCGGCTGCCAGCAGCGCTGCTCGCTGCTCCGGTGTGAGCGCTTTGTACGGCGCCGCTTCCTCGCGGATTGAGGTGGCGTTGTCGGTGACCCATCCGGGCAAGGCCATGACTGCGAGTATCGCACGACAACGCTGCCGAAACGACCCGTCGCGTGCCTGCCGGCAATCGAGCCCGCCAACCGAGTGATTTCCGCGAAAATTCAGGTTCGCGGGGAGCACTGGTAGGTACGGCGCCGTATGGGGTGTCACTCGGGCGCGCCGCCTGTCCGATAATCCCACTCCACCACGAATTTCTCGGCCGTGAAGGGGCGGACCTTCGCGCGTAGGCCGTTGCCTTTGACGCAGAGCAGCGCGTCGGCGTCGTAGCCCTTGCCGTTGACCTGAACGTCTTTCGCCAGGCCATACGAGTCGAACACCACCGTGACGTGCACCGCGCCGGCCTTTGGCGAGCAACGTGCGATGTCCGACTGCAGCGCCTGCATGGCCTCCGCAGTTTCGCAGCGATTGGGCACGCTCGACTTCGCCCTTTCTGGCGTGGAGGCGCAGTTCGTATTCGTATCCGTGTTCGCATCGGGGCTCGTGTTCGTCGTCGTCTGCATGCCCGCGCGCTCGGTGTTCGCCGAAGCACAGGCAGCTGCCAGAGTGATCGTCGTCAAGAGAGCGCGCATCATGGAGGGACCTTAGCACGCGCGTTCAGAACAGCTCGGGCGCGATCATGCCGCAGCTGGCGAAGTCGATGCTGGTGTCGACGCGGAAGATGGACGACGCGGTGTGCCGCTCGGCGTGGAACAGATCGAGGCTGTAGCTCTCACCGCGCGTCAGGCCGAGTCGATCGAGCTCGACCTTGCCTGTGGCAGGCGGGTGCAGGCCACCCAGATCGATTACGAGCTGGCCATCGATGAACACCCACAGATCATCATCGCCCGTGAACGCGAATTGTTCGCCGCCGCGGTACACGAACGTGGTGTGGAGCTCGGTGGTGAAGCCGAAGTTGTGCTTGCGCTTGCCCCCAAAGTTTCCGTAACCCTGACCGTCCAGCGGGAAGAAGCTCTTGCTCTCGAACGTGTACACGGCGCCATTCTTCTCGAACGCCAGCTGCAGCGCAAAGCTCAAGTTCACGTCGTCCGTGCCGCGGTACCAGCGGTCGAACTGCTCGCGACTCGTGGTCATCGCGCCGTACGGGCACGCTTGCTTGTCGGCGTTGGCCTCGCAGCGCGACGCGTAGACTGGTTTGCGATCCGCGCCGAGCGTGTTTTCGATCAGGCCCGGGGTGGGCCGCTTGCCGTCGAACGCCTCGAAGTCCGGGTGCCCGCCGGGCTCGTTCGCCCCGCGAAAGTCGCGCACGATGCCGAGCACGGTCGTGCAGCTGCCGCTCTGGCTCGCGACGTTGCTGCTGCGCGACAGCGGCTCACCGAGGCGGTAGCCGCCGCGCTCTGCCTGCACGAAGTCGGCTGGCACGGGCTGCGGGCTGCCGGGCGTGCTCGGCACGGCGCCCGCGCTGGACGTCGGCACGATGAGACCGGCATCCAGCTCGTTCGCCGCGGGTTGCGGCCCCGCATCCGCGTCCGCGGTCGGCGTGCGCCCTTCCCCCGCGCCTGCGCAGGCGTGACACAACACAGCGCTGATCAACGCTCCCGTAAGGCGTGGGCTCGAATACGACATGGCCTCTACCTTCACCCGCAGCTCGAGTCTAGCCCGGACGCTCACGTGAGCGCCAGTGCAGCTGACAGCGGCCCGTCAGCCGAGCCACTCGGGATGTTTCGCCGTGCCGTCGAACTCACCGCTGGTCTTGTACAGCTCGAAGCTCTGCGCCTTGGCAGCCTGCTCCGTGCGCGCGAGGAGCGTCTTGCGCGCGGCGGCGTCGAGCGGCTTGTAACCGCGAGCGACTTGCAAGGCCTGCTCGAGGATCGGGGTCGAGTCGCAGCCGGTGATCACCACGCTCGTGGGCAAGCTGAGCGCGTACTGCAGACACTCCACTGCGCTCGCCGTCTTGCTCTTGAGAATGATGCCGTTGCCCATCGACTTCATGCCGAGCACGCCGATGTTCTTCTCGACGAGGCGCGGCAGCACGCGCTTCTCGAAGCCCTGCAGGTGCGCGTCCATGACGTTCAGCGGCAGCTGCACGGCGTCGAACGTGAACTTGTTCTTGTCCGCGACGTCCAGCATGTTGAGGTGCATCTCGGCGCTCTTGTGTCCCGTGAAGCCGATGTGGCGCACCTTGCCCGCTTGCTTCGCCGCGAGGATCGCCTCCATCGCGCCGCCGGGAGCGAACACGCGCTCCGCATCGTTCATGCGGATCACCTCGTGGATCTGCAGCAGGTCGATGCGATCGGTCTGCAGCCGCTTGAGCGACTCGTCGATCTGCTTGGCGGCCGCGGCGCGCGTACGGCCATCGATCTTCGTCATCAGGTAGGCCTTGTTGCGATAGCCGTCGCGCAGCGCTTCGCCCATGCGCAGCTCGCTCTCGCCGTCGTGATAGTCCCAGCAGTTGTCGAGGAAATTCATCCCGGCATCGAGCGCGCTGCGAATGATGCGCGTGCTCTCCTGCCGTTCCTTCGGCACACCGATGTGGTAGCCGCCGAGGCCGATGATCGAGACCAGCTCGCCCGTGCGGCCCAGCTTGCGGCGCGGGATGGCACGACTGTCACTCTGCGGCGCAGCCCACGCGATCCCGCCCCAGCCGCGGCCCAGCCATGCCGTAGCCAGCGCCGCGGGTAGGCCCCACAAGACATGTCTGCGTCGCATATCAGTCCTCCGGGGGCGCTTCGAGCAAGATGCATACCTGAACGACGCAGCAAGCGAAGAATCTGCACGCATTCACTCAAGGTCCGGGAGGGAGGTGCCGCTTGAGAGAGGAGGCCGACAACGAAAGTACGCGTCTGTGCTTGAAGAGCGTCAATGTGAGCCCGGAGAGGGCTGGGCAACCCTCGGCTTCCTCGATGGCAAGTCGCAACAGGTTCACCTGTCGCGCTTCTCGCCGTACGCGCCTGACCTGACCGCTGCGCTCGCAGCGCCGAACCAGGCGACCGGTAGCAAGGGCCAGCGCATGCTGGTCCCCGCGGAGCGCGTGGCGTACGTCGCGTTCCACCGCCGCAACTCCGACATGGGCAAGCCGCCCACGGGAGCGAAGGCGCGCAGCAGTCTCAAGGTGCACGTCTCGGGCGGTCACAGCTTCGTGGTCGTGCCTCCGGGCAAGGAGGCGCAAGACGCCGTGGGCTTCTACGCGGAAGCCTACGATCTGGACCACTCCTACCGCGAGTTCTTCTTCTACGCGCACGGGGTCAACGCCAAGGAGATCAACCAGCCGATCGGCGCCATGCTCCTGGCCGAAGGCGCGATCAGCGCGGGCGCGCTCGAGCGCGGCGTGGACACGCAGGCCGCGGAGAAGCGCACGCCGCTCGGGCAGATCCTCGTCGAAGATCGCAAGATCGATCCCGAAGCGCTGGAGCAAGCGCTCGAGACGCAGGCGCGCCGCAAGCTGCGCCTGGGCGAGGTGCTCGTCGAGGCGGGCCTCGCGCGTCCGGAGGACATCGAGTACGCGCTCGCCGAGCAGAAGCGCCGCGGAGGGCGGCGGATCGGCGAGATCCTCGTGGGCCTCAACCTGGTCTCCGAGGTGGCGCTCGCAAAGACGCTGGCGAAGAAGTTCCAGCTGGAGTTCATCGATCTCGAGCAGCACAACATCAACCTGAAAGCGCTCGCGGAGCTGCCGAAGGAGTTCATCGAGAAGTACCGCGTGCTGCCCATCGACGCGGACGCCACGTCGCTGACCGTGGCGCTGTCCGACCCGATGGCGATGAACGTGATCGAGGCGCTGCGCGCGCAGATCAAGAAGAAGGCGAAGGAGGTGGTGGTCACCCCGACGCAGCTCGAGAAGTTCATCCCGCTCTACCTCGACATGGTCGAGAGCGCGGCCATCTCGGACGAGATGGACGAGCTGCTCAAGGAGCTGGTCGACGATGACACGCGCGCGGCCGAGGCGGACAACGAGGTCGGGTCGGCGAAGAGCAACGACAGCACGATCGTCAAGCTCGCGAACCAGATCATCGTGGACGCCTATCGCCGCGGCGCCTCGGACATTCACGTCGAGCCGAACGGGCGCGAGCAGGGCGTGTCGATTCGCTTCCGCGTCGACGGCGAGTGCCTGACGTACAAGGAGCTGCCGCCGCAGCACCGCGCGCCGCTCGTGGCTCGCCTGAAGATCATGGCGAACCTCGACATCTCCGAGCGCCGCAAGCCGCAAGACGGCAAGATTCGTCTGAAGTTCGGCGACCGCAAGATCGAGCTGCGCGCAGCGACCATCCCGACGGTCAACAACAACGAAGACGTCGTGCTGCGTATCTTGAGCAGCGCGCGCACGCTGTCGCTGAACGAGATGGGCTTGTCGCAGCGGAACCTCGAGCAGGTGCGCACCTTGATCGGGCGGCCGTACGGGCTGATGTTGTGCGTGGGCCCGACTGGCTCGGGCAAGACCACCACCCTGCACTCCGCGCTCGGCGCGATCAACACGGTGGACATGAAGATCTGGACCGCGGAGGATCCGGTCGAGATCACGCAGCCGCGCCTGCGTCAGGTGCAGGTGAACCCGAAGATCGGCTTTACGTTTGCGAGCGCGATGCGGGCGTTCCTGCGCGCCGACCCCGACGTGATCATGGTCGGCGAGATGCGCGACGTGGAGACCGCGAGCATCGCGATCGAAGCCTCGCTCACCGGTCACCTGGTTCTGTCCACCTTACATACGAATAACGCGCCTGAGACGGTGGTGCGTCTCGTGGACATGGGCCTCGATCCGTTCTCGTTCTCGGACGCGCTGCTCGGCGTGCTGGCGCAGCGCCTGGCGCGTGCGCTGTGTCGCCAGTGCCGCGAGCCGTACATCGGCACGAAGGAAGAGTTCGACGAGCTCGCGAACGCGTACGGTCCGGAGCTGTTCGGCACGAAGCTGGGTGTCATCCTGGGCCCGGGCTTCCGGCTGTGGAAGTCGAAGGGCTGTCAGGCGTGCTCCGGCACCGGTTACAAGGGCCGCATCGCGCTGCACGAGCTGCTCGTGACGAACGACGCGATCAAGCGCGGCATCCAGCAGAAGGCGAGCGCCGAGGAGATCCGCAAGCTGTCCATCGAGGGCGGCATGACGACGTTGCTGCAGGACGGCATCGAGAAGGTGATGGCCGGGCTCACGGACCTGCCGCAGGTGCTCGCGGTGTGCGCGCGCTGACGCCGCGCGTGGTACACCAGCGGCATGCGCCCGTGGGATCGTCTCGCTGACAGCTACCGCCGCAGCCGTGCGCTGCGCTGGGCTCTGGAGCTCGCGCTACTGCTCGGCGTGCTCCTGGCGGTCGACGCGTTCCAGACGCGCCAGCACGCGCGCGGCGCCGTGCCGCAGCTGCCGCTGCGCAGCCTGGAGGGCGCAGTCGTGCCCTTCTCCAACCTGCTCGGCCAGCCGCTGCTGCTCGTGGTGTGGGCGCCGTGGTGCGGCGTCTGCAAGCTGGAGTCGGGTAATGTGTCCCGCGCGCGTGGCTGGCTCGAGCCGGGCGTCAGGGTGGTCTCGGTGGCGGCGGCGTATCGCTCGGTCGCGGACGTGCGCGGGTACATGCAGCAGCAGGGCGTGGATTATCCCGTGCTGCTCGGGGAGCGGGGCTTCGAGCAGGCGCTTGGCGTGCGCGCGTTTCCGAGCATGTTCGTGCTGGATGCCCGTGGAAGGGTCGTGCGATCGACGCAGGGTTACACGACGACGTTGGGTCTATTCTGGCGCGCCAAGCTCTTCTGATCGAAGTCACCGTCAGCGCCAGTGCCGGGCTCAACGATGGTCGGACAGCTCGCGCAGGGTGGCCACGAGCTTGTCGAATGCGATCGGCTTCGCGAAGTGTGCATCGAAACCGGCGTCGTGCGCGCGTTCACGGTCGGTCGACTGGCCGTAGCCGGTGATTGCAACCAGGCGCAGCCCGGGGTCCTGCCGCTCGCGGAGGCGGCGCGCCAGCTCGTAGCCGTCCATGACCGGCAAGCCGATGTCGAGTAAGGCGATGTCCGGTTCGAGCTCTGCCGCGATCTCGATCGCGCTCGGTCCGTCGTACGCGACGCGCGCGACGTGGCCGAGCTCGCAGAGCGTGGCGACCAGCAGGTCCGCCGCGTCCTCGTTGTCGTCCACCACGAGGATCTTGCAGCGCCACGTGACGTCTGCCGACGCAGAGCTCGCAGCTGCAAGCGGCGAGTCTGCGACGCTCGTAGCGGCGGGCAGGGTGATGGTGAACTCGCTACCGTGGCCTCGGCCCGCGCTGCGCGCAGCGACGTGGCCACCGTGGAGCTCGGTGAGACGGCGCACGATGGCGAGCCCGAGCCCGAGCCCGCCGCGCGCGCGATCGAGCGCCTGCGGCGCCTGCGCGAACAGCTCGAATACCCGCGGCAACATGTCGGGCTCGATGCCGATGCCAGTGTCCTTGACGCTGAGCGTGATCTCGCCTTGCGCAGTGCTCGCGGTCACCTCGATCGCTCCGCGCTTCTCCGTGTACTTGGCAGCGTTCGACAGCAGGTTCGAGAGCACCTGCGCGAGGCGGTTGGGATCCGCGTCCAGCGCGAGTCCGGCGCGCGCCACGTGCACGCGCAGGTCGTGCTGCCGCTCCTCGAGCAGAGGCGTGACCATCTCGATGGCACGATCGACGACGCGCGCGAGCTCGATGCGCTCCTTGCGCAGCTCGATCTTGCCGCGCGTGATGCGTGACACGTCGAGCATGTCGTCGACGAGGCGCACCAAGTGCCGCGCCTGCCGCTCGATCACGTCGACCTCGCGCGCGAACGCCGCGCCCGCGCGCATGCGCAACAAGCTCACCGCGGTGAGGATCGGCGCGAGCGGATTGCGCAGCTCGTGGCCCAGGATCGCGAGGAACTCGTCCTTCGCCTGACTCGCAGACTCTGCCGCGATGCGCAGCCCGTCGACCTGCTCGCGCGCGTGGACTTGCTCCGTGACGTCGAACGCGATCACGAGGATGCCATCGATCGCGCCGCTGGCATTGCGCAGCGGCGAATACACGAACGTGAGATGGCGATCTTCGAGCGTGCCGGAGCCGGCGCGATCCAGCCGTGCGACCACGGGCGTATCTCCCACGTGCGCGACACCGGTCGTGTACACGCCGTTGAGCAAGGCTTCAAACACCTGACCACGTAGCTCCGGCAGCACCTCGAACAGCGTGCGGCCGAGCACCTGCGAAGCGGTCCGCCCCCACAGCCGAAGCGTGTACGGGTTCGCCAGCTCGACCACGTATTCGGGGCCGCGCAGCAACACGATGGGTGTGGGCGTCTGCGAGAGCAGCGCCATCAGGTGCTCGCGATGCAGCTCGGCGTCGTGACGGGCCGCCTGCTCGCGCGCGAGCAGGTCAGCCTCGGCGCCTGCGGCGCGAGCGGCAGCCAGATTGGCCGCGACCTGCTGCGAGACCGAGTGGAAGAAAGAACGGTACGACTCATCGTAGCGAAGCCGCGGCGTGAGCCCGAGGATGAGCACGCCGAGCGGTCGCTCTCTCGGGCCGACGCCGACCGGGAGCGCGACCGCGGAGCGCGTCGGATCGGACCAGTGCCCGACGTGAGGTGCGCCGAGCAGGGCCTCGATGCCATCGAGCTGCTCTTCACCGCCCGACTCGAGCACGCGCCGGGCGAGCTCCATCGCGGAGCCCTGTGCGAGAGCGCCCGCGTCTGCGTGAGCGAGGCCGACCTGACCGGCGAGCGCCATGCTCCTCGCGCTATCCTCGACGTAGAGCAGCGCGAACGGGATGTCCTGCGGATTCGAAGCCAGACTGGACATCAGGCCTTCGCTGCTAGCGGCGTGCATCGCGAGCGCGCGCAAGGTCGCGGCGCGGCGTTGGGCGAGCACGAAGCCCGTGGTTTCGACGACAGGCTGCAGAATCCCCGTGATGCGCTCGTCGTCGTCTCGCAGCGGACTGAACGTGAAGGTGAAGTACGACTCCTCGGTGAAACCGTGCCGCGTCAGCGTGAACAACGTGTTTTCCAAGTGCTTCACGGCGCCGTGCTCGAGCACGTCGACCATCCAGGGGTAGATCACCGGATAGGTGTCGGGCCAGCACTCGCGATAGGTCGCGCCGAAGTAGCGGGGATGGCGCCGGCCCATGATGCCCGCGTAGCCGTCGTTGTAGATTTGGATCTGCTCGGGCCCCCAGAAGATGATCGCGGGGGTCGGCATCTCCACGATCATCGAGACGTAGCTACGCAGCGCGCGCGGCCAACGCGCCATCGGGCCGAGGGGCGTGTTCGCCCAGTCGTGCGTTTCCACCAGCTGCTTGCAGTTGTACGTCGCCACGGCCGGGGACTATAGCGCCCCGGGGCGAAGCTCGCGCCCGTCGAAGGAAGCCAGCGGGCGCGACACGCTGGTCGCGCGAGGCAGCCCGGGGTCCTCGTACTGGACCACGGACAGGTCCGAGAGCGTGAGCTGCAGCGTCAGCGGCGCCGCTCGAAGCAGCTCGCGGGCCTCGGATTCCACCTTGTGGGCCAAGTCCGGGTCGGGTGTGGCGCGCAGGCGGCCGAGGACGAAGAAGAGATCGTTGTCCGCGTCTTTTGGCTGCGGGTGGTATTTGTGCAGGATGCCGTGAGGCTCGAGGTCGCGGCGCAGTTGGGCGAGGCGTGGGGGGTAGCCTTCGCGTGAACATGGCCAGGCCATGGCGACTACTCGGTCGGGCTGGAGGGAGAACGAGCGCAGGTAGGGGTGCTGGCCGCGGCTAGTGAAGGGGTAGTGATCGGCGGGGTTGAAGCCACCGAGCCTCAGGTCGAGGGGGGTTGCAATCCAGCGGCGTACTGTGTCTAGCGCCGCTGGTAGTTGCATGGGGCGTGCCTCGTTTCGGAGAGATTGGAAGTTGGTGTTGAGCCAGGTGTGTGAGGAGTGTTGTGCTTCCAGGCCGATGAGTGTCGCGTGTAGCTGGTCGAGTGTGTATGGCGTGTAGGTGTTGCCGAGTTGGAGGCAGATTCGTTGTAAGGCGGAATAGGCGTTGGATAGGGCGGCGGGCTTTTGATCGTAGTAGGCGACCAGCGTGAGCTGGAGTTGCTCCATGGCTGGGGTTTATCATGGTGGGTGGGCGTTGGCCGCGTGCGAGCTATCTCGATGTCTGCGGATGGCGCTGCGGTGAAGTTGACAGCGTGGTTGGCAACGAGGGGCGATTGGCGCTGTCGTGTCTGGCTGGCGTCTGGGCGCCTGCGGGCGTCGGGGCTTGCGCTCGCGTCGGTGCGCGGGGCGTTGAGATGGGCTTGGAGGTATCAGGCGCGTGACGGCGTGCGGGCGGGTTGCGACCTCAGCGGCTTACGGCGCGCTCCGCGCGCCTAGAACATGCAGCGAGATTCCAGTGTGATGAAGGATGTGCTCCACTGCACGGATCAAGAGTTGGTCGGCCAGTTGCAGCGGCTGATGCGCGCCGACCGAGCGCTCAGCGTCCGTTTGCTCGTGCATATCGGTGAGGTGGACGGGCGCGGCGCGTACCGAGAGCAAGCGTACTCATCGATGATCGATTACACCGTGACAGCGCTCGGCAAGCAGTACCCGCGGATCCTGGAACTCTTCGAGAGCAGAGCGCTACACCTAACATCTATCAAGCTACTAGCGACACACTTAGCACCCGATAAGCACGCAAACGCTCCCGACAACCAAGACACCAGCGATGTCGACAGCCATCGCGACAGCCAACACGCCGAGCTTTTCGAGGGGCGCCGCGGGGTGGAGGGTGCGGGGAGGCGCGTTGAGGTCGTGGCTGGGGACGAGATGCGTGGCGGGGACTCAGGTGCGTTGCCGGAGCGGCGAAAGGGGGAGGCTCGCGGGCGTTATGTCTCTCGGGGGGTTTTGGCGCGCGGTGTTTAGCGCGATGACGGGCGGTGCTCTTTTGTCAGTGATCAGGGGCGGCGTTGCGACACGCGAGGGTTTCTCGAGGTTCATCATCATGAGACGCCTCATGCGCTCGGTGGGGCCGCGAGCTTCGACAAGCTGCGGCTCATGTGTCGCGCTCACAACTCGCTCCTTGCAGAGCGTGATTTTGGGCGGGGGTTCATGCTTCGCAAGTTGCGTCGGGTGCGCGGGGAGGGCTCGCAACTCGGTCCAGCGCGAGAGCTCTTTGATCCTACTAGCGGATTGAGGGGGCGGGTGTAAGCTGCTTGGTCATGACGAATGGGCGTGAGTTTGATGTCGTGTTGTTTGGGGCCACTGGATACACGGGGCGGTTGGTCGCGCAACACTTGGCTGCTCGGGGGCGCGGTGCTCGGCTGGCGCTTGCTGGGCGCAATCGTGAGAAGCTGCAGCGGTTGGCTGCGGAGGTTTGCTTGAGCTCCGTGCCGCTGCTGGTCGGGGACAGCGGGGATCCGGCTTTCGTCGCGCAGCTGGCGCAGCGTGCCCGTGTGGTCTGTACTACTGTCGGGCCTTATTCGCGCTACGGGGAGGGGCTCGTCGCGGCTTGCGCCGACGCCGGCGCAAGTTATTGCGATCTCACCGGGGAGGTGCACTTCATCCGGTACATGATCGACCGCTATGAAGCTCGCGCTCGGCAGAGTGGCGCTCGCATCGTTCATTCTTGCGGCTTTGATTCCATTCCCTCCGATCTGGGCACGTTTTATCTCCAGGAGCAGGCGCGCGCCCGCTGGGGCTCTGTTTGCGAGCAAGTCCGCGCTCGCGTGGTGAAGATGCGCGGCGGGTCGAGCGGCGGCACGATCGGGAGCGCGCTCGCCGTGCTCGAGGCGACTCAGAAAGACACCACGCTGCGCAAGCTGATGATGCAGCCATATTGCTTGAACCCTGCCGGCGAGCAGAGCGGGCCCGACGGGGCCGATCAGCTGACGCCGCAACGTGATCCGGACTTCGGTTGGACCGCGCCGTTCATCATGGCCGCTGGCAACACGCGCATCGTGCGGCGCACCAACGCGCTGCTCGGCTATCCTTACGGGCGCAACTTTCGCTACGACGAAGCCATCGCCACCGGGCACGGTGCAAAAGGCTTCATCGCCGCCAGCGGCGTCAGCGCTGGCACCGGCGCTCTCGTTGCCGCGCTCGCCACACCACCGCTGCGCGCGCTCGCCCAGCGCGCGCTGCCGAAGCCCGGCGAAGGCCCGACCGAGGCCCAGCGCGAGTCCGGCTTCTTCGTCTTCGAGCTCCTCGGCAGCCGCGGCCACGACAAGCTCCGCGTCCGCGTCAGCGCCGATCGCGATCCCGGCTACGGCGCTACCGCCAAGATGCTGGGCGAGTCCGCGCTGTGCCTCGCGCTCGACTCCGCGCGCCTTCCCGTTCAGGGCGGCAGCTGGACGCCGGCGTCCGCCATGGGCATGCCTCTCGTCGATCGTCTCAACGAGGTGGGCGTGCGCTTCGAGGTCGCGTGACACGCCTGCGGCGAGCTGGCTCTGCGAAGCCAGCTCGCACCCAGCGCGCGCTGCTCAGTCCACCACGATCTCGCTGATCTGCACCGTCGGGCTCGAATCGGTGTAGTTCGGGATGTCGCCCATGATTTCTTTCACGTGCGGTCCAAACCCGGCCTGGAACGCTTCGACCGACTCACAGAACAGGTGCCCCATCGCGAGATAGGGCGCAGGCTGGCCGGGTGCTGCACCGGCGAGCCCCTTCTCCACGGTGTAAGACTGGAGATGTTTGCCCATGCGCTCTCGCACCATCGGCATGTGCTTCTCACAGTAGTAATTCAGATCGAACCGTGCCCCCGGCTGATTGGGATACATCACGCTGACTTTGATCATGTCGCGGCCCCTCCTTCCGCGGAATCTACCGCGGTCGGCAGGGATTGCCAGTGCCGCACGGAGCTCAGTGCACGCGTTCTTCGACGATCAGGCTTTGCAGCGCGCGTCCGATCGCACCCGTGCGGTCGAGCAGGCGACTCTCCGCGAAGCCCACGCCCTGCGACTCGACGCGCGTGACCGAGTCGAGACACACCCACTCGCCGACGGGATAGCGGTGGAGATAGATGGTGAGGTCCGGATTGATGAAGGTGTACGCGCCCGGCAGGATCTGCGAAACGCCATTGCCGAAGTCGGCCGCGGCACAGACGCGCACCAATGCCGTGGGTGACTCGCCTTCGAGCAGCGGCACGCGCAGGCGGATCCAATCGGTCGCCGGACCCGGTGTCGCGAGCTGCCCGCGCACGACGCTGTGCTCCACGCCATGCGTGTGGAAGCCCTCGTGAGCAAAGCCGAGCGACTTCACCGGCACGCCCTGCTCCGGCGGCAGCTCCACGATTGGCTGGATGGGCAGATCATCCGGCAGCTGAATGTCTTGCTTGCGGATACGCAGACCCACCGCGCGCGCGACCTCCTGCGTGTCCGTGTGGAGCGAGGCTTCGACCAGCTGCACCTTGCGCCCCGGGCGCACCATGCGCGTACGCAGCTCCAGCGGCGCGATCGGCACGGGCTTCAGCAGCTCGAGCGTGATGCGCGATACGAACATGGCCTCGCCGCCTTCGTAGAGCTCGATGGCCCGACCGAGCAGCCCCGCCGGCGGACCACCGTGCAGCGCGTGTGGGGTCCAGGGCCCACGCGCGAGCGGTGTAGGTACGAAGCGCTCTCCATCGCGCATGAACAGGCAGCGATAACCTTCGAGCATGCATCCAAGGCTAGACGATTCTGCACGGGCGGTGCAGGCTTTGTGTCGGAGTCGTTGCGAGCTAAACGCCAGCCAAGCCCAGTGCGAGCTGTCGGCGAAAGGCTTCCGGCGCCAGCCAAGTGGCTGCCTGCGTCAGCAAGCGCGTCCTCTGACCACGCGCGAGCACTGCCGCGCTACCCAACGTCACGAGCCGATGCCGCGCGCGCGACACGGCCACGTTCAGCAGGTTCGCTCGCTCGTCCAGGAAGCCGAGCGACGTCGCCCGCGTGATCACGCTGCTGAACAGGACGATGCTCCGCTCACCCCCCTGGAAGCGGTGCACCGTGCCGAGCGCCACGCCGCCGTAAGCAGCAGGCGCGGGCTCCTCGCTCTCGGCCAGCTCCGCGCTGCGCTCCACTGCCACACCCGCGCGCAAGAACGCCTTACGCAGCTGCTCGAGTTGCCCGCGGTACGGCGTGATCATGGCCACCTCGCGGGGATCGATGCCCGCGACGAGCAGCGCCTGCATCAGCTCCACGCTCAGTGCCACCTCGGCTGCGTTGTACCAGCTACCGCCCAGCCGCTCCTGGCTGCCGGGCACATCCACCAGGCTCACGGGCCGGGGCAGAAACGGCAGCGGCGCCGCGGGCTCCTGGCGCGGCGTGTGCACCTGCAGCCCATAGCGGCAGAGCGCATCGCTGATCGCGATGATCTCCGGCTGGCAGCGGAAGTGGTCGATGAGCCGCGGTCGCGTGCGCACCGCGCGATCGGCGAGCGACTGCACCGACGTCAGCGCGCCGTTGTGGATTCGGTACGGCTGCAGCTCCGCGCGGCTCAGGCTCAGCTTGCAAGCGGCGATGACGCGCTCGTCGTCGTCCGGCTCGAGGTCGATGACCGGCTCGAGCTGGTGCACGTCGCCGATGATCAGCGCGCGCTCGCAGCGCATCAGCCCGCTCACGGCGTAGGCCGGATGGCACTGGCCGGCCTCGTCGACCACCAGGTGTGTGATGGCCCCCTGCTCCGCCGGGAAGCCGTTGCCGAGCGAGAGCAACGTGCAGCCCCACACGCCGAACAACCGGCACAGGCGCTGCCAGGCCTCTTCCTGATCGCTCCACAGCCGCCGTAAGCTGCGCTCGGAGCGGGCCAGCGCCAGCGCGCTCGTCACGGCCTTGAACAGCTCGTCCGCGTGCAGCGCTGCCCAGGCCTCGCGCGCCGCGAGCGCGGCCGTGAACAGCTCGCGCTCGAGCGCTTCGTGCTCTGCCGCGTGCGGCGGCGGCTCGGCATCCGCCGTGCGCACGGCCTCGAGCGTGCGCTCGAGCTCGCCCACGCGCTTCTCGCACTCCGCCGCGATGGTGCGCGCCTCGAGCTCCGTGCCGAGCGCCTCCACGCGCTCGCGGGCGGTCTCGAGCGCCTCGGACCAGACCTCCAGCAGCACGGCCGGATCGGTGCTCGGTGGCAGATCGGGGGGCAGGCCGAGCCCCCCTCGCACGCCCGCCCGCACGAGCAGCTCGCCGAGCGCGGGCAGGAGCTTCTTCGCCGCAGCGCGGTACGCCTTGTCGAGCGCCGACAGCGCGCTCAGGCTCGGGGGCTTGTCGCCGAGCTCGCTCAGCTGCTTCAGCTTGTCGTACACCTTCGGCAACAGCGGCCGCAGCTCGACTTCCACTGCAGCTGGCAGCGGCTTGCCGCTCATGGCTGCGGTCGCGATCTTCAGCTGCGCCCGCACCCGCGTCAGCTGCAGCTCGAGCTGGGCGCGCGCCGCTTGGGCCTCGAACGCGAGCGCCCGCGGCGCCTGCGCAGTGGCCAGCTGCCCACGCAGCTCCGTGTACGCGGCCAGCGCGGCGTCGAGCGCGCTGCGCCGCTCCGTCGCCGGACGCGCGCGCGCCATGTCCAACCAGGCGCGCGTGCGCTCCAGGGTGTCGGCCAGCACGTGCTCACACACCTGTTGGCTGCCCGTGCGCAGCGCCAGTGGTAAGCCCGCACCGGCCTGTGCGGCGAGAGCGTCGAGCACGTTGTCCACGGCGCGGTTGTTCGTGCTGGTGACGACCAGCAGCTCCGAGCCCATCTGCTCGGTGTCGACCAGCCCATCGACTTGCTGCACGATCGCCTGCGCGGCCAGGTGCAAGATCAACGTGGTCTTGCCGGTGCCCGGCGGCCCTTGCACCGCGCTGAAGCGCGAGCCCCAGCAGCTCTCAGCGGCATGGCGTTGGCTCGGCGACAGTGCGGGCCCCGGGAACAACGCCCGTTGTAGCGCCCGCCCCTCCGGCGGAGACCAGCCGGTCAGGTACGATCCGAGGCAAGAGTCGAGCGCCCAGGCCACCTCCGGACGCTCGTCGAGGAGCGCCGTGATCTCGCGCTGCAGGTAAAAGCTCGCGCGCGAGCGCGAGCCGTCCAGCACGATCGCGACCGGATACACCTTCGCGCGCCCGCCGCGCAGCCCGAGCAGCCGTCCCGTCGCGGTGGTGAGCCGCTCCAGGCCGGCCGCGACGGCCGCGACTGTGTCGCCGTCCGCTTCACTCCCGCGGTCGTCGCGAGGCGCGAGCGGCACGTGCGCCGCTGACTCCACGCGCTGCGGCTCGCCCTCCCCCGTCAACGCGCGCAGCTCGGACTCGAGCAGCTCACACAGCGCGCGCAGCATGCGCGCTTCACTGACGTCGCTCGCGGCGCGCAGCTCCGTGAACAGCGCATCGATGCCCTCGCGGCTCACGCCGAGCTGTTGCTGCAGAAGGCGCGTATCGAGGAAGAATGGGAGCTTCGTTCCGCTGCTCTCCGTCGGCGCGAGCTGCGCCTCCGTCGGCGGCGGAGGATACTGGTTCTTTCGGCGCTGGCCGCGGGTCGGGACGTCGAACGGCTCACCCCCGCTCGCGAAGCGCAGCTGGACGGGACAGCGCAAGAGGCCCGCTAGCTCTCCGCGCGGCAAGTGCACGACCGGCAGCGCCAGCAAGTGACTCTGCTCGCGCTCGTCGCCGCGGCGATACTGCTGCGCCAGCCAGCTCTCGAAGAAGCCACCGAGCTCGGCATCCAGCGCGCGCAGCTGCGGCTTCTTCGCGAACACCAGCTCCGCAGCCTGTGGCAGCGGCAGCTTGAAGTATTCTTGCCCGGAGCTCGGCGCATCCAGGCGTACGTGCGGCGCGGCTTTCCCCGCTTGCCGCGCACGAGGCCGGTTGGAGAGCGCCTCCTCCTGCTGCAGCGACGCGAGCCAGTAGCGCAGCACCTCGTTCGCGCGCGCCCGATCGAGCGGCTGAAACGCGGTGGGCTCACTCGAGGCTGGTGCGGAGCTGGACACGAAACAGCCCACGTAGAACGCGGCGCTGCTGCGGTCAAGCGCGCCGGATCTGACAGCAATCCCAGCGGCGGTCGCGGGACACGCTCCGCAAGCTCCGCGGCTCCCGACCTCCGCATATTAATCACAGCGGCGGTCGCGGCACCCGCTTCGCAAGCTCCGCGGCTCCCGACCTCCGCATATTAATCACAGCGGCGGTCGCGGCACCCGCT